>Ga0182743_1001983_pt1 | contig 18858 bp, 16 predicted proteins | sample eDN3rd30CKraftOP_FD_128522 | JGI IMG/M metagenome (GOLD analysis project Ga0182743, IMG submission 128522) | Enriched Organic Plus compost microbial communities from Emeryville, California, USA - eDNA 3rd pass 30_C Kraft OP (version 2) (version 2) ... | reverse complement strand
TGCACCGCCAGCAGCTCGGCGATGCGCCGGCCCTGCTGGCGGTTGGCTTCGCGCAGTTGCTCGCCCATCTCCCCCGCCTCCACCCGGCCGCGGTTGTGCAGGATGAAGCGGGCCCAGTCCGGGTGCGCCACCACCCAGTCGATGTAGCAGGTGACGAACAGCTTGACCGTGGCCTCGGCGCTCATGCCCTCGCGCAGCCCGGCGTCGAGCAGGGCCGCGTACTGGCCGATGCCTTCCAGGTAGAGCGCGCCGATGATCCGCTCGCGGTTGCCGAAGTGGTGGTACAGGCTGCCGATGCTGGCGCCGGAGCGGTCGCGGATCATCTCGATGGTGGTAGCGTCCACCCCGGATTCGCTGAAACAGGCCAGCGCGGCCTGGAGGATGTCGTCTTTGCGGGAAGCTCGGCCCATGGGGTTCCTTGTGCGGATCGCTTCTAGAATATTTTTCTAGAATTAATTTCTAGCCTTCGTATACTGCCCTGACACGCCGCCATTCTTCAATCCGAATCCACGCAGCCTGACCGGCCAGCCCCAGGAGCATGCAGCATGACCACCCCGCAGCCCCGCGAGATCGACAACGGCCACGGCCAGCGCCTGGCCAGCCACTGGTATCGGCCACCGGGCGAGATGCTCGGCGCCGCCCTGATCGTTCCGGCCATGGGCGTCGAGCAGCGCTTCTACGGCGCCTTCGCCAACTGGCTGGCCGAGCGCGGCTATCTGGTCGTGACCTTCGATTACCAGGGCATGGGCCAGTCGCGCAGCGGCCCCTTGCGCGAGGTGAAGGCCAACGTCGTCGACTGGGGCCGCCACGATTGCAGCGCCGTGCTCGCGGCGGTGGCCGAGGCCGCGCAGGACAAGCCGCTGTACTGGATCGGCCACAGCCTGGGCGGGCAGATCCTGCCCTTCGTCGACGGCCGCGCGCGCATCACCCGGGCCTTCAGCATCGCCAGCGGCAGCGGCTACTGGCGCGACAACACCGCCGGCCTGCGTGGCCGCGCCTGGCTGCTCTGGCACTTCATCGCGCCGACCGTCACGCCGCTGCTGGGCTACTTCCCGGGCCGCCGACTGGGCATCGTCGGCGACCTGCCGCGCGGGGTGATCGAGCAATGGCGGCGCTGGTGCCTGCACCCGCAGTACGCCCTGGGCGAAGGGGAGCAGATGCGCATCCGCTATTCGGCGGTGCACACGCCCATCGTTTCGCTGTCCTTCACCGACGACGAGATGATGTCCCAGCGCAGCACCGAGGCCCTGCTCGGCTTCTACCGCAGCGCGCCCAAGGTGAGCCGGCGCATCGCCCCGGAACAGCTGGGGGTGAAGCGCATCGGCCACTTCGGGTTCTTCCGCGAGCAGTTCGCCGACACGCTGTGGGAGGGCTACCTGCTGCCGGAGCTGGGCTGAGCGCCCGGCCCCGGCGCGGGCATCAGTCGAGGTTCACCAGCAGCCGGCCGACCAGCTTGCCGGCGAGGATCTGGTGGATGGCGGTGGGCAGGTCGTCGAGACGGATTTCGCGCACCAGCTCCTCCAGGCGCGGCAGCTTCCACTGCAGCGAGAGCTTGTCCCACATGGACGCCTTGACCACCAGCGGCAGCTCCACCGAGTCCACGCCCAGCAGGTTCACCCCGCGCAGGATGAACGGCAGCACCGTGGCCTTGAACGCGGCGCCGGCGGTCAGCCCGCAGCAGGCCACGCTGCCGCCGTACTGCAGCGACTTGACCACGTTGAACAGGATGTCGCCGCCGACCGTGTCCACGGCGCCGGCCCACTGCTCCTTGAGCAACGGCTTGTCGACGCCGTCGGCGACGGTGGCGCGGTCGATGATCTGCCGCGCGCCCAGGCCGTTGAGGAACTCGGCCTGCTCCAGCTTGCCGGTGGAGGCCGCCACGCTGTAGCCCAGTCGGGCCAGCAGCATCACCGCGATGCTGCCGACGCCGCCGCTGGCGCCGGTGACCAGCACCGGGCCGGAGGCCGGGGTCACGCCGGCCCGCTCCAGCTTGTCGACGCACAGCGCCGCGGTCAGGCCGGCGGTGCCGAGGATCATCGCCTCGCGCAGGCTCAGGCCCTGCGGGCGCTTGATCAGCCAGGCGGCCGGCACGCGGATGTACTGGCCGAAGCCGCCCGGGGTGTTCATCCCCAGGTCGTAGCCGGTGACTATCACCTCGTCGCCGGCGACGAACTCGCCCACCGAGGACTCCTCCACCACCCCGGCGGCATCGATGCCGGGGGTGTGCGGGTACTTGCGGGTCACGCCACGGTTGCCGCTGGCCGACAACGCATCCTTGTAGTTCAGCGACGAATACCGCACCCGGATCAGCACCTCGCCGGCCGGCAACTGGCTGGTGTCGCGCTCGACCACCTGCTGCTCGTAGATGCCATGCGGGGACTCGGTAACCCAGAGGGCCTTGAATGCACTCATCACGCTCTCCTTCTGCAAAGCCTGCCGCGCGGGCGCCCCTGCGCCCGCGCCGGAATCATTGCCAGTAACGGCTGCGCCCCAGGCGCTCCCACCAGCTCAGCAGCACGCGGTCGATCACCGTGCTGGCGCCCACGCCCAGGCGTTCCTGGACGCTTTTCTTCTGCACGTACTGCAAGTGGTAGACGTCAGCCTCGCGGGCGCGTTCGGCCAGGTACTCGTCGCTGGTCTTCAGCTCGTCCACCAGCTTGCGCCCCAGCGCCGCCTGGCCCAGCCAGACCTCGCCGGTGGCGATTTCCTCGATGGCCAGCTTCGGCCGGTAGTGGGCGACGAAGCCCTTGAACAGCTCGTGGGTGGACTCCAGGTCCTCCTGGAACTTCTCGCGGCCCTTGTCGGTGTTCTCGCCGAACACCGTCAGGGTGCGCTTGTACTCGCCGGCGGTGAGCACCTCGAAATCGATGTCATGCTTCTTCAGCAGGCGGTGCACGTTGGGCAGCTGCGCCACCACGCCGATGGAACCGAGGATGGCGAAGGGCGCGGACAGGATGCGCTCGCCGATGCAGGCCATCATGTAGCCGCCGCTGGCGGCGATCTTGTCGACGCACACGGTCAGCGGCACGCCGGCCTGGCGGATGCGCGCCAGTTGCGAGGCGGCCAGGCCGTAGCTGTGGACCATGCCGCCGCCGCTCTCCAGGCGCAGCACCACTTCGTCCTTGGGCGTGGCCAGGCTGAGCAGCGCGGTGATCTCGTTGCGCAGGTGCTCGGTGGCCGAGGCCTTGATGTCGCCATCGAAGTCCAGCACGTAGACGCGGCTCTTCTGCGCGCCGGCCTTCTTCGCTTGCTTGGCGGCCTTGTGCTCGGACTTGCGCAGGGCCTTGAGCTTGTCCTTGTCGAGCACGCTGCCCTGCAGGCGCTCACGCAGGTCCTTGTAGAAGTCGTTGAGCTTGCGCACTTCCAGATGGCCCGAGCTGCGCCGCCCGCGGCCGCGCAGGGCGGCGACCACCACCAGCACCACCAGCACCGCCACCAGCACGGTGAAGGTCCTGGCCAGGAAACCCGCGTAATCCAGAAGAAACTCCACACTTCCCCCTATCAACCTGTGCCCCGCCCGCCGACCGGGCCGGGGAATCCCGCAAGCATACCCAGCCCGCCGGGCCGCAGCCAGCGCTGGCGAACGCCTTCATCAGCGTTGGGAATAGCATTCAAACAAGCGTATGTTTTTTCGTTGACAGCCCAGGGCCTTCCTCATACCCTCGCCGGAACTTTCCCCCTGCCGAGGTCCGTGCGTGGGCAGCATCTATCTGATTCGACATGGCCAGGCTTCGTTCGGCGCCGACGACTACGACGTGCTCTCGGCGACCGGCGTGCGCCAGGCCCAGGTCCTGGGCGAACACCTGGCGGGCCTGGGCCTGCGCCTGGACCGCTGCCTGGCCGGCGACCTGCAGCGCCAGCGCCACACCGCCAGCGAAGCCCTGGGGCGCATGCGCGAAGCCGGGCTCGAGGTGCCGGAGCTGGAGATCGACGCCGCCTTCAACGAGTTCGAGGCCGACGCGGTGATCCGCGCCCACCTCGACGACCTGCTGCAGCACGAGCCCCAGGCCCTGCACATCCTGCGCAACGCCGCGCAGCACCGCGGCGAGTTCCAGCGCCTGTTCTCCTACGTGATCGCCCGCTGGGTTTCCGGCGAGCACCACAAGGACGGCCTGGTCAGCTGGCAGGAATTCCTCGACACCGTGCACGACGGCCTGCAGCGCCTGCTGCGCCAGGCCAGCGGCAAGGACAACATCGCCGTGTTCACCTCCGGCGGGACCATCACCGCCGTGCTCCAGCAGATCGTCGGCATGCCGGCGATCAAGGCCTTCGAGCTGAACTGGCAGATCGTCAACACTTCGCTCAGCCGCCTGAAGTTCCGCGGCGACGAAGTGTCCCTGGCTTCCTTCAACAGTCACGTGCACCTGGAACTGTTGAGGGCGCCGGAGCTCATCACCTATAGATGAGCCCGGCCCATTGCGCCCCCGGGCGCGCGAGAAAACCTAGAAAAGGGATAGAACCATGAGCGTTGCTGACATCGTCTCCACCATGAAGAGCAAATTCAACGCTGGCGCCGCCGCCGGCCTGGACCTGGTCTTCCAGTTCAACATCGAGGACGGCGACAACCACTACCTGGTGGTCAAGGATGGCACCTGCGAAGTCGTGCAGGGCGATGCGCCGAACCCCAACGTCACCCTGATCATGGACAGCGAGACCCTCAAGGGCATCACCAGCGGCGAAACCGACGGCATGCAGGCCTTCATGGCCGGCAAGCTGCGCGCCGAAGGCGACATGATGCTGGCCATGAAGCTGGGCGAGCTGTTCCCGGTCTGACCTGGAGCGCTGCCTGCCGGCACGAGAAACCGGGGCCCCGCGGCTCCGGTTTTTTTTCGCCCGCGCCGCTCTGGCAAAGGCGTATCAGGCAGCCTGATCGGGGTCCAACACGCTCGCCAATAACGCCCTGCGGCGCTTGTGGGGGTAGCAGGCGAGCATTAGATTAGCCAATTATCTCGGGACACCATTATTGCCCTGCATGATGGATCCCGGGCGCCGCTGCCCCGGCAACTACCGACTACAAGAAAGGGATAAGCATGTCGCTGACTGACCAGTCCACCCGCATCCGCCAAGGCGAAGAGCTCGACGCCGCGGTCATCGATCCCTACCTGAAGGCCCACATTCCCGGCCTGCAGGGCGAGCCGAAGATCAGCCAGTTCCCTGGCGGCGCCTCGAACCTGACCTACCTGCTGGAATACCCCAGCCACGAGCTGGTGCTGCGCCGCCCGCCGTTCGGCCGCAAGGCCAAGTCGGCCCACGACATGGGCCGCGAGTACCGCATCCTCAACCAGCTCAACGCCGGCTTCCCGTACTGCCCGAAAGCCTACGTGCACTGCACCGACGAGTCGGTGATCGGCGCCGAGTTCTACGTGATGGAGCGCGTCAACGGCATCATCCTGCGCGCCGACCTGCCGCCGGAGCTCAAGCTCGACGCGCAGCAGGCCAACACCCTGTGCAAGAACTTCATCGACCGCTTCGTGGAACTGCACAACGTCGACTACCAGGCCTGCGGCCTGGGCGACCTGGGCAAGCCCGAGGGCTACGTGCAGCGCCAGATCGAAGGCTGGAGCGACCGCTACGAGAAGGCCCTGACCCCCGACGCGCCGAGCTGGGAAGCGGTCAAGGCCTGGCTGCGCGAGAAGATGCCGGCCGACCACCCCAAGCCGGGCATCGTGCACAACGACTACCGCTTCGACAACGTCATCCTCGACCCCAAGGACCCGATGCGCATCATCGGCGTGCTGGACTGGGAGCTGACCACCATCGGCGACCCGCTGATGGACCTGGGCAACACCCTCGCCTACTGGATCGAAGCCGACGACCCGGCGCCGGTGCAGCTCATGCGCCGCCAGCCGAGCCACCTGCCGGGCATGCTGACGCGCCAGCAGTTCGCCGACTACTACGCCGAACGCGCCGGCCTGCCGCGCATCGACAACCTCGACTTCTACTACACCTACGGCCTGTTCCGCCTGGCCGGCATCGTGCAGCAGATCTACTACCGCTACTTCCACGGCCAGACCCAGGACAAGCGCTTCGCCCAGTTCATCCACATGAACAAGCTGCTGGAGCAGATGAGCCTGCAGGTCATCGGCAAATCGCGCCTGTAACGACGATCACAACAAGGGGAACCCCATGTCCAAGACCAACCTGTTCGACCTCGACGGCAAGATCGCCTTCGTTTCCGGCGCCAGCCGCGGCATCGGCGAGGCCATCGCCAAGCTGCTGGCCCAGCAAGGCGCCCACGTGATCGTCTCCAGCCGCAAGATCGAGGGCTGCCAGGAAGTGGCCGACGCCATCAATGCCGCCGGCGGCAAGGCCACCGCCATCGCCTGCCACATCGGCGAGATGGAGCAGATCCAGAGCGTCTTCGCGCAGATCCGCGAGCAGTTCGGCCGCCTGGACATCCTGGTCAACAACGCCGCCACCAACCCGCAGTTCTGCAACGTGCTGGACACCGACCTGGGCGCCTTCCAGAAGACCGTGGACGTGAACATCCGCGGCTACTACTTCATGTCCATCGAAGGCGGCAAGCTGATGAAGGAGAACGGCGGCGGCAGCATCATCAACGTCGCCTCGATCAACGGCGTCAGCCCCGGCGAGTTCCAGGGCATCTACTCGGTGACCAAGGCCGCGGTGATCAGCATGACCAAGGTCTTCGCCAAGGAATGCGCGCAGTTCGGCATCCGCTGCAACGCCCTGCTGCCGGGCCTGACCGACACCAAGTTCGCCTCGGCCCTGGTGAAGAACGACAGCATCCGCAACGCCGCCCTGCAGCGCATCCCGCTCAAGCGCGTGGCCGAGCCGAGCGAAATGGCCGGCGCCGTGCTGTACCTGGCCAGCAGCGCCTCCAGCTACACCACCGGCGTGGCGCTGAACGTCGACGGCGGGTTCCTCGCCTGATCGCGAAAGCGCAATGAACAAGGGAGCCTTCGGGCTCTCTTTTTCGTTGGACGATCCGTCGATGCACGGATGCGCGCGGGTGGGGCGGCGTAGGAGCGGATCTCATCCGCGAATCGCGCCGGGATGTCCGTCCATCGCGGACAAGGTCCGCTCCTACGGGGGAAGGAATACCGTGCCCCCCGGCGACCTGTAGGAGCGGGCCCTGCCCGCGATTTCGCGCGCAGGGCGCGCTCCTACAGGGGAATGGCGCGGGTGGGGCAGCGTAGGAGCGGATCTCATCCGCGAATCGCGCCGGGGTGTCCGGCCATCGCGGACAAGGTCCGCTCCTACGGGGGAAGGAATGCCGTGCCTCCCGGCGGGTGGGGCTGCGTAGGATGGCGTTGAGCGGAGCGATACCCATCACCACGGCCGCATGGGTTTCGTAAACTCAACCCATCCTACGAAAAACCTCTCGGCGCCACCGGCAAGACAACTGCTCCTACCGCCACTCCCGCAACGCCTGCTGCGCCGCGGCGTTGACCGGTTCCGCCTCCAGGCCCGCGGGGCCCAGGCGGACGCTGTAGACCGCCTGGTCCGCCATGGGCAGGAAGTTCACCCGCGCCGCCAGCGGCCGGAAGATCAGCAGGTCGTGCTGGCCGTCGCGCAGCCAGCGCCACAGGTCGAAGCCGTAGGGGCTTTGCGCCAGCACCTGCTGGCGGGCCTGGGCCTGTTGCTGCTCGATGGCCAGGTAGCGGCCGGCCAGGCCCTGCAGGCGGTAGCCAGGATCCAGGCCGATCAGCGCGGCCAAACCACGCCACTGCATGATGCGCACGTCCAGTTGCCAGAGGTCGCCGCCCAGCTCGACGCGGCGTTCGCGGTCGCCTTCGAGGATTTTCACCTCGTAGCGCTGCGGCGCCAGGCGCTGGAAGCTCAGGGTCGCCAGCGGCCGCTCGGCGGGCAGCGCGTCGTAGCTGCGCAAGTCCCAGGCCGCCAGGCCCAGCGCCAGCGCGGCGGCGATGAAAGCCAGGCCGGCGCAGCCGCGCAGCCAGCCGAGGAACCAGTGGCGGTCGAAGAGGATACGTGCGGCGACCAGCAGCGCCAGCAGGGCGATCAGCGCGAACGTCCAGGCCAGGCCGTCGTACTGCATTGAATCAGTTCCTTGCGGGTAGAATTGCCGGCATTATGCGCACCCCTCGACGCGACGGCCAGCCGTGGCGTCGCAGCCTTGAACCCAGGTCGTACTTTTCATGCCCTTCACCCTCCCCTTCGAGCTGGCCATCGACCCGCTCACCCTGCTGATCCTCGCCGTCGTGGCCTTCCTCGCCGGCTTCATCGACGCCATCGCCGGCGGCGGCGGCCTGCTGACCATCCCCGCCCTGCTCACCGCCGGCGTGCCGCCGCACCTGGCGCTGGGCACCAACAAGCTGAGTTCCACCTTCGGCTCGGCCACCGCCAGCTACACCTTCTACAAGCGCAAGCTGTTCCACCCGGCGAAGTGGCGCAACGGCCTGCTCGCCACCGCCATAGGCGCGGCCGTCGGCGCCTGGGCCGCGCACCTGCTGCCGGCGGAATGGCTGAACCGCATGTTGCCGGTGGTGGTGTTCTCCTGCGGAATCTACATGCTCTTCGGCGGCACGCCCAAGGCGCCGCTGGACGCCGACGCCCCGGTCGGGCGCAGGCGCCAGTGGCCGCAAGGCCTGGGCCTGGGCTTCTACGACGGCGTGGCCGGCCCCGGCACCGGCGCCTTCTGGACCGTCAGCAGCCTGCTGATGTACCCGCTGGACCTGGTCCGCGCCAGCGGCGTGGCGCGCACCATGAACTTCGTCAGCAACATAGTGGCGCTGGCGGTGTTCGTCGCTTCCGGCCAGGTGGTCTGGTTGCTCGGGCTCTGCATGGGCAGCGCACTGATGGTCGGCGCCTACCTGGGTGCGCGCACCGCCATCGGCGGCGGCGCAAAATTCATCCGCCCGGTGTTCATTCTGGTGGTGCTGGCGCTGACCGCGCGCCTGGTCTGGCAGCACTGGTTCAGCGCGATCTGAGGCGCCAGCCGGTACACCTCGCACCCGCTCTGCCGCCCGCAACTCCGATGCGCCACCCGAGGCAATCTCCGACCTGGGCTAGAAGAGCTTCCACCAGGGTTCCGGCCCCAACTCATTCAGAAAATCGTCCAGCGCTTTCAGCTCGCTCTCGATTTCCTGCTGGCGGCTGTAGATGCCATGCAGCGCCGAGGTGTCGGGCAGCGCGCCACCGAGCAGCATGCCGCTTTCCTGCTTGTGGAGCGCCTTTGCCCTGGCCGCCAGGTGTTCGTTCTCCTCTTCGAGCACTTGCTGGCGTGCTTCCAGGGTATTGCGATCGGCCTTGGCCAAGGCCGGGTAGCGGGCCTGGAAGTCCATCAACAGGTCCTGGTACACCGTGCGCCAGCGCAGATATCCCCAGTAGGTGGAGATTTCCCGCCCCTTGCGCTGCGTAGGCAGTGCCCTGCTCGGAAAATCCGTGGGGGCGTGGATATCCAGGCGCCGGAGGTAGTCGTCCAGTTCCTTCTGCTCGTCCAGGCTCAAGCGGGGCGGCCGGGCGAGCACCCGGCCATCGGGGCCGAGCCGCGCCGGGCCGGTTGCGAGCCGCTGCTTGTCCATCAAGCGCCGCAAGCGCTCCCGGCAATTGGCTTCCCATACATCGTCGTCTTTGCCCAAGGGCTTGAACCAGGCCCGCGAGTCGTGCACGTCCTCCTCGAACAGTGCAGCTATCGCGGCGGGCGGGGGACTCATGTCGTCCCAGGTCCGCTTGACCTCTCGCCACTGCGCGTACTTGAGGTCGCCCGCCGCTTTTCTGACGATGAACTGCGTAATGGACGGAGCCGGGGAGGCGCTGGCCACCCAGCCCCCCACCGCCCTGAGTGCCAGGCCGGTATAGCCATGCCGCACCCAGAGGCTGCTTCGAACGCTCTGGAGGCTGCGCAATCCCTGGTCGATATCGAGCAGGTACTGCCACTCTTGGGCCAATTCGGCGTCGGCCTCCAGCAAGTCGGTGCGGTCCTGCCGGCTGCTGCGTTTCACGGCGGGCAGGTCGGCCTGCTTGGCCAGGCGATGGCGGCGCCAGCGCAGGTACGCCCGGTAGTGGGCGCGGACCAGCGCATCGGTGTCCGCCTCGCCGCTGGCGGCCCCGCGAACCTGGGCCATATAGGCGTTGAAGCGCGCGGCCAGGGCGCTATCCACCCGGAACTGCTCGCGTATCGGCGTTGGGGCCTGCGCCAGGTCGATCAAGGGCACGCCTGCCGCCAGGGCGGCGCGGTACATGTGGCACAGGGGAATTTGCGACAACTTGGCGCTGTCGGTGAGCCCGCGCCCCTGTTCCCCGGGCCGATAGCCACCGCCCACGTCCGAATGCACGCCGGGGTAGACCACTTCCTCCACGTTGCTGCCGGACGCGGCGTCCACCAGGAAGGAACCGCGCACTTCGTGAGCGGCCACCAGGTGCAGGCAACGGGCGACCACCTGCGGCCCGGGAATCCGCAGGCCGCGCGGGCTGGCCCAGCCGCCGTGGCCGCTGGCCACATCCTCCAGCGCCGCCTGTGCCACCCCGACCGAGGCCACGGTATCGAACAGGCCGAGAAAGTCCACCAGCACCGGCACGCCGCAGATGCGCAGCGGTCCGCTGGCGTCGTCGCACAGGTCGCGCAGCCAGTTGACGAACACCCGCGCCTCGGCCGCCCCGCGGGAGAACCCGAACACCGACAGGCGGATGCGCGCCAGCCTGGGCAGCCTGCCGGTCAGCAGCGGCGCCAGCTTGCCCTTCAGCAGCGCCCGGCGCTGCGCCAGCACGCGGCGTCGGCCGTCGATATGGCTGCCACGCCACTGCACGTTGGCGATGGCGCTCAGGGTCTCGGGCACCGACAGGTCCTTGCGCAGGCTCAGGTCCGCGTCCGAGCCGGGCTTGTCTGGCTCGTCGTCGGCGAAGGTCATCTGCAGTTCCGGCAGGGCGATATCGGTGCTCATCTGGCGGACCAGGGCGCGGTCTTCGCTCTCTCGCGTTAGACGCGAGCCAGTAGCGTAACGATGCAAGTTGTTCTGCACCTGCAACAGCGCCCAGTTGATACGCGCCTCGCCGCCCCAGCCGGCGGCGGCACCGGCAGTATTTTGCAGGCCGATGCCGGCGTCGCCGATTTCCTTCCAGAACTCGGTGCCCACACCGGGAATGTAGGTGCGGTAACGGTATTGGCGGTCTTCATCGGATTGGATGTCGTCGTCGAAGGCGGCATACAGACGGGCCACATTACTTTGTGCCAATCGCTCTTCGTCGTAGAGCCGATTATTGCGTGTGCCGTCGAAGAAGAAGCCCAGGTACAGGGTGCGCTGGCAGGCCATCGCATCCTCGAAGGCCTCCGCGCAGGTGATGGTTTGGCGCTCTTGCTGGGTCAATCGCCAAGGTGTGTCGGAAATGGAGTCAGCCAGTCGGGAAATGGTCACTGCGTTGCCTCCTTGGCGTTCTCTCTAGCTATGCGTTCCTTATCGCGCTTCTGCCATCCGCTGTGCTCGCACCAGTCGCTGTTGGGACGCTCTTTACGGCATTGAAGCTTCGGAGGGAGCAGCCCCTCGGGAAAGTCGGGGTGGCCTGGATCCACGCGCGTTGGATAAAGCTTGATTACTCCCTGAGGAAAGAATGCAATCCACAACATGGTGATCCCGCCAGGTTCATATTGCTGATAAGGCTGGGTGGCGACGTCCCGCCGATAGAAAGCATCCCGGTCCTTGTGGAACAGGGGTTCGTCGCGCCAGCGGATGTTCAGCGTGTAGTTGGGATCCCACTCCCGTGGCACTTCCGCCGAGCCGGCAAAGCCGCCGCCACCGGAGTGGGCGAAGCCATTGCCGGCCCAGGAGCGGTTGACGTACACCTCGTCGATGTAGTCGTCGGTGTAGTTGAGGATGCCGACCTGCAGCGGCACCCTGCCGTTGTCGATTGGTGCGGGTGGTGGCGGATCGGCGCGTTGCCAAACGGCGACCGCCAGCAGCACGGCAACCAGGCCCAGGCCTGCCAGCCAGCGCATTCGATTCATGAGGAATACCTCGCCTGCGTAGCGATACTGCTACGGGTCAGGCTCACTTCGTCATAGAGCCGGTTGTTGCGGGTGCCGTCGAAGAAGAAGCCCAGGTACAGGGTGCGCTGGCAGGCCATCGCATCCTCGAAGGCCTCCGCGCAGGTGACGCGCAGGTCGCTCTGCGTGGACATAGCGGACATCCTTGGCTCTCGGAAAAAGCCAATCTAGTCCGGGGATGGCAAGGGGAACTGCCGGAGGATTCTCAGACGGTTGCGAGAGACTTCCCTATGCGAAGCCCTTCGAGTAACAGCGACAAACCCGATCGGCCACGCAGCGAAAACCCTTTACCGGCGTCAATGCGATAGAACCGGCCCCAGGCTTGGCGCCCGGGGCTATCCCTAGGCCTCAGTGACCGCCGCCCGGCAGGATGGGATCGGGCCGCCCGGCGCGGCGCGCCAGCCAGCTCTCGATCAGGTAGCGGGCGATGGAACGCCCGGCCGGCAGGCGCGGCAGCGAGTCGTAGGGGAACCACTGGGCGTCCTCGATCTCGTCCGGCTGGCAGACGATCTCGCCGCTGACGTACTCGGCGTGGAAGCCGAGCATCAGCGAATGCGGGAAGGGCCAGTTCTGGCTGCCCAGGTAGCGGATGTTACCGACCTGCAGCCCCACTTCTTCCTTCACCTCGCGGGCCACGCAGTGCTCCACCGACTCGCCCGGCTCGACGAAGCCGGCCAGGGTGCTGTACATGCCCGGCACGAAGCGCGGCGAGCGCGCCAGCAGCAGTTCGTCGCCGCGGGTGACCAGGACGATCATGCTCGGCGACAGCAGCGGGTAGCGCTGGATGTCGCAGGCGTCGCAGCGCATGGCGCGCTCGCGCGGCACGGCGCGCATCGGCTGGCCGCAGCCGCCGCAGAAACGGTTCTCGCGGGCCCAGGTGCCGACCTGACTGGCGAAGCCGAGCATGGCGAACTGGTCTTCCTCGGCTTCCAGCATGACGTGGCGCAGGCCTATCCAGCTGCAGACCTCGACGCTGGCGGGAGACTCCAGCTCCAGCAGGTACACGGCATCGCCATCGAAGTGGCCGACGCCCTGCTCGGAGAGCACCGGCAGGTCCTGGCGCTTGAGCCAGTCACGGGGGAAGAGCACGCCATTGGCATCGCCGAGGAACTGCTGGCGATAGTGGGCCACGGCCCAACCACCCTTCTCCGCCGGGTCGAGCCAGGCGGACTCCCAACGTCCGGTACGCATCAGGCAGCCACCTCCAGGCCGAGGGCGCGCACGCTCTCGCTGGCCACGTCCAGCACGTCGGGCTGGCCTTCGGGACGCAGCACGGCGCCGCCCTCCAGGTAGTATTCGAGGCCGGTCAGGGCATCGGCCAGGGTTTCCAGCATCTGCTCCGACGGCATCTGCGTGGTTTCGATCATCTGCCGCTGGATGTAGTCGGCGCAAGCCCCGACCAGCCGGGCGGCGCGTTCCTGGCCGAGGAACCAGAGCCCGCCGCGCACGGCCTGCAGGCTGCCGGGGACGTTGGCCAGGTGCAGCTTGTCGCCGTTGGATTCCAGGTAGGCGGTGATCGCCCGCTTGGCCAGGGCCAGGCCGCCCTGGGCTTCGTCTATGACCACGATGCGCGCCTCGGCCAGCTGGTGCACGGCGAAGGACTCGGCGCTGGGCTCGAGGTCGATGATGGCGGGGGCGGCCATGCGCTCGCCGCGTTCCAGGCTGCCGACCAGGCTTTCCACGTAGAGCAGCGCGTCGGCCAGGGCGTTCAGCGCCACCGGCGACTCCACCGCGCCCCTGGCCACCCAGCCGGACACCACCGAGACCTGGCCCTGCAGCACGTTGGCCGCGGAGTTCAGGCCGACCATGCCGAGGGTCTTGGCCAGCTTGCCCAGCTGGGTGTGCAGGGTGCCCAGGGCATCGGCCGGGGACACGCCGCGCTCGATCAGGTCGAGCTGGTCCTTGACCGTGGTGAGTTCCTCGCGAATGGCCGCCGACAGCGAGCGCATCACCGCCTGGCCGGGGCCGGACAGGCGCTGCGACTCGTCTTCCAGCAGGTGGTCGGTGAACGGCAGCGGCGCCAGGCCGAACACCTCGCGCAGCTCGCTGGCCCGCGGGCCGCGGGTGTCGGCCAGGGCGGTGAGGTAGAGCAGTTCCTTGAGCAGCTGGCGCGGCGCCTCGTAGTTGGCGTTGGCCAGCAGCTGCTTGAGTTCCCGGTCCAGGCGCGAGAACAGCTGCTTGCGCGCCTTGCGCGGCAGCATCTGCGCATCCACCAGGGCTTCCAGGGCGCCCGCGCCTATCCAGCACAGGCGGCTGCGCTGGCCGTAGCCGAGCAGCGCGTCGAGGCGCGCCAGGGCGCGCCCCATCAGCTTGAGGCCGGAGTAATGGTCCTGTTCGCGCACCAGGGCGAGCAGGCCGACCTGGTACATGTGCCGCAGGCGGCGGACTTCCTGGGCGCGGTCGGCCACCGTGGGCACCGCGCGGGGCGCCGCCGGGCGCGGCAGGTCCAGGCGCGCGCTGAAGAAGAAGCTCTCCGGCAGCACCGGCTGGCCGGCGGCCAGGCGCACGTCGTTGATCGCCGGCAGCAACAGCTCGGGGATTTCCTGGCGGTTGGCCTCCAGGTTCTCCAGGTAGCGGCGCAGCACGTACAGGGCGTTGCCCAGGGCGGCCAGTTGGCCGTCGCGCTCCTCGCCGACACCGGTGGGGATGTCGGTGGCCAGCTGCAGGGCTTCCTGGGCCAGCAGCTCGGCGCCGGCCAGTTCGATCAGGTTGAGGGTGCCGCGGATCTGCGCCAGGCATTCGACCGCGTGTTGCAGCAGGCTGCCGTTCTGGCGCTCGGCGATGAATTGCTCGAGGTTCTGCTCGGCCTGCTCCATGGTGGCGAAGAGTTCATCGCGCACCAGACTGAGGGAGGTGGCTCCAGTGACCATCGGGCTAACGCGCCTCCTGCGCGAGGGAGTAATGGGGCATCAGTCGGCGAACTCCGGCTGCTGCTTGCTCATGTGGGCGGCCATGGCCTTCTGCAGGTCGGCCGATTGCAGCATGGCGGCGTTCCAGGTGGCGATGTATTCCAGGCCGTCCTCGACGCTGTGGTCGCGGGCGTAGCGGATCATCTCCTTGGTGCCGCGGATGGCGATCGGCGACTTGCCGGCGATCTGCCGGGCCAGCTCGAACACGCCGTCGAGCAGCGCCGCGCTGTCGGCGTAGCTGCGGTTGACCAGGCCGATGCGCACCGCCTCGGCGGCGTCGACCATGCGCCCGGTGTAGGCCAGCTCGCGCATGATGCCGTCGCCGATCAGCCGCGGCAGGCGCTGCAGGGTGCCGACGTCGGCGGCCATGCCCATGTCGATTTCCTTGATGGAGAACTGCGCGTCTTCGCTGCAGTAGCGCATGTCGCAGGCCGAGATCAGGTCGATGGCGCCGCCCAGGCAATAGCCCTGCACGGCGGCGAGCACCGGCTTGCTGCAGGCGTCGATGGCGTTGAACGAGGCCTGCAGTTCGAGAATCTTGCGGCGCAGGGCGCGGGCGTTGCGGCCGACGTCCTTGCCCAACTGGCTGCCGGCCTGGGCCAGCAGCATCAGGTCGATGCCGGCGGAGAAATGCTTGCCGGCGCCGGAAATCACCACCACGCGGACTTCATCCGTTTCATCGGCCCAACGGAAGATATCGACGATCTCGCGCCAGAAATCGGCGTTCATCGCGTTGACTTTTTCCGGGCGATTGATGATCACATGCGCGATCTTGTCGGCCAGTTCGACGCGAAATGCTTTGTACTCGGTCACGGGGGAAACCCTCGGGAATGCCCTGCTCTGCTGTGCGCGGCAGTTCTTGTAGTGATGGCGTGCCACTATAACAAGGCAAGGGCAAAAGTCGATGCCGGCCTATGTGACACAGGGCACGCTCCAGCTGCGAACGGGCGCTAGTCGATTTCCGCCACCGGCAGGCCCTGCTGGCGGTTGCGCCATTGCCGCCAGGTGTACATCGGGATGCCCGCCATGAACACCAGGAAACCCCAGAAGATGGCCTGCTCGCCGGTGCCGTAGAGAGCCCACAGCGAGTAGAGGAAGCCCAGCGAGCCGACGGCGATCAACTGCGGCCGCGAGCGCGGCGAGAACTCGCTGGTGCGCACCGCCAGCAGTTGCAGCAGCGCCGCGGTGCAGAAGGCGTAGGGCACCACGCCGGTCATGGTGCCGAGCAGGATGATGACGTTGAACACGTCCACCAGATCGCCCTGGCCGTCGATCAGCACCAGCACCGTCACCAGCAGCCCCGAGGCCCACAGGCCGTTGGCCGGGGCGCCGTGCTTGTTGAGCCTGCCGAGGGATTCGGGGAACAGCCCGTCGCGCGCCGGCGCCACCGGGATCTGCCCCTGCAGCAGCACCCAGCCGTTGAGCGCGCCGAGGCAGGCGATCACCGCGCCGGCGGCCACCAGGTAGTAGCCCCAGTCGCCCATCAGCACGCGCGCGGCGTCGGCGAAGGGCGAGGTCGACCTGGCCAGCACCTCCGGCGGCATCAGGCCCTGCACCGAGGTGATCGACAACACGTACACCCCGGCCGCGGCCAGGGTGCCGAACAGCGTGGCGCGCGGGATGGTGCGCTTGGGGTCGCGCACGTCGTCGGCCGGCACCGTCGCCGATTCCAGGCCGATGAACGACCAGAGCGTCAGCGCCGCGGTGGTGGCGATGGCCTGGGCGTAGCCCATGTTCGGCAGTTGCTCGCGCGGCGGGATGGCCAGGTAGTCGGGGTTGAAGTGCAGCCAGCCGAGCACCCCGACCAGCAGCAGCGGGATCAGCTTGAGCGCGGTGAGCAGGTTCTGCACCACGGCGAAGGTGGCGATGCCGCGCAGGTTGATGAAAGTGCACAGCCAGATGGCGCCGATGGCGGTGGCCACCATCAGCAGCGGGTCGGCCAGCGCCGGGATGAACACCCGCAGGTAGCCCACCAGGGTCACGGCGATGGCGGCGTTGCCGATCCACGCGGCCTTCCAGTAGGTCCAGGCGCACAGGTAGCCGGCGAAGCTGCCGAAGCCCTCGCGGGTGTAGGCGTAGGGCCCGCCGGCGCCGGGGTTGAGCCGCGCCAGGCGGGCGAAGGTGAAGGCCAGCAGCACCGCGCCGGTGCTGGAGACCAGCCAGCCGAACAGGCTGAGCCCGCCATAGGCGGCGAGGCTGGAGGGCAGCAGGAAGACGCCCGAGCCGACCATGTTGCCGATCACCAGCGCGGTACAGCTCCAGAACCCCATGCTGCCTTTCTTGGCAGCCTCTCCCCCGCTCATCCTCGCTCCTTAGGTTCCGCCGCCCTGGACGACGGAATCAGCTGTCGGCATTTTCCACGATGCACTCAACTGTATAGCAGCGCCGGCCGTCCACGTCCTGCACCTGCAGGCCATGCACATCGGAATCGAAACCGGGGAAGTCGTGTTCGAAGGTCCGGGCGAAGGCCAGGTAGTCGAGGATCGAGCGCGTCGCCTCGGTGAAGCGCTCACCGGGCATGATCAGCGGGATGCCCGGCGGGTAAGGCACCAGCATGACCGCGGCGATGCGCCCTTCGAGGCGCTCGATGGGCACCGCCTCGACCTCGCCGCGCACCAGCTGGGTGTAGGCATCGGCCGGGCGCAGCGCCAGTTCCGGCAGGATGGTGTACATGCGGCGCATGGCCTTGGCCGTGGCGTGCTCGCGGTAGCAGGCGTGCAACTGCTCGCAGAGGTCGCGCAGGCCCATGCCGGCGTAGCGCGCCGGGGCGGCCTGGAGCACGCTGGGCAGGGCCTCGGACAGCGGCGCGTTGCCATCGTAGCTGCGCTTGAACTCCAGCAGCTCGGTGACCAGGGTGCTCCACTTGCCCTTGGTCACGCCCATGGAGAACAGCACCAGGAAGGAGTACAGGCCGGTCTTCTCCACCACCAGGCCGCGCTCCCAGAGGAAGCGGCCGACCACCGCGGCGGGGATGCCGTGCTCTTCAAGACGCCCGGCGGCGTTCAGGCCCGGGGTGGCCAGGGTGACCTTGATCGGGTCGAGCAGCACGTAGTCGTCTTCCACCTCGCCGAAGCCGTGCCACTCGGCGTCGGGCTCCAGCAGCCAGTCGCGGGTGCGCACCTCGTCGGTGCCCTCCACGCCCGGCGGCTGCCAGACGCAGAACCACCAGTCGCCGGCCGCCAGGTTCTGCTGCACGTTGGCCAGGGCGCGGCGGAAGCTCAGGGCCTCGTCGAAGGTCTCCTGGATCAGCGAACGCCCGGCCGGGCCCTCCATCATCGCCGAGGCCACGTCCAGCGAGGCGATGATGCCGTACTGCGGCGAGGTGGAGATGTGCATCATGAAGGCTTCGTTGAAGCGCGCGCGGTCCAGGCGCCGCTTGCCGCCGTCCTGCACGTGGATCATCGAGGCCTGGCTGAAGGCCGCCAGCATCTTGTGGGTGGAATGCGTGGTGAACACCAGCGGCCCGTCCTCGCCGCGGCTGGTGGCCATGCCGTAGCGGCGGTCGTAGAACTCGTGGAAGGCGGCGTAGGCGTACCAGGCCTCGTCGAAGTGCAGCACCTCGACGCTGCCGTCCAGGGCCTGCTTGATCAGCTCGGCGTTGTAGCACAGGCCGTCGTAGGTGGAGTTGGTCACCACCGCCAGCCGCACCTTCGGCTCGCGGCCGCGAGCCAGGGGGTTGGCGGCGATCTTCGCGGCGATCGACTCGCGGCTGAACTCGGACAGCGGGATGGGCCCGATGATGCCCAGCTCGTTGCGCTCCGGGCACAGGTACAGCGGGATGGCGCCGGTCATGATGATCGAGTGCAGCACCGACTTGTGGCAGTTGCGGTCCACCAGCACCAGGTCGTCGCGGCTGACCATGGAGTGCCAGACGATCTTGTTCGCCGTGGAGGTGCCGTTGATGACGAAGAAGGTGTGGTCGGCGCCGAAGTTGCGCGCGGCGCGGGCCTCGGCTTCGGCGAGCGGGCCGGTGTGGTCCAGCAGCGA
>Ga0182743_1001981_pt1 | contig 18870 bp, 17 predicted proteins | sample eDN3rd30CKraftOP_FD_128522 | JGI IMG/M metagenome (GOLD analysis project Ga0182743, IMG submission 128522) | Enriched Organic Plus compost microbial communities from Emeryville, California, USA - eDNA 3rd pass 30_C Kraft OP (version 2) (version 2) ... | reverse complement strand
CTGTGGCCTTTGTGGTGACAGCGTTGGTGGGGATGGCGTTGGAGCGCACGGTGATTCGGTGGTTGTATGGCCGGCCATTGGAGACTCTCTTGGCGACGTGGGGCATCAGCTTGATGTTGATGCAAGCGGTTCGTACGCTGTTTGGCGCGCAGAACGTAGAGGTCAGCAATCCGTCGTGGATGAGCGGCGGCGTGACGGTGCTGGGCGGTCTGGTGTTGTCCTATAACCGTATCGCCATCATCATTTTCGCGATTCTGGTCGTGGCATTTGTCTGGGCCTTGTTGAATCACACGCGATTGGGCTTGTTTGTGCGAGCCATCACCCAGAATCGCCGCATGGCGGATTGTGTCGGCGTGCCTACAGGGCGCGTGGATATGTTGGCGTTCGGCCTGGGAGCAGGAATCGCGGGGCTGGCTGGTGTTGCCTTGTCTCAACTCGGTAACGTGGGGCCGGATCTGGGGCGAGGCTATATCGTCGATTCATTCATGGTGGTGGTGTTGGGCGGCGTGGGTCAATTGGCTGGCACGGTGGTTGCAGCCTTGGGACTGGGCGCCGTCACGAAATTCCTCGAGCCGTATTCCGGCGCGGTCATGGCCAAGATTGTGATTCTGGTGCTGATTGTGCTGTTCGTGCAGAAACGTCCGCAAGGTTTGTTTGCACCGCGAGGCAGGAGCGCAGATTGACTATTGACTTCACTGAGCCAAGCAGAGGCGCACCATGACTCATGCATCGGAGCAAAGGATGAATTCTGCCAGTTCGAGAGCCGGCGAGTTATACACGGCCGCGTTGCGCCGGCCGTTGTTCAGTCCCAAGGCGTGGATCGCATTGACGGTGGTCACCATGGTGCTCGCGCTATTGCCGCTGCTGAACCTGGTGTTTCCAGCGGGACATACGCTGCATGTTTCGGCTTATGCCGTGGCATTGCTGGGAAAGTTCATGTGCTATGCCTTGGCGGCGTTGGCATTGGATCTGGTGTGGGGCTATGCCGGGATTCTGTCATTGGGACATGGACTGTTTTTCGCGCTAGGCGGTTATGCGCATGGCATGTATTTGATGCGCGCCATTGGCCAGGATGGGGTGTATCAAAGCAACGTGCCCGACTTTATGGTGTTCCTGAACTGGAAGGACTATCCCTGGTACTGGGCGTTTACCGAGCATTTCTGGTACGCCATGCTGCTGGTGGTGCTGGTGCCGGGCGGGCTCGCATTTTTGTTCGGCTATTTCGCGTTTCGTTCGCGCATCAAGGGCGTTTATTTTTCCATCATCACCCAGGCGCTGACCTTTGCTGCCATGTTGCTGTTCTTTCGCAACGATACGGGGTTTGGCGGGAATAACGGTTTTACCGATTTCAAACGGATCCTCGGTTTCGATATCACGGCGCCGGGTACGAGGGCCACCTTGTATTGGGTGACGTTGGCAGTGTTGCTGGGGGCATTGGTATTAGCACGCGCTGTGACCCAGTCCAAATTGGGCCGGGTGCTGACAGCGGTGCGCGATGCGGAAAGCCGTGTGCGGTTCATTGGTTATGAGCCGCTGGGGTTCAAGCTGTTTGTCTGGACTTTGTCGGCTGTGATGTGCGGGATCGCCGGTGCGTTGTATGTGCCGCAGGTGGGCATCATCAACCCCGGTGAAATGTCGACGGAGAATTCGATCGAAATGGTGATCTGGGTGGCAACGGGAGGACGCGGCACGCTGATTGGCCCGATCATCGGGGCCGGTACGGTCAATGGTCTAAAGACATGGTTTACCAGCGTGTTTCCGGAGTTCTGGTTGTATGCCTTGGGATTGATCTTTGTGTTGGTGACGCTGTTTCTGCCGCAAGGGATCGTAGGGTTGGCGCGTCGCTGGATGACACGCCGTCAGGAGCGTGCGATATGAGTGCTGAGTGGCGGGCATTGCATCAGGCCGATGCAGAGGGGCCGAACGATGACGGAGGCCCCAGCGGGCAAGCCTCGTATGGGCGAGTCAATCCCAGAGGTGTCGATACTACGCACGGTGCGATCTTGTATCTGGATGGCATCACGGTCAGCTTTGACGGGTTCAAGGCCTTGAGTGACCTGACCTTGGATATCGGCGTGGGAGAGCTGCGTTGCATCATCGGTCCTAACGGGGCGGGCAAAACCACCATGATGGACGTCATCACGGGCAAGACGCGCCCCACCGCCGGATCCGCATTTTTTGGCCAGAACATCGATCTGACGACGCTGAACGAAGCACAGATTGCCCATGCAGGGATCGGCCGCAAGTTTCAGCGGCCTACGGTTTTCGAGCAACACACGGTGCTCGAGAATCTCGAACTGGCGATGAAAACGGATAAGCGCGTACGTCCCACCTTGTTTTCCCGGTTGACGTCGGAGCAAGCCGACCGTATCGCGCAGACCTTGGCGCTGATTCGGTTGACGGATGAGGCGTATCGCGTGGCAGGCCTGTTATCGCATGGGCAAAAACAATGGCTGGAAATCGGCATGTTGTTGATGCAAGAGCCGCAGCTGCTGCTGCTGGACGAGCCGGTTGCAGGCATGACCGATGCTGAAACCGAACGTACAGGCGAACTGCTGCATGAATTGCGTGGCCATCATTCTTTGATGGTCGTTGAGCACGATATGGATTTTGTCTCGAGAATCGCCGATGGAGGCAAGGTGACCGTGCTGCATGAGGGGGCAGTGTTAGCCGAAGGAACGATGGCGCAGGTGCAAGCGGATGCGCGGGTTATTGAAGTGTATCTAGGACGCTGATTTCCTGAGGGCGTTATTCCGCTATCACTAGTCCTATTGCTATCGCCGAATGCGCCGCGGTTCATCGCATGAATCCCGAAAGGAAGCCAAATGTTGGAAGTTCAAGCCATTGATCAATACTATGGCGGCAGCCATACGCTGCGCCAGGTGTCATTATCCTTACAACAAGGCGAATGTCTGGGCCTCCTGGGACGCAACGGCGTAGGCAAAACGACCTTGCTCAAATGTCTCATGGGCGTGTTGCCCATCGCTGGAGGCAAAGTCATGTTTGAGGGGCAGGATATTTCCCGGTTATCCCCGCACAAACGGGCAGCGCTGGGAATCGCGTATGTGCCGCAGGGCCGCGACGTGTTTGCGCGGTTGACGGTCGAGGAAAACATCATCATGGGAATGGCTCGCTTTCCGGGCGCCCGGGCGCGCCGCGTCAAAGACGAGATATTCGAACTCTTTCCTGTGCTGAAAACCATGCTGGGACGCCGCGGCGGAGACCTGTCGGGCGGGCAGCAGCAGCAATTGGCTATCGCACGCGCGCTGGTGGCCGAGCCCCGGTTGATTATTCTGGACGAGCCTACCGAGGGAATTCAGCCATCCATTATTAAAGACATCGGCCGAGTGATCCGGTTACTGCGCGAGCGCGGCAATATCGGTATCTTGCTGTGCGAGCAATATTTCGATTTTGCGCGCGAATTGGCCGACCATTTCGTCGTGCTATCCCGCGGCGAGGTAGTCGCGCACGGGCCGCGCAGCGAGATGGACGGCGAGGACGTACGGCGGCATTTGTCGGTATAAAGGGCGGTGGAGTGCCGAGAGGCGAGCAGGCTCAGATTCAAATGCATAAGCCTGTTACATCGTTTCTTGGTACCCTTCAGTGCGGGGATTTTTTACCGCCGGGCCGCCCCAAGGTAAAAGCGCCCCCTCGGGGGGCAGCAAGCCGAAGGCGCAGCGTGGGGGTATTTTCTCCTTTTAGCCACTTATTCCGATACTTTGTCAGTGTTTGCCATTTCAACCCCTTCCGTCTCGTACACGGTCTCCAGCCGTGATTGGGCAACGCCCGCCTGGCACCGTATTTGTCTGGTGCTGTGTCTTTGTTTGGCCATCGTGTTGGCGGGATGTAGCAGTACGGGTTCCGGCAAGGTCGAACCCGGGTATTACCGCGTACAGGCCGGCGACACGCTCAATAAGATCGCTCGCCAGCACAATACCAGTGTATCGGCATTGATGCGGCTGAATAATCTGTCCAACCCCGACCGCATCACCAAGGGGCAGCTGTTGCGCGTGGATGGCGCCAGCGGCACTGCTCCGACGGAGAGCGCGAATGAAACAACCGGCAGCCGTACCAGTGGTACCCGTGTCCCGGCGGCTTCATCGTCATCGTCCGCGGCGGTGGTGCGGGGATTGAAACTGGTATGGCCCGCTGAGGGAACGCTGACGCAACGGTATAACGGCAGCTCGTCCAAGGGGCTGACGATCGTCAACAAGGCCGGTACGCCGGTCAAAGCCGCAGCGGCCGGAAGCGTGGTCTACGCAGGTAACCGCCTGCGCGGCTATGGCAATCTCGTAATCGTGCAACACTCGGGTGATTTCCTGAGCATCTATGCCCACAACAGCAAGCTGCTGGTCAAAGAGGGACAAAAGGTTTCCCAGGGGCAACAGATCGCCGATATGGGTAATACGGACCGCAAAGGGCCCGGCCTTTATTTTGAGTTGCGGCATCGGGGTCAGCCGGTCGATCCGTCGGCCGCATTGCCGCAGCGGTGATCATCTGCTGGTGATGGTTTTTCCTGCTGTATAGCGTTGCTCAATAGCTCAAGCATGAATATGCGAAACCGTGTGCGGTTTCGTGGTGGTTCGCAGGCGTCAAACGGTCTGAAAAAGTCTGCACTCCTGGATTAAGCCGTGCGTTTAGATTACGTGGAGATCATGATTATCACCATGTGCTTTTCACTTATGTGCTTTTTGCCAAGGAGATCTCATGCACACCGCAATTGAATCTATCGTCATTCAAGACCATCAGCCTCGTTTGCCGCAACTGTCGGCGGGTTTGGCTGCCCAGGGCTGGGTGGTCCGCGCCTGCCAGACGACGAGTGCTTTGGCAGATCTGGTCGAAGTTTCCGTGCCCCAGGTGTTGATCCTGGAAAACGGCGAAAGCGACCTGCGTACCGCTGTAGGTATTGCGCGTTATGCAGCCCCCAATGCGGCACTGATCGTCCTGGTCGATGATGCCGACGTGGACGCACGGATTGTTGCCTTGGACGCGGGCGCCGATGCTTGCTGCCTGATGTCGACCGACGTGCGCGAACTCTGCGCTCTAGGGCGTTCGTTAAGCCGGTTGCGTACGCTTTCACCTGAGCGTTCTGCCCGAGAGACGCCGCTATGGCGGCTGACGCATTCCGGACGCGTGCTGGCGGGGCCGCGCGGTCAGCACCTGCCCTTGACGTTCACTGAAAGCGCGTTCTTCCTACGTTTGCTGTCTTCACCAGGGCATCGCTTGCCGCGCGAGCGTCTGGTGGCCACGTCGGTAGCGGCAGGGCCACGCAGCCGGCACTCGGCGCGCAGTGTGGATGTCATGGTCTCGCGCCTACGAGCCAAAGCGGAACGGCTGGGAGTCGGGCTGCCGCTACTGGCCGTACGGCAGTGGGGTTACATTTTCCTGGCTGATGCGGTGCCCGAGGGTGGTGCCTTTGAAGAAACGCCAAAGGCACCACCGGCCAGCTATGTCAACTAAGTGATGACCAGGTTATCTCGATGCATTAATTCTGGGTCGCTCATGCTGCCCAGAATCGATGCAATCCGAGACGACGGCTGACGCAAGATGCGTCGCGTGTCGGTTGACGAGTAATTGATCAAGCCGCGCGCGCACTCGGTACCTTGCGCGTCCAGGCACGCCACTACGTCGCCCCGCTCGAATTCGCCTTGTACGTCGACGACCCCGATCGAAAGCAGGCTCTTGCCGTCATGGAGCAGTGCTCTGACTGCACCCTCGTCCAGAATGACCCGGCCGCGCAAGCGCAGGTGGTCTGCCAGCCATTGTTTGCGGGCCGACCAGACGGGCAATGTGGCGCGCAATTCGGTGCCGATACATTCCCCTTGTGCCAGGCGTGTCAGTACGTCGCGTTCGCGGCCAGAGGCGATGACTGTGTGTGCTCCACTGTGTGCCGCGCGTTTGGCGGCCAGGATCTTGGTGAGCATGCCACCGGTACCGATACCTGAACCGGCGCCGCCAGCCATGGCTTCCAACGCAAGATCGCCAGCCTGAGCATGTGAGATAAAGACCGCATTGGGATTCTTGCGCGGGTCAGAGTCATAAAGACCGCGCTGATCCGTCAGGATGACCAGCGTGTCCGCCTCGATCAGGTTGGTGACCAAGGCCCCCAGGGTATCGTTGTCGCCCAAGCGGATTTCGTCGGTGACGACCGTGTCATTTTCATTGACGATCGGCACCACGCCCATGCGCAACAGGGAAAACAGGGTGCTGCGTGCATTCAAATAGCGGCGGCGATCGGCCAGATCCTCATGGGTGAGTAGAATCTGCGCGGTACGAAGTCCATGCTCTGCGAATGCTGCCTCGTACGCCTGGCACAGCCCCATCTGGCCCACGGCTGCTGCCGCCTGGAGCTCGTGCATGGCGGAGGGGCGCTTGCGCCAGCCCAGCCGGGCCATGCCTTCGGCAATGGCGCCACTGGATACGAGAATGACTTGTTTGCCTTGCTGGCGCAATGTGGCGATTTGAGCCGCCCAGTGCGCGACGGCGATGCGGTCCAGCCCTCGGCCTTCGTTGGTGACCAGAGAGGATCCGACTTTGGCCACCAAACGGGTGGCCGAAGCAACAACAGAAACAGCGGTGTGATCGGCAGTCATGGCAATGACCGAAGTGTCGCGATGATGAGAGTGGTGGCCGCACATAGGTCATGTACGGCGACCGGCGGAAAACGAAAATGCGATTATGGCTTATTCGTCACCGCTACGCGGCGTCTGACTGACGGACGCGTCGCTACGTGTGGCATCAAAACGAGGGTCTTCGGCGACGTAGGTGCCGTCCGCCTGATCCTGGGCGATATGATCTTTGCGCTGTTCGGCGTCTAGGTAGTCCTGGAGCGCCCAGATCAGATCTTGAGTGCCATCGCCGCTGAGGCCCGAAATGGCATAAACCGGACCTTTCCAGCCGAACTGTTCGATAAAGCGTTCACGTGCGGACTCGGGGTCGGTGACCACGTCCAGCTTGTTCAGCACCAGCCAGCGCGGTTTGTTGGCCAATTCCGGGTCGTAACGGCGCAATTCCTCGACAATGGCGCGAGCGTCGGTTACCGCCTGGTCGATAGGATCCACGTCGGGATCGACGGGTGAAATGTCAACCAGATGCAGCAGTACCCGGGTGCGAGCCAAGTGCCGCAGGAACAAATGTCCCAGGCCGGCACCCTCGGAGGCGCCCTCGATCAGGCCGGGGATATCTGCCACGACAAAGCTGCGCGATGGGGAGGTGCGTACGACGCCCAGATTGGGGTGCAGTGTCGTGAATGGATAGTCGGCGACTTTGGGGCGCGCATTGGAGATGCGGCTGATCAGCGTCGATTTGCCGGCATTGGGCAGCCCGAGCAGGCCTACATCGGCCAGGACTTTCAGTTCCAGGCGCAGGCGGCGTTGCTCGCCTTCTTTGCCGGGCGTCCATTGGCGTGGCGCGCGGTTGACGCTGGATTTGAAATGGATATTGCCCATGCCGCCTTGCCCACCCGCAGCCAGCGTAACCTTTTGATCGTGGCGGCTGAGATCGAACAAGAGCTCGCCGGTATCGGCGTCATGGATGACGGTGCCCACGGGCACGCGCAGCGTGATATCGGGGGCGGCCGCGCCATACTGATCCGAGCCACGGCCGTTTTCGCCGTTTTTGGCCCGATGCAAACGGGCGTAGCGGAAATCGATCAGCGTATTGATGTTGCGATCAGCGATGGCAAAAATGCTACCGCCGCGTCCGCCGTCACCGCCATCGGGACCGCCCTTGGGGATAAACTTTTCGCGGCGAAAGCTCGCCACGCCATTACCGCCTTTGCCGGCGATGACTTCGATGGTGGCTTCGTCTACGAATTTCATAAGTAATTTCTGCCTGAAGCAAAAAAGCCCTGCCGCGTGCGACAGGGCTTTTGCCGTTTATAAAACGGTTGCCGTTATCCGGTAACCGTTATTCGGCCGCCACAACCGACACGGTCTGCTTGTTCAATGCGCCTTTGAAGCCGAATTGAACTTTGCCGTCGACCAGCGCGAACAAGGTGTGATCCTTGCCGATGCCGACGTTGGTGCCGGGGTGGAAACGGGTGCCGCGCTGGCGCACGATGATCGAGCCAGCCGGGATGAGTTGGCCGCCAAATGCCTTGACGCCCAGTCGCTTTGATTCTGAGTCGCGACCGTTTCGCGTAGAGCCGCCGCCCTTTTTCTGTGCCATTTTTGATTAGCTCCTGCTATTCAATAACCGAGTCGTATCGTTAGGCCGTGATGGCTTCGATGCGGATTTCGGTGTAGTTCTGACGGTGGCCCTGGTGCTTCTGATAGTGCTTGCGACGGCGCATCTTGAAGATCTTGACCTTGTCGTGCCGGCCATGCGCAAGAACCGTTGCCTTGACCACGGCGCCAGCGACGATCGGAGTACCAACTTTCAGTTGGTCGCCTTCGCCCACCGACAGGACCTGGTCCAGGGTGATTTCTTGCCCAATGTCAGCCGGTATCTGTTCTACCTTGAGTTTTTCGCCAGCGGCAACGCGATACTGCTTGCCACCGGTTTTTACGACCGCGTACATGGGGTATTCCTTAAAAATAGGGATTTCGGTATTGACCGAACCAAAGATTCTAACTCGGGGTTGTGGAAAAGTCAAAATTTCCTTATGGGGCGGGTGGTTAGCCCGACTGGAGCGCTCGGTTCGCGGGGCGGTTCCGGCCTGCTGGGCGTTTTACCTGCCCGTGGCCAGCGTGCTGGTGATACCTCGTATAATTTGCGAGGCCCCGACAGCAGCGCGATTGCCTGCGTTGATACATCACAGAGCCTCGGGTCGGCTCTCCCTAATACCTGCCGGATACGTTTTGAATCTCCCTGAGCTGATCGCCCCTATTTCCGATGATATGAAAGCCGTCGACGCGGTTATCCGCGGACGCTTGGATTCGGAGGTCGTACTGATCCGGACGATTGCGGATTACATCATCGGCGCAGGCGGCAAACGCATGCGGCCGGCCATGGTGCTGATGATGGCGCGGGCGCTGGGTTATCAGGGTGACCATCACCATCTGCTGGCGGCTGTGGTCGAGTTCATTCACACGGCGACGTTGTTGCACGACGATGTGGTTGACGAGTCTGATTTGCGCCGCGGTCGAGAGACGGCCAATGCCATGTTCGGCAATGCGGCCAGCGTATTGGTGGGCGATTACCTGTATTCGCGCTCGTTCGAGATGATGGTCGAGGCGGGCTCGATGCGCATCATGCAGATATTGTCCGAGGCGACCACGGTGATCGCCGAGGGCGAGGTGTTGCAATTGCTCAACGTCCATGATCCGGATGTCTCGCAGGAGCGCTATTTACAGGTCGTGCGTTACAAAACAGCAAAGCTGTTCGAGGCGGCTGCCCAGGTCGGCGCTGTGCTGGCGGGGGCGACGGCCGAGCAAGAGGCCGCCGCGGCTGCTTATGGTCGCCATATCGGTACCGCGTTTCAGTTGGTAGACGATGTGCTCGACTACAGCGGGGACGCCCAGGCGCTGGGTAAAAACGTCGGGGACGACCTGCGCGAGGGCAAACCGACGTTGCCGTTGATCTGGGTGATGGAGCAGGGCACGCCCGCCCAGCGCGAACTGATTCGTAACGCGATTCAAACGGGTGATGCAGACTTTGCGGCGGTGGCCGAGGCCATCCGGGCGACAGGGGCGCTGGAACACGCGCAACAGGCCGCTTCGGCCGAGGCCGATATCGCCCGGCGGGCATTGGATATCCTGCCGATTTCCGTTTATCAGAAATCCCTGTTAGAATTCTGCGCTTTCGCGGTCAATCGAGATCGTTGAAGAAAACGCTGCATAAGCGAATCGGGGCGTAGCTCAGCCTGGTAGAGTACTGCGTTCGGGACGCAGGAGTCGGAGGTTCGAATCCTCTCGCCCCGACCACTGATTGGTGGTCGAATTTTTACGGGTGTGCCCGACACCCGTAGCAAGAGCCGGAACTGTGAATACAGTGTCCGGCTTTTTTGTTGCCGGGCCACTCCAAAACAAAAACGCCGCCTCGGGCGGGTAGCAGGCCGAAGGTGCGGCGCGGGTTTTTTTCGCGTCTGCAGTGCGGCGGCCTGACTCTGGAACCTGGAACAGACTCGTAAGTATTGCTGCTGGCCTGTCGCTATTCTTTAATGAGGCGCGCGGCGACGGTTTTGATGGCCGTTTCGGCCAAGCCTACCGCTGCTCCCACCAAAAAACATCCCGCCATGCCCGCGGAGGCCCTGTCTTGCGGGTTGAGTCCCGGACCATCCCAAAGTGGATGTGCGGCGAACCCGCTGATGAGCATGGCATTGGCAGCGCCCATTTTCGTTTCAGAGCCTGGGGCCCCCCACCGTTGCAATGTGCGCACGACTGCCACGTATCCGATAACCGAATTGGCGGTCCCAAACGCGCGCAGGGTTGCGCCGACTGTGTCAAATCCGCCCGGAACAAGTTGAAGGTCTGAAGACGATAATTCACGCATGGTGTTTTGAGTGACGAAGTTATGGATATTGGTGGTTGACGAAATAGAACGAAGACGCGCGTCAGCTTTTTTGCCTGACGTTCGAAATGGCTGCCTTGGCCATGTCTTCGAATAATCCGACGCTGGCACCGCACACGAAACTCGTCGCTAAACCGGCGGCCGAGCGGTCCTCGATGGGTAGGTTTTGGTCATCCCACATTGAATGGCTGACGAAGCCGCCAATAGCGTTCGCGCCCGTGATGCCCTCGATGGTTCCAGAGGTGTTGAGCCCCACTCTCCGCTTTATTTGTACGGCGAGCATGTAGCCCACTGTCGAACTGATGGCTCCCATTGCTCGCATTGCTGCAATGTTGGGAGTGATTCCACCGGAAACTGATTGAAGGTCTGAAGAGAACAATTCTTTCATATGTTTTTTAGCAGGGTTGGCCCGTAACGACGCGGAAACGTGGCAGAGATATCAAGTTTTTTAATGATGTTCTGAAGCGTTGCGTAGCTGCGCCTCTTCGGCGACGCTCAGGAAAACGCCCCAGAGAAAACCGAGGACCATTCCGACATATAGGCGGTCGTTTCTGAGGACATATTCCGGCTCATTCCATAGTGAGAGCGCTATGTTTCCCCCTCCAAACGCTGCGAGGCACGTGCCGATCCGCGTCTTTCCTTCGCTGAGGTTCAGCGTCTGCATGACGTTTTTCATAAAGTCATAGCCCGCTAGTGAATTGACCATGCCGGCAACGGATATCGCGTTGTGGTCGAGCACTAGGCCGCCAGCGACACATGAAAACTCTGAAATCGGCAGTTCGCGCATGGGTGTCCTCGTGGGTGATGGTAGGCATGTTGCGTGTTTTGATAGTCGGAGCGTTGGATATGACGCAACCAAGAAAGCGAGGGAAACCGGCCATGTTCAAAAACATTCAATCCAATCATCGTTCTCCTCGACAACGAACACCGCGATCGCGACAGCAACTCCTATCGCCACAATGGCGGACTTCAACGTCCATCTCAGCAATGGATTTTCTATGCCGTCTATGAACTGTCCGGGGCCTTCTAAGGCCATGGCGATGGGGGCGAATTCGGCTAAGGGGCCTCCGCCGCGATCGTATTGGCGGTGTAATCTGTCTGCCGTCATCGCAACGTCAAAGTCAACGTTGTGCGGTTGGCAGAATCCGCCGGAAATTTCTGCAAGCTCATGCTGAGATAGTGTTCGCATGGCGATAACTCCAGCCAAACAAGAAGATATGAATGCTATGAGTCAACAGTACTAATGGTCACCAAGTTGGTCGGGCGGCAGCGTATCGAGCGCAACGGCAACGCGGAACTGCGCCGCGAGTAATTCGTAATGTACGTCGATGGCGGCTTGTTGGACGCTGGCGAGTTCGTCCTGCGCCTTGAGAAGCTCGACGACGGTGCCTACCCCTTGCTGATAGCGGATCTCGGCGCTGCGGTAGGCTTGTTCTGCACTGGTTTTTGCGTCTTTGAGCAGGGTGGCCTTTTGGGCGGCGCTGGTCATGTGATTGAAATCCGTGAGGAGCTTCCGTCCTTCTTCGAGCCATACGGCACGTTCGGTTTCACGGGCTGCCCGGGTTCGAGCTCGAGCGGCGTCGGTGGCGTAGCGGGTAGCATTGCCGTCGAAAATGGGAATATGCACGGTGAGGCCGACGGACCAGCTGTTGACGTTTTCTCTGGCGACGGCGTTGGCCGGAGGCGTGATGCCGAGGCGCCGATCGGCTTGCAGGCTGACCTTGGGCAGGTGCTGGGCTGCAATGGCCTTGCTTTCTGCCTCGGCAGCCTGTGTATTGGCGCGTGCGGCTGCGAGTCGCGGATGATTGCGAATAGCGGAGGCGATGTGCTCGTTGGCGGTGGAAGGATTCGTGGCGGGCGCTTCGGCGGCAATCGCTGCGGGCGTGTTGTTCGCGGCAGCCAGACTGAGGCGAGTCTGGCTGGGCAGACCTATCGCGGTGATGAGAGCGATCTTTGTGACCTCGGCTGCCGTGGTTTTGGCCTCGGTGTCGACGAGGTGACGTTGCCACGCGACTTTGGCGAGAAGCTCGTCGGCAATGGAGCCAACACCGCCCTCACGCAGGCGTTGCGTGGCGTGGAAATTTTTCTGGGCGCGAGCGGCGGCTTCGCGGGCAGCCGTGGCGCTGGCTATGGCGCTGCGGGCCTTGTAATAGCTGTCGGCGACGGTGATGGCGCGATCGCGATTGACGAGCACTTTGTTGTACAAGGCTGCGCTCAGTTTGGCATGTGCATTGTCGTATTGCGCGTTGCGCTCTCCGGAGTCGAACAGCAGCCAATTGAGCCCGAGCCGCGCATTGCCGCTGTATGCATGGAGATCGTAATTGCCCGCAGGGTGAGCAGGGTACTTGACGTGTTTGCCGATGCGGCTAGCGTCGGCATCGGCATTCAAGGTGGGCAGATACTTGGCGTTTGCGGCATCCAGGTTGGCGGCACTTTCTTCGATTGCGATAGTGGCCTGGTGTACGTCCGGCGTTCTGCAAAGCGCAACCTGAACTGCATCGCGCAGACTCAACCCCGTTAATGTAGGAGGCATCTCACAGACGTCGGCAGCAAGGTTGAGCTCGAGGGGTGGTGGCAGGTCAAGCGGCCGCCTCGCTGCAATGGCTGGGTCCGCCGCCATCACCAGACTGGCAGCCAGAAGAACGGTATGCGACGCACGCGTCGTGCGCTTCAAACGGCTAATCACGTTCGCGCGCGGACAGAATGTGCTCATGGATTCTCCCGTGCTTGAGCTCGAGCACGCGCTCTGCCGAGGCGATGGTCTGGGGCCTATGGGCGACGACGATGCGGGTGATATTGAGCGTTTTCAGCATATGGACGACGCGTGCTTCGACCGAGAGATCGAGATGGCAGGTGGCCTCGTCCAGAATGAGAATCTTGGGGCGATGGTAAAGAGCGCGTGCAATCAATAGCCGCTGTTTCTGACCACCGGAAAGGACCGTTCCCATGTCACCGACCAGCGTGTGATAGCCCATGGGCAGCGCAGCAATCTCGTCATGGATGGCGGCGTGTCTGCAACAGGTTTCAATCCAATCACGATCTATGTTCTGGTCAAAGAAGCTGACGTTGTCTGCAATGGAGCCCGCAAACAGAACATCGTCCTGAAGTACCGACGCCGAGATGGATCGTATGCCGCGTGCCCCTAGTATGTGATACGGAATGCCGCCAATCGTCGCTTCGCCTTGCGTGGGCTGCAGAATGCCCAGCATGAGTTTGAGCAGTGTCGATTTTCCGGCGCCGGTGGTGCCGACGATGGCGACGGATTGCCCCTCTGCGATCTCGAACGACGCTTGGTCCAGCACCAAGGGATCCGCGTCGCCATAGCGGAAACTGACATTGGAAAACGCCAATGTGCCGGAGAGCCGGTCCACTGGGCGTTGTGAATCGCGCCCGGGGTCTTCGGGGGCGGTGAGTACGATGTCGGATAGCCGTTCGCCCTGAATGCGCAACATGCGCAGTTCGAACAGGTTGTCAATCAACGCGCCCACTCGCTGGTTGAATTGCGACTTATAGGCGAGAAAGGCCATCAACATGCCCACACTGAAGCCGCCGGAGATAACGAGTTGAGCGCCCGCCCATAGGATGATCAGCCCTTCGAGGCCGAAGATGACGGCGTTGAACTGTTCGAAGACGAGCTTGAGTTTCTGGACCTTGATGCCCGCATTGAATTGATCTACGAGCAGCGCCTGCCAGGCGGCGCAGCGATCCTGGGCTTTTTGAAATACCTGTAAAGTGCGTATGCCGCGCAGCGTTTCGAGAAAGTGAGATTGCGTTTGCGCGCTCTTGATGATGGCATCGTGCGAACGCGCTTTGAGCGGCGGATACGAGACGATCCGAATAATGCCGTACAGCACCATTGCCACGATCGCGACGAGGGACAGCTGCCAGCTGTAAAGCCACATCAATACCAAGGTAATGACCGTCATGAGGCCATCGAGGATGCCCGCGATCAACGAGGCATTGAGCGTTTGCTGGATGGTGTCTATCGAGCCAAATCGCGACACGATATCGCCGATGTGGCGTCGCTCGAAGAATGCGGTAGGCAGCTTGATCAAATGCGCAAACAAATTGCTCTTGCTCTGAAAGGACAGGCTGGTGCTCAATTGCATGCCGACGTAAGCACGCAGCGTAGAAACGGCTGTTTGCATGATCAGCAGCAAGGCAAAGCCGATCAGCAGTGTCGTCAATAGGTCTGTGTCGGCGGAAACAATGACGTCGTCTATCACCCACTGTGTGAGTACGGGTGTTGCCAACGACAGCATTTCCAGCACAAGCGCCAGGATGATGATCTGGAGCAGCGCGCGCTTGAGCCCAAATACAGCCCCTACCAGTTTGCGCAATGGCATGGGGGGTTGAGGCGGCGATATCTGAAAAGTCTGCGCGGGCCAGAGCTCAAGCGCGACGCCCGTAAAGGCCTCGTTGAGTTCAGTATGGGAAATCTTTCGCCGCCCCGTAGAGGGGTCATGAATGACCGCAGTCCGACCGTTGGTCGAGCAAAGCACGACAAAGTGATTGAATCGCCAATGCAGAATGCAAGGCGTACGCAGCTTGGTCAGGTCGTGGAGTTCTAGGGTGACGGCACGGTACTGCAGGCCCAGTTGCTCGCACATATTGGCAACCTGCAGAAGGGTCACACCCTTTAGGGAGATGGGGAACCGTTGCCGTAGTTGATGAACAGTGAGTGATTGGCCGTAATAGCTCGCTACCATGGCAATGCAGGCGTTGGCGCATTCCGCGGCTTCGGCTTGCAGGATGACAGGCACCGTGGGGCGCCCTGACATCAGACGTTTGAGGTCTGCCAGTGTGAACGAACTCATTACGATACCTTTCCGGTGATGCTGTACAACGGCTCTAAGACCCATTCGTAGATTGCGCGGGTTTCGCGCAGGATGTCGACTTCCAGGGCCATGCCTGTGGCTAACGGTCGTGCGTCGCCATAAGCGAGAATGTGTTGCGCATCCAGACGGAGCGTGGCGCGGTAGTACAAGTCTTGTGCTGTGTTTTGATCTAGGCCGGGAATGGCGCCGGAGATGTTCACGATTTCTGCTGCAGGCACGGCGGCGGTGGAAATAGAAGCGACTTTGGCGCCGTGCATGCCGAATTTCTGATAGGGATAGGATGCATAGCGAATCAGCGCCCGATCGCCCACGCGCGTGAAACCGATGTCTTTGTTTTTGATATAGATGTCCGCAATCAACTCGGTGTGTTGGGGAACCAGGCTGAGCAGGGCCTTGTTCGGATCGGCGTGCTGTCCGATCTCGGCAAGCAGGCTGCTGACTTGGCCGGTTTCAGGGGCGAGTATGACGAGATGGCGTTTGGCTTCGCTTTCGGCGAGGTCTTGCGTGATGGCGAGAATCTCGCGTTCGATTTGCGTGGCGGCTGCTTGTTGCTTTAGTGGTAGCGTGCGTTGCTCGCTTTCGTGTCTGGTCAGTTCTTTGACGGTTTCCGCGCGTTGTTGCGTCAGATCGGCAAGCCTGGTCTGTTGCTCCAGGTAGATGGCTTGTTTCTCCTGTAGTTGATCACGCGAGACGAAGCTTTCGGACGACAGGACTTCGTATCGATGCGAGCTGTCTTGCGCGAGGGCCACGCGCTTGCGTTGCAGCGAGATCTGTTTGTCGATGCGATCCAACGCTTGCGAGAGTGTGGCGATGGTGTGAGCCAGCGTAGCGGATTCCTCTCGGTGGATGGTGTCGAGCTTGTCGCGCTCGCGTTGCAGGAGGTCGAGGCGGCGCTGCATGCGGCTGCTGATGGTTTCCTGCGTGGCGGCGCCGGTTTGGGTGTAGCGTTCGCTGGAGATCGTGAGCAAGTGGTCGCCCTTTTGGACGATTGTGCCTTCGGTGATGTGCTTGGCGATGATGACGCCGGTTTGGGGGGCGTAGACCTTGACCAAGCCGCTGGCGGGGATGAGTTGTCCATAGACTTTGACGCGTTTGGTATAGGAGCCAAAGCAGAAGAACAGAACCAGGCTCAAGCCGAATATCGCAAATAGGCCGACTAATAGCGAAGTAGACAGCGGTCGCAAGGCAATGACGGTCCCCAGCGGATGCGATTTGGTGGCGTCGAGTGCGGCTTTGCGAAACATGGCGAAAAAGAGCTGATGACGTTGATCGGGGGGCGCTGTCGGAGGCTGCAGAGGCCTCATCTGCATGGAGCAGGTCGACGTGTGCCGCGCAGCCCTACGCCGCGCAGCACGACATCGAAGCGTGTGCTTGCGTCAACAGAAAGCGCGGGAAATTGAGTGAGCTGACACTCGTCCTGCAGGCCATTCTAGAGAGATGACTGCAGGACGAAATGACAATCAGAGGTTTGGGCAGCGATATCAGACGATTCCGAGAAGGGAATCGTCATGATGCTGCGGGGGGGAGACACGGCGGTGTGAGACGTAAGGAGTTCGACACTGTCGTTGCAAGGAACGCTATGACAAGTAGCGGTTGGAAAGCCTCAGGTTTCAGTGGGAACGCAATAGCGTTGTTCGCGGTAGGCCCAACTGGGCCAGAGCGCGTGCGCCAGGGCTTCTTCGGCGAGTGCGGCGTTGGTGTCCGTCGGGGCAAAAGTCTCTGGCGCGCTATAGCGGAATTGCACCGGGGCCTTGCCCGGCAGGAGCACCAGCAGATCGTCGCCCTTTAGATAACCGTAGTGGTTTTCATACTGCATGATGGCGCGATTTGGTGCGCTGCGCGTCAGGTCATGGCCCAACATCGGGTGCGTGCAAGTGACCCCGGCCAGCGACAGCAGCGTGGGTGGCAGGTCGATCTGACTGATGATGCCCTCGTCGCGCCGCGCCTGGATGCCGCCACCTAGAATGACGGCGGGGATATGAAAATGGCGTACGGGCACGAGGGTGTCGCCAAACACACGCGAGTCGTGATCGGCAACCACCAGGAAAATAGTGTTGTCCCAGTAGGGAGCCTGGCGCGCGCGTTCGAAGAACTGTCCTATCGCCCAATCCGCGTAACGGACGGTGTTTTCAACGGTCGCAGGGTTGCCATCGACCGTGATGCGACCCGCCGGATATTCCCACGGGGAGTGGTTGGATACGCTGAATGCCAGCGTGAACGACGGTTGATTGTTGTCGGTGTCGGCGCGTAGCCGCGCATCCAGCTGGGTGAACATGTCTTCGTCTGATGCCCCCCATGTGCCGACGAAGGCCGGATTCTTGAAGTCGGGGAGGTCAATGATTTCCTCAAAGCCATTTCCGAGGAAAAAGCCTTTCATGTTGTCGAAGTGCGATTCACCGCCGTAGATGAAACGAGAGTGATAGCCGTGACGGCCCAGCACGTCGGCCAAGGTAAAGAATCCGCGTTGCGCGGCGGGCAGTTTCAGTACGGCCTGCGCGGGAGTGGGCAGAAAGCCCGCCGTGACGGCCTCCAGTCCGCGGACTGATCGCGTGCCGGTGGCATAGGTGCGCGTGAAGGCCCAGCCTTCGCGTGCCAGCGCATCCAGATGGGGCGTGAGATCTTTGTCGCCGCCCAACGCCGCGCTGTACTGAGCGCCCAGGCTTTCTTCGAGGATGATGACGATATTGGCCGGGCGGGGACGCGTGTGTGTGGGAGTTTGTTGGTGCACGCTAGGGTGCGTTTCCAGCGCAGGGGGGTAGGGGAGTCCTGCGCGGGATAGGACGATCTCTTGCATGCGTTCGCCCGGCATGCGGCCGTAGACGGCCGCAGCAGATTTTTCGTGTTTCATGCTGTAGATGGCATAGGACACGTTATAGAGCGAGTTCAAAGCCAACGTATTGAGCAGCCCATCGTTGCTATATGCGACTGTCGAGGGATTGATCGGCCGGTGTCCCAAGGTGCCCCGTATGGCGAGGATGACAGCAGCGAGGATGACGAGGCTGCCCAGCGCCATCTGCCACCAGGACCAGCGGGTCTCGACTTGAGGGTCGCCGAACAAGGCATGGCCAATGGCCAGCAATACGATAACTGCGACCAGCGCAGCCGCGAGTTCCAATTTGTAGCCGCGCCACAGCATGCCGGAGACTTCTCGCGGATGCTTCAGGTATTCCACGAACAGACGATTGGGGCGTGTGTCGTATTCCATGATGAAGGCCGGTGTGGCGACCTCCAGGAAGCCCAGCACGATCCAGCATACCTGCAGCCAGATTCCGGTGGCAGCAGCAGCGGCCGGCAAGTGGGCGAATAGCGGCGAAAGCACTGCAGGCAGCGCGACCAGGACGGCGATCTGGTTCGTGTCGATGCGCAGCCCGCCCAGCAGCAGAGGGCGTAAGCCTCCGGCCTTGGTGACGCGGCGCCATTGCCAGGCAGCCAACGCCAGCCGGCTGACAACGAGCAGCACGAAGGCGGCGATGATGAATAGAAGAGTGGAATGTCGCATGAGAGATTCCGCTGCCTGCGGCACTGATAGTCAGGCGCTGCAGGCGGGCGGCATGGGTATCAGGAGCTTGTGCCGGCGGGT
>Ga0182743_1001975_pt1 | contig 18887 bp, 8 predicted proteins | sample eDN3rd30CKraftOP_FD_128522 | JGI IMG/M metagenome (GOLD analysis project Ga0182743, IMG submission 128522) | Enriched Organic Plus compost microbial communities from Emeryville, California, USA - eDNA 3rd pass 30_C Kraft OP (version 2) (version 2) ... | reverse complement strand
TAGGCCCGGCTGGTGTTGCGCGGCGAAAAATTGAATACAACCACCTCGCCGCCGGCATTCGTCCGCTCCCAAAACGCCGCCAGCATCCGGGCAGACTGCTGATCGTCCAAATAATCGAACATGCCGACCGAAACGAGCAGATCGGCGCCGTCCAGCATTGCGGCCAACTTGGGCCGATCGGGGATCCGGAACAGCCCCCCGGCCTGAAACTCAAGATTCTCCGCCGGCAGCAGCCCAGCCAGGCGAGCCTCGGCGTCCTCGAGCGACTGCGGATCGTAGTCGAGCAGCCGCACCTTTAGCCGCGACCGATCGACAGGCGCCAGCGCCTTCGCCGCGAACTCCACGTCGTACGCCGGCCCGCTCCCTACGACGACGACTTGCTGCGGACCGCTGGCCGAAGAGATCCGCTCGACAATCCACTCGCCGACGAGCCTGGTACGATTCTGCACCGCCCGCGGCGCCGCCAGATTCTGAAAGTAGCGATCGAACAATCGGCCGAGCGGATCCTCGCACAATTGATCGCGCACGATTCTGCCGAGCAGCTCAAAATCGCCAGCGTAGCCGCGCGGCTTGGTGCGAGCGCGATGTTGCATCCAACCCCGGCTGAGAACATCGCCCGCCCGGTTCCACAGCTCCGACGACGGAAGTTCGTTCGCCCGCCCCCAAAGCCCGAGCCCCGACAACTCCGCCAGGCAGTCGTCCATCGCAGCGGTAAGCTCCGGCAACAGCTCGGCGCCAGCGCCCCCGGCTTCGATCTCGCGCAGCCGACTCAACAGCCGCCCCGCGGCGCCACGAACAGTTTCCAAACTCATCGACGCTAATCCTGCAGGCCTTACCCGCCTCCCCTCACGCCCAAGGCGCCGGGAGGCGACCAAGAAACAAAAAAACCTCCGTGATCTTACGATCACGGAGGTTTTTAAAAACCCCGGCAATACCTACTTTCGCGTTTGTAGCACTATCATCGGCTCCGAAAGCTTAACTACCGTGTTCGGGATGGGAACGGGTGTGGCCTTTCGGATATGGTCACCGGGAAGCAGTACGTCAGGCGGTTAAACTTGACGCACCGAATCTTGTTGATGGCAGATGGCTGCGGCTCGTCCGACCAAAGTCGAAGGAAACCGCTCTCTTCTGTCCCAGCGCTGAGACGTTAGCCGGAGCTAACCGTCCTAAGCTGCCTTGGGAGAGTGTTGAATATATGTGGCCAAGCGTTCGTCCATTAGTACCGGTTAGCTAAACGTATTACTACGCGTACACATCCGGCCTATCAACCTGGTCGTCTTCCAGGGGACTCTCGCACATTTGTGCTACGAAATCTGATCTTGGAGAGGGCTTCACGCTTAGATGCTTTCAGCGTTTATCCTTTCCGTACTTAGCTATCCAGCCGTGCCACTAGCGTGACAACTGGGACACCAGAGGTACGTCCTTCTAAATCCTCTCGTACTAAAGAAGAACCTCCTCAAATTTCGTACGCCCACGGCAGATAGGGACCGACCTGTCTCACGACGGTCTGAACCCAGCTCACGTACCACTTTCATTGGCGAACAGCCAAACCCTTGGGAGCTTCTTCACCCCCAGGATGTGATGAGCCGACATCGAGGTGCCAAACCGCCACGCCGCTGTGGACGCTCGGTGGCGATCAGCCTGTTATCCCCAGAGTACCTTTTATCTGATGAGCGATGGCCCTTCCATACGGGACCACCGGATCACTATGACCTACTTTCGTACCTGCTCGAGTGATGACTCTCGCAGTTAAGCACCCTTCTACCATTGCGCTCGGCGACTGATTGCCAACCAGTCTGAGGGTACCTTTGCACTCCTCCGTTACTCTTTTGGAGGAGACCGCCCCAGTCAAACTGCCCAACTGAAACTGTCCTTTGCCCGGTTTCACGGGTCAAAGTTAGAACTAAAGCATATTCAGGGTGGTATTTCAACGACGGCTCCGCGATAGCTGGCGCTACCGCCTCAAAGCCTCCCACCTATCCTACACAAAACATACCTCAGCCCAATATCAGCCTACAGTAAAGGTTCATGGGGTCTTTCCGTCTAACCGCGGGAACGTGGCATCTTCACCACGGCTACAATTTCACCGGGTCGGTGGTTGAGACAGTGCTCCAGTCATTACGCCATTCATGCAGGTCGGAACTTACCCGACAAGGAACTTCGCTACCTTAGGACCGTCATAGTTACGGCCGCCGTTTACTAGGGCTTCGGTTGCGAGCTTCGTCTTGCGACTAACCCTCTTCCTTAACCTACTAGCACCGGGCAGGCGTCAGACTCTATACATCATCTTACGATTTAGCAGAGTCCTGTGTTTTTGATAAACAGTTGCTAGAGCCGATTTTCTGTGGCCTGGTTGCCCAGGCACCCCTTATCGCGAACTTACGGGGTCATTTTGCAGAGTTCCTTAACCACCGTTCTCCCGAGCGCCTTAGACTACTCGTCTCGCCTACCTGTGTCAGTTTTAGTACGGTCAATAACGCTTTAACCCTTAGAAGATTTTCTTGGACGTCCTTCAAGTGACTTCGAGAACTTGAACGCTCTCGGGCTTGCACCTTGGCTTGCGTGGGCGGATTTGCCTATCCCACACCTCAGTACACTCCACGGACATTTCTAGTCGTACCGCTCACTATCCAAACGCCGTCCCTCCGTCGGTCCACGTTACTGGCGCAGGAATGTTGACCTGCTATCCATCGTCTACGCCTTTCGGCCTCGACTAAGGTACCGGCTAACCCTGGGCGGATTTCCCTTCCCCAGGAAACCTTAGGCTTTCGGCGAACAGGATTCTCACCTGTTTTATCGTTACTCATTCCGGCATAATCACCTGTACAGCCCGGCACGATTCGTTACCGTATCGCTTGTATCTGCTGTACAGCGCTCACCTACCACTCTTACGAATCCACTGCTTCGGTATGATGCTTACTCCCGATCATTATTGGCGCGAAATTGCTCGACCAGTAAGCTGTTACGCACTTTTTAAATGGTGGCTGCTTCTAAGCCAACATCCTGGCTGTCACTGCAACTTCACTTCCTTAGTGACTGAGCATCATTTAGGGACCTTAGCAGATGGTCTGGGTTGTTTCCCTCTCGTCCCTGAAGCTTATCCCTCAGGGACTGACTCCCGAGATAGTTATACCGGTATTCGGAGTTTGGTCAGGCTGGGTAGCCTGGAAGGGCCCCCATGCCAATTCAGTCTCTCTACCCCCGGTACATAGTGGCTCGAGGCTAGCCCAAAAGCTATTTCGGTGAGAACCAGCTATCTCTGCGTTTGATTAGACTTTCACTCCTCCCCACAAGTCATCCCCTCGGTTTTCAACCCAAGTGGGTTCGGTCCTCCACGCAGTTTAACCCGCGCTTCAACCTGCTCATGGGTAGATCACGCAGTTTCGGGTCTACCACCAACGACACGATCGCCCTATTCAGACTCGGTTTCCCTATGGCTTCAGCCCGGAAGGCCTTAACCAAGCCGTTGACGGTAACTCGCCGGATCATTATGCAAAAGGCACGCCGTCACACATTGTCACAAGGACCATAGTGCTCCGACCGCTTGTAAGCGCATGGTTTCAGGTTCACTATCCTCCCCTCGACGGGGTTCTTCTCATCTTTCAGTCGCCCTACTGAGTTCGCTATCGGTCATCAGAGAGTATTTAGCCTTACGGGATGGTCCCCGTAGATTCAGTCGAGGTTTCACGTGACTCGACTTACTCAGGTATCCCTCGGGAGGCCACTAACTTTCACGTACGGGACTGTCACCCTCTGTGGTCGGCCTTTCCATGCCGTTCTGTTAGTTATGGCTTTGTAACTCCCATGTGAAGGACCCTACAACCCCGCAGAGGAAAACCTCCGCGGTTTGGGCTCTTTCGCTTTCGCTCGCCGCTACTTACGAAATCGATTTTTCTTTCTTTTCCTCCGGTTACTTAGATGTTTCAGTTCACCGGGTTGGCCGTGGGCACCTATGGATTCAGTGCACACTAATTAGGGAATCCAGGGATCAATGTTTGTTTGACAACTACCCCTGGCTTTTCGCAGTCTTCCACGCCCGTCATCGCCTTCTGATGCCAAGACATCCCCCATGCGCCCTTATTAGCTTGACCACAAATATTCAAAACTCTCTTCCCTCGCCGGCCTTGCGACCTGCGACAGATTCGAATTCGAACCTCATGGCAGCTACACCCACCGGACCGACCCTCGCGGGCAAGTCCAGCAGCTTTTGTAACGATTGCTCTTACTTTCGTCTCTGCCTGTCACTGATGCCTCACGGCAGCAGTCACAGACGCGCTTGAGACCGTGATTGATGACCATGAACCCAATCGAAATTGGGCCACGGACACCCTCACGAAGATGCCATCTACCAATCAACCAGATTGTCAAAGATCAAAACGCGACCACCGCGATTCATCACCACGGGCGTCGCCCTGACTGAGCAGGAGACAAAAACGCGACCGCCACTGCGACCCGTCGTTGTCTCTCACCCAGTGAGTTTCCCTTGACGCTTGCCACTCAAGGGGAAGGGGCGAGTTTAGAGCTTTGCGAAATCACTGTCAACACGGGGCAGAAAGAATTTTTAACCGCGTGGAGCTGACTTCGCTTCGATCCAATCCGCTCTCAGTAAGTTTCCTTTGTCGGTCCTAACTATATCGCTTCTTAAATCCCCGACAAGGCCTGTCAAAAATATTTTTTTTCAGGCCCTCCATTGCCGTTTGTCTTGCGACCTGGCAACGCGTCTCTTGAGTGGAGACGAAGGGGATCGAACCCTCAACCCCTGCCTTGCAAAGGCAGTGCTCTCCCAATTGAGCTACGTCCCCGAGGGAACGTCAGTTGGTGGCTGCGACTTCCGGACTATATCGAAACCTGACGACCGTGGGAATGGCCCTTTTCAGATTTCGCGGGAGTCCGCGACGGCGACTCTTTCGAATCGGCCCGCCGCCTGAAAAACACCGCGTTTCTGGCCCGAAAACCATTAGCCGCGAGTTGCACAGGTAGCTATCGACCACCGTCGACTGACGGTTGAGCGATCGACTCACGCTTCCTTGGAATCGCCACGCAACGCATGTCTTAACAGACCTGGCTGAGACAATCCGGAAACCGAGCCGATGCTCGAGTGGGCGGTAGAAGATTCGAACTTCTGACCTCGTCGTTATCAGCGACGCGCTCTAACCAACTGAGCTAACCGCCCGTGCCGCTCTTGTGGAGCGGAAGTCGTCAATTTTAGACAGCTTGCAACGCTTGTCAAATGGTCCCCCGGGTGGTCCGCATCTCTGCGGTTAAACCGAGGACCGGGCATTTATCGGTGCGTTTTCTGCACGACTTGAGCCACCCCGGCCGGAATTGACCTTCGGGGGCGGTCCTTAGGACCGATACAATCCGGAAAGTTTGCCCATTTTCGTCATGAGCAGGCGTGCCGCAGTCCGACCAAAGGACCTGTGGCAGTGTCCCTGGCGGGACCAGCCACGCAGGACTTGGTCGTGTCGGACGCCGCGAGGGAATCTTTTGCCATGGAAAACAGGAAACGCAACCATCTCCGCCGCCTCTTCTTTGCGGTTGGTTTTTCGGCTGTTTGCGGCGCCGCGTCGCTCGCCAGTGCGCAAAAGCCGTCGGCCGTGGACGCCCTGAAATTGGCGCCGGTGCAGAGCGACGTGAAGTACGATCAGCCGACGCGCGAGGAAGCCGAAAAGGCGACGGTGTCGAACGAGACCATTGGCGGCCTTTCGGGCTGGGTCGTGCGCGGTGATTCGGGGCAGATTTTGCGTCGTTTTCTCGACACCAACGGCGACAACAAGGTCGACCAATGGTGCTACTACAAAGACAGCATCGAGGTCTATCGCGACATCGACTCCGACTTCAACGGCAAAGCGGACCAATACCGCTGGCTGGGAACGGGCGGCATCCGCTGGGGCCTCGATCGTGACGAAGATGGCCAGATCGACGAGTGGAAATTGATCTCGGCTGAGGAAGTGACCGCCGAAGTGGTCGCCGCCTTGCGCGACGGCGACGCCAACCGGTTCAAATTGCTGCTGATCACGCCCACCGAGCTGGCAAACCTCGGTTTGAGCGAAGAGCAAACGAAGGAATTGCAGGAAAAAGTCGCAGCCGCGGCGAAGAGCTTTGCCGAAGCGGCGCGCAAGCAAACGGTCGTCGGCAAGCGCTCGGAGTGGGTCAATTTCGGCGCCAGCCAACCGGGCATTGTGCCGGCGGGGAGCGAAGGCTCGACGAAGGATGTGGTCGTTTACGACAACGTCGCAGCCGTCGTCGAGACCGACAAAAAACACGCGCAGCTCGTGATCGGCACGCTCGTGAAGGTCGGCGACGTGTGGCGTTTGATCGACCTGCCGAAGAACCTGAGCGGCGACGCGGTCGCCTCGCCTGGCTACTTCTTCCACGGGCAACTGCTCGCCCGCCGCGCTGATGTGGGCGGCGACGTCGAGCCGATGGGCGTTTCGCCCGAAATGCAGAAGCTGATCACGGAGTTGGAGAAGGTCGACAAGGCCCTGATGGCGGCTCGCGGCGCTCGCGAGCAAGCCGAGCTGAACGCCGACCGCACCAAGCTGCTGACTCGACTCATCCAGCAATCGCACGAAGAAGGGAAGACCGAAGACCGCAACGTCTGGGTCCGCCAGTTCGCCGAAACGGTCGGCGCCGCGACGCAGTCAGGAGCGTTTCCCAACGGCATCGCGCAGCTCAAGGCCCTCGACGACTACGTCTCGAAACTGCCCGACGCCAAGGAACTGGTTCCGTTCGTGCGATTTCGCATGATGCAGGCCGAATACAACACGCAGTTGCAGGACGAGAACGCCGATTTCCAGAAGATCAACGACGAGTGGATGAAATCGCTCGAGGCGTTCGTCGCCAAGTACTCGGATAGCCCCGACGCTGCCGAAGCGATGCTCCAGCTCGCGATCGGCCACGAATTCACGGGCAAGGACGACACTGCGATCGAGTGGTTCGGCAAGATTGTGTCGCAGTTCGGCGACACCGACATCGCCAAGAAGGCCGCCGGAGCCAAGCGGCGTCTCGAGTCGGTCGGCAAACCGATGCAATTGACAGCCAAGGCGGTCGACGGCCGCGAAGTCAACCTAGCCAAGCTCAACGGCCGCGTGGTGCTCGTGCACTACTGGGCCACCTGGTGCGAACCGTGCAAGCAGGACCTGCAACTCATCAAAGATCTGCAGGCCAAGTATGGGGCGCGCGGCTTCACGCCGATTGGCGTGAATCTCGACAACGACGCAGCCGATGTGATGGCCTACCTGAAGACTAAGCCCCTCGCCTGGCCGCAGGTCTATGAGCCGGGCGGCCTGGACAGCCGCTTGGCGAACGAGATGGGCATTCTGACGCTTCCCACGATGATCCTGATCGACTCCAAGGGGCGGGTCGTGAATCGCAACATTCACGCCAGCGAACTCGATAGCGAGATTCGCAAGATCCTGCCCGATGAGGCCGGTCGCGACGCGCGTTCGCCGAATCGCAGCAAGCGATAGTTAGCCGCTCGAAACGAAGTCACTGCGAAGGAAGAAGCGTCGTCCGAATCGGGCGACGCTTTTTTCGTGCGCTCACGCACCGGCGCGTTCTCACTCTCGTGGCGGCGCGAGCGCGAAGTCTTTCGTGCAAGCATTGCGTGACTTCATGCTTGCGCTGTCATGCTGATATGTGGTCAGCGTTGTAAGATTTTCAAACCGGCGAGTTCGTCGGTTGTAAGTTCTCACCGCGAGTTTGCAGCGCAAGAACAGCCGGCCCGACGAAAAACGCCTCAAAATCGCCGGAAAATCGGCCAAGAACTACTTTTTCGCTCAAGTTTGCGCACCGGGCCGAATTTGTTTCGCGCGAGTCGGCACGATTATCGCTATCGCAACTGGCCTTTACTGGGCTCAAGGATTGAGCCCATAACATGGGCCGTCGCTCCACTAAGGTTGCGACGAGCCGGCTGAATGGATTCAGGAGCGATGGAGATGCTCGAAGCTTTCGAGGCCCTGGGGTCGTGGGGCATTTGGGTTTTGCAGCTTGTGGGCCTGGCCAGTGTGGTTCTCGCTCGGCTGCCGCAGAGCGGTTGGACGCACTCGGTTTGCCGGACCTGCTTCTTCGGCTGCCTGGCGTTCGTTGCTGTCGCCACCATGCTAGCGATCGGCTGCCGGAGCGAGTGCTGGATCTACTGCGGCACGACGTTCTCGCTCATGGCTGTGGGCGCCACGCTCGACTTCAGTGGACCGCTTCGGGCGACCGGATTCTAGGAGCCGCCCCCCGCTCCCGAGCGCGACAATTTCTCGCGCGCCGTTTGGGTCGCCCCGACCGGGGGCGAAAAACGGCTGTCGGCAAGGTCTGATTAACCGGTACAGATTATCGCGCAACCCACTTTTCTGGCCTTTTTAGGGCATTTCTTGGGGTTCTAACCACCGGCAAAATCGAAAAAAACCTACCTTCCGGCACGACCGGCCGCCGACAATTTATTTCGGGTAGATGAACCTCGCGACGTGCATCGGGCGAAACGCTCGCCCGGTGCAGCGGGGGCTATGCCATGATTGGCGGCATACGTCGCGGGACCATCCACCTGCTTTTTCCGAATCTGACTTGCCGAGTTCTTTCGTTTCCTAGAGCCGCATCCGGCATGAGCCGTACGGCTGATCCTCAGCCATCTGAGGCAAGGCTGGCGGCAGGAACTCGCTCGCAAGATGACGGAATTAAAACTCCAGGAGGGGGGAATCCATGCGACGTTACGTTTTCAGGCTAGCGGTCTGTGCCTGCACGATGCTTGGGCCGACGCTGGTGGCTATGGGGGATGATCAAGAGATCGCCCGCGTGATTGTTGAGAAGCTGCAGACCGAGAAGAGCAACGGCAATCTCAAAGGCTTCAGCATCGATCTGCAAGTCGAGGAAGGAACCGTCTGGATGTCCGGACGCGTTGCCACGCCTGAGCATCAGGCGAAAGCCCTCGACATCGCACGCCGAGTTCCCGGCGTGAAGCAAGTGGTGAACGATCTGGAAGTGGCCGACAAGGGCGCCTCGGCGGTCCAGCCGGCTTACAACCGCGAAGAAGTTGTCACGACCGGATCGACTCGCCAGGCTTCGGCCCAGGAAATGTCGATGGCGCCGGCTCGCACTTCGGTGCTGAGCAAAGGTGGCGCGATCGGCACGGGCGTCTCGGCCCAGCCGGTTTCGGCTCCGATGATGAGCGCTCCGCAGCCGCTGCGTGCGGCCGCTTCGAACTACCCGGCTCACGCCAACCAGGTTCCGCTGGCCTACTCGCAGGCCCGCAGCGTCGGCGTCGAAGAAGGGGCCATGACTGGAGCTCCGGTTCCGATGTACGCTCCGGGCAGCGGCGCTGGCGTCGCTCCGGCCCGCTACGATCACCCGCAACTGCCGGGTTACGCCTGGCCGACCTACGCCGCCGCTCCGAACTACGCTGCGGTGACCTATCCGAAGCAGTACTCGCCCACGGCCTGGCCGTACATCGGCCCGTTCTATCCCTACCCGCAAGTCCCACTGGGCTGGCGTAAGGTCACCCTGGAATGGGACGACGGTTGGTGGCAGCTCGACTTCAAGGACCGCCGCCACTGGTCGCGGAAGTAAGTCCCGCTTGCAGTCTGCGGTCTGAAAGCTGAACGACTGATAGCAAACCAGAGGGTTCGAACACCGAAGTTCAACCCGATGGGCTCCAAGCCCAACTCACGTACCCCGCACGTAACGTGACGCATGAAACCTCCGCAGAGCGAAAGCTTTGCGGAGGTTTTTTCGTTTTCGGATACGGCGTCTGCAGGCGAATCGAATCGCGACCGCCCCGTGCCGATCGGCGTCCAACGCCGCTTTGATTGGCGCCGACAGCGTTCCGCAGCCAGACAAGGTCCTCGCGGCGAGCCGGTCGATGGGAATTGCTAGCTGCCGGCCATCGGCTGCGACCACTTTCACTTTGCCCCCGGCGAGATCGATGAATTTCGCTTCGAGCTAGCGGCCGGAAGCGACATTACCCCAAGCGCGAGATTGCCCAAGGAGCGAAGCAAACGGAGAGGGAGCGACTGGCGTTGCAAGGTCGTCGTCGCCGCGGGCAGGAACCTCGCTCCATCAGCCACCTTTGGTTGACCGTCTGTCGGCTGAGTGCGGTTTCGGACGCTTCCGTCGGAGGGGCGGCTCTTGGAAGGTCGTGTTGGCCAGGATCCCGCCTGCTAGCACGAGGAAGACTACAGCATCAAGCCCCGACTTCAAGAATCGGAACTGCATCGGGCACTTTCTGGACCAGAGAAAGTCGGGGACGAAGGCCCACAGCCCTCCCTTTTCGAGTGATTCCAGAAATTTCCGCGATTCAAAGCTGGCTCGTTCGCCAGGCCAAGCGGCGCCGCCAAACCGGGCAAATTCGCGTCCCTGACGGGTAAAAACGCCCGTCCGATTAGCTTGGTTCAAGAGCCTCTGCCCGCCAGGCCGATGAACACTGGCCGGATTTTTCGATATGACCAGAAAAATCCGCAAGTTCGTTCCAAGTTAACACGATAAATAGACCTGGATAAACGACGGGCATTGCCCGCTGCCGTTTGCAGCACGAAGCAGCAGACGGTTGCAAGCACCCTCGGCCGGAAACTACCGCCGGCAGCAACATCGAGGAACAGTCATGTCTCAGAGGATGGTTCTCGCGGCGATGGGCATCGTGATGGCAGCCCTTGCTGTTTCACAAACCGGGTGCGTCGGCATCACCGTCGGCTCCGACCTGGGCGTTATGGGCATTCCGATTCCGGTGAGCCCGTACTTCCAGAAGAAGAAGGAAGACGAATTCTGGAACCACGAGCGGTACGAGCGGGCGCCGATTCTCGGTCCGCTGATGCCGGGTGGTCCTGCGGTCGCCCTGGATCCGCCGAGCGACGACGAAGTGATGCGTGCCTGGGAGAAGGCAAACCCGATTCAGGGTGGCCTGCCCTTCCTGCACGAGCGTCAGCGGAATAACGTCCGCATCGTGAAGGAAAAGATCGCCGACTACGTCGATCCGCCGCGCGTTGTGCCGCTGCTCGGCCCCGTGCAGCTCCACCATGCTCACTACAAGTGCACAATTTACTACACCGAAATCACCCGCGTCGGCTGGCCTGTGCCGCACACGCTGGTGGACGAGGATGCCCAAGAGGTGATCTACATCGACCACAACCACTTCCACATGGTGGGCAACGTGGACACCGGTGTGGGAGCGAACTTCTAAGGGAAGTTCTCGGGAGTCCGATTTCGGTGAACGGTAGGTAGTGAACAGTTCACAGTAGACAGTACACAGAGATAAGGCCGGCAGGACACGGTTCCGCCGGCCTTTTTCGTTTCTTGGGGCGGATGTGCCCTGCAGGTGCTGGCCTTTCCGGCCTCGGCGCAATTAGATGCGGCGCGACAACGACTTACCCGGTTACGGATCCCCCGCCCTTCCGGACGGGGCTACTTCCTGCCGGGCCTTCGGCCCTTGAAGCGTGCGGCTCTGCTGGTGAGCAAAACAGGGCCCAAGAACTGTTTACTGTAAACTGTCTACTGTTTACTTCTGTTCACTTCCTACGCCGCCCGCTCGTCGCTTGTACCAGTCGCGACAGCGATTGCTCGATCGCCGCGGCTTCGGCGCTGTCGAGTTGCGCGTGCCCGAAGCGGACCTGATAGTAGGCGGCCACGATTCGGGTCGGCAGCGAGGGCAGGTCGGCCATGTCCTCAGCTAGCGGCGTGTCGCGGATGACGCCGCGCAGCGCGTCGGCGGCCTGGCGGGCGAATTCGAGCGGCGTTTGCCCCGGTTTGCGATGGAGCTGCAGCCGGCTGAGGAGTTTTTCCAGGCGACGGTAGAACTCTACGGTCGGTCGATTGGCGGCGCCACCGCGGCGGCCAAGGAACCAGCGCCAGTTTTTGCGGTCGCGCCAAAAGGCGTAGAGCGTGCGTCCCGAGGCGGCCAGGATGACGACCAGAACCGCGCAGGACACGCCCAGCGACCATGGGCTGCGGGAGCTGCGCTGCTCTCCCCCCGACTGCCAGCCGTCGGCGCGCAAGCGGCGAAGGGCCGATTGCACGCGGCCGACGTCCGCCCAACTGGGGATCGAGCCAGCCGTGCGGTTGGTTACCGGGTCGTAGAACGCGTCCTTCTGCCGAGACGAATTGAGACCGAGCACATAGTCGCGCCAGAGGAGATCGACATAGTCGAACGCATCCCCCACGCGGGCAACGAGCGAGGGATCGGTGAGCGTGCTGGGCCGAAACACCGCGGGGGTCGGATCGAGCCGATACCAGGAGCCCCCCGCGCTCGGCAGGCCAGCTAGTTCATATTCGGGCGTGTCCTCGGCGCTCAGATAGGCTTCAACCCAGGCGTGAGCGTGCTTTTGGCGAACCTGGTAGTAGTTGCCGAGCGAGTTGAATTCGCCGCCGCGATAGCCGTTCACGATGCGAGACGGAATTCCGCGGCTGCGAAGCATCAGCGCCAGCGCACTGGCAAAGTACTCGCAGTGCCCGGTCCGGTGGTTGGCGAGAAAATCTTCGACCGGGTCGAGTTCGCGGTTGCGGACGAAGTTGAGATCAAGCGAGTACTTGTAGAGCCCCGGCTTATGAAAATGGCGCTGCAGGGCGAGAATCTGCTCGAACCGCGAGGCGTCGGTCACTCCTTCTTCTTCCAAAATCTGCTCGGCGAGCGCGGTGACAACGGGAAATTGTTCGCGATCGAACTCGGTGAGGCTTTGCAGCTCGTCGGCAAGGACGACCGCGTCCCATTGCGTGACGTTGGCGTTGACGTGCGGAATGGCGTGCAACTGCCGGCCATTGCGGAAGGCCATCGTTCCCAGCTTGTAGCGATATTCGCGCTGCGACGCGAACTCGTCGTTGACGACGCGCACCAATCGGCTCGAGACGCGCAAATGGCGCAGGTCGTCGGGCGTTTCGGTCAGCGGGTGAATGGGCATCACGGCGAACAGAATCGGAGAGCTTGCATTCTCCAGGGCGATGTCCTGCTTGACCAACGTGAGAGCTGACGACGGCTGACCGATGTGCCGCGAGACTTGCTGCCCGCGGCGGCGATTGGTCAGCGGCGCGACCCAGCGGGCGCCTTCGGGACCGACGCGATATTCCGTAAGGACGACGCCGTGAAAGTAAGGCTCGTCGATCAGCGGGTACGGCTTGCCGTCGGTCATGCGAGTGAAGTGGACCCGCATCACGAGTTGATCGCTCTGCTGGATCCTGCCGGAATCTTCCAGCGTGAGTTCCGGCGAAAAACCGGTATGGGCCAGGCCGCCGTGACGCGAGCCGACCCAGGCGTCGTTCCCCAGGCGAGGCGTCGCGTAAAAGAACACAATCGTGAAAAGGAACGTCGCCCCCGTGAGCAACCCTACCTGACGGAAGAACAGCCGACGGAGCGACTGCGCGTTGACTTCGGGCTCGGCTGGCGCGACGACCTGAGGGGCAGCCAAGAGCGCTCGCCACGGAGCCGACGGCGCAACAACGTGATCGGCAACCGATTTCGCCGGCGACGCCGAAGGCCGCTCGCTGTGAAGGCACAGCAGGACAAGCGTCGAAATCGACACAGCGATGTAAATGGCCAGCAGCAGCGCGAACTGTGGTCCCAAATTGAGGGCCGCCGCGACAACCACCTGCAAAACGCTCAGCACCAAGAGTTGCCAGTAGACGCGATTGGTGCGCTGCTGGAACATCAGCACCATCTGCAGGTAGATGAGCATGTCGGCGATAGCCAGCAGTTGCTCTTCGGCGTCGAGCCTCAGAAAGTCGCGGAGCGACCAGGCCACGGCTGCCAGCGCGCCGATGTTGGCCACAAAGCGGTTGACCTGCAGATAGCGGGAGTAGCGCGTCGGCAGTAGCGACGCTAGCCCGGCGACGGTGAGCGCCAACGGAAGTGCCCAGCTTTCCTGTCCCCAGCCGAGGAACCAGGTGCCCATGATGGCCAGCGCCACCGTATGAAACTGTAGCCAGCGTTCGGTGTTCACGAGGGCCATTATAAGGCGGGCATGGGGGGAGTTGTTAGGGTTCGGGTTCAGAAAGCGGAGAGCGGAAAGCCCAAAGCGGTGGTGGATGGCGGAAAGCCGGGGATTGGGGGCGATTGGTTGGCCTTGCGATACTGTTTACTGTGAACGGTTTACTGTTCGCTTCTCCGCAGCCGCCCCCCGAAAACTGACCGCCGAGAGCTGATCTGCCGATGCGCGCCCTGCTTCGTCCGATGTTGCCGATGATTGCAGTTCTGCTCGTCCCCATCGTCCCCTTCGTGCTGTTTGGGACGCAGGTCGAGGCGTGGTGGGACGAGTGGCAGCAGCAGCCAAGGTCGGGTCTGGTGATCGCAGGAATGGTGGTCGGCTTGCTCACGACCGACATTTTCCTTCCGGTGCCGAGCAGCGTAGTAGCGACGCTCGCGGGATACAAATTGGGCGTGACCGGCGGAACGCTCGCCGCCTGGCTGGGAATGAGCCTGGGGGCGGCGCTGGGATTTGCCCTCGCAAGGCGGTGGGGACAACGGCTGGTGAGTTGGCTGACGCGGCCGAGCGATCTGGAGCGGACGAACCGCCTGGTCGACGCATACGGGCCGACGCTTCTCGTCGTCGGCCGCGGCGTGCCGGTTCTGGCGGAAGCGACCGTGCTGATTATGGGCATGCACGGACTCACCTGGCGCCGTTTCTTGCCCCCGACGCTGCTGAGCAACTTGGGACTTGCCCTGGCTTACGCCGCGTTTGGCGAAGTGGCGAACCGATTCCATTGGCTGCCGCTGGCGCTTGCCGTTTCAATCGCCGTGCCAGTGCTGCTGGCGGCAGGGTTTCGATTTTGGTCGCGCGAGCAGCCGGTGGAGTGAACTCTGCAGCAGTTCCCTCCCCTAGTCTTCTCTGTCCCAGGCTCCAGCCTGGGACGAAACGACCGCGAGGCTCTGCCTCGCTGGTCCTGCGCGCATGGGCCGTGTGTCGCCTTGGGCGACCGAATCGCGATTGGGGCAATTCTTCGGGTCGCCGTGATGGGTTGTCATTTTGATCGGGTCGTTTTTGGGAATGGACGCTTTGTTGCTCGATCTCCGGAGCGTGTTACGCTCCGGCTATGGAGATGGCTTGCGTTGGCCGCGTCGAGCGGTGGTTTTTGGGGTATGATCTGGAGCTTACATCAATCGCTTCTGGTCGAGATTGAAGCATGTCTGTGGCGCCCACCTCTCTCCAATCGTTGCTCGAGTCGAGCGATCCTTCGGTTTACGACATCACCACGGCGGCTGCCGGGCCAGCGGGGCAGTTGCCGCTGACCGACGACATGCTGCGGGACTGGTCGAGCGGCGATTTGTTCGGCCTCACGCAGAGCGCGGGCATGGGCTGGAAGCCGGAGGACTTGCTTGGCCCGCAGTATCTGATTCTGAGCACTCAAGGCGGCGTGCGGGCTCCAGATGGGACGCCGATCGCACTCGGGTTTCACACCGGGCACTGGGAAGTCGGTCTTCTCGTGCAAGCGGCGGCGCAGGAGTTCAAAGCCGCCGGCTGCGTGCCGTTTGCCGCGTATTGCAGCGATCCGTGCGACGGCCGATCGCAAGGCACGACGGGGATGTTCGACAGCCTGCCGTATCGCAACGACGCGGCGATTGTGTTTCGCCGCCTCGCACGTTCGCTGCCGCATCGCGCCGGCATTGTCGGCGTGGCTACGTGCGACAAAGGCCTGCCGGCGATGATGATCGCCCTCGCAGGGCTGACCGACATTCCGTCGATCATCGTGCCTGGCGGAGTGACGCTTCCCCCCGTGAAGGGCGAGGACACTGCCAAGGTACAGACGATCGGCGCTCGCTATGCCCACGGCGAAATCACGCTCGACGAAGCTTCGATCGCCGGTTGTGCGGCGTGCGCTTCGCCCGGGGGCGGATGCCAATTTCTCGGCACGGCGGCTACGGCGCAGGTCGTGGCCGAAGCGATGGGCCTCTGCTTGCCACATTCGGCGCTCGCGCCGAGCGGTCAGCCGATCTGGCGGGATATTGCGACTCGCAGCGCTCGGGCCGTGCATCAGCTGGCCACGCGCGGTCTGAAACTGCGCGACATCCTGACCGACGAGAGCATCTACAACAGCATGGTGGTGCACGCAGCCTGCGGCGGCTCGACCAACTTGCTGCTGCATGTGCCAGCGGTGGCGTTTGCCGCTGGGTTGCGCCGGCCGACCATCCAGGATTGGAGCCAGATCAACCGCCAGACGCCGCGGTTTGTCTCGGTTCTTCCGAATGGGCCGGTGAATCACCCAACCGTGCGATTCTTCCTCGCCGGCGGCGTGCCCGAAGTGATGCTTCATCTGCGCGAGCTGGGCATGCTCAAACTCGACGCTCTGACGATCACCGGCCAGCCGCTCGGCGAAGTGCTCGCTTGGTGGGAGAAATCGGAGCGCCGAACCAAATTGCGACAGCTCTTGCGAGATCGAGACGGCGTTGAACCCGACGATGTGATCATTCCGCCAGCCGAAGCGAAGCGGCGCGGGCTAACGAGCACCGTTTGCTTTCCGGTGGGCAACCTGTGCCCGGAAGGCTCGGTCATCAAAGCGACAGCCATCGATCCCGCCGTAGTCGACGCCGACGGCGTCTATCGCAAGATCGGCCCCGCGCGAGTTTTCACCACCGAACGCGACGCCATCGCCGCCATCAAGGGGCAAACCGATCACCCGATCAAGCCGGGCGACGTGCTGGTGCTGGCCGGCCGCGGGCCGATGGGTTCGGGCATGGAGGAGACCTACCAGATCACGTCGGCGCTCAAGTTCATCAAATGGGGTCGGGAAGTGGCCGTGCTGACCGACGCCCGCTTTTCCGGCGTGAGCACGGGCGCCTGCATCGGCCACGTGGGGCCCGAAGCGCTCGCCGGCGGACCGATCGGCCGGCTGCGCGATGGCGACACAATTCGAATTATCGTCGATCGAAACGAACTGGTCGGCTCGGTCGACTTGATCGGCGAGGGGGACCGGCGCTTCGAACCGGAAGAAGGGGCCCGGATTCTCGCCAACAGGCCGCCGCACCCCGGTTTGCAACCCGACACGCAATTGCCCGCCGACACGCGATTGTGGGCGGCGCTACAAAGCATCGGCGGCGGCACCTGGGGCGGGTGCGTTTACGATGTGGAGAAGATTTTGGAGGTGCTGGAAGCGGGCAAGCGAGTGCTAGCGGAGCGAGACAGCCGCTAATCCCAGCCGCACGCACTTCGCAACCTCCGTCCCAGGCTCCAGCCTGGGACGGAACTAACCGGAGGCTCTGCCTCCGCGATTGGCGAATACGGCATCCTATGACAGCCTTCGGATCGCGGGGGCGCCACTGCTGGCTTGTCCAGCGGTGCAGGATCGCAGTTGGATCCTGCTCCCCATAACCACACAAGCAAAAAGCACTGGCCAACTATTGTTGCACTTCTCACTGCTGGACTAGCCAGCAGTGGCGCCGGGTCAAAATAGGCAATCCTCTTGCAGGACTAGCGAGGCTGGAGCCTCGCGGGCGGTTTCGTCCCAGGCTGGAGCCTAGGACGAAGGTTGAGGCGTTGAGCGCTGTTCCGCCACCGATTTTCCGCCCAGTTGTGGGGCTTCGCCCCGTTCGCTCGTCTTGACCATATTTACCAGTGGCTCTTATATTTACGTCGCACACTCGGCCTGAGGATGGGCCGTTCTCCCCGCCAGCTGTGGCATGTGCTTTCCGGCGGCTGGCTCCAGGTTTGGGCGATCATGAACAAGCGTCACGAATTGCAGCAGAACGAGCTAGCCTTTTGGCTCGAAGAAAAGATTGAGGACATTCGTCCCTACTTCCCGGTCATCGGCATCGGCACGCTCGCCGCGCTGCTCGTCGTCATCGGCGTTTGGTGGTACAGCGCCCAGCAGGCGCAGGCTTCCGCCGCCTCCTGGAACGCCTACTTCTCTGCCATCGGCGAGCGCAACCAGCAGGAAGCGCTGCAGAAGGTGATCGAAGACGAGAAGACCAGCGAGCCGGCCAACTGGGCCCGACAGACGCTGGCCGACTCGAATCTGGCTCTCGGCGCGGCCGCGGTGTTCACCGACCGCGAGGAATCGAAGAAGCGGCTCGAGGCAGCCGTCGCTTTGTATTCCGAGATTCTCAAGTACACGAACGATCCGCTGCTGCAGGTTCGGGCCGGTTTCGGCCTGGCGCGGGCCAAAGAGTCGCTCTTTGAGCCCGAAGAAGCAAAGAAGCTCTATGAAGAAGTGGCCAAGTCGAGCCCCGACACTGTGATCGGCCAGGAAGCCAAGGCTGCCGCCGAGCGGTTGTCGAAGCCGGAAGAGCTGCAGATGCTCGAATGGCTGGCGCAGCAAACGCCCAAGCGTCCGGCGCCTCTTTCGTCGGGTCGCCCCGGATCGATTCCCGGCTTGCCCAGCGATCTGCCGGATCGTCCCGACATCGGTCTGCCCGGCCTCGACGGCTTGGGCCTGCCGGGAGCTGGCGCCGCGTCGGGTGGCTTGAGCTTCCCGACGCCCGACGATGCGCCGAAGTCGGATGCCCCGGCCTCGGACGCTCCCGCTTCGGACGAAGCGCCGAAGACCGACGCCCCCGCGGCTGACGACGCTCCGAAAGCGGACGCTCCCGCCGAAGGGAAGGGCGCGGAAGCCGCTCCGCCGGCTGACGCTCCGCCAGCCGAGGCGCCGTCCGCCGAAGCGGACCAGGCGCCGCCGAGCGAAGCCCCCGCTGAGGAGTCGGCGCCGCCTGCCGACGACTCGAAGTAACCGAACGAACCGATTGCTGGCATGCCGATCAACGAAGAGATTTCCGACGAACCGATCGAATTGGTCGTCGGACCAGAGGATGCCGGCAGCCGTCTCGACGCGTTCCTGGCCAAATCGCTCCCGCGTCACAGCCGCATGCAACTGCGCCGCGTAATCGGCGCAGGGGGCGTGAAGGTAAACGGCGAGGGAACCAAGGTCGCCTATCGGCTGAGCGAGGGAGATCGAGTTTCGATCGTTCTCCCCGAAATGCCGGCTGCCGGTCC
>Ga0182743_1001974_pt1 | contig 18898 bp, 14 predicted proteins | sample eDN3rd30CKraftOP_FD_128522 | JGI IMG/M metagenome (GOLD analysis project Ga0182743, IMG submission 128522) | Enriched Organic Plus compost microbial communities from Emeryville, California, USA - eDNA 3rd pass 30_C Kraft OP (version 2) (version 2) ... | reverse complement strand
TCGAACTGGGGGTGATGAGTTGCTTTTCCTTTCTACGCGGCGCGTCGCAGGCGGACGACCTGGCCCGCACCGCATGGGCGCTGGGCTATGATGCGATCGGAATTGCCGATGCCAACACCATGGCGGGCGTGGTGCGCCTGCATAAAGAAGCGAAAGCATGGAAGCTGCGGCCGGTGATCGGTTGCCGGATCGAAACGGCCGAAGGGCTGGCCTTTCTCGCCTATCCGCAGGATCGGGCCGCCTATGGCCGCCTGTGCCGTCTGATTTCAGCCGGACGGATGCACGATCTGGCAGGTCGATGGCAGGCCAAGGGTGTGTGCGATATTTCTCTCTCCATGCTCGCCGCACATACGGATGGCGTGCATCTGATCCTGCTGCCGCCGGACGACCTGACCCATGCCTTTACTCTGCCGGACCTGCGGCTCAATGTCGTGGCGCTGGATGGCAGTCCGCTTGCCGGAGGCGATTGCAGCGGCGACTTGGAGACTTTGCTACCGCATCTGGTGCGTCACCTGCCGGGGCTGGGGCACATTGCCGCCAGCTATGCCTATCGCGGGGACGATGTGGCGCGGATCGAGCGGCTCGATGCTCTCGCCCAGGCGCATGGGCTGGGGCTGCTGGCCACCAACGCCGTCCATTATCATGCGCCGGAATGCCGCCCGTTGCAGGATGTGATGACCGCGATCCGCCACAAGACCACAGTCGCCCGGGCGGGGCACCTGCTTCACGCCAATGCCGAACGGCATCTGAAAAGCCCGGAGGAAATGACGCACCTGTTTGCCCGCTGGCCACATGCGATTGCCGCGGCCCGGCAGATTGCGGATGCCTGCCGGTTCGATCTCACGGATCTGCGCTACGAATATCCGAAGGAAACCTATCCCGAAGGGCGTAGCGCACAGCAGCATCTGGAAGCGCTGACATGGGAGGGTGCCACCCAATCCTATCCGCAAGGCATACCGGCCAAAGTGGACAAGGCCCTGCGCAAGGAACTGGCGCTGATCGGGGATCGGCAACTGGCGCAGTATTTTCTCACCATCAAGACAATCGTCGATTTCGCGCGGGGACTGGACCCGCAAATCTTGTGCCAGGGGCGGGGCTCGGCGGCGAATTCGGCGGTCTGTTTCTGCCTCGGGATCACTGCGGTCGATCCGGCGGAGCAGGAACTGCTGTTCGAACGCTTCATTTCAGCGGAACGCAACGAGCCGCCCGATATCGATGTCGATTTCGAGCACGAACGGCGCGAGGAAGTGATCCAGCACATCTACAAAACCTATGGCCGGAAAAGCGCAGGCCTGTGCGCCACGGTGATCCATTATCGGCCGCGCATGGCAATCCGCGAAGTAGGCAAGGCCATGGGGTTGAGCGAGGATGTGACCGGCGCGCTCGCCCGCACCGTCTGGGGCAGTTACGGTGGGGACATGCCGGACAAGCGGGTGGCGGAAGCCGGGCTGGATCTGGCCGATCCCTATCTGCGCCGGGTGATCAAACTGGCTGAACAGATGATCGGCATGCCGCGCCATCTTTCGCAGCATGTCGGCGGTTTTGTCCTGACGGAAGGATTGTTGAGCGAACTCGTGCCGATCGGCAACGGGGCCATGCCCGATCGCAGTTTCATCGAATGGGACAAGGACGATATCGATGAACTGGGCATCATGAAAGTGGATGTGCTGGCGCTCGGCATGCTGACCTGCATCCGCAAATGCTTCGACATGCTGTCCCTGCATTATGGGCGGACGCTGACTCTCGCCACGGTGCCCGCGGACGATGAGGATGTTTATGCCATGCTGTGCCGGGGGGATTCCCTCGGCGTGTTCCAGGTGGAAAGCCGCGCGCAGATCAGCATGTTGCCCCGGCTGAAACCGAAATGCTTCTACGATCTGGCGGTGCAGGTGGCAATCGTCCGGCCGGGGCCAATCCAGGGCGATATGGTGCATCCCTATCTCAAGCGGCGCAAGCAAGGGGGCCCTATCGTCTTGCCTGGTCCATCCCCTGACAAGGGCCCGCCGGATGAGTTGCAGGCCATTTTGCAACGCACGTTCGGCGTGCCGATCTTTCAGGAACAGGCGATGAAAATTGCCATGGTGGCGGCGGAATTCACGCCGGATGAAGCCAACAGGTTGCGCCGGGCGATGGCCACGTTCCGTTCGCGCGGGATGGTGGACGAACTGGAGGAACTGATGGTCGGGCGGATGGTCGATCGCGGCTACGATCCCGATTTTGCCCAACGCTGTTTCAATCAGATCAAGGGGTTCGGCGAATACGGCTTTCCTGAAAGCCATGCGGCCAGCTTCGCCCGGCTCGTTTATGTTTCGAGTTGGCTCAAGTGCCATTATCCGGCGGCTTTCGCTGCGGCCTTGCTCAATTCGCAGCCGATGGGCTTCTATGCCCCGGCACAGATCGTGCGCGATGCGCGCGAACACGGGGTGGAAGTCCTGCCCGCCGATGTGAATCACAGCGAATGGAGCTGCACGCTGGAAAAGCGCTCCGATGGCACGATTGCGATGCGTCTGGGCTTGCAGCAGGTGGACGGGTTCCCCGAACATGCGGCGGCAAAGCTGGTTGCAGCGAGGGAACAAGGCGGTTGCTATCGCGATGCGGGGGCGTTGCAGGAACGGGCCAAACTGGCCCCGGCGCATGTGGAACGGCTCGCCAGTGCAGATTGTTTCACTTCGCTGAATCTCCCGCGCAGGCAGGCGTTATGGCATGCGCGCAGCCTTGCCGCTCTGCCGGAACTGCCGCTTTTTGCCCATGCGGCCACGCGGGAGGAAGGCGGGGACAGAAGCGCCGCCGTGCTGCCTGCCATGCCATTGTCCGAAGAAGTGGTGGCTGATTATCAAACCACGCGCCTCAGCCTGAAAGCGCATCCGCTTGTTTTTCTGCGTTCTTTTCTGGGCGAGCGGGGTTTCCTGTGCTGCGCCGATTTGCTCCGTTGCAAACAGCGTTCCTCCGTTCGTATCGCCGGGGTGGTGCTGATCCGTCAGCGCCCCGGATCGGCGAAAGGGGTGTGCTTCATCACTCTGGAAGACGAAACCGGTATCGCCAACATCGTCATCTGGCCCCATGTGATGGAGCGGTTCCGCAAAGTCGTGATGGGGGCGCGGCTGATGGAAGTACGTGGCCGGGTCGAATATGATGAGGGTGTGATCCATGTGATCGCCACCCACCTGGTGGATGCGACGGAGCAGTTGCATCGCCTGTCCGAGGATCTGCTTGCCCCGGAAATGGCCCCGCCCGATCATGTGGAACGCCCTTTGCCGAGCAGGCACTTCGATGCGGGGCCCCATCGCGGGCATCCCCGCAATGCCCGGATCATCCCCAATTCCCGCGATTTCCATTGAAGTATACGACGTCAGGCGGCCCGAGGCCCCCACAGGATGATCGCCGCGCCGCACAGGCAGACCGCGCCGCCGATCATATCCCAGCGATCTGGCCGGGCCCCTTCGACCAGTGTCAGCAGATAGGCAAACAGCGGGAGCGATACCATGCCGGGGATGAGCCACACTGGTGACTTATCCAGCCGCAACCAGGCCCAGAACGCGAAGCATCCGGCAATTTCGGTCAGCGCGGCGCCGATATAGGCAAAGGCGGTCATTCCCCGCCTGTCGCAGCAATTGGCTGTGCCGGCAACGGTGTGCGGGTGGCTTCGACCGGTTATGCGCCTTCGAAGGAATAGCCTGCCGAACGCACCGTGCGGATCGGATCGATGGCATCGGCGATCTCGATCGCCTTGCGTAGCCGCCGGATATGCACGTCGACCGTTCGTTCCTCGATCTCGCTGCCCGTGCCCCATACGGCATCGAGCAGTTGCCCGCGTGAAAACACGCGCCCGGGATGTTCCATGAAGAATTGCAGCAGGCGGTATTCGGTGGGGCCGAGCGCCAGCTTGGTGCCGCGCCGTTCCACCCGGTGGGCCACGGGATCGAGGCTGAGATCGCCGACGACCACCGTTTCGCCCGCCAGCGCAGGGCGCAAGCGGCGCAGGACCGCTGCGACGCGAGCCTGCAGTTCACGCGGGGAGAAGGGCTTGGTCATGTAATCGTCCGCGCCGGTATCGAGGCCGCGAATCCGGTCATCCTCCGCGCCGCGCGCGGTCAGCATGATGATCGGGACGTTGGCGGTGGTCTTGTCGCGCCGCAACCGCCGGCAGACTTCGATGCCGCTGGTGCCTTCGATCATCCAGTCGAGAATGATGAGGTCCGGTACATCTTCGGCGGCGAGCACCAGGGCATCGTCGCCATCGCCGGTCATGCGAACCTGATAGCCTTCGTTCCGGAAACGGAATTCGAGCAGTTCGGCGAGCGCTGTGTCGTCTTCGACAAGCAGGAGTTTGGGTCTGGTCATTGTTCTGACAGCCTCACACCACGGAATTGTTGCACTATCGTGACAATTCCGTGGTGCGTAAACAAAAGCTGCGGTCGCCGCCTGTCAGGCTTGCTCAATCGTCGGACCGGTCGGGCGGATAAGTGCCGGTGGCGGCGTAATGGATCATTTCGGCGACATTGGTGGCATGGTCGCCGATCCGCTCCAGATTGCGGGCGATGAACAGCATTTGCGCCGCGCTGCTGATCGTGGCCGGATTTTCCATCATGAACGAGACCAGATTGCGGAACAGGCTGTCGTAGAACCCGTCCATCTTGCGGTCGCGAACGATCACTTCCCTGGCCAGCACGACATCGCGCGCGCCATAGGCGGTGAGCACGTCATGGACCATTTCGCTGGCCAGATCGCCCATCGCGGGCAACAGGGTCAGCGGTTCGAACATCTTGCGCCGTTCGATCCGGTCGACCCGTTTGGCGATGTTCTTGGCATAGTCGCCGATCCGTTCGACCACCCCCGAAATCTTGAGCGCGGCCACCACTTCACGCAAGTCGTCGGCCATCGGCGCCCGCAAGGCGATGATGCGCACCGCCAGCTTGTCCACTTCGACTTCGAGCGCGTCGATCTTCTTGTCGCGGGCAACGACGGCATCGGCGAGCGCTTCGTCGCTGTTGATCAGCGCATCCATTGCTTCCTGCACCGCAACTTCGGCCAGCCCGCCCATTTCGGCGATCAGGCCGCGGATGCGGGTGATGTCCTCGTCAAACGCCTTGACTGTATGTTCCGCCATCAGCCGTACCGTCCTGTGATGTAATCCTTGGTGCGCTCTTCGCGCGGATTGGTGAAGATTTCCGAAGTCGCGCCATATTCCACCATCTTGCCGAGATGGAAGAAAGCGGTGCGTTGCGAAACGCGTGCGGCCTGCTGCATGGAGTGAGTGACGATCACAATCGCATAGCGCCCGCGCAGATCGTCGATCAGTTCCTCGATCCGGGCCGTTGCGATGGGGTCCAGCGCCGAGCAGGGTTCGTCCATCAGGATCACTTCGGGATCGACGGCAATCGCGCGGGCGATGCACAGGCGCTGTTGCTGGCCTCCCGAAAGGGCGGTGCCGCTGTCATGCAGGCGGTCCTTGACCTCGTCCCACAGCCCGGCACGCCGGAGCGATTTTTCGACGATGCCTTCCAGCTCCGATTTGCCATCAGCCAACCCGTGAATGCGTGGGCCATAGGCGATGTTTTCGAAGATCGATTTGGGGAAGGGGTTGGGTTTCTGGAACACCATGCCCACCCGTGCGCGCAATTGCACCACGTCCATGGTGTGGATGTCATCACCGTCGAGGTGAATGTCGCCCGTCACTCTGGCAGTAGCGATGGTGTCGTTCATCCGGTTCAGCGAGCGCAGGAATGTGGATTTGCCACACCCCGACGGACCGATGAACGCGGTGACGTATTTGGTCTGGATATCGATGGAGACATCGTCGAGCGCTTTCTTCTCCCCGTAATAGACGCACACGTTGCGTGCGCTCATCTTGGGGGTCAGATCGCTATTCGGCTCAGCGAATTCGACGGTCGGGATCATCGTTTCAGGGGAAGGTTGATTGCTCACCATTTTTTCTCGAACCGGTTGCGGAGGTAGATGGCCAGCCCATTCATCACGAGCAGGAAGACAAGCAGGATGATAATCGCGGCCGAAGTCCGTTCAATGAAACCTCGGTCGATTTCGTCCGACCATAGAAAAATCTGCACCGGCAGAACCGTGGCAGGCGATGTGAAGCCATCGGGTGGCGTGGCGACGAAAGCGCGCATGCCGATCATCAGCAGCGGGGCCGTTTCACCAAGGGCGCGGGCCATGCCGATGATTGTCCCGGTCATGATCCCGGGAAGGGCAAGCGGCAGGACATGGTGGAACACCACCTGAACCGGCGAAGCGCCAATGGCCAGCGCGCCATCGCGGATCGAAGGCGGCACGGCCTTGATCGCATTACGCCCGGAAATCACGATCACCGGCATGGTCATAAGTGCCAAGGTCATCCCGCCGATCAGCGGGGCCGAGCGGTAATAGGGGAATATCCACAGGAATACCGCCAGTCCGAGCAGACCGAAAATGATCGAAGGCACTGCAGCAAGGTTGTTGATCGAGACTTCGATCAGGTCGGTCCAGCGGTTCTTGGGGGCGTATTCCTCAAGGTAGAGCGCTGCCAGAACCCCGATAGGGAAAGCCAGCGCCAGCGTGATCAGCATGGTCAGGATCGAGCCCTTGAGCGCGCCCCAGATGCCGACGACTTGCGGATCGGTGGCATCGGAGCGGGCAAGGAACCCCGGATCGAACCGGCGTTCGAACAGCCCCTTGTCATGCAACTGCTTGGCCAGTGGGCGCAGTTCTTCGCGGCCTTCGCCACGCAGCGCAGCCGCGAAAGCGTTGTTGGCGGGCAGATGGAATGTCTTCTCGCTCTGAAGCAGTGCGGGATCTGCGACAATCGCCTGGGCCACTTCGCGCCAGGCATCGCCGCCGAGTTGCTGCGCCCCTTCCGCGCCGAGCGCCTCTTCGGCCGCGCTTTCGACCAGCATCGGCAGACCAGCGGTTTCAAGTGCCTGGACGGCGTCCGCATCTTCCAGCCTTTCGGCATCGATCGTCAGTCCGGCGGTGCGGAAATCGACGGGAACGGTCAGTTCGGCACGCTGGAAGCCGCCGATGCCGTTCATGGTCATGCTGACGAGCAGGATCGCAAGCACGGTGACCGAGAAAACGATCGCCCCGAGGCCGATGAACTTGAAGCGCTTTTCAGCAGCGTAGCGCTTCTTGATCCGCGCCTCGAAGCGGGCGGTGCGGGTGGAATGGGTTGCCTCACTCATAAGCTTCGCGGAACCGTTTTACGACGCGCAGGGCGATGAAATTGAGCCCGAGCGTCACGAGGAAAAGCACGAACCCCAAGGCAAAGGCGCTGAGAGTCGCGGGATGGTCGAAACTGCCTTCACCGGTCAGCATGGCAACGATCTGGAATGTCACCGTTGTCATCGCTTCAAGCGGATTGGCAGTAAGATTGGCGGCGGCACCGGCGGCCATGACCACGATCATGGTTTCGCCAATGGCGCGGCTGATGGCGAGCATGATACCCGCCACGATGCCGGGCAGGGCAGCGGGAACCAGCACGCGTTTGATTGTTTCGGAAGTGGTGGCCCCCATCGCCAGACTGCCGTCACGCATGGCCTGCGGCACAGCGGCGATGGAATCGTCGGCCATGGAAGAAACGAACGGGATGATCATCACGCCCATCACCACACCCGCTGCAAGCGCGCTTTCGCTCGACGCGTTGGAGATGCCGATGGCCACTGCCGCATCGCGAACGATCGGAGCGACTGTCAGCGCGGCGAAATAGCCATAGACCACTGTCGGAACACCGGCGAGAATCTCCAGTGCGGGTTTAAGCCATGCGCGCCAGGTGGGGCTGGCATATTGCGTGAGATAGATCGCACTCATCAGGCCCAGCGGGATCGCCACGATCATCGCGATGATCGCGCCGATGAAGATCGTGCCCCAGAACAGCGGGATCGCTCCGTAACGGCTCGGGTCCGCCGTGGCGGCCATCGGATCGGGCCCCCAATGGGTGCCGAACAGGAAGTCCATCGGGGAAACCATGCCGAAGAAACGGATGGTTTCGAATGTAAGCGATGCGAGAATGCCGAGCGTCGTCAGGATCGCGACCAGCGAGGCCAGCAGCAGGATGCCCATAACGACACGTTCGACTTTGGTGCGCGCGGCGAAATCAGGCCTGATCCGCAGGAACGCCCAAGCACCCCCCATGAAGCCGAGAATGAGAGTGGCGGCGAGGCCGATCATGCGGCTCTGGCCGATCGCTTCGCGATAGGGTTCGACCAGTCCTTCGGCCTGCGGGTTGAACACGGCCTGGGCCTGTCCGGTGGCGACGGCCATGGCTTCGTTGAGCATGGTATTGCGCAAGAAGCCGAATTCGGGAAGGTTGGCTGCCGCCGGGGATGCGAGAACCGAACTGGTCACCATTTGCGGGGCGATGAAACTCCACGCTGCGATGAAGACGACAATCGGAATCAGCACCCAGAGAGCGACGTACCAGGCGTAGTAGTTGGGCAGGGCGGCGAGCCGCGTGCTTCCGACTTCACGCTTGAAGCCGTAGGCGCGGGCCCGGGCCGCCAACCATCCGGCGAGGCCAAGCCCGAGCGCTAGTAGCAACAGAATGGTTGGCGACATGCTCTCGAAAACCCTTACTTGAGTCCGTCGCCGGTCATCGTCGTGAACTTGGTCGCGGCTTCGGTGCTCTTGGCGATCACGGCGTCAGGAGCAGCTACCAGGCCGATCTTGGCGAGCGGACCATCCTTGTTCCACATCTTGGGCCAAGTGCCGAGGAATTCCTTCAAGCCCGGAATGGCATCAAGATGCGCCTTCTTGACATACATATAGAGTGGACGGGCACCGGGATAGGCGAAGCTCGAAATGTTGTCGTAGGTCGGTTCGACGCCGTTGATGGTCAGGCCCTGGATCTTCGCGGCGTTCTCTTCGAGATAGCTGTAGCCGAAAATGCCCAGCGCCCTCGGATTGGCCTCGATCTTCTGGACGATCAGATTGTCGTTCTCGCCGGCATCGACATAGGCGCCATCGCCGCGCACTTCGGTGCAGACCTGCTTGAACTTGTCTTCGTCGGTATCCTTCAGCGCCTTGGTCGCGGCATCGGTCTTGCAGCCCGCTTCAAGGATCAGTTCCTTGAGAGCGTCACGCGTGCCGGAAGTCGACGGCGGGCCATAAACGAGGATCGGGGTGGCGGGCAGCGAAGGATCGACATCCTTCCAGGTCTTGGCGGTCTGCTCCTTGCCGAACGGCTTGGCCGCCAGTGCCTTGTAGATGATTGCGGGGGTGAGATTCATCTGGATACCGCCCTTGGCCGAAGCCAGCGCGATACCGTCGAGGCCGACCTGGACTTCGAGGATATCCTTCACACCATTCGTCTGACAATCGTCGAATTCCGACTTCTTCATCTGGCGGGAAGCGTTGACGATATCGGGATGCTGAGGGCCGACACCTGCGCAGAACAACTTCACGCCGCCGCCGGTGCCGGTCGATTCGATGATCGGGGATTTGAAACCGGCGTTCGACTTGGCGAAGGATTCCGCCACCGCTTTGGCAAACGGATAGACTGTCGAGGAACCTACGGCGCGGATCGAATCGCGCGTCTTGCCGCTCGCCGAATCACCCGCACCGCCGCAAGAGGCAAGCAATGCAGTGGCGGCAACCGCCGTCGCGAGCAAAAGAGATTTCTTCATATTGGTTTGCCCTTCCTGAATACGAGCCATGTCAGGCTGTCGGGAGGGCGAATGTCCTGCTTATGTGACAGCTTCATGACAAACCGTCATGACAATTCGGCACTGTCCTTCGGATAGGCCGGAAAGCGGATGGTGATGCAGGTGCCCTGACCTGCCTTGCTGGCGATATCGAGGCGGCCCTTGTGCCGTTCGACGATGTGCTTGACGATCGCCAGCCCCAGGCCTGTCCCCCCGGCCGCGCGGCTGCGCCCCGGATCGGTACGATAGAAACGGCGCGTCAGATGCGGGATATGCTCAGGCGCGATGCCTTCGCCCTGATCCTGCACGGACAGCACCACGGTGTCGTTCTCATCCTGTTGCAGAGTGACGATTACCGTGCCTTGCGGATCGCCGTATTTGAGGCCGTTATCGACGAGATTGCGGACCAGTTGTTCCAACTGCTGCCGGTCACCCCGCACATAAAGCGGCTGTTCCGCTTCCTCGATGGCGATGCGCGCCTTGTCCTCCGGCTTGCCGGCATCGCGCGCCGCCTGCGCCGCCAGCCCGTTCAGTTCGAGCCGCACATTGGGCAGGTCGTGCTTCTCCGCCTCGATGCGTGAGAGCGACATCAGATCGTCGACCAGAATCTGCAACCGCTTTGCTTCCTTCAGCACCGTGCCGTGGAAACGGGCGGAGGTTGCGGCATCGACTTCGCCTTCCATGTCGACCAGCGTTTCGACATAGCCGATGATGGAGGCCAGCGGCGTGCGCAGTTCGTGGCTGGCATTGGCGACGAAATCGGTGTGGGCGCGGCTGATGTCGGCTTCCGCCGTGCGATTGAGCAGTTCGACCATCCAGTATCGCTCATCCACGCGGTGGCGGCTCATCTGCCAGATGTTGCGCGCGCCCGTCAGCCCCTTGATCGTCACGCTGCCGCCGGCAGGGGCATCGAGCAGGGCGATGGCATCGGGGTGGCGCAGGGCCACCCGCGCATCCTGGCCGACGATATGGCGCCCAAGCGCTTCGCGCGCGGCGGAATTGGCAATCACGATCCGGTTGCGGTCCAGCATCATCAGCGGCAGCCCGGAATGTTCGATCAGGGGCCGCATGCCGTCACGGCTGAACACGACTCTATCCGCGTTGTTCTGGCTGGATACCGGCTCAGGCCGGGCGATCCACAGCGAACCGATCCACAGCAGGAAATTGGCCATCACCAGGTCGAGCATGGTGCCCCACCACAGCAAGATCAAATTGCAGAGGGTCGCCAGAACAATTCCGGGCCAGGGGAAGGGGCGGGGCAGCTTCATGCAGAAGCGGCCATAGAGGCGAGGCAGAGTTTGGGCCAGATCAAATGCCGCCGGACCGCATCCGGAGGCGAAACGCCTTGTCGGGAAAGTGCCTGAAGGCGTGGTGACCCCTACGGGAATCGAACCCGTGTTTCAGCCGTGAAAGGGCCGCGTCCTGACCGCTAGACGAAGGGGCCTTGGGGCAATGCCCAGGCATGGATAAATCCGTCTGCACTGGTGGTGACCCCTACGGGAATCGAACCCGTGTTTCAGCCGTGAAAGGGCCGCGTCCTGACCGCTAGACGAAGGGGCCACTCAGTGCAGGACCGGGCCTTTAGGGGGGGGCGATGGACTGGTCAACCCCCCGTTTCAAAGAGAGGGAATTTGTTGGCGATCAATCGGCCCAGGCCGCATCGTCTACATGCAGTTCCGCTTGCGGTCTGCTTGCCCAATCGTCGATCTTCGCACGCCCGGCCAGCCACAATTGCCGCCCTTGCGTCCCGTGCAGCAGAGTTTGCCCGAGTTCGCTTTCCGCCGCTCTGAAGGCCACGGCCTTGAACGAGGCGCCGTCGCGCCCGGCGGCGATCAGGCGAACGTGATCCTTGCCGACGATATCCGCCTTGACGAGGCGCACCGGCCCTACCGCGATACGCGGACCGGGCCAGCCGACGCCATAGGGCCCGGCGCTTTCCAAAGCTTCCACCAGCGACGGATTGAGCCCGCGTGGCGCCACGGAAAGATCGAGCAGCATCGACTGCTGGGCCTGTGCCGCCGTCACCGCGCGGCCGAGCCGTTCATCAAGGAAGTCGGCAAGCGCCCCGATTTTCCCCGATTCGATGGTCAGGCCCGCCGCCATGGCATGGCCGCCGCCCGCCACCAGCAGGCCCAGTTCGCGCGCTTCGATAATTGCGGCACCGAGATCGACTCCGGTGATGGAGCGACCCGAGCCCTTGCCGTGGCCGGTCTCCTCGTCCGCGTCGAGCGCGATCACCAGAGCGGGCTTGCCGGTCTTCTCCTTGATGCGTCCGGCCACAATCCCGATCACTCCGGGGTGCCAGCCGCGCCCCGCCAGAACCGGCACAGCCCGGTTGTGCTGGGTCTGGAGCAGCGCTTCAGCGGCTTCCTGCACGGCGGCTTCGATCGCCCGGCGTTCTTCGTTCAATTGCGATAGTTGCGTAGCGATTGCCCGGGCCTCGTCGGCATCTTCGGTCGTGAGCAGGCGCACCCCCAAGGTCGATTCCCCGACTCTTCCCCCCGCATTGATGCGTGGACCCAAGGCAAAGCCCAGGTCGCTGCACACGGGTGCACGGTTGAGCCGCGCGGCATCGATCAGCGCGGCCATCCCGATATTGTCGCGCCGGGCCATGATCTTGAGTCCCTGCGCCACCATGGCGCGATTGAGCCCCTGAATGGCGGCCACATCGGCCACCGTGCCGAGAGCGACGAGATCGAGCAGTTCGAAAAGGCTCGGTTCCGGCCGCGATTCGAAGAAATTGCGTTGGCGCAAGGTGCGGACGGTCGCCACCGCGAGCAGGAAAGCCACGCCCACCGCCGCCAGATGGCCGTGCGCTGCGCCGATATCGCTCTCATCCAGGCGGTTAGGGTTTACCAGGGCCACCGTCTGCGGCAGTTCCGCCGCGCATTTGTGATGGTCGACCACGATCACGTCGATCCCCGCCGCGTGCGCATCGGCCAGCGCCTGATGAGCCATCGCCCCGCAATCGACAGTCACGATCAGGCTGCTGCCCTGCTGGCCGAGGCGAACCAGAGCCTCGCCACTGGGGCCGTAACCTTCCAGCAGCCGATCGGGAATGTAGTAGTCCGCCCGATGCCCCAGCATCCGCAGCAGGCGGATCAATAGGGCCGCGCTGGTCGCGCCATCGACATCGTAATCACCGTAGATGGTGACGGATTCCCCCGTCATCACCGCCTGCGCCAGCCTTTCCGCGGCCACATCCATATCGCGGAATGCGGAGGGATCGGGCAGGAATTCCCGCAGCGTGGGATTGCGGTGCCGTTCCAGATCCTCCCGCGGAACCCCCCGTGCGAGGAGAAGTTGGGTGACGAGATCGTCGCCCAGATCGGCGGCGCTTTCCCCCATATCCATGTTGCCGCCGCGCCAGCGCCACATGCGCCCGCTGAGCGAACGGTCGATACCAAAAACGGATGTAACCGGACGTGAAGCCATGATTGCCGCGCTACCCTATCGCTGGCGTGGGGGAAAGTGGGCAGCGCTCACGCGGACAAATACGTGATTGACGTATTTCTACAAATACAGAGCGATAAAAGTGAAGTATGAAGTGGTTCGACTCCTGCAAATACGATTGGGGACGTAATTATGAAGGGTTCGAGGGGCGCTGTATTTGCAGCGGTTTCAGTGATTGCAGTCGCACCACTGCTGGCGGCGCAAGGATCGGGCAGCGGGCCGGTAGCCCGCTACGATATCCGTGCGGGGACGGTATCGGGCGTGGGCGCGATGGGCGCCGGATCGATGATGAGCATGCTGTTCGGCGGTCGTGGCGGCAATGCCGCACAGCACGAACTCTACCTGCGTCTCGGCTCGTCGCGTACAGCGGAAAAGGGTGCGGCCAAAGCGGAACATTTCATGCCGTCCACGGCCCGGCTCGGCAAATCGGTTCTGCTGGTCACACCCCGGGAAGAACGGGGGGGCATCGATGAATTGCCGCAGAAGCCGAAAGGGCGGCTGCTGATCTTCTGGGGTTGCGGGATGAATGCGCCCAAGGGGCAGCCGGTGGTGATCGATTTCGCCAAGCTGGCAGCAGGCCAGATGCCTTCCGGGCTGTGGACGACGACGATCGTGCGTGACTGGGGCCCGACATTGGCCAACAGCAAGACGTTCGGCCGCTGGCCTGCGGAAGACGGCAAGTATGTGAAGCCTGACAGTTCGCTGCTCGGCGCGCACCGCATCGTCAGCAATTATGCACCGGAAATCGCATTCACGGCTGCCAAGGATTTCATGCGCCCGCTTTCGGTGTCGAGCAGGCAGCAGGCTGGCGGGGCAACCGTGATCAACTGGTCGGCCGTGCCCGAGGCGACAGGCTATCTCGCTTTCATCACCGGCGGCAAAATGGGGCCGGGCGGGGAAATGGGCGATATGGTGCTATGGACCAGCAGCGCCTCGCGCCAGTTCGGAGGGGGGTTGTCCGATTGGCTCTCACCTTCGCAAGTGGCGGGGCTGGTGAAGGACAAGACGGTTCTGCCGCCGACCGCGACCAGTTGCGTCGTTCCGACCGAAGTGCGCGAGGCGACGCCCGATTTCCGCTTCGGAACCTTGACGGCTTTCGGGCCGGAGGAAACGTTCTCTTATCCGCCGCGCCCGACCGAGGCGGGCAAGCCGTGGAATCTCGAATGGACCGCGCGCATCCGCCATCGCTCGATGACAAGCTGGATGGACGGGCAGGGCATGATGATGGGGGCTATGAACAGCGCGGATGACGGCGCGCCGGCTCGGCAACAGCAGAAGAAATGCAAGCCCAGGGGGCTGGGCGGTATGCTCGGTGGCGTCTTGGGTGGCGGGGGAGGCTGCTAGCTTCGCCACGTTCCCAAGCGGTGACGATACAGGGATTGCGGGGATGTATCTGTGGGGCGGGCGGGCCATTCGCCCGGCTTGGGCTGCATTCCCGCTTGTGCCATCATGCGGTGATGATCTTGGGTGAACCGCCGCGCGATGGCCGCTGAAACGTTCTTTGCCGTTGTCTGGCACAGCCGCACCGGCGGCGCCCGGGCGATGGCGCAAGCCGTGGCGGAAGGCGGTGGGAGCCGCGCGAAGCTCTATTCGGCGGAAACGGTCTCTCCGGCGGATTTGCTGGCAGCCGATGGTTATGTGTTCGTCTGCCCGGAAAATCTCGCTTCGATGAGCGGGATGATGAAGGAGATGTTCGATCGCTGCTATTATCCGCTGCTGGGGAAAGTGGAAGGCCGGGCCTATGCCACGGCGATCGCAGCCGGATCGGACGGGTATGGCGCACAGGCTCAGATCGACCGGATTGTGACGGGCTGGCGTTTGCGGCGCGTGGCCGATCCGTTGATCGTCAACCTTTCCGCGCAGACACCGGAAGCAATCCTGCGCGCCAAGACCGTGCCGGCCGATAAGCTGAGCGCCTGCGGCGAACTGGGGCAGGGGATGGCGGAAGGGCTGGAACTCGGCATATTCTGACGGATCGACGCCCGATGCGATAGTGCCTCAAAAGGGGCGATTGAGGGGATTGATATATGGAAAGCGTGGCCGCGCGAATTTCCTTGCTGTTCGAAGCAGGGCGGAGGCCGGGGATCGACGACGTGCGTACCTTGCTGTCCCAGGATGGAAGCGGGTTGATTATCAGCCATGTCCATTCCGGAACGGATGCGCGGCACGGTGTCGAACTGCTCGCGCAGGGGCTGGCATTCGATCTCACCGGTCTGGCGCCGGGGACGGCGGATGCCATGCCGCCATGCCTTCATCGTTTCGATTTGTCCGATGGTTGCGACAGCGCGGATCTGGAAGTCATCACGTTGCAGCCGGGGCATCATCTGTCAGGCGGCACGACGATGAAACCCGTGGTGCAAACGATGATGAACGTTGCAGGGGCGTTGTGCCCGCTGGATGGTCTGGTTGCAGTGGCGTGGCATCCCGCAAGCAGTTGGCTCAGCCCAGCCTATTTTGCATCAATGATACGTAACTGGTTGGAAGGTGGTATTTTTCCGGCGCGTGGGCTGGTCGGCCTCGAACTGTCCGCCGATGGCGGATTGCAGAGCGAAGGGGCGGCGTTCTTCACCGGGCAGGAAGTCCGTGTGGAGCCGGAACTGGTGGAAAGCACCGCAAGCGCCACAAAAATTGCCGTGCGCCTGATCGATCATCTGGTGGAGAACGGCCCGTTTGAAGCGGTTGAGCAGATGGTCGGGCCGGATGGGCGGATGCTGAAAGTCATGCCATCTTCCAACCAGCGGTTTGTGCGTATCTGGGGCGGTTAAGCCCGTTGCGCAGGGCGGCATCGGAATGCGAGCCGGACAGGGTGATCCCCGTCCGGCTCGCATGTCCCGTTACCCGATGGCGCGATGGGCGCTGTTGGCGGCGCTGACAATCGCGCGGACGCTGGCGGCGGCCACGTCTTCATCGATACCGACGCCCCAGACCGTCTGCCCGTCGGGCATCTGGCATTCGAGATAGGCGGCGGCACGAGCATCGGTGCCGGTGCCCAACGCGTGTTCGCTGTAATCCAGCACTTCCAGTTCTAGGCCGAACGCTTCTTTCAACGTGGCGAGGACTGACGAAATCAGTCCCTTGCCGCGTCCGCTGACACGTTCTTCGCGGCCATCGACTTTGATCGTTCCGCTGAACAGCCGTGTGCCATCGCTGGCACGATTTTCATCGTAATCAACAAGTTGATAACGCCGCTTATCAACTTTGATGAAGTAGGTTTCGCGAAAGACCTGCCAGATATCATCGGCATTCAATTCGCGCCCCAGTTGATCGGCCAATTGCTGGACGTACTTTGAAAAGTGCGCCTGCATCCGCTTCGGCAGCTTCAGGCCCTGATCCTTTTCGAGCACCCAGGCGAACCCGCCTTTGCCGCTCTGCGAATTGACCCGGATTACCGCCTCGTAGCTGCGGCCCAGGTCGGCGGGATCGATCGGCAGATAGGGAACGCGCCAGTATTCGTCGTTCTGCCGCTCGTTGGCGGAAAAACCTTTCTTGATCGCATCCTGATGGCTGCCCGAAAAGGCGGTGAAGACCAGTTCGCCACCATACGGGTGCCGCTGGTGCACCGGGATCTGGTTGCAGTATTCAACCGTTTCGATCGCCTTATCGATGTCAGAAAAATCGAGTTTGGGGTCAATGCCTTGTGTGTACATGTTGAGAGCTACCGTCACGAGGCAGCAATTGCCCGTCCGCTCCCCATTGCCGAACAGGCAGCCTTCCACGCGATCCGCCCCGGCCATTATGCCCAGTTCGGCCGCAGCCACCCCGGTGCCCCGATCATTATGGGTATGCAGCGAGATCACCACGCTGTCGCGCCGTGGGATGTTGCGGTGGAAATATTCGATCTGGTCGGCGTAGATATTGGGCGTTGCGGCCTCAACCGTTGCTGGCAGATTGAAAATCAACGGATGGTCCGGCGTCGGCTGCAGGATATCCATCACCGCCTCGCAAACCTCGAGGCTGAAGTCCAGTTCGGCGGTGGAGAAGGTTTCGGGACTGTATTCGAAGAACCAGTCCGTTCCGGGCCGCTTGGCCGCTTCATCGCGCAGCAGTTTCGCGCCATTGATGGCGATTTCCTTCACCTGCGCCTGCGTCATCTGGAACACGATATCGCGCCATGCGGGCGATACGGCGTTGTAGAGATGGATGATGGCCGCGCGCGCGCCTTCCAGGCTGTCGAAGCTGGTGCGAATCAGATCTTCGCGCGATTGGGTCAGCACCTGAATGATGACATCGTCCGGAACACGCCCGCCACGGACCAGCGATGTGATGAAATCGAATTCGGTGGCCCCCGCAGCGGGAAAGCCGACTTCGATTTCCTTGAAACCGGTTTCCACCAGCAAATCGAAGAAACGATTCTTTTTCACCGCATCCATCGGATCGATGATCGACTGGTTGCCATCGCGCAGATCGGTGGAGAGCCAACGCGGCGGTTGGGTGATCGTGCGGTTTGGCCACTGCCGGTCAGGCAGATTGATCTGCGGGAAGGGCCGGTATTTTCGGCCCGGTTCTTTCAACATGGACATGACGATTCGCCTTATCGCTTGTGCCGCGCACGACAAGAGGCGCGGTAGAATTTCGACTGATGATTTCCAGAGCCCTTAGGCGGGTGCCATGCGCGAACAGTGCGCAGGCTAATAACTCGCCTAAGGGCGAGTAAGTCGAAGCAGCGCCAAGATCGTGCGGTACGTCATTACACCGGGCTATTTGCCTATCAGCGGGCAAATTTCAAGTGCAAGCTGCATCGGAAGGCGATTTCCTGCCGTGTGAAGGCCTGAATTGAGGCCTTCACACGGAAAAGGAAATTACTTTTCGAACGCGGCGGTGATGTCGAGATCGACGGTGTCGGTGACCATCGGAATGCCGAAATTGATGTTGAAATCGGACCGCTTGATCCGCGCCCATCCCTTGAAGCCGACAGTCTGCTTCTTGGTGGCCGGATTTTCACCCGCACCGGTGAAGCGGGCCATGACCGAGACCGGCTTTGTTACGCCGTTCAGCGTCAGATTGCCGAAGATCAGCGCTTCGCTGGTCCCATTGGGGCGAATTTGGGTCGATTTGAATACGGCATCGGCAGGGGCCGGGCCGAAGAAATCGGGGGCGCCGCCATCCTTGCCCGCGCGCAGCAGGTGGGAGGTCAGGTCCGCGCTGGCGGTTGTGACCTTGGCGACGGGAATGCGCACCTCCAGCGAACTGGATTCGACGTTGATCGGATCGAGTTTCAAGGTTCCGGTCACATCGCCGAACAGGCCGAAATAATCCGAAAATCCGAAGTGATTGACGCGCCAGCCGACCAGTGTGTGCGCGGGATCGGCAGTGTAGGTTCCGGCGGTGACGAGTGATGCGTCAGCCGTGCCAGGCTGGGCGTTGGTGCCGTTCTGGGCCTGGAGCGCGCTGAAAGAAAGCAGCGTTGCCCCGGCAACGCCTGCAAGGGCTAGCGAAAGCCTGCGCATTTTAGAAGATCTCCCCTGTTCGATCGGTGATGGGGAGCAATCTGGCGTGTGCGAGGGTGCCTGTCCAGTCGTACACGCAAAGAAGAATGCCCGGGGCGGTAACATTGCCGCCCCGGAACATTCCGAAAAGTTTAGTTCTTTTCTTTGTCGACCAGCTTGTTGGCGCCGATCCACGGCATCATCGCACGCAGGCGCGAACCGGTCTGTTCGATCGGGTGCGCTTCGGCAAGCTTGCGGGCAGCCTTGAGTTCGGGCTGGCCAGCGCGGTTGTCGAGCACGAAGTTCTTCACGAAACGGCCGGTCTGGATATCGGTCAGCACGCGCTTCATTTCCGCCTTGGTTTCGTCGGTGATGATGCGCGGGCCGGTG
>Ga0182743_1001968_pt1 | contig 18953 bp, 19 predicted proteins | sample eDN3rd30CKraftOP_FD_128522 | JGI IMG/M metagenome (GOLD analysis project Ga0182743, IMG submission 128522) | Enriched Organic Plus compost microbial communities from Emeryville, California, USA - eDNA 3rd pass 30_C Kraft OP (version 2) (version 2) ... | reverse complement strand
ATGCGTGCGAGTTTGTCCGGATTGCGCTGGACGAGCACGCGGGTAATGCGCTGTCCGTCGGTTTCATAGGACTGTACGGATTCCAACGCACCCTGGATATAGCGCAGCAGTGCCCATTGCCCGTTGACGAGTGCGACCTCGACCCGCAGCGTATCGCGATAGCGTCGCTGACCGGCATAAAACAGCTGGGCCAGGCGTTTGCCGCCGACCAGGCTGGCAAAACTGGGCACTTTGCCGCCGCCGTCGCCGATCAGTTCCGCGTTGTCATTGAGTAGGGCATACAGCCCATGGAAATCACCTCGCCGCATCGCGTCGGCAAAACCCAGCATCAGGCGATGATGCGTTTCGCGCGATACCTTATGGCGCGGGGGCGATTGTTGCAGCTGTTGTTTGGCGCGCCGAACCAGTTGACGGCAGGTTGCCTCGGTCTTGTCCAGTGTCTTGGCGATATCCTCGTAGTCAATGTCAAAGACTTCGCGCATCAGGAAAGCCGCGCGGGCTTCGGGGGACAAGCGCTCGAGCATGAACAGGAAAGCCACCGAGACGTCGTCCGCAAACTCGTGGATTTCCTCTGGGGTTGACGGCGGCGCCATCAGGGTCGGCTCCGGCAACCAGACGCCGGTATAGTTTTCCCTTTGGGTCTTGGCCGCGCGCAGGCTATCGATGGATAGCCGCGTGGTGACGGTGACCAGCCAGGCCTCGGGGTTGTCCAGCGTCGAATGATCAGCTTCGTGCCAGCGTAGCCAGGCGTCCTGAACGATGTCTTCCGCGTCGGCGACAGAGCCCAGCATGCGATACGCGATCGCCTGCAAACGGGGGCGATGACGATTGAACAGACTGGTGGAGTCGGTCATGGGAACGGGGCCGCGGCCAGATCGTGAGAGGACTGGAACGGCCGCTATTTTGCTGTTTCCCCGAGGAAACGGCAAGTGCGTCCCCAATAATACGCATAGCGCCGTGGCCAGTCCCGTGACTGCGATTGCTTGCCCGGTTGTGCTCAGGCCATTATGTACTCAATGTGCGCGGGTCAATGCTCAAGGAATTCTTGCAGGCTTTCTACGCCGATCTGCGCTTTCCTGAGCGTTCTGGCCATCATGGCGCGACGACAATAGCGATACAGCACATAGAGCGCCAAGGCGCTGCCAGCGATGAGCAGTGCATGCCAGCCCAATTCAGACAGCATGGCAAAAATCCGCTCGATCTGGGAAGAAAGAATCCCCCCGATGATCAATCCGGCCGACGCCCATAGGGCGACACCCGCGCAATCGTGCCACAGGAAAGACCGAAACCTGACCGCCATGGCGCCGCAAAGCGGCACAGAAACCAGCGATAGCCCGGGAACAAAGCGGGCAACAATGAGCAGACGCACGCCCCACCTGCTGAAGAAGTTTTCGGTTCGCGTAATGCAGCTCTCCCGGGAAAGAGAAAGGCTGCACACCGTATGAAGCGTTCGTTCACCGTAGCGCTTGCCTCCCTGAAACCAGATCAGATCGCCCAGTACGCCACCGGCGACGGCGGCCGCCAGCATGACGGCCATCTGGGGCAGCATTGCCGACGCGCTGGGTGTTGCGATCGCGCAGCTGGCGCCGATCGTGATGAGGGTCGGCATTACCGGCACGGGTAAGCCCAGAGACGCGCCAAGTACGTTGAGAAACACCACCAGTACGCCATAGTGGGCGATGAGTTCATGCGACACCATGACGGTCTCCTTTGACGCAAGTCTGCTCTTTGAGACCAAATCGTATCGATGGGAGACGCAGGGCAGTAGCCCTGACGAGGGACGCGTCGTGTTGCGCGGGCGGCAACAATCCGTATTGGCGATGAGGGCCGGATGGCTGTGATGTGCCTGGATCAGTTTGTCCGCGGGGTTTTCCGGGCTTTTCGCAGCAATACCCATCCGCCGATGGTCAGGCCCAGTCCGGAGATCAGCATGGGCAACCCGAAAATCAGTGACCAGAAAAAGAGCGCGACACGGCCGTCGTTGCCTCCCTCACCCCTGAGCGCGCCGGTGTCCATCATCAGCACGGCAGCGAGCAGACCGAGTAGTAGTGAAATGCCGAGAGGGATGAAGCCCCTGCCAAACAACTGATACAGGGTCGTGCTACGCAAAAGGAAAGCGGCGACGGCAATAGCCGTCAATAACGATAGGATCGAGGCGCCTATCAACACATAGTCAGTCGTGTCGGGGGCGGCCACGGTTCCGTCGGCGGCGCCAGTGGCGAACCCGAATACGCTAAATAGAGCCGGGTGGATGAAGCCGTAGCTCGCGCGTCCGACAAATAGGCCAAACAATATGCTGGCAATCCATTTGAGTGGGGTAGGAATCATGTGGAGCTTTCCGGTAATTCAATTTTTGTATCACTGCATACCCTCTTCGCATTGGACGGCTTGAAGGTAAAGGTGTTCAATCTACCAGAGTCCAGCCGCGCGTCCGCCCGGCCGGATCCGTCAACGATATGAGAGACATCATGAGTCAGGCCCCTAGCAAGCTGCGCGCCGCCCTGAACGGGATTTCCGGCATTCTGGTTACCCCTTTTGACGACGCCGACAAGTTGGCGCCCGCCCGCCTCGCGCCCATCGTGGATCGTGCGGTCAATGCCGGGGTGCACGTGTTGGTGGCTAACGGAAATACCAGCGAATTTTACGGGCTGACGACCAACGAAGCCGAACAAATGGTGCATGCGGCCGCTGAGCATGTGGCGGGGCGTGTACCGCTGCTGGCTGGGGTGGGACGCAGCCTGCATGATGCGATCGCGTTGGCGCGTGCGTCCCGCGCGGCCGGCGCCAGTGCATTGATGGTGCATCAACCGCCAGATCCCTTTGTGGCGCCGCGAGGTGTGGTGCAGTATGTCACGCGTATTGCCGAGGCAGGTGACGGCCTGCCGTTGGTGCTGTATCTGCGTGATGATGGGATTGGTCTGGACACGGTGGAGACGCTTTGCGCGATTCCTGGCGTGGTAGGTGTGAAATGGGCGTCGCCCACGCCGTTGCGTTTGGCAGAGATCATTGAACGCACGCGTGAGCGTGATATCGCGTGGGTGGGAGGTCTGGCCGAACACTGGGCGCCGCCGTTTTATGCAGTCGGCTCGCGCGGGTTTACCTCGGGTCTCATCAACGTCCTGCCCGAGCGCTCGGTCGCGATTCATGCGGCGCTCGAAGCGGGGGATTATCCGCGCGCCATGGAACTGATACGCAGCATGGCCGAGTTCGAGGCGTTGCGCGCCCTGGAGCGCAACGGCACCAACGTGACCGTGGTCAAGCGTGCATTGCAGTTGATGGGCAATGACTGCGGTGCCGTGCGCGCGCCGGGTGCCTGGCCCCTGTCCAACGAAGCCGACGACACGCTGCGCCGCCTGCTCGGCCAGTGGGGCTTGATCTAATTTCCGTGTTTTTGATGTTCACGCCGGCCTGAAATTCTGCAGGCCGGACGTGAGAGTGCGCCTGTCTTTTGATACGGCGTGGCGTACTGCTGCGCGCCGCTGCCGTGCGACCAGAAATCCAATCATAGGAGTAGGAGGCTTCATGTCTGTTTTTTCTCATACTGCCCGGATAGCGCGTCTGGCGGCTGCCTTTGTTGCGGCCGCTGTTGGCGCCAGCGTTGTTCCTGCTGTCGCCGCTGATTTTTCCAGTCAGCCTCTCACTATCATCGTGCCTTATGCGCCTGGCGGTTCTTCAGACGCAATTGCTCGTCATTTATCGCAGCCGTTGAGCGAAGCGTTGGGCACTACGGTGATCGTCGACAATAAGGCGGGAGGGAATGGCGCGATCGGGGCGACGCAATTGGCGCGCGCCAAGCCAGATGGACATACGATCCTGATCGGAGCATTGGGCGTGTTGGCCATCAATGAGGGGCTGTATCCACAACTGAGCTACCTCCCGCGCAGGGATTTTGACATGCTCACCATTGCGGTACGTACCCCGAACGCTTTCGCGGTGACACCATCGTCTTCGGTGCAGACCTTGCCCGAATTGATTGAGCATCTCAAGGCGGAAAAGGGCAATGTGCCGGTTGCAACATCAGGGTCCGGCTCGAGCGAGCATTTGACCTTGGCGCTCTTTTTACAGAATAGTGGTACGCAGGCCATTCATGTGCCGTACAAAGGCGGCGGACCGGCGATCACTGACACGATGGCAGGCCATGCAGAGGTTCTGGTATCGAACTTGGGCGCGGTGGCGCCGCATATTCAGGCAAAGCGTTTGCGTTTGATCACCGTGACGGGGGCGCAGCGGTCTGCATTGTTCCCGGATGTGCCGGTACCGGGCGAAGCCGGCGTGCCGGGGATGGACGTGTATTCCTGGCAGGGCATTGCCGCACCGAAGGGATTGCCGCCCGAGGTCAAGGAAAAACTGGTGGCTGCCTTGCATAAGGTCCTGACATCGGAGGAGTTTCGCCAAAAGATGTCGGGCTTGGGTTTTGAGGTCGTAGCCGACGGACCCGATAGCGCGACCCAGTTTCAGATCGCGGAAGCAGACCGTTGGAAAAAAGTGATCAAGGACGGCAACATCACCGTGGATTGATCACGCAGGTCAGTTGAGGCCGCCTTGTTCGATGAGCAAGGCTCGCATACGTTCCATCGCTGGATTGGCGATGCTTGCACTGCGCCGCCAGACGAGATGCATCTCGGCACGGATGTGGTCTGGCAGATCGATGTCGCGCACGGTCATGTTATCCAGGCGCATGAGCGCGGTGGACGCGGGGACGAGCGCCAGACCTATGCCCGCGTTGACCAGTGCAATCATGGAGTGGGTGTGCCGTACATGTTGCATAAAACGCGGCGCGACGCCGGTTTCGTGAAATAGCGCTTGCAGCATTTCATGAAAATAGCGGCCGTCACCTGGTTGATACATGATGAACGGTTCATCGTGCAGGTCGTTCAGCCGCAAGCCTCGCCGGCGGCGGGTCAGCGGGTGGGCGCGAGGCAGCACCAATGACATCGGCTCACGTACGACACAGGTCATTTCCAGGCCTTGCAAGTCGGCGGGCAAGCGGATTAGCCCCAGATCGATGCGTTCAGTGCGCAAGGCCTCCAGCTGGTCATCGGATACCATCTCGCGCAGTTCGAGATCGATGTTTGGTAATTGCTGCTGCGCGGCAGCCACCACGCGTGGCAGCAGGTCATAGTTCGCACCCGCCGAATAACCCAGGACGACCCGCCCCGCCTCGCCTTGCAGGGCGTAGCGGGCTTTGCTCGTTGCTGTGACGCAGCGCTGCAGAATATCGCGCGCCTCGGGTAAAAACGCCCTGCCGGCCGCGGTCAGACGCACGCTGCGTCGCGTGCGTTCGAGCAACGGAGTGCCCAGTTCGTGTTCCAGCTGGCGGATCTGCCGGCTGAGCGGGGGCTGTGTCATGTTCAGGCGTTCGGCTGCGCGGCCGAAATGCAGTTCGGTCGCGACTTCGACAAAGCAACGCAGTTGGCTGAGCTGGAACATGACATGGGCGAAGCAAAAGCGTTATCTTAGCTAACTTTGAGGAACTGCCCGTCTGATAGTCGCGACAGATTCCTATAGCAGTCAGCCTCTGTTTCCCCCTATGCCTCAATCAGTTGATAGACCTGCGCTCGCCGTACCTGGCCCCCTTCCTGCCTCCGATGTCGGCACGGCTGTTCCCGCATTGCAGCTGCGTGCGCTTCATAGTTCACGGCTCGCGCCGGTCACGCTCGATGTCGCCGCGGGGGAATGTATCGCCATCGTCGGCCCGTCGGGCTCGGGCAAGTCGTTGCTGCTGCGTCAGATCGCCGATCTGGATCCCGGGCAGGGGACTGCCGAGGTAGACGGCCGGGATCGCACGCGAATGCGAGGTTTTGAATGGCGGCGCCAGGTGGTGTATTGCCAGGCCGAGGCCGGCTGGTGGGATGACGCCGTTGCGGCGCATTTTGCGGATCTGGACGCGGCACGGGTCATCGCGCAGCGATTGGGGTTGTCTGCGGCCAAGCTCGACGCGCAGGTACTGGAGTTGTCGACGGGCGAGCGGCAACGGCTGGGGTTGGTGCGGGCGCTGTTGCTCAAGCCCCGCGTGTTGTTGCTGGATGAACCCACGGCAGCGCTGGATGAGCAGGCGACGGCACTGGTCGAGCAAGAATGGCAGCGCTGTATGCAGCAGGGGACCGCTATTGTGCTGGTGACGCATAACCAGGAACAAGCCCACCGTATGGGGCATCGGCAGTTCCGTATGGAAGCAGGCAAACTGGAGGCGCTATGAACGTGATTCCGTTGCATGCATCGGATTTGATGATCGCCTCCTGTCTGGTCGTGCTATGTGCGGGCGTATCGTTCGTACTACGACTGAATTTGCAGCGGCAGATTCTCTGGGCGGCGATTCGTACTGTATTGCAGTTGCTGCTGGTGGGGCATTTGTTGCGTGTGGTTTTCACGCATGCCAATCCCTGGCTGACGCTATTGATTATCGCGGTGATGATGGCGCTGGCGATCCGCGAGGTGGCAGCGCGCCCCAAGGCCCGCTTGATACAGCATGGCAACCTCGTAATCAGCGCTGTCGCGGTAGCGGCGGCGACGTTGATCTGCGTGTTTTTCATCACGAATACGGCGGTACAGCCGACGCCGTGGTATGACCCGCGTTATGTCGTGGCGCTGGTCGGAATTGTGCTGGGCAGTGCCTTGAACGCGGCCAGCCTGGCATTGGACGCCGTATTGTCCGGCGTAAAACGGGAGCGTCTGGCAATCGAGGCTCGCTTGTCACTGGGGGCGACGGTGCGCCAGGCGTTCTCTGCGTTGCTGCGCGAGTCCGTGCGGCGCGGCATCGTGCCCAGCATTAACCAGATGGCTGCCGCGGGGATCATCACGCTGCCGGGCATCATGACGGGGCAGATCCTTGCGGGCATGGACCCGACGGACGCAGCTAAATATCAGATCTTGTTGATGTTTCTGCTTTGCGGCGCGAGCAGTATGGCGGCCATGGGAGCCGCTTATGGGGCAGTGCACCGGTTGACTGACGAACGGGGGCGTTTGCGTCTGGACCGTTTTCGAGAAGAGAGCTGACTGGCGTTTAGCTATTTGTTATCGACCTTGCGTCATAATGCGCGCATCCATTGTGCAGGCGCTGCTTTCTCGGAAATTTGAGGGCGCGCCAATTTTTCGTCTCTATCATGCAGATTGAGAATGTCGACGTGGGGCCCAAGCCGAGCGCGTGGAGCCTATTCCTGATCTTTTCCCGCATCGGATTGTCGAGCTTCGGCGGCGGGTTGAGCGGATGGTTTTACCGCGAGTTCGTCCAGGACAGGAAATGGATGAGCGAAGAGGATTTCCTCAACGGTCTAGCGTTGTCTCAGGCTTTGCCGGGCGTCAATGTAAAGAATATGGCGATCTGGATCGGATACCGTTTGGCCGGCGCGCGTGGGGCGGTAGCGGGGTTTATGGGGATTATCGTTCCTCCGGCGATTTTCATCATCCTGCTGGCGACGGTATTCGCGGCGCTGACTGAATACTCTATTACGAACATTGCCTTGGCGGGCGCTGCAGCGGCCGCGATTGGCTTGTCCGCGAGTATGGCGATCACGACGGCGATCCGTGTGCCGAGGCGATTGTTGCCATGGATTTTCGTGGTGACCACATTTGTGGCGGTGGGGATATTGCAATGGCCGTTGCTATGGGTAGTGCTGGGCGAAGGCGTCCTGAGTGTCGGCATCGAATATGCCCGTTTGCTGAGAAAGGGGGCCTGAGATGGGCAATATCCTGTGGACACTGTGGGGCGTATTCGCACCGCTTTCGCTGGTGACGATTGGTGGAGGGCAGGCCACTGTGGCGGAGATTCATCGCCAAGTGGTGGACGTACACCAGTGGATGACGGCCCAGGAGTTTTTGAATACCTTTGCGATTGCACGGCTCGCACCGGGGCCGGGTTCGTTGCTGGTGACCTTGATCGGTTGGGACGTTGGTGGCCTCTGGGGCGCGGTGGTGGGGACCATCGCGATTTTTGGTCCCACGGCGTTTCTGATTTATGCCGTGGCGTACGTCTGGCGCCGTCACCAAGGCGCGCGTTGGCAATTGGCGCTGGAAGCGGGTCTGCGGCCCATCGCTGCCGGAATGATTTTGGCGGCCGTTTATGTGCTGTTCATGTCGCTGGAAGGCGGATGGTGGGCCCGCGCAATTGCCGTTGTTGCAACGGTCTTGATGATGCGAACGCGCTTGAACCCGCTCTTGTTGATCGCTTGTGGTGCCGGTGCGTTGAGTGCCGCACATGTCGCAGGGTTGGTATAGCGAAACACCCTGGGCTGCCGGTGAGGCAGCTCAGGGCGAGTGAACGGATGACCACCAAGTCAGGCCGGGAGTAACGTGACTTCGATATTTCCGCGAATCGCTGCAGAGTACGGGCACGTCTGGTGCGCGGTTTGGACGAGTTGTTGTTTTTGATCTGCGTCCAGACCTGGCAAATCGATATGCAACGTGACGGCCAAGGCGTAGGCGTCGTCGCCGGTTTTACCTAGCGATACGTCGGCATTGACGGCCGTATTCTCGGGCAACCTGATATCGAGTTTGCGTGCGGCCAGTTGCATGGCGCCGATGAAGCAGGCGGAATAGCCCACGCCGAATAATTGCTCAGGGTTCGTTCCCGGCTTGTTCGAGCCCGGCGCACTGAGTTTGACGGCCAGAGCCCCATCGCTGGAGCTGCCGGTGCCTTCGCGTCCGCCTGTGGTGCGGGTATGTGCCGTATAAAGAATGTGTTCAAGCTGTTGGGTCATGATGGCTCTCTTCAGAGTGGTTGATTCGAGCCGTCATTTCAGCGTGCTTGTGTATCTGCAGTGTGTCTCGGCTATGAGGGTTTTGTATGGCAGTGTTTGCGTGTCGGCTGGCGCGCGGCCTGAAGCAAACAGTTCAAGCCGCCTGACTCAGGCGACGGCCGACTACGGCACGGTGTTCGGGGCGATGTAGTCCCAAGTGGTCGCGTAACGTATGTCCTTGATACTCCGTACGGACCAAGCCGCGGCGGCGTAATTCCGGCAAGGCGAGGTCAATGAAGTCGTCCAGTCCGCCCGGTAACCATGGAGACATGATATTGAAGCCGTCTGCGCCTTCTTCTTCGAACCATTGCTGTAGTTGGTCGGCCACGCTTTGCGGAGTTCCGACAATCTGCTGGTGTCCGCGTGCGCCGGCAATACGCAGATAAAGGTCGCGGATGCTGAGATTTTCCCGGCGGGCGAGATCGATCAGTAACTGTTGGCGGCTCTTTCCGCCATTGGTTTCAGGCAGCTCTGGCAAGGGGCCATCCACCGGATAGCCAGATAGATCGATTCCGCCGATCATGTTGGAGAGTAGTTGCACCCCTACGATGGGGTGGATCAGGTCTTGCAGCCGGGTGAATTTTTCCTCGGCTTCGGCCTGTGTGCGGCCTATGACCGGGAAAATGCCTGGCATGATTTTGATTTGATCGGGGTCGCGGCCATAGTCGCGGGCGCGTTGCTTGATGTCGCGATAGAACGATTGGGCCTCTTCGAAAGTCTGGTGGGCGACGAAGATGACCTCCGCGGTGCGAGCGGCCAGATCGCGGCCGGCAGGTGAGGCGCCTGCTTGCACAACGACGGGGCGACCTTGTGGAGAGCGTGCCACGTTCAAGGGGCCTCGTACACGAAAGTGTTCGCCCCGGTGATTCAATGGATGCAGTTTCTCCGGTTCGAAATAGACGCCGCTATCCTTGTCACGGATAAAGGCATCGTCTTCCCAACTGTCCCACAGGCCGAGTACGACATCGTGGAACTCGGCTGCACGGGCATAGCGCTGGGCATGATCGACATGGGTGTCAAGGTTGAAGTTCTGCGCTTCACCTTCGCCGCTGGAGGTGACGAGGTTCCAACCTGATCGGCCGCCGCTGATCTGATCGAGCGACGCGAATTTGCGTGCAACATGATAGGGCTCGTTGTACGTCGTCGAGACGGTTGCGATCAGGCCGATCTGCTCAGTCACGGCAGCCAGCGCCGATAGCAGTGTCAGCGGTTCGAAATGATCGCTGCGTGCGGTACGCGACAATGAGTCGATGTTGCGATTGCGTACGCCGACGGCGTCTGCCAGAAACACCGCATCGAATTTCGCGGCCTCGGCACGGCGCGCGAGTTCAACGTAATGTTTGAAGTTGACGCCAGCATCGGCTTGGGCATCCGGGTGACGCCAGGCGGCGATATGGTGCCCGGTTTGCATGAGAAATGCGCCGAGCTTGATTTGCCGGGGAGAGGTGGTCACTGTCGTGGCTCCGTATGGATGTATGTCGTGGGGTGATGGGGCGATCACCACGCCATTTGCAGCGAGGCTAAAGAGGGAATGGGGCGCCGGTAGAGATCAGTCTGTTCAGCGGGGACGCTATCAGCCTCTGCCGGCGCGCCGTCAGGCGCGAGAAAATCCGAAAGAACGTCATCGCGGATACGGATGAATCGAGGGTCGCTACGGTTTCGCGGGTGAGCGAGCGGCACGGGAACGATGCGGCGGATGCGGCCCGGATGAGGCTGCATGATCACGACGCGGTCGCCCAGAAAGACGGCCTCTTCTACATCGTGGGTGACGAGAATCATGGTGATGCGTTCTTTTTCCCAGATGCGTTGCAATTCGGTCTGCAGGCGTGCTCGTGTCAGGGCGTCGAGCGCACCGAAAGGTTCGTCCAGCAGCAGCACACGTGGCCGATTGACGAGCCCTCGTGCAATGGCGACGCGTTGCGCCATGCCGCCCGAGATCTGGTGAGGATAGGATTGCTCGAAACCTTCCAGGCCCACCAGTGCGACGTGCTCGGCCACCAGATCGCGTTTCTGTGCCGCGGTGTGCGGGGAATTGCGCAGGCCCACGGCGATGTTCTGTTCGACGGTGAGCCAGGGGAAGAGGCGATGGTCCTGGAAAACGATGCCGCGTTCGCGTCCCGTGCCCTGTACGGGTGTGCCGCCTAGGGTGATGTGGCCTTCGTAGTGATCGTCCAGCCCGAGTATCAGGCGCAGCAGCGTGGATTTGCCGCAGCCGCTGGCGCCGACGACGGCGACGAACTCTCCCGAGCGGACGTTCAGGTCAATCCCGTCCAGGACTTGCAGTACGCCGCCCGCGGCCTGTGCGCTGGCGTAGCGTTTTCCTACTCCATGCAGGTCGAGATCGAGTTCCAAAGTTGCAGATTCGGTCATATACGTATCCTGTGGTTATTGCGCGGCGCCGCGCAGATGCGCGAGACGGCGTTCGACGTGGCGGGCCAGGGCGTTCATCAGCCAACCGACCAAGCCCACGACGAACATGCCGAAGATCACTAGATCCATCTGGAAATGCTCGCTGCCTTCGATCAGCAGATTGCCGATACCGACACCTGCAACCAGCAGATATTCCGCGCCTATCGTGGCCAACCAGGAATAAATCAGAGCAAGATAAACGCCAGTGAAGATTGCCGGTGTAGCGGCAGGAAGTACGACATGAAAGAACGTCTGTACGGGCGTATAGCCGTAGACTTTGGCGACTTCCAGCAAGGGTTTTGGAGTGCTGCGAATGCCGTCGCAGGTGTTCACGACGACCGGCACCAACGCCGCCAATGAGAGAAAGACGACTTTGGCGGTGTCACCCAAGCCGAACCACACCGAGATCAAGGGAATCCAGGCAAAGAGCGATATTTGCTTAAAGGTATTGAAGCTCGGCCCCACCAGTCTGTTGAACCAACGAGAGACGCCGAGCAGCGCGCCGAGCAGCAAGCCCGCCGATGTGCCGATGACAAAACCCGTCAGCTCTCGTGTCAGGCTGGCGCCGAGTGCGCGCCAGAGCTTGCCTGTCGTGATCTGATCAGCGGCTGTGGCCAAGACTTTTCCTGGGGACACGAGCAGGGCCGAGTTGACGAGCTCGGCACGGGACAGCGCCCACCACAGCAGGATGGCAACGACTGGCAATACCAGGCCCCGCCAGCGGCGAGTGTCGCCATTGTCGTCGAGAGGAATTGGAGTGGCGCCGTGGGTGGTTGTCGCAGCGTTGCTCATGGCGCTTCTCCTTGGGTGCCCAGCCGCGACGCGGCGCGAGCGCCGATGAAACGCGCTTCTGACCAGTCGAGCAGGCGATCGATGAGGTAGCCAATGGCCCCCACCACAATGACTGCGGCCATGACGAGATCCAGCTGGAAAAGCTGGCGGCCATAGACGATGAGGTAGCCCAGGCCTTCACTGGAGGCGACCAGTTCGACAACGACCAACGATAGCCAGGCCTTGGTGAAGCCGAGCCGCAGACCGGTGAAGATGGTGGGCGTGGCCAGCGGCAGCACGACCTCCACCACCTCCTGCCGCCGTGTGTAGCCGTATACATGGGCGACTTCGCGCAGTGCGGGACTGGCAAGCCGGAATCCCTGCAAGGTATTGAGCGTGACGGGGACCAATGCAGCCTTGGCAATGAGGATGTATTTCAACGGCTCGCCGATGCCGACCAACAAGAGTACGAACGGCAGCCAAGCCAGCACCGGAATTTGCACCAGCGCATTGAATGTCGGCAGCAGATAGGCTTGCAGCGGACGCCACAGGCCCATAGCCGTTCCCAGTATCAACCCAAGCAGGCTGCCAGCGGCAAAGCCGACCAGGACACGCAGCAGGCTGGCCTTCAGGTTCAACCACAGGTCTCCGCTGGTGGTCAGCTCGCTGAGCGTGTCCCAGACATACGACGGCGGAGGCAGGACTTGTGGGGAGATCCAGCCTTGCTCTGCGCCCAAGTGCCATAGGGCATAGAGCGACAGTGGCAATAGCCACGGGGCAATAAACCAGATCGCCGCACGTGCGTTCCACGCAGGCGCGTACGCTGACGCGAGATGGCGTGCGGGCAAGGTCAGGATGCTCATGGCTGGTCTCCTAGCGAGCGCTGACCTGATTCGGTGCGGTCGTCGCTATGGTTTTTCCGCTGGCATCGGAACGTGCCCAGTATTGGTCCAGCCCCTTGCTTTTGAGGGCTTGTTCCAGATAGCGGGTGTCGAACCAGTCGTCGACGGAGACTTCGCGGCGGATCAGTTTCAGCTTGAGCGCATCGGCGGCAACGGCCTTGTAACGCGCGATGATGAAGTCATCAACGATGGGCGAGTTGCGAGATGCCAGGCTTTGCTGATCGAACTCGGCTGCCCAGGACGCATAGGGAACACCGCTTTTCTCCCAAATTCTGAAAAGCGCATCGCGATTGCTTTCGTCAGAGGCCCAGCGTGCGGCATCGACGAAGACATCGACAACTTTTTGTACCTGTGCGGGGTTGTCGTTTGCGAAGTCCTCGCGCACGAGTAGCGAGGCTTGGCGCGTATAGGCGGGGTCTTGCCCGCGTGTGGAGTAGATGATTTTCGCCAGGCCCTGGTCGCGAATCTTGAACCACTCGTAGCCGCCAAAGGCCGCGTCAACGCCATTGGATACCAGGGCGGCCTGCGCGCTGCCGGAATCGAGATTGACGCCCTTGAGGTCGCGCTCGGTCAGGCCATGCGCGGCGAGGACGTTGTTGGCGACCAGATGCCCATTGGTGCCGCGAAAGATCGAGACGCGCTCGCCTTTCAGGTCTTCGATGCGATTGAGTTTGGAGTTTGGCGGTACGACGACGTAGAGATTGTTGCGTGCGCCCGAGACCAACAGGATTTTGGTCTTCAGTCCGTTGGCACGGCCGACTGTGGAGGGCAGATCGCCCTGATAGGCAAAGTCGATTTGCTTGTTCGATAGCGCTTCGTTGACGGCAGGCCCTGCGCCTTTGAAGAACAGCCATTCAACTTTCACGCCGTCGGCCTGGAATGCCTTTTCCAATGCCTGGTTCGCTCGAACGACGCCGCCTGGTGAACCGCCCCAGGTGATGGGATCGCCGCCGCCGGCGGTCGCGACACCGATTCGAATAACGTCAGCGGCATGTGCGCTCGCGGCGGCGCTGGCCAGCGTCAGCACGACGGCTGCGCGCGCTGCCAAGGTGGACAGAAAATTCATTAGATACTCCGGAAATCCCCGGCGCTCAAGCCGGGGAGAATAGTCACAACATCAAGCCGCGCGGGCTTGTGGAATCGCGTTTAGTTTGCGTTCGACTTCGGTCCCCGCAAAGAATGCAGGGTTGGCCTCGGTGTAGAAACGGTAGGGGTTACCGAAAACAAAGGCTTTGAAATCGGCTTCGGTCAAGACGCCGTGCTCGACCAGATCCCAGCTTTCGGCCAGGGGCTCGGTCAGGTCGGGGACATCCCAATGCCCCACGTCGGAGGACCAGATCGCGTTGATCTTGGTTCCTAGTGGATGAACTTTTTCGTTGAAGGCGGCAGCCACTGTGCGATCGTCTGCCTCCGAGCCGAAGTAGAAGCTGTTGACCCAGCGATCGCGTATGTCTTCGACCTTTTCTATGCCCGCCAATGCGAAGTCATCGAGTTCGTCGGGATTGGGCTCGCGACTATGGGGCAGCGCCGAGATCCCCAGGCTGTCACGCAGGAGTTGCGCCGGATCGATGTCCCGGCCGCGGATGAAGTCTGCGCCGTAACGTTCGAACAGGTCTTTCAGCAGGCCTAGATCTGCATTGGCGGGGTTGTAGTTTTGAACCGCATGTCGATTACGTTTTTCCCATCGATCGACCAGGTGCGTATAAACATGTGAACCCCAATCCGCGCCGCCCTCCAGCAGCGCCACGCGCAATCCGGGAAAACGTCGCGTCACCCCGCCGAAGAACAGGGCTTTGGCAAATGCCTGCGAGCCATCGGCAAAATGGCCGATGTGATTGAACATGTAGTTGCTGATCGAGTGCCGGCCCGTCCAGCCCTGACTGCCATAGTGCGTCGTGACGGGGACGCCGAGTTCGACGACCTTGGCCCAGAACGGATCGTAGTCGTATTCGCTGTCGATACCGTAAAAATCAATATAGTGGGCATGCTTGGCAATATCGGGAAACTGATCTGCCGGGTATTTTTCAGCAATGGCTTTGATCGGGCGTCGCACGCCGCCTGCGATATTGATGACCTTGAGGCCCAATGTCTTGACGGCGAACTCCAGTTCTTCAATGCCTTCTTGGGGGGTATTGAGCGGGATGCCTGCCACGGGTGTCAGGCGATCGCTGTATTTCCGGTACTGGTCCGCATGGAAGTGATTGATCGCACGGTGCAAGGCCTGGCGAGTGTCATCGCGAGCTGCCAGCGGGGCCAGTACATCATTCGGGAATAATACCGAATAGTCGGCACCCTGTTCGGCGAGGCGTTCGTAGAGTAATTCTGGCAGCGTGTAGGTGGCCAGGTCCAGTGTGTTGCGCGTGACACGAGCCCACCACGGTGAGCGCAACGTGCGGTGGTATTGCCGTTCCTCCGGGGTCTGCGCATACCAGTCGCGTCCATTGCTCTTGGTGGAAAAGCGCGATCCCAATGCGCGCCGCAGCGAGTCGACGAGCTTGGCACCGCCGTAGTGTTGAACATAGTCTTCGAGAATCGGCGCGTAGTCGTTGACATGGACATCGGTGTCTATCACCGGGTAATCCAGCGTGGCTTTGACGGCTGCCGAGCGGGACGCGTGAATACGGTTCAAGCGGTCATTCATGGGGCATCTCCGAAACGAGGTGAACGCAGCTGATGCGGACACGTCCGGCCTCTGGGGACAAAGGCGTAGACGTATGCGCGATGCATAGTTCAAAACTCTAAGGGCAGGCGTCGGGATGCCAAACGAAGATTTCGTTCTTATCTACTGCTTATGAGTAAATTCCATGTGTACGGGATACGGCGGGCGTGGAAAACACGCGGGGGCTAAACGATGCGCAGGCTATGGACGGCGCGCCGGAAGATAAGCACCCGAATGATGCAGTTGGACTTCGGCATGCTCGATGGCTTTGACGGCGCCTTTGCCTTTCTTGGCGAGCAGTTGTTCGAGCAGGGCCTCGGTCAAGGCCGTAGCGGCAGTGGTGGACGGAAAAAACGATGGGCTGTCCGTCGAAAACAAGAGTGTGCAATCCGCATCCAACGCGATGGGAGAGACCTTGCTGTCGGTCAAGGCCACGATCTTGCAACCTGCCGCACGAGCGGTGCGTGCAATCTGGCTGATCTCTTGTGAATACGGCGCAAAACTGATCAGCGCCATGGCATCGTTGGCGCTCAGCGAACGAAGCTCTAATTCGAGCGTGCCGGCGTCACCGCGGATGAGAAATGTGCTGCCGCGAAATAGTCGATAGACATAGTGGAAACCGAATGCGATGGGATAGCTCGCGCGAAAGCCGGCGATATAGACGTTTGCGGCACGCGTCAGTATCTCTACGGCGACGGGCAGGGTCTCGGTGTTCTGGGCACTGGTCTGCTCGAGGTTTTTGAATTGTGTGGCCAGCATCTCGGCCTGCCGCCGTGATGCTTTGCCAGTGCCGATGATTTTGCGGGCGCGTTCGGCATAAGGCTGAGAGCTGCCGTGAATGGCATCGACAAAGAGTTCGCGCAGGTCTTGCCAGCCGGAATAGCCCAGGTGTTGCGCCAGTCGAACGAGCGTCGCTGGCTGCACGCGGGCCTCAGTGGCGATCTTGCGCATCGACATAATAGGGACGTTGCGCGGATGATTGAGCAGATACCGCGCCGCATTTTTGAATTGCGGGGTGAGGGCGGAGAACACCTGTCGTAAATGATCAATCAATTGATCGAGTGATTCGGGCGGGGGCGGGCTATCGGAATGCATAGTTGGAATGCCGTTGATGTGAAACGATTGTTGCATAAGTGCGCTGCCGTTGCAGGCGGGTAGGTATGGTGGGGGACGAATGCGCTGGATGGGCGATGGAAATGATTCGTTTGTTCCCGTATCTTGTATTTATGAAACAAGTGTTGCTTTGACGAAAAAGAATCCATATACTGGCTGAACGACGCTATCGTCATCCGCTACCGCTTTCCCCATATATAGAGACTCGACCATGACGCACGTTTTCCATCGTCAGCCCAAGCAAAAGCTCCCCGTCGCTGTTGGCGGAAAAGGGATCGAACTGTTCGATCAGGACGGCAAGAGCTATATCGACGCATCGGGCGGGGCAGCGGTATCTTGCCTCGGGCATGGCCACCCTGTTGTGATCGATGCGATCAAACGGCAGGTGGAGTCGCTGGCGTACGCGCACACGTCGTTCTTTACGACCGAGGTGGCGGAAACCCTGGCCGGCAGATTGGCCCAGTCTGCGCCCGGGGATTTGAACCATGTGTATTTTGTCTCTGGGGGATCGGAGGCGGTCGAGGCGGCGTTGAAGCTCGCGCGTCAATATTTCGTGGAAGTCGGCCAGCCGTCGCGCCGCCATTTCATTGCGAGGCGTCAGAGTTATCACGGCAATACGCTGGGGGCGCTGGCGATAGGCGGCAATGCCTGGCGGCGCGAGCCGTTTTTGCCATTGCTGGTGCCGGCGCATCATGTGTCGCCTTGCTATCCCTACCGCGAACGCAGGGAGGGCGAGAGCGATGTGCAATATGCCCAACGGCTGGCCGACGAGCTGGAGGCCAAGATTCTGGAGCTGGGCCCCGATACGGTGGCAGCCTTTGTCGCGGAGACGGTGGTGGGCGCCACGGCGGGTGCGTTGGCGCCGGTAGGCGACTATCTCAAACGTATTCGCGCGGTGTGCGATAAATACGGGGTGTTGCTGATCCTGGACGAAGTGATGTCAGGGATGGGGCGTACGGGATATCTGTTCGCCTGCGAAGAAGACGGTGTCGTGCCGGATCTGATCACGATCGCCAAGGGCTTGGGAGCAGGGTATCAGCCGATCGGCGCGACCTTGTGTACCGACCGTATTTATGACGCCATTGTGGGCGGCAGCGGTTTCTTTCAGCATGGACATACTTATATCGGTCATGCGACGGCATGTGCGGCATCGCTGGCGGTGCAGCGTGTGATTCAAGAAGACAATCTCCTGGCAAATGTCCTGGCTCGAGGCGAACAACTGCGTGCGGGGCTGAGGGCTGCACTGGCAGATCATCCGAATGTCGGGGACGTGCGTGGACGGGGCTTGTTTGTGGGCGTGGAGTTTGTGGCGGATCGCAGTACCAAAGAGACGCTGGATCCTGCCCAAAAGACCCATGCCAAACTCAAAGCGACGGCCAAGCAGAACGGTTTGCTGGTGTACCCCATGGGCGGGACGGTAGATGGCGTCCGGGGCGACCACGCCCTGCTGGCGCCGCCGTTTATCTGCACGCCTGCAGATATCGACCGGATCATTGACCGGTTTGCGCAATCCGTGCGCGAAGTCCTGCCGGTGGCGTGACACATAGACTGCTTATGGGCGGGCAGCTAGCGGATGCATCGAGTTGGTGCATCCGATGGCTGCGATGAGGTACGCAGGGTGGGCTTTCAGGCGGTCGGGTATGCTCTCGCCATGACGAGAAATATTCAATATGCAGGCGTGTTTGCGTTGCTGATGGCGGCGATCTTGCCAGCCATATCCCAAGCGCAGGAATTCGACCGCTATGGCCATGCGTTGATCCAGGATAAGCAGGGCTGGGTCTATGTCGATCGGGATCAGCTCCCTGTATTGCGGCCGTATATCTTCGATAACGGCCCGGATTACTACGAAGAAGGCCTGGCCCGCTTTGTCGATAACGGCAAAATGGGTTTTCATAACGAGGCCTTGCACGTGGTGATTCCGGCGGTATACGACTTTGTCTTTCCATTCGAGAACGGAACGGCCCAAGCCGGGACGAACTGCACCTTTCATCGCGCGGCTGAGCATTCGAGCGTATCTTGCCAGCAATGGAAAACAGTTCGCAATCCGATGCGCCGCGCGGGTGCCAGATAGCGGCTCAACGTCCCGGCAGCCTTTTGCGTGCGTGTTTGCGATAGATGCGCAACGCCGGATTGCTGCGTTGCATGATCCCTTGATTTGACAGTGAACACGAGTACACTCGGCAGACATCTTTCGTAGTCGATGTCTTTGCCGAACAAGGAGCTCGTATGGCTAGTCTGACGATCAATGGCAAATCCCAAGAGGTAGACGTTCCCGATGATATGCCGTTGTTATGGGTGATTCGTGACCGGCTGGGAATGACCGGCACGAAATTCGGCTGTGGCATGGCCATGTGCGGCGCTTGT
>Ga0182743_1001966_pt1 | contig 18962 bp, 20 predicted proteins | sample eDN3rd30CKraftOP_FD_128522 | JGI IMG/M metagenome (GOLD analysis project Ga0182743, IMG submission 128522) | Enriched Organic Plus compost microbial communities from Emeryville, California, USA - eDNA 3rd pass 30_C Kraft OP (version 2) (version 2) ... | reverse complement strand
GGGCCTGGGCCAGGGCTAGCAGGGCGAGGCAGGCGATGAGCGAGTGCGTCAGTCTGGTCATGGCTGTTGTTCTTCTGGCAGACGTGAGGGGTCGCGCCGCGGGAACGCTTCCCGCGGCGTCGTGGCAAAACCTGACTCAGGCGTGCAGTGCGTTGCGCCGGGCGTGGGCGCCGCCGAGCACCAGCACGGCGCCGACCAGCAGCAGCGCGGCGGCGTAGCCGATGCCCGCGGCGAAGCTCTGGGTGTGGTCCTTGAGCACGCCGACCATCAGCGAACTGACGATGGTCGCGGCATTGCCGAAGGCGTTGATGAAGGCGATGCCCACCACCTTGGCCGAGGACGACAGGTTCTGGTCAGCAAAGGCCCAGAACACCGTCATGGCGCCGAAGGCGCCGGCTGAGGCCAGGCTGATCCCCAGCAGCTGCAGTGCCGGGCTGGGCAGGAAGGCCGCCGCCAGCCAGCCCAGGGCGCCGATGGCCATGGGCGCGCAAGTGTGCCAGCGGCGCTCGCCGCGGCGGTCGGAATGCGCGCCCAGCCAGAGCATGGCCAGCACCGTGGCCACCTGCGGTACCGCCACCAGGAAGCCGGTGACAACGTTGCCGGCGCCCTGGCTGAAGCCGGCGATCATCTGCGGCCCCCAGATGTTCACCATGCCCATGCTGGTGACCATGCAGAAGTAGATGACGGCCAGGCGCAGGGTGCCGGCGCTGAACCAGCGCCCGCCCGCGCCGCCGGTGGCCTGCGCCGCGACCTCGCGGTCACGCGCCAGCAACGCTTCCAGCACACGCTTCTCGTCGTCGCTCAGCCAGCGCGCGCGTTGCGGCGAGTCGTCCAGGCGGTGCCAGGCGACGACGCCCAGCACCACGCAGGGCAGGCCCTCGACCAGGAACAGCCACTGCCAGCCGTGCAGGCCGAAGGTGCCGTTGAGTTCGAGCAGGAAGCCGGAGACGACCGAGCCCAGGGTGGCGGTGACCGGCATCGCGATCATGAACAGCGCGTTGGCCCGGGAACGGTGCTGGCTGGGGAACCAGCGGGCGATGTACAGCAGCATGCCGGGCAGGAAACCGGCCTCGGTGATGCCCACCAGCATACGCAGCAGGTACAGGCTGGCCTCGTCGCGGGCGAACAGCGTGCTGGTCGAGGCGACGCCCCAGGCCACCACCAGGATGGCGATCCAGCGCCGCGCGCCGAAGCGCTCCAGCATCAGGTTGCTGGGAATCCCGCAGGCGATGTAGACCGCATAGAACACCGTGTTGGCCATGCCGAAGGCCGCCGCGCTCAGGCCCAGGTCGCGGCTCATGGCGGCGCCGGCGAAGCCGATGTTGATGCGGTCGAGGAAGGAGAACATGAACAGCAGGAAGAGAAAGCCGAGCAGCCGGCGGGAAACCCGCGACATGACCCGTTCGGCCAGCTCCGTCGAAGGCGTGGCCGACGCCGGGCAGGACAACGACGGCCGGTTCGCGGCCGCCTGATCGAGGCTTTGCATGGTAGGCACTCCGGCATGCTCGCGGCATGCATATTGTTCTTGTACTGGTGTGAAGGCGGGGGTGGCGCCCCCGCCGTGCGCCTCAGGCGCAGTGCGAGCGCCGGCCGCGTCGCTGGCGAGGGTCCTGTGGGAAGGCGCGCTCCAGCAGGGGCTCCAGGTCCGCGGTGTTGCGCGCCAGCCCGTACAGGTAACGGTCCGGGCGGATCAGCGCCGCGCAGGCGCCCAGGCCGTCGAGCCAGGCCAGCGCCCGGGCGTCCTCCGCGGCGCGGCACTGCACGCGCTGGCCGGCCAGGGCGATGGTCCGCGGCAGCGCCTCGGGGCGGCACAGCAGCAGGTGGCGGTAGCCGGTCGCATCGTCCATCAGGCGGCCGTCGGCCAGGCGGAACTGCGGCGTCACCTGCCCGGCCACGCCCTCGGGCACGCCGTCGTGGGCGCCCGGGCCGAGCGCCGGCTCCGGCGTGCGGAAGCGCTCGATGGCGCAGGTCAGGGCGGCGTCCCGGGCGGCCACGGCATCGCTGTCGGTGGCCTGGATGATGTCGCCGAAACGCACCGCCCCCTCGATGAACTCGCGCACGTGGGGGATGCGCTCGGAGGCATAGCTGTCCAGCAGTTCATCGGCGGCCTCGCCGGCCAGCACCGCGTTCAGCTTCCAGGCCAGGTTCGCGGCGTCGCGGATGCCCGCCGCCATGCCCTGGCCCATGAACGGCGGCGTCTGGTGCGCCGCGTCGCCGGCGATCAGCAGGCGCCCCTGGCGCCAGCGCCGCGCCACCACCGAATGGAACATGTACACCGCCGAGCGCTCGATCTCGGCATCCGCCGGGCCTATCCAGCGCTGCAGGCGCTGCCAGATCCACTGCGGGGTGTTGAGCTGCACCGGGTCGTCGCCGGGCATCACCATCACTTCCCAGCGGCGCCGCTCGCCGGCGCCGCAGATATAGGTGCTGGGCCGCTGCGGGTCGCAGTACTGGATGGAGTAGTCGCCCAGCTCCGGCATCGGCCGCTTGAGCAGCAGGTCGACCACCAGCCAGCGCTCGTGCAACTGCAGGTCGTCCAGGGCCGCGCCCATCAGGCGCCGCACCAGCGAGCGCGCGCCGTCGCAGCCCACCAGGTAGCGCGCGCGGGCGCTGAGCAGTTCGCCGCTGCGCATGTTCTCGAAATGCAGCGTCACCTGGTCGGCCTGCTCGCTGACGGCGTACACGTCGTGGCGCGTCAGCACCTGCACGCCGGGGCATTCGAGCAGGCGCGCGCGCAGGGCGGCCTCCAGGTCCGGCTGGTGCACCCGGTAGCAGGCGCTCCAGCCGTGGGCGCCCTGCTCCACCGGGCGCTGCCATTCGATCAGCAGCTCGCCCCGGGCATTGACGAACTTCATTCCCGGCGCGGCGCACACCTGCTCGTGCAGGTACGGCAGCAGGCCGATGGCCTGGAACACGCGCATGCATTCGGCATCGAAGCGGATCGCCCGCGGCAGCTGCAGCACGCTGGCCTCGCGTTCCAGCACCAGCACGCGCAGGCCGCATTCGGCCAGCAGGTTGGCCAGTACCGCGCCGGTCGGTCCGTAGCCGACGATGGCGACGTCGTACAGGACGTCGCCCGTTTCGCTGAGAGTCTTGTTGTTGTTCATCGTCTTCTCTTCGCTGATGGGCCCGCCCGCGGCGGGCCTGCTTCACTCAGTCGTCAGCCACGCCGTTGACCAGTGTGCCGATGCGGTCGACCTCGACCTCGACCTTGTCGCCCGGCTTGAGGAACAGCGGCGGCGTGCGCTTGAGACCGATGCCGCCGGGCGTGCCGGTGACGATCACGTCGCCGACCGCCAGGGGCGTGAAGGTGGAGATGTAGGCGATCAGCCTGGGGATGCTGTGGATCAGTTGGCGGGTGGAGGCGCGCTGCAGTTCGACGCCGTTGACGCGGGTGACCAGGGTCATCTCCTCGTCCGGGCCGATCTCGTCGGCGGTGACCATCCAGGGGCCGAAGCCGCCGGTGCGGTAGAAGTTCTTGCCCGGGCCCCACTGTGCGGTGTGCAGTTGCCAGTCGCGCACCGAGCCGTCGTTGTAGCAGGCGTAGCCGGCGATGTGGTCCCAGGCGTCAGCCTCGCTGATGCGCCGGCCGGGCTTGCCGACGATGACGGCGATCTCGCCCTCGTAGTCGAAGCGCTCGGACTCGCGCGGGCGCAGCAGCGGCTGGCCATGGCCCACCTGGGAGGCCGGCACGCGCATGAAGATCATCGGCTGCTCGGTGCTCTGGCGGTTGGTCTCGGCCACGTGGTCGGCGTAGTTCAGGCCGACGCAGAAGATCTGCTCGGGGTTGGGGATGACCGGCAGCAGGCTCACCTCGTCCAGGCGGTGGTCGGCGACGGCGCCGGCCTCCAGGGCCAGGCCCCGCGGGTCGGGCTGGCACAGCAGCGCGCGCAGGTTCGGGGCGCGTTCGCCCAGGCGGCGCCCGAGATCGACGATGCCCTGTTCGACGAGGTAGCCATAGCTGGGCTGGTTGGCGACGGCAAAGCTGAGAAATTTCACCTTTATTACTCCTTATTTTTATCACATTACGATAACCAGTTGCCTAGAGACTGATACTCAAATAGATTCATGTCAACCATTATCGAATAGTGAGAAAAACTCAAATGAAGAAAGGTCTCTCCTTCAACCACATGGGCATCTACGTTCACGACCTGGCCGCCATGGAGGCGTTCTATACCGGCATGCTGGGCTTCAGCGTCACCGACCGCGGCAGCCTGCAAGGGCCGGCGGGGCCGGTGCAGCTGGTGTTCCTCAGCCGCGACCCGTGCACCCATCACCAGATCGTCCTGGCCAGCGGGCGGCCGGCCAGCCTGGCGTTCAACCCGATCAACCAGATTTCCCTGGCCGCCGACTCCCTGGGCACCCTGCGCGAGCTGTACCTGCGCTTCGTCGCGCAGGGTGCGCGCGACATCGACGCCATCACCCATGGCAACGCCGTGTCCTTCTACGTGCGCGACCCGGAGGGCAACCGCCTGGAGCTGTTCGTCGATACGCCCTGGTACGTCAGCCAGCCGATGAAAGTGCCGGTGGACCTGGAGCTGCCGGAGGCGCAACTGCTGGCCGAGGTCGAGCAGCACGCGCGCAGCCTGCCGGGCTTCTGCCCGCGCGCGGAATGGGAGGCGCGCATGCGCGAGCTGATGGAGGGGCGCTGAGCCGCCGCCGGCGCTACAATGCGCGCTTTTCCCCGGGGAGCCGTCATGTCCAGCCTGAACCGCATGTTGTCGGTACTCGACCTGTTCACCAGCGACAGGCCGGTATGGGAAGCCGACGCCATCGTCGAGGCGCTGGGCTGTTCCACGCCCACCGGCTACCGCTACCTCAAGGAGCTGATGCAGGCCGGCCTGCTGCAGCGCCTGAACGGCGGCTACTACGCTCTGGGCCCGCGCATCGCCCTGCTCGACTACATCATCCGCACCACCGACCCATTGCTGGGCCTGAGCATTCCGCTGATGCGCGAGCTGGTGGAGAAAACCGAGTGCCGCTGCGTGCTGTCGCGCATGGACGGCGACTTTTTCCTCGACCTGCACCACGAGCGGCCGGAACGCGACGTGCAACTGAACTACGGGCGCGGCCGGCCGCGCCCGCTGTTCCTGGGCGGCGCGCCCAAGGTGATCATCGCCCACTTCGCGCCGAAGAAACTGCGCGCGCTGTACGACCGCCACGCGGCGGAAGTCGCCGCCGCCGGCCTGGGCGAGGACTGGCCGACCTTCCAGGGCCACATGCAGGCGATCCGCCGGGACGGCTTCTATCAGTCCGACGGCGAACTGGAAGCCGGCATCTCCTCGCTCTCGGTGCCGGTGAAGTTCTCCGCCAAGGAAAACTGCGCGGCCCTGGCCCTGGTGGCTTCCACCAGCCGTTTCGAGCTGAGCGACCGCAACAAGCTGCTGGAGCTGATGCGCCAGACCGCCCAGCGCATCGCCGCCGGCGCCGCCGAGTTCGGCCTGCGCGACTGAACGCGCGGGGCGCGGATCGAATCGCTAGGCGCTGCCGGGGCCTTCTCCCGGCGAGCCCGCCCCCACCTCGAAGATCGCCCCCTCGATGCCGAGCACCTCGCCGGTGTCGGCATAGATGCCCACGCCCTTCTCCCAGACGTTCTTGATCCGCCCGTCGGCGCAGCGGATGCGGTAGGTCAGCTCGTAGGGCTCGCGGCGCAGCAGGGCCTGCTGCACGCCGGCCCAGACGTATTCGGCGTATTCCTCGAGGATCAGCGTGTTCGTAGGTGTCGGTGAGGTACTGCGCCGGGTAGCCGGTGAGCTGCAGGCAGCCGGCGCTGACGAACTCCATGGTCCACTGGCGGTTGTTGCGCCCGCGGTAGATCAGCCCGGGCAGGCCGTCGAGCTGCACGTCGAACCAGCGCAGCCGCCCGTGGGCATCGATGAAGCGCAGGCACTGCCGCGCGCCGTCGCCCTGGCGGGCCTGGCGCAGCACCGCGCGCCAGCCGGGCAGGTCCTCCTGATACAGGCAGGCGGCCAGTTCCTCGCCCAGGCCGCTGTCGCCCATCAACAGGCGCCAGGCGCGGTTGGCCCGGCGGATGCGGCCGCTGGAAGCCTGGCCGACCACGGTGAACTCGCCGCTTTCGCTGAGCAGCTCGGCCAGGCCGCGGCGGAACAGCGGGTGGTCATCGATCAGCAGCAAGGTGGCGCTGTGCATCGGCTTTCTCCTCCGGGTCGCGGGCCACGCCGGGCAGCCGCAACGCGACCCGCGTGCCCCGTGGCGGGATGGTCTTCACGCTCAGGCCGGCGCCGATGGCCAGGGCCCGCTCGCGCATGATCGACAGGCCGAAGTGGCCGGTCTCGCCGCAGGCCTGCAGGCCGACGCCGTCGTCCTCCACCGTCACCCGCGGCTCGCTCCGGGCCAGGCGCAGGTCGATGCGCGCGGTGCGCGCGTGGGAGTGGCGGACGATGTTGGCCAGCGCCTCGCGGACGATCTGCAATACCTGCAGATCCTCTGCGACCGCGCCTCGGTGCAGTACTTCTGGGAAGCGCTGCTCGACGCCATGGCCGAGTTCGACGGCCGCCCGGTGGGCATCGACGCCCTGCTCGACTGACCGGCCGGCGGCGCCGCGCACCCTGCTGGAACTGCAACACACCATCGCCGAGGACCGCGAACGCGGCTGGGTGCTGCACCGCTCGGACTACTCCACCGCCATCGCCACCGCCACCGCCATCCGCGACCGCAGCGGCCAGGTGGTGACCGCCATCAACCTGTCCGGCCCGGAGGCGGTGCTGGCCACGCCCAGCGCGGAAGGCCGCTACCTGGGCCTGTTGCGGGAGACCGCGGCGGCCATTTCCGCCGAGCTGGTGCTCTAGGCCAGCCGGGGCGGCGGCCCAGCCACCCCGTGCCGCTCACCTCGCCCCGACAGATTGGTTGAGTACGCTTTTTCTCACCCTCAGGTTTCAAAAACCTCACGCAAGCCCTCCCCTCCAGTTTCTCTCCCCAGCGCCCCAGCCCGCCTCCGGCGCACGTCGGCGGCCGCTTGGCGGCCTGACGCGGCCGGCCATTGCGCCCTGTGCCCGGCCGACGCAGCCGACCGCCCGGTCATTCGCTGAAGAAAAAGCCCGCGACCTCTGTTGACAGGTTTTGCCCATCGCCCATACGCTGAATACATCGCTGCACACATCAAAGCGCACAACACACCACACAGCGATGAAAGTTGTTTGCCTTCTGCCTACAAAAACAAATTTACGGAGAGGTCAAAATGGCTCGTATGTTCCCCCGCTCCATCCGCAAGGCCCTCGCCTGCGCGGCCGCCGTCGGCGCGCTGCTCACCCAGACCCCGTCCCAGGCCGCCGATACGTCCATGTGGCAGGGCGTGCAGAAAGCCGGCGTATTGCGCTGCGGCGCGGCGGTCGCCGCGCCCTATGTGATGCGTGACGCCAGCAGCGGCCAGTACAGCGGCTACTTCGTCGACCTGTGCCGCGACTTCGGCGAGAAGGTGCTGAAGGTCAAGGTGGAGTTCGTCGACACCAACTGGGACAACCTCGTCGCCGGCCTGCAGAGCGGCAAGTGGGACCTGGCCATGGCCCTCAACCAGACGCCCGAGCGCGCCCTGGCGGTGGCCTTCTCGGCGCCGGCCACCGACTACCAGGTGTCGCTGGTGGTGAACAAGGAGAACCCCAAGTTCAGCGGCGCCGGCAACGCCATCGCCGACTACGACAAGCCCGGCGTGACCTTCGCGGTGATGTCCGGCACCGCCCAGGACAAGGCGATTTCCTCTGTGCTCAAGCAGGGCACCGTCATGCGCCTGCCGGGCATGGACGAAACGCGCCTGGCGCTGATGTCGAGGCGCGCCGACGTGCTGGTCGACGCCAGCGACACCAACCACCTGTTCGCCATGGCCAACGACTGGGCCAGGGAAGTCCTGCCCAAGCCGGCCCTGGCCAAGCAGGGCGTGGCCTTCGGCATGCGCCGCGACATCTCCGCGGCGGACCTGCAGGTGCTGAATATCTACGTGACCCAGCGCCGCGAGACCGGCGAGATCGACCGCCTGGTCGACAAGGCCTCCGCCGAAGTCAACGCCAAGACCGCCGCCAAGTAACTCCCGCCGACACCGGGGGCCGCGCAACGGCGGCCCCCGCGGAGAACACCGCTCATGAATACCCCGCGTTTGGTGGCTGCCCAGCCACAGGCTCCGTTCGCCCCGGATTCCACCGCCGGCGGCGACTTCATCCAGCTCCGAGGCGTGTGCAAGGCCTACGGCGAACAGCTGGTGGTGATGGACAACATGGACCTGGACATGCGCGCCGACGACCGCCTGGTCATCATCGGCCCGTCCGGCAGCGGCAAGAGTTCGCTGCTGCGGGTGCTGATGGGCCTGGAGGGCATCCAGGGCGGCAGCATCGCCTTCCAGGGCCAGCCCTACATCAGCGGCTGCCAGCGCCGCGGCAAGCCGCTGAACGAGGCGCTGCGCACGCAGATCGGCATGGTCTTCCAGCACTACACGCTGTTCCCGCACCTGTCGGTGCTGGGCAACCTGATCCTCGCCCCGTGCAAGGTCCATGGCCTGTCCCGGGCCGCGGCGACGGAGAAGGCCCGCGCCTACCTCGCCCGCCTGGGCCTGGAGAGCAAGCTGCACGCCTACCCCAGCCAGCTCTCCGGCGGCCAGAAGCAGCGCGTGGCCATCGCCCGCGCGCTGATGCTCGAACCCAAGCTGATGCTGTTCGACGAAGTCACCTCGGCGCTGGACCCGGAGATGGTCATCGAGGTGCAGAACGTGATGCTGCAGCTGGCCGAGCAGAAGATGGCGATGATCATCGTCACCCACGACATGCACTTCGCCCGCCACATCGCCACCCGCGTGGTGTTCTGCGCCAACGGCCGGGTGGTCGAGCAGGGCCCGCCCGAGCAGATCTTCAGCCAACCCCGGGAGGCCCGCACCCGCGAGTTCCTGGAAAAGGTCGTGCACCTGGATTGAGGGCGGCGCCATGAATTACCAATTCGACTTCCATTTCTTGAGCGGCAGCCTGCCGGCGCTGCTCGGCGGCCTGAAGGTCACCCTGGAGCTGGCCCTGGTGTCGAACCTGATCGGCCTGGTCTGCGGCTTCGGCCTGTGCCTGATGACCCTCAGCCGCTGGTTCTTCGTCCGCTGGCCGGCGCAGCTGTTCATCGAATTCTTCCGCTGCACCCCGGCGCTGCTGCAGATCGTCTGGTTCTTCTACTGCGTGCCGATGCTCTTCAACGTGTTCATCGACCCCATCGCCATGGGCTTCCTGGCCCTGGGCCTGAACCTCACCGCGTTCAACGCCGAGGCCTACCGCGCCGGCGTGCAGGCGGTGCCGCGCGAGCACCTGGACGCCTGCGTCGCCCTGGGCCTGAAGCCCTGGCAGCGCACGCTCTACGTGGTGCTGCCGCAGGCCCTGCGCAGCGCGGTGCCGGTGCTGATGACCAACGGCATCGGCAGCCTGCAGCAGAGCGCCCTGGTGGCGATAGTCGCGGTGTCCGACCTGATGTACGTCGGCAAGAGCCTGGCCACCGAGGCCTACCGCCCCCTGGAAACCTACACCCTGATCGCCCTCGTCTACTTCGCCCTGTCGCTGCCCATCGGCCAGCTGGTGCAGTACCTCGAACGGCGCCAGGACCTGGCGACGCAGCGCTGAGGAAACCGCCATGAGCCTCGATTTTTCCGTCGTCTTCTCCTACTGGCAGGTGCTGCTCAAGGGCCTGGCCCTGACCCTCGCCTTCACCCTCGGCTGCGCCCTCATCGGCAGCCTGGCCGGCTTCGTCCTGGCCCTGCTGCGCAACGTGCGCAGCCGCCTGCTGAAGCTGCCGGTGACGCTGTTCGTCGAGTTCTTCCGCGGCACGCCGCTGCTGATCCAGCTGTTCTGGGTGTTCTTCTGCTTCCCGGTGGTGTTCGGCCTGGACATCCCGCCCTACGTCTCGGTGGTGATCTCGCTGACGCTGTACATGGCCGCCATCACCAGCGAGACCTTCCGCGGCGCGCTCAAGTCCATCGCCGGCGAGCAGCACGACGCCTGCACCGCGCTGGGCCTGACGCCGCGGGTGAAGGTGCTCTACGTGGTCTTCCCGCAGGCCCTGCTGCGCGCGGTGCCGCCGCTGCTGTCGAACGTCGTCAGCCTGTTCAAGGAGAGCGCGCTGATCTCCTCGGTCGGCGTCGCCGACCTGATGTTCGTCGGCCAGAACATCTCCAACAGCACCGCGCGGCCGGTCGAGTTCCTCTCCGCCGTCGCGGTCATCTACTTCCTCGTGGCTTTCCCGCTGACCCGCCTGGTCGGCGTGATCGAAGCCCGGATGCTCAGGCGCTACGCCTACTAACCCCCCACCACCGATGCGGAGATCCACCATGCAACTCACTGGCATCCTGCCCGCCCTCGTCACGCCCTTCGACAAGTCCGGCGCGGTCGACCACGACACCCTGGCCTCGATCCTCGAATACCAGCTCAAGGCCGGTGTCAGCGGCTTCGTCCCGCTGGGCTCGACCGGCGAGTACTACGCGCTCACCAACGAGGAGCGTCGCCAGGTCCTCGCCACGGTCAAGGAAGTGGTCGGCGAGCGCGGCACCCTGATCGCCGGCGCCAACGGCTCCTGCACCCGCGAGGTGCTGGAGCAGGTCAAGCAAACCGTCGAGGCCGGCTACACCAACCTGCTGATCGCCCCGCCCTACTACGCGCTGCCGTCCCAGGAAGAACTGCTGGCGCACTACCGGACCATCCTGGAGACCTTCCCGGAAATCAACCTGGTGCTCTACAACTACCCGGTGCGCACCAACGTCGAGGTCGGCATGGGCGTGGTCCAGGCGCTGGCCGAGCACCCGCGCGTCATCGCCATCAAGGAAAGCAGCGGCAACCTGCTGCGCGCCATCGAGATCGGCACCAGCTACAAGGACAAGGTGCAGCTGTCCTGCGGCTCCGACGACCAGGCCCTGGACTTCTTCCTCTGGGGCGCCAGCAGCTGGATCTGCGGCCCGGCCAACTGCTTCCCCGACCAGGTGACCGACTTCTACCGCAAGTTCGCCTCCGGCGACCTGGCCGGCGCCCAGGACGTGATGCGCAGCCTGTTCCCGGTGATGGCCAGCCTGGAAAGCGGCAAGTTCGTGCAGAAGGTGAAGTACGGCTGCGAGCTGGCCGGCTTCAGCGCCGGCAACGCGCGCGCCCCGCTGCTGCCGCTGACCGACGAAGAAAAGGCCGAATTCCGCAAGGTATTCGAGGCTTCCCAGCGCTGAGCGCATGGACGCCGCTGCCCGCCCCGGCAGCGGCGTCCCCTGGAGGACGCACCCCATGAGCCGACAGAGTTTCACCTGCATCGAAGGCCATACCGAAGGCATGCCCGTGCGCATGGTCGTCGACGGCGCCCCCGAGCTGCACGGCGCCAGCATGAGCGAAAGGCGCCAGCACTTCCTGGCCGAGTACGACTGGATCCGCCGGGCGCTGATGCTCGAACCGCGCGGCCACGCGCACATGTCGGGCACCCTGCTCTACCCGCCCGTGAGCGAGGACGCCGACCTCGCGCTGCTGTTCATCGAGACCTCCGGCTGCCTGCCCATGTGCGGCCACGCCACCCTCGGCTCGATCACCTTCGCCCTTGAAGCCGGCCTGGTCCGGCCGAAGACGCCGGGCACGGTGATCGTCGACGTCCCCGCCGGGCGCGTCAGCGCGCAATACCGCATGCAGGACGGCAAGGTCGGCGGCGTGCGCTTCACCAACGTGCCGAGCTTCCTCCTGCACCGCGACCTGAGCATCCAACTGCCGGCCCTCGGCGAGCTGCGCCTGGACATCGCCTACGGCGGCAACTTCTACCCGATCATCGAGCCGCAGCCGAACTACCCCGGCTGCGAGTACTTCACCCCGCAGCAATTGCTGGCCTGGGGGCGCGAAGTGCAGGCGCTGGTGAACCGCGAGTTCGCCGTGGCGCACCCCGAGGACGCCAGCATCCGCGGCGTGAAGCACTGCATGTGGGCCGGCCGCCCCTTGGCAGCCGACGCCGATGGGCGCAGCGTAGTGATTGCCGGCGACAGCCTGATCGACCGCTCGCCCTGCGGCACCGGCACCTCGGCCCGGGTGGCCCAGCGCCATGCCCGCGGCCTGCTGGCGCGCGACGCCGTGTTCCGCCATGAAAGCCTGATCGGCAGCCGCTTCGACGGCCGCGTCGAGGAAGTCCTGGCCCTGGCCGACGGCACGCCGGCGGTGCGTCCGAGCATCGAGGGCCGGGCCTGCATCACCGGCCGCGCCGAACATTACGTCGACAGGGCCCAGCCCTACTGGCAGGGTTTCAGCCTGGAAGACTTCACCGACCACCGCAGCCCGGAAGAGACCCTGAAATGAACGACCCGCAAGCCGCTTCGCAAAACGCCATCGTCGTCGGTGGCGGTATCGTCGGTGTCTGCTGCGCCCTGTACCTGCTGCGCGAAGGCTACCGCGTCACCCTGGTGGACCCGGCCGCGCCGGGCGACAGCACGGCGAAATGGAGCTGCGGGCAGATGGCGGTGAGCGAGGTCATCCCGCTGTCCAAGCCGGGCATCCTGATGAAGGTGCCCGGCTGGCTGCTCGACCAGCGGGGCCCGCTGGCCCTGCGCCCCAGCGCGCTGCCGGGCATCCTGCCGTGGTTCCTGCGCTTCGTCGCCTGCGCGCGGCATTCGAAGATCGCCGAGATCGCCCGCGACATGGCGCGCCTCACCCATCACGTCTACGAGGACTACGCGCCGCTGCTCGACGCCTGCGCGGACAAGAGTCTGCTCGGCCAGCGGCCGATCATCGAGGTGTTCGACTCGCCCGCCGCCCTGGTCCACGAGCGCCCGCACCTGGAGCTACGCAAGTCGCTGGGCTTCCAGTCCGAGGAACTCGACGGCGCCGCCATCGGCGACCTCGAACCGGCCCTGGCCGGCAAGTTCCAGCACGGCCTGCTGTTTCCCGACTGGCGCGCGGTGAACGACACCGAAGGCTTCATCGCCGCGCTGACCGAAAGCTTCGTCGCCCAGGGCGGCATCCGCGTGCGCGAGCGGGTGAAGCACATCGACGAAAGCGCCGAGCGCGCCGCCGGCGTCACCCTGGCCGACGGCAGCCGCTACCCCGCCCAACTGGTGGTGGTGGCCGCCGGCACCGGCTCGCGGCAGTTCTTCGAGCAGCTCGGGGTGAGCATCCCGCTGGCCGGCATCGCCGGCTACCAGGCGGTGCTGCCCACCCCGGGCGTGGACATCCGCCATTCGGTGATCTACGCCGACGGCGGCTTCTGCTTCGCCCCCATGACCCGCGGCCTGCAGATCGGCGGCACCATCGAGTTCGCCGGCCCCAACGCCGAACCCAACTTCCGGCGCGCCGAGATCATCCTGGAAAAGGCCCGCCGCGTGCTGCCGCAGCTCGACACCGCCAAGGTCGAGTTCGGCGTCGGCTACCGCCCCTTCCTGCCCGACACCAAGCCGGTGATCGACCGCTCGCCGCGCCTGGGCAACGTGCTCATGGCCTTCGGCCACGGCCAGCTCGGCCTCACCCTGGGCGCCACCACCGGCCGCCTGGTCGCCGACCTCGCCGCCGGCCGCCGCCCGGCCCAGGACCTCAGCCCCTTCAGCGCTCGCCGCTTCGCCTTCATCGGAGGAACCGCATGAACTACCAGCAGCTCTACATCGACGGCCAATGGCTCGCCCCCGCCCAGGGCGGCAGCTTCGATACCTTCGACCCCAGCGACGAAACCCTCCTCGCCCGGGTGGCCGCCGCCACCGCCGAGGACGTGGACGCCGCGGTGCGCGCCGCCCGCCGGGCCTTCGACGAAGGCCCCTGGCCGCGCATGAGCGGTGCCGAGCGCGCCGCCGTGCTGCGCCGCATCGCCGAAGGCATCCGCGGCCGCCAGCAGGAACTGGCCGAACTGGAAGTGCGCGACAACGGCAAGCCGCTGCCCGAGGCGCTGTGGGACATCGGCGACACCGCCGGCTGCTTCGACTTCTACGCCGGGCTGGCGGAAAAGCTCGACGCCAGCCAGGAGCAGGAAATCGCCCTGGCCGACGAGCGCTTCAGCTCGGTGGCGCGCAAGGAGCCGGTGGGCGTGGCCGGCGCCATCATCCCCTGGAACTTCCCCATGCTGATGGCCGCCTGGAAGGTCGCCCCGGCCCTGGCCGCCGGCTGCGCCATGGTGCTCAAGCCCTCGGAACTGACGCCGCTGACCGCCCTGCACCTGGCCCAGATCGCCCATGAAGCCGGCCTGCCGGCGGGCGTGCTCAACGTGGTGCCCGGCCTGGGCGCCGAGGCCGGCGCGCCGCTGGCCGAGCACCCGGGCGTGGACAAGCTGGCCTTCACCGGCAGCGTGCCCACCGGCAGCCGGATCATGCAGGCCGCCGCCCGCGACATCAAAAACATCAGCCTGGAGCTGGGCGGCAAGTCGCCCTTCGTGATCTTCGCCGACAGCGACATCGAGGCCGCCGTGGAGTGGATCCTCTTCGGCATCTTCTGGAACCAGGGCGAAGTCTGCTCGGCCACCTCCCGCGTGCTGGTGCAGCGGGCGCTGTACGAACCGCTGCTGGCGCGCCTGGCCGAAGAGGCGCGGAAGATCACCATCGGCAACGGCCTGCGCGAAGGCGTGCTGCTCGGCCCGCTGGTCAACAAGGCGCAGTACGACAAGGTGCTGCAGGCCATCGCCCGCGGCCAGGAAGAAGGCGCGCGGCTGGTCTGCGGCGGCGAACGCCCGGCCGGCCTGGACAAGGGCTACTACGTGCAGCCGACAGTGTTCGCCGACGTGCCCGAAGACGCCTGGATCTGGAACGAGGAAATCTTCGGCCCGGTGGTCTGCGTGCGCTCGTTCGACAGCGAGGACGAAGCCGTGCGCTCGGCCAACGCCTCGCGCTTCGGCCTGGGCGCCGCGGTGATGTCCCGCGACCTGCCGCGCTGCGAGCGCGTCGCCCGGCGGTTCCGTGCCGGCATCGTGTGGATCAACTGCTCGCAACCGACCTTCAGCGAGGCGCCCTGGGGCGGCTACAAGCACAGCGGCATCGGCCGCGAGCTGGGCGAATGGGGCCTGAACAACTACCTGGAAACCAAGCAGATCACTCGCTACGACAGCGAGCAGCCCTGGGGCTGGTACATCAAGTGAGGTGCGACTGATGCGCTGGAAGAAGACGCTGCAACTGGCCGACGTGCACTGCGAAGGCGAGATCGGCAAGGTCATCACCGGCGGGGTGCTGGGCATCCCCGGCGAGACCATGCTGGACAAGATGAATTACATCAACGAGGTCGACGACAGCCTGCGCCGCCTGGTGGTCATGGAGCCGCGCGGCTGCCTGCAGATGTCGGTGAACCTGCTGCTGCCGCCGACCAACCCTGCGGCCGACGCCGGCTTCATCGTGCTGCAGGCGGACAAGGCCCACCCGATGTCGGGCAGCAACTGCATCTGCGTGGTCACCGCGCTGCTGGAGCTGGGCATGCTGCCGATGCAGGAGCCGGAAACCACCGTGGTGCTGGACACCCCCGCCGGGCTGGTCACCGCCCGCGCGCGCTGCGCCGACGGGCGCTGCCTGGGGGTGTCGCTGGACATGGTGCCGGCCTTCGTCGAGCAACTGGACGTGCCGATCGACGGCGGCGAGTTCGGCCCGCTGAAGGCCGACATCGCCTTCGGCGGCGTGTACTACGCGCTGATCGACGTCGAGCAGGTCGGCCTGGCCATCGCCCCGGAGAACGCCCGCGAACTGGCCGATGCCGGCGTGAAGCTGCGCGGCCTGATCAACCAGCAGGTGCGCGTGCGCCACCCGCTGTACCCGCAGATCGACGAGGTGGCCTACGTGATGTTCCGCAACCACCTGGACGCGCGCACCTACCAGACCTGCACCACCCTGCCGCCGGGGCGCGTCGACCGCTCGCCCTGCGGCACCGGCAGCTCGGCCAACCTCGCCACGCTGAGCGCGCGCGGCCTGGTGCGGCCCGGCGAGCGCCTGGTGTCGCGCTCCACCATCGGCGGCGAGTTCCAGGTGGAACTGCTCGGCGCCACGGAAGTGGCCGGCAAACCGGCGGTGCTGCCGCGGGTGGAGGGCCGCGCCTGGCTGTACGGCATCCAGCAGATCGGCGTCGACCCGGACGACCCGCTGGCCGCGGGCTTCATGCTCAGCGACACCTGGGGCCCGGCGTTTCCGCGCTGAACGCGGCCACGCTAAGATGGCGGGCTGGTCTGTATGACACAGCCCGCGCACACCGAGACCTGATGATGGCCAAAGAAGAAGAAGTGGAAAGCCCCGGGCGCCGCCATGGCGGGCGCTATATCTACGAGGAGCTGCGCAAGCAGATCCTCACCCTCAAGCTCAAGCCCGGCGTGCAGCTGGACGAGGTCTCCCTGGCGGCGCAGTTCGGCCTGTCGCGCTCGCCGGTGCGCGATGCCCTGGCCCGGCTGACCAGCGAAGGCCTGGTCACTATCCTGCCCAACCGCACCACCCTGGTCACCCCCTTCGAGATCGAGGAGTTCCCCAACTACGTGGCCGCGCTGGACCTCATCCAGCGGGCGGTCACGCGCCTGGCCGCGCTCCAGCGCAGCGACGAGGACCTGCAGGCGATCCGCAAGGCCGACGCGGCCTACATGGCGGCCGTGGAATCCGGCGACTTCCAGGCGATGTCCGAGCTGAACAAGGCCTTCCACATGGCCATCGCCGAGGCCGGGCGCAACCCCTACTTCGTCAGCTACTACGAACGCCTGCTGGGCGAAGGCCAGCGCCTGCTGCACCTGCACTTCGACTACATCGTCAGCTCGGCCGGCACCGCCCGCCTGGGCCGCGACCACGAGGAAATCATCGAAGCCATCGCCGCCCGCGACGCGGAAGCCGCCGAAAAGGCCGCCCACGAGCACACCATGCTGTTCCAGCGCCGCTTCCTGGAATACATGCAGCAGAACCTGACGGCGAAAATGAGCCTGGCCTGAACTTCGACCACCCCTGAACTTCAACCGACACAGGAGCAAGGGATGTCTTCCGCGAAACCGCTGTGCGGGCAAAACATTCTAGTCACCGGCGGCTCCGGCCAGATCGGCGCGGCCATCGTCCGCCGCCTGGCGCAGGAAGGCGCCCGGCCGATCATCCATTTCGGCCGCGACCGGGCCGGCGCCGAGGCGCTGCTCGCCGCTGTCGGCGGCGAGGGCTGGCTGGTCCAGGCCGACCTGTCGGACGCGCAGGGGCCCTTCCAGCTGTGGCGCGAGGCCCAGGCCCTGGCCGGGCGGGTGCATGGCCTGGTCAACAACGCCGGCATCCGCACGGAAATCTCCATCGATGCCGACGAGGCGGCCTGGACGGCGGCCTGGCAACGGGAGTTCCAGGTCAACTTCTTCTCCGCCGCCACGCTGTGCAAGGAAGCCCTGCGCCATTTCCGCGCCCTCGGCGGCGGGCGCATCGTCAACCTCGCCAGCCGCGCCGGGCAACGCGGCTATTCCGCCGACGCCATGCCCTACGGCGCGACCAAGGCGGCGCTGATCAACCTCACCAAATCCATCGCCCGCAGCTTCGGCCAGGACGGCGTGGCGGCGGTGGCCATCGCCCCCGGCTGGGTGCGCACCGACATGGCCGAAGACTTCATCGCCAGGCACGGCAAGGCCGCGGCGGTCGCCGAAATCCCCATCGGCGAAATGGCCGAGCCGGACGAAGTGGCCGAACTGGTGGCCTTCGCCCTGCGGCCCTCGCTGCCGTCCCTGAGCGGCGCGACGCTGGACCTGAACGGCGGCAGCTATATCCGCTAGCAGCTGGCCCTGGTCGCCGCCCTGATTGCCGGAGGCCGCCCCGCCCGTTACAACGAGAGGCTGGACATCAGGCGGCTGACAGGGTTTTCTGAAGGGCTTTAGCGGCCACGACAGAACCGAGCGCGTGGCGACCGACGAACTCCGTCCAAGGCGAGGATCGACATGCCGAACGAAACCTACACCCCACCGCGCGTCTGGACCTGGGACAAGGACAACGGCGGCACCTTCGCCAGCATCAACCGTCCCGTCGCCGGGGCCACCCACGACAAGCCCCTGCCACGCGGCAAGCATCCGCTGCAGCTGTATTCGCTGGCCACGCCCAATGGCGTCAAGGTGACCATCCTGCTCGAAGAGCTGCTGGAACTGGGCCTGGACGGCGCGCAATACGATGCCTGGCCCATCAGCATCAGCCAGGGCGAGCAGTTCGGCAGCGGCTTCGTCGAGGTCAACCCGAACTCCAAGATCCCCGCCCTGCTGGATACCGGTCTGGAGCCCGCGCTGCGCGTCTTCGAGTCCGGCTCGATCCTGCTCTACCTGGCCGAGAAGTTCGGGCGTTTCATCCCCGGCGACATCGCCGGGCGCACCGAAACCCTGAACTGGCTGTTCTGGCAGGTCGGCAGCGCCCCCTTCCTGGGTGGCGGCTTCGGCCACTTCTACGCCTACGCGCCGGAAAAGTTCGAGTACCCCATCAACCGTTACGCCATGGAGGTCAAGCGCCAGCTGGACGTGCTCGACCGGCAGCTGGCGAGCAACCGCTACGTCGCCGGCAGCGAATACAGCATCGCCGACATGGCGATCTGGCCCTGGTACGGCGCGCTGATGAACAACCAGGTCTATGCCGCCGCCGAGTTCCTCGACGTCGAGACCTACACCCACGTGCGCCGCTGGACGGACGAAATCGGCAAGCGCCCCGCCGTGCAGCGTGGGGTCAAGGTCAACCGGACCTGGGGCGAGGCCCACGAGCAAGTGCCCGAACGCCACGGGCCCGACGACTTCCGGCGCTGAGACGGGCGGCCGGTCAGGCGGTACCGCCGCCGGGCGGCGGCTCCCGGCCACGGGCCGCCTCCATGGCCTGCACCAGGCCGCGGGCGCCGGAGCCCCATTTGGTGATGACCTTCACCGCCTCGGTGAAGGGCACGTCGACCGGGTGCACGCGATGCGCCTCCAGTACGTACACGGCGCCGGCGAAGGGCGTCGGCACCGAGGGCACGAACACGGTGTAGCGGCCGTCCTCGAAGGCCTCGATGATGAAGCCGGGCACCAGGGCCTCTTCGATTTCCACCAGGGCCGGCTTCCAGATGCCGTCGTTCTTCTCG
>Ga0182743_1001965_pt1 | contig 18970 bp, 14 predicted proteins | sample eDN3rd30CKraftOP_FD_128522 | JGI IMG/M metagenome (GOLD analysis project Ga0182743, IMG submission 128522) | Enriched Organic Plus compost microbial communities from Emeryville, California, USA - eDNA 3rd pass 30_C Kraft OP (version 2) (version 2) ... | reverse complement strand
GCCAGCACGAGAGGCCCGCAGGAACATTTGACAACTTCGTTAAAATATATTATCTTGCGCGGCGTACCGTTCTCGGCCGATTTTGGCTGCGTGCGGCGTTTGATGCTGCGCGCTCAGAAAACGGCGCGAGATGGCGAGGGTCGGTCGACGGAGAGGGGCCGGAAGCAGGTTACGACGACAGGCGGCGCGCGGAGGGACTCAGAAAAGGGGTTGTAAAAAAATGGGACCGATTTTTCGTAAGTCGTTACGCGAGTTTCGGAGCCTGCGTCGCAAGCCGCGAATGTGCCAAGGCTTACGTCATCGGGGAGGAGCGGAAACCGCTTTTTTCGCCACCTTTGCTAGCGGTTGTATTGCAATCGAATTGCATTTGGCCCGCTGTGAACGCAAGTGGCTTGAAGGGCGGCTGCGGAGGCGTCCCTTTCGAGGAGAAAGGAGTCAGCGTCGCGGAGACATTTCGGAGCAAACGACGCCTTTGGCCCAACGCGCGGGAAGCCAAATCGGCGTTAAGTACGGCGTCGCATCGACCGATTTGATTGCAACTCGGTCCGCGCGTCGCTATGCTGATGCACTGGGCCGATTTACGTACATTCCGCCCGGCCTCTCTGGGGCTGGGCTACGAGTGTCTTTGTTGCCTTCACTGGGTTGCTGCCGGCGCCCAACCGCTATCCGTTTGGAGTCCATCTGAATGAGTTCGAAGAAAACCTCTCTGCCGCTGGGCACCTCGCGTCGCGACTTCATCCGCAACTCGTCGCTGCTCGTTGCCGGCGCTTCGATTGCCGCCAGCCAGGTTAATATTGCCCGCGCCGCCCACTCGTTCGGTAGCGACACGATCAAGATCGGCCTGATCGGCTGCGGTGGTCGTGGCACCGGCGCCGCGATTCAGGCGATGAATACCGGTGGCGGCGACGTGAAGCTGGTTGCGATGGGCGACGTCTTCGCCGACCGCGTCCAGGCCGCCTATCGCAGCATCAAGGGGCAGCACAACGACAAGGTCGATGTGCCGAAGGAAAAGCAGTTCGTCGGCTTCGACTCGTACAAGAACGTGCTGCAGAGCGATTGCGACATGGTCATTCTGGCCACGCCGCCGGGCTTCCGTCCGCTGCACTTTGCCGCAGCCGTCGAGGCGGGCAAGCACGTGTTCATGGAAAAGCCGGTTGCCGTCGACGCTCCGGGCGTGCGTAAGGTGCTCGAAGCCACGAAGAAGGCCAAGGAAAAGAACCTGGCCGTCGGCGTCGGCCTCCAGCGCCGTCACGAGCGGAAGTACATGGAGACGGTGAAGGCGATTCAGGACGGCGCGATCGGCGACATCGTGCTGGCCCGCGCCTATTGGAACGGCCAAACGCCGTGGCTCAAGCTCCGCCAGGATAACTGGAGCGAGATGGAGTACCAGATGCGCAACTGGTACTACTTCAACTGGCTCTGCGGCGATCACATCGTCGAGCAGCACATCCACAACATCGACGTGATCAACTGGATCAAGAATGCCTACCCGGTTACGGCTCAAGGCCAAGGCGGCTGCGAAGTGCGTAAGGGTAAGGAATACGGCGAAATCTTCGATCACCACATGATCGAGTTCACCTACGCTGACGGCACGGTGCTGCTGAGCCAGTGCCGCCACATTCCGGGCTGCTGGAACAACGTTTCGGAGCACGTCCACGGCACGAAGGGTCGCTCGGACGTCAGCGGCTCGAAGATCTTCGGCGCCGACGGTAAGACGCTGCACGACTTCGCCAAGCTCGGCGGCGACGGCCACCAGCAGGAGCACCACGACCTGTTCGCCGATCTGCGAGCTGGCCGCATTCCGAACGAAGGCGAATGGGGCGCTCTGAGCACCATGACCGCCATCTTCGGTCGCATGGCCACCTACAGCGGCAAACTGCTGAAGTGGGACGACGCGCTGAACAGCGAGCTGGTCATCTCGCCGGTCGAGAAGTTCACCAGCTTCGACGACGAACCGCCGGTGAAGCCGCTCCCCGAGGGCGGTTACGCTCTGCCGGTTCCGGGCAAGACCCAGGTGATCTAGCCCGCCGGTCGCAAGTTCATCCAAACCAAAACGCAGGGTCCGCCGCGCTTCGGTACGGCGGACCCTGTTTTTGTATTGATGGGGGCGAGGTCGAGGTCAGCCTTCAAGGTTCGGAGGGCGGACGGAGGAGGGAGAGGGCGGAACCTTGGTGGAAGGCGACGATTACTCGTGATTCCGCATTCCCGATTCCGAATTCCGCGTTCCATTGCCATCGCCCAAACGGCCCCGCGCCTATAGAATTGTCGCTTAGACAAGATTTCACGCCTGTTTTCACGGTTCCGGCCCGGTTAGTGGCGGAACGGAGTCCCTTACGGTATGCGTCGCGACGACATTCGCAACATTGTGATCATTGCCCACGTCGACCACGGCAAAACTTCGCTGGTCGACTGTCTGCTTCGCCAAAGTGGCCAGTTCCGCGATAGCCAGCTGCAGGGAGACTGCATCCTCGACTCGAACGATCAGGAGCGGGAGCGCGGGATTACGATTTTGGCCAAGAACATCGCCCTGCCGTACGAAGGGGTGAAGATCAACATCATCGACACCCCGGGGCACGCCGACTTTGGCGGCGAGGTGGAACGGGTGGTCCGTATGGCCGACGGCGCCGTCGTGCTGGTCGACGCAGCCGAAGGGCCGATGCCGCAGACGCGGTTTGTGCTTTCGAAGGCGCTCGAAGTTGGGCTGAAGCCGATCGTGGTGATCAACAAGATTGACCGCCCCGACGCCCAACCGCACCACACGCTCGACGAAGTCTTTGGACTGCTCATGGAACTGGGCGCCGACGAGCACCTGGACGACTTCAAGCACCTGTTCGCCAGCGGCCGCGAAGGTTACGCCACGACCGACCCGGCTGTGCGCGGCGATTCGATGCGACCGCTTCTCGACATGGTGGTGAAGGAGATTCCTGGGCCGGATGTCGACGTCGACGCTCCGCTGCAGATGCTGGTCACGACGCTCGACTGGTCGGAATTCGTCGGGCGCATCGCGATCGGCCGAATTCAATCGGGCACGATCAAGAAAGGGCAGACCGTCGCGCTGGTGAAGGCCGACAACAAGGTCAGCGAATCGCGCGTGGTGCAGCTCTTCACGTTCGACAAGCTGGGCCGCGTCGAAGCCGAAGAGGTGACGGCTGGCGACGTGTGCGCGGTGGTCGGCATCGAGAATGTCGAAATCGGCGACACGATCTGCCACAAGGAACATATCCGCCCGCTTCCGCGACTGACCGTCGATGAGCCGACGCTGGAAATGATCTTCACGATCAACAGCTCGCCGTTCGCCGGGAAGGAAGGCAAGTACGTCACGAACCGTCAGTTGCGCGAGCGGCTGATGAAGGAACTCGAGCGCAACGTGGCGCTGCGAGTTCGCCAGGTGGAAGGGAGCGACGCCTTCGCTGTGTCGGGTCGCGGCGTGCTGCACCTGTCGGTGCTCATCGAAGCGATGCGGCGCGAAGGGTATGAGCTTTCGGTCGGCAAGCCGCAGGTGATCATCCGCGAAAACAACGGCGTGAAGGAAGAGCCGTTCGAAACGCTGGTCGTGGAAGTCCCGTCGGACAAGCTCGGCCCGGTGATGGAAATGGTCGGCGCGCGGCGCGGTGAGCTGGAAGAAATGCACGTGCGCGGCGACTACACGCACGCTCGCTTCCTGATTCCGGCCCGCGGCCTGATCGGCATGCGAACCAAGATGCTCAACGCCACACAAGGGACCGCAGTCATCCACCACCGCTTCGCCGGCTACCGGCCGATGATCGGTGAAATTCCGCGTCGGCAGAACGGCGTGTACATCTCGATGGTCACTGGCCGGGCCAACGCCTTCAGCCTCAATACGCTGCAGGAGCGGGCCGACATGTTCATCACGCACAACGACGAAGTCTACGAAGGCCAGATCGTCGGCGAAAACAGCCGCGAAAACGACCTCGCCGTAAATCCGACGAAGGAAAAGAAGCTCACCAACATGCGGGCTTCGGGCAGCGACGAAAACATCCTGCTCAAGCCGCCGCGCAAGATGGATCTGGAAGCGGCGCTCGAGTACATCGAGGACGATGAGCTGGTCGAAGTGACGCCGACGTCGATCCGCCTGCGGAAGATCCTGCTCAGCGAAAACGACCGCAAACGGCAAAGCCGCAAGGCGGCCGATCTGGCGGGAGCGCGCTAGACGGCTGGCGTAAATCTGGCATTACGCAGCGCGGCGCTGTGACTCCGTGTGTTCGTTGTCCAAGTGATCGGCTGCGGGGATAGTTGAACCTGCCCTGTCGCCGTTATTGGCCGGTTTCCTGCATGCTTCGTATTGGACATCTCGAGCTCGAATTTCCGGTCGTTCAGGCGGCGCTCTCTGGCTACAGCGACTGGCCGATGCGCTGGATTGCGCGGCGGCACGGGGCGTCGTACACGCTCTGCGAAGTGATGCTCGACCAGTTCCTGGTGGCGATCAAGGACAACCGGAAGCGGAACCGCCATTTCCTCTACCTGACTGAGGACGAGCGCCCCGTCGCAGGGCAGCTCATGGGGGCTGAGCCGGAGCAATTTGCAGCCGGCGCCGCCCGACTGGCAAAGGCTGGGTTCGACGTCATCGACATCAACTTCGGTTGCCCGGTTCGCAAGGTGCTCGGACGCTGTCGCGGCGGTTTTCACCTGAGCCAGCCAGACGTGGCGCTCGAAATCATTCGCCGCACTCGCGACGCAGTCCCGGAGCAGATTCCGGTGACCGTGAAGATGCGTCGCGGCATCGACGACTCGGCTGAGAGCCGCGACAAGTTCTACACCATCCTCGACGGAGCATTTGCAGCGGGCGTTGCGGCGATCACGGTGCACGGCCGGACGGTGGAGCAGCGCTACATCGGCCCCAGTCGCTGGGAATTCCTCGCCGAAGTGAAGAAACATGTCGGCGCGCGGACGATTCTCGGCAGCGGCGACCTGTTCACGGCGCATGACTGCCTCGAGATGATGCGGCAGACGGGCGTTGACGGCGTGACGGTGGCCCGCGGCGCGATCGGCAATCCCTGGATCTTCACGCAGGCGAAGGCCCTCTGGGAAGGCAAGCCGCTCCCGCCGCCGCCGTCGCTCTTCGAGCAGCGCGAAGTCATCCTGCAGCATTACCGCCTTGCTCAGGAACTGTATGGCGGCGACCGCTGCGGAGCGCTCATGCGGAAGTTTGGCATCAAGTACGCCGCCCTCCATCCCGAGCATCTCACCGTGCGCGAGGCGTTCGCCAAGGTGAAGCGTTTGGAGGATTGGGAGGCCGTCCTGGCCAGGTGGTACGCCGAGGATCTGCCCGGCTGTTATCCCGATCCAGCGATTCACCGGGCCCAAGGCGAGTGCGAAGAAGCCGCTTGAGCGGCTGGTTAGCCCTGCGTTTCCCCCGCTGACGGTTCGGCTGCCGCAAGCGCCGCCTGAATCTCTCCGATCACTTCTGGATCGGTCTCGACCGTCAGGCGATCGTTCAGCGCCGACAGGGCTGACGGACCACCGACTTGTCCCAGGGCCCACGCACACGCGCCGCGGATGATTGGTTCCGCATCGGCCAGGGCGTTAACGAGCGCGGGAACCGCATCTTGGCGTCGCTGGTTGCCGAGCACGATCGCCGCATTTCGCACGATGCCCCGCCGCTTGGATCGCCAGAGCGGCGTGCGACGAAAGCGGCGGCGGAATTCGTCTTCGCTGATGGAGAGGAGGGCGACGGCGTCGACGGAGGTTTCAACCGGTTGAAACGCCGGCTCGGCGGTCGCCGGCGCTTTGCGATTCCACGGGCAAACATCCTGGCATACGTCGCAGCCGAACAGCCAATTGCCCACGCTCGGGCGCAGCTCGGCGGGCATCGCCCCGCGTAACTCGATCGTCAGGTAGCTGATGCAGCGAGTCGCATCGAGCACGCCCGGCTGCGGAAACGCGTCGGTGGGACAGGCGTCGAGACAGGCCGTGCACGTGCCGCAGTGGTCAGTCGGGTGCGGCTGATCGTATTCGAGCTCCAGATCGGTCAGCAGGGCTGCCAGGAAGAAGTAGCTCCCAGCCTGTCGGTTGAGCAGCAGCGTGTGCTTGCCGATCCATCCGAGACCTGCGCGCTGGGCAAATTCCCGCTCCAGCAGCGGCGCCGAGTCGACGACGCCTCGGACCGCGGCGCCCGGCGAATGAGATTGCAAGAACCGGGCAAGCTCTTTCAGCCGATCGTGAATCACATCGTGGTAGTCCGCCGTTCCCCAGGCGTAGCGCGAGATGCGAGCCTGCCCCGGCTGCACGGGCGGCGGTTCCTGCGTGCGGTAGGGGAGGGCGAGCATCAGCAAGCTGCGACAACCGGCAAGCACATGCTGGGGATGCTCATAGGCTGCCTTGCGGTTCTCGAGGTACCGCATTTCGCCCGCGTAGCCGAGGTCGATCCACTCCTGCAGCCGGGCCACGCCGGTCGCCGTGACGGCTGGACAAACGCCCGCCAGGGCGAATCCCAGTCGTTGCGCCTCAGCCTTCAGCGCAGCGGTGAGCGCGGGCCTGTCGAGCGCAGGGCTTGCGTCCGACGAAGTGTCGCTGCCGACGTTCTGTGCCGAATTTGCCCGCATTCGTTCTGAGGACTACCCATCCAGGGCGTTTCGCGTATTCTTATGCATTGCGCCGGAGGCGTCGTTCGTCGCCATAGCCGGCATTCCACGTCATCACCAGCCCCAGGGGAACCAGCGACCAAATGCCCTACCAGTACGCCGATTCTCGCGTCGTCAACGTCGCCCTCGTGCAGATGTCGTGCACCGAGGAAAAACAGCCGAACGTCGACAAGGCCCTCGCCCGCATTGCTGAGGCGGCCGAGCGCGGCGCGAACGTCGTCTGTCTGCAGGAATTGTTTGCCGGCCCCTATTTCTGCCAAAGCGAAGACCATCGCTGGTTCGAAACCGCGGAGCCCATTCCCGGTCCGACCAGTCAGGTGCTCGCCGATGCGGCCAAGCGCCATGGCATCGTGCTGATCGGCTCGCTCTTCGAGCGACGCGCGCCTGGCTTGTACCATAACACGGCGGTGGTGTTCGACGTCGACGGCAGCCAGGTGGGAGTGTATCGCAAGATGCACATCCCCGACGATCCGCTGTACTACGAGAAATTCTACTTCACGCCGGGCGATCTGGGCTTTCGGAGCTTTCAGACGAAATTCGGCAAGATCGGCGTTTGCGTCTGCTGGGATCAGTGGTATCCGGAAGCGGCCCGTCTGACGGCCATGACCGGGGCGGAAATGATCTTCTATCCCACCGCCATCGGCTGGCTGCCGGAAGAGAAGGAAGAGTTCGGCCCCAGCCAGCACGCCGCCTGGGAGACGATGATGCGCAGCCACGCCATCGCAAACGGCGTGTTCGTCGGCGCGCCGAACCGCGTCGGCCGCGAGGGAGCGTTGCAGTTCTGGGGCGGTTCGTTCCTCAGCGATCCGAACGGAAACCTGCTCGCCAAAGCGGGGCACGAGAACGAAGAAATCCTCCTGGCGAAGGTCGACTTGGGGTTGGTCGATGTCGTGCGCACGCATTGGCCGTTCCTGCGAGATCGTCGCATCGACGCCTACGGCGACATCACCCGCCGCTACCTCGACCAGGCCTAGTTCCCCAGTTTCCATCGCCATGAGTAAGACGTCTGCCGCCGAGACGCCCGCTGCGCTCGGCTACCGCTGGCCCGCCGAGTGGGAGCCTCACGCCTCGACTTGGGTTTCGTGGCCCCACAATCCCAAGACCTGGCCGGGCAAATTCGAGCCGGTGCCAGAGCAGTTTGCGCAGTTTGTGCGGCTGCTCGCGCGGTACGAGCCGGTGAACGTGCTCGCCGGCGGCGACGCTGTAATGCGAGTCGCCCGCGAGCTGGTCGGTAATTGTCCGAACGTGATCCTTCACGACATTCCCACGAACGACGCGTGGTGCCGCGATCACGGCCCGACGTTTCTCGTCGGCAAGGATGGCCTGCCGCCGGCGCTCGTCGATTGGCAGTACAACGCGTGGGGCGGCAAGTATCCGCCCTTCGATAAGGACAACGAGGTTCCGCGTCGCATCTCCGAACTTCAGGGGCGCCGCCGGTTCGAACCGGGGATCATCCTGGAAGGGGGGGCGATCGAGGGCAACGGCCGCGGGACGCTCCTCACGACGGAATCGTGCCTGCTGAACCCGAATCGCAACGCTTCACTCGACCGGCAAGCGACCGAGCAATACCTGCGGGACTATCTGGGTGTCACCAATATCCTGTGGTTGACTGGGGGCGAAGTCGCTGGGGACGACACCGATGGCCATATCGACCAAATCGCGCGGTTTGTGTCACCCACGACCGTGGTAGTGGCCGTTTGCGACGATCCGAGCGAGGAGAACTACGGGCCGACGCAGCAGAATCTCACCGAGTTGCAAAATCTCCGCGACGAACAAGGCCAGCCGCTGACGGTGGTTCCCTTGCCTCTGCCGCGGCCGCTGTTTGTGGACGATCAGCGTCTGCCGGCAAGTTACTGCAACTTCCTGATCGCGAATGGCTGCGTGATTGTGCCCCAGTTCGACGATCCAGCCGATCGGCGGGCGATCGAGATCCTCGCCGAACTGATGCCCGACCGGGAGGTCGTCGGCTCGCCGTCACTCGACCTCGTGTGGGGCCTCGGCTCGTTCCACTGCCTCACGCAGCAAGAGCCGGCGCTTTAGTATCCCAGGAGAAGCTTTCCTCATTGCGCTGAGAAGCTTCAACCGTCGTCATCGTTCTTTCCGCACATTTACCTGTTGATCGACCGCCATGGCGAAAGAATCCCGATATTGGCTGGTAAAGACCGAACCTGATTGCTTCTCGATCCAGGACCTGGCCAAGGCGCCGAAGCGGACGACTTGCTGGAGCGGCGTGCGGAACTACCAGGCCCGCAACTTCATGCGCGATGACATGAAGCTCGGCGACCAGGTGCTGATCTATCACAGCAGTTGCAATCCGCCCGCCGTGGTCGGCGTCGCCAAGGTCAGCCGCGAAGCCTATCCCGACCATACTTCGTGGGATCCCAACGACGATCACTTCGATCCGCAGTCGACCAAAGAAAACCCCCGCTGGTTCATGGTCGACCTTCAACTCGAGCGAATCTTCAAGGAGCCAATCCCGCTCGATCGACTGCGAAAAATTCCGGCCCTGAAGGACATGGAGCTTCTCCGCCGCGGCTCGCGTCTGTCGGTGCAGCCCGTGCGCAAAGCGGAGTTCGAAACGATTGAGCAGATTGCCGAAGGCTAATCGCTGAAGCTCAGCGGCCGGGCCGGCTTACGCGTCCATTTGCCCGGCCACGACTTCGTTCTCGAGCAAATCCTCGTCGGCGGTCACCTCGGGCTCGATCACGCGCATCGAGCGCCATTTTCCCTGCGAGAACCTGAGCGTGTAGATGATCGCCAGACTGAAAATCCAGCCGGTCATCACCCACCACCAACCATATAGCCGCCAGCCCCAGAATGTTTGTCCCAACGCGCCGATGGCGACCGAGCCGCCTGACACAAGCGTCGTGACGTACAAGACAAACCGCGTGTCTCCTGCTCCCCGCAGAGCGCCGACGAAAATCACCTGCACGGCGTCGAATAGGCAATATGCGGCGACAAAACGCAGCAGAATCACCGCCACGTCGCGCACCTGGTTGAATTCCTCAAGGTTCTCCTCCGTGCGAAACGGGAGAAGGAACCAGTCGCCGGCAGCCACATAGAGCAAACCGAAGACAGCGGTATAAATCGCCGCGAACGCCAAACTGGTGCGCGTTGCCCGAGCGGCCAGATCGTCCCGGTCGGCGCCCAAATGCTGCCCCACCAGCGCGGAAACCGCGATCCCCAGCCCATAGACCGGCACGAACGCCACCGCGTTGATGTTAAACGCCATCGAAGTGGCCGCCGCTTCGATCACGCCAATACTTCCGACCGCCATGACAAGAATCGTGATCGCGCCGGCTTCGATCAGCATCGGCAAGGCGCTAGGAGCGCCGAACCGCAGCAATCGCCACATCAGAGTCCGGTCAAAGCGGTTCCCTGACGTGAGAGCGTAGGTCTCGCGGTCCTCCTTGCGGTGCATCAGCAAGTAAAACGCCACGACGTTGAACCAATTCGCCACGGTCGTGGCAATCGCAGCTCCTTTGATCCCCATTTCCGGGAAGCCGAACTCGCCGAAAATCAGGAGGTAATCGAGGATGAGGTTGACGAGCGTCCCGCCTACGTTGACCAGCATCACAATCCGCGTCTTGCCGCGTCCGGTGTAGAACGACGACATCGCGTTCGAGAGCACCACCGCACCAGCGCCGAGCGTTAGGTACTGAAAGTACTCCACCTGCAATTGGTGAACTTTTTCCGTCGCAGCCGACCATTCCGTGAGCATTGGAGCGAACGGAATCGCCAGGAGCAGCAATGGCGTCATCACCCAGCCGAAGCGAATCCCCTGCGCGACCGCCAGCCCAATTCGCTGCGGCCGCTGCGCTCCGTAATACTGGGCCACGAACGTGGTCACATACGAAGCCACGCCCATCGGAAAGCAGACGAGCGTCCATTGCAACATTCCGGCCGGCAACGCCGCCGCAATGGCATCGGTCGAGTAGTGCATCAAAAACACCCGATCGATAAACCACTGCAACGACCAAAACGCCGTGGTCACGATCAGGGGTAGGGCGACCTGCAGCACCTCGCGCGGACCGCCAGGACGACTCCACCAGGAACCGTTATCGTCGTGAGGGTTCTGCAGCATCATGATCCTTCGCGTTGCCGGCCGGTCCTAATCGCCCATTTCCATCGCGGCCATCCTTGCAGCATAGCCGCCACCCGGCGGCGCGTGGTATGCCACGCCCTCGGCCTGCGGTCCTCCGCGTCCGGTGAGGACACGTAGCGGCGACTAAGGTTCATCGGGGTGAAATTCCCAAACGCCGCATCCAGCCGTAACTCCGATGTGGTAAATTTCTTACGCACATCGCAGAATCAAATTCAACTCAGGTGGCGCGAACTATCAAGCTATGGACGGGCCGACGCCTCAAACTCTGATCGCTATTTGTTTTTTGGCCGTCATCCTGGCCCTGCTCCTCGCTGCGATCGTCTGGCGGATGCGGCAAAGCCCGCTTTCGCCGCTGCAAGCGTTCTTCTGGCGATTGGCCTGGCTGATCGTAAAGTTCCAATGGCGCGCCGAGTTACCGGAGAAGTTGCCTCTGCCGGAGGGGCAAGGGGCGATCATTATCTCGAACCACCGCAGCAGTATCGACCCGTTCTTCATTCAGGTGCTCACGAAGCGGAAGGTCCATACGATGGTGGCCCGCGAATATTGCGAGCACCCGGCTTTCGGTCCGCTGCTGAAAATCTGCGAGGTAATTCCCGTCAGCCGAGGCGGTATCGACACGGCTGCCACGAAAACGGCCATCCGATTTGCGTCGGCGGGCGAACTGGTCGGCATGTTCCCAGAGGGGCGGATCAACATGACCGACGAGTTGCTGCTGCCGGGGCGCCCGGGGGTCGCTCTGATCGCGCTCAAAGCTAAGGTGCCGATCCTGCCTTGCTACATCGAAGGTTCTCCGTATCGCGGCACGGCATGGAGCCCATTCTTAATGCGGGCGAGAGTGAAGCTGCACGTCGGCGAGCTAATCGACCTTTCGGAGTACTATGGCCGCGAGCAGGAAGACGGAGTGCTGGCCGAAATTACGCTCCGCTGCCTGAAAGCCATCGCCGAACTCGCCGGCCAGCCCAATTTCGAACCGAAAATGGCGGGTCGCAACTGGAAGCCAACAAGTGAACAGATCGAAGCCGACCTCGCCGCCAATGAAGCAAAGCGGAAGCAAAATTCAACCTAATAGGCTTGCCGGGGCCTTCTTGGCGTTTGGCTAATTGGCACGATCTAACGTGGCCAGGACTCGCTCGCACCGATCTCGCAGCGATTGGATGACGTCCACCTCCCTGCCGCCGCAAGCAAACACGGTCGCAACGGGTTCGCCAGGCGCGAAACGAGTTCCCGCGGCCGGCAAATCAGCGATCATGGGCCAATTTGCCTGATTCCATTCGGCCGTCAGGTTCGCAAATCGGTCCCCGGCAACGCTCGCAGCTCGTGCGTAAACGATCGCTTTGCCCTGCAGCGTGTTGGGCTCGACGGCAGGCATCGTCGCAGCGGTCGAAGGAAGCTCACCGCCGCACGCCGCAATGTGCCTCGCAATTGCGTTGCAGCCGGTAGCCCGCTCAATCACCTCCGCGGACGCCGTCAGGCGTGGGTTTACTTCCAGCACCCAGAGCGTCCCGGCCTGAAGCGCGAAGTCGATTCCAAATAGCCCCCGCAACGCAAAACGCCCGGCCACCACGGAGCCGATCTCAGCGAATTGCCGCCTGACCGCTTCGGAGCAGGGGAGCGGCGCGATGGAGCCGACGTAGCAAAACGGTTCCGTCAGCCCAAAGTCGCTGCCAATCAGTTGCCGACTCGCGCCGAGCAATTGGCTCGTCTCGCCGTCAGCCACGTAAAGGGCGCTGACTGGCAATCCTTTAACCAGCGTCTGCTGATACCAGCCCGGCGGCACAGGTCGACCGTCTTCTGCTGGAACGATCGCAACGCCGCGCCCGCCGCCCGAAGCGAGCGGCTTAAACACCCGTGACGGTTGCGCGTTCGCCTCATCCACGGTTGGATAGAAGTAACCTGCCGCCTGCACAGCGCGAGCAAGCTGGACCGGATCGCGGACGGCGCGCAGCGTCTCTCCCGAATTGCCCAGCAGCCGCCGTTCACGGGCAAGTTGCTCCACCAAGGCGGGGTAGTTTTCCAATCCGCCGGCGTACATCCAGGGGGAGTCGGGCGAACCTCGCAGCCCGGCTAGAAAACCGTTCGGATAGTCGTCCACCTTGACCGCCGAGCCAGCCGTCTGAGCATCCAGATCGGCGAACAGATCGACGCTGTGCGGGGCGAATCCTGCACGACGGGCAGTCTGCGCGGCGGCTCGGGCACTGACGCCGACGATTGTGAGCGAGTGCGACATGAATACCGGTGGCCCAGGCGGGAACGTTGCCAAAACGCCCTAGTGTAGCGTCTTGCCAGTTCGTCGCGCTCGCCTGGAACATGAAGCAGACATAGACTTTACGTGAAGATTCGCCTATTGTTATTGACAGCCTGCCGCGTAATTCGCTCTAGTCGAAGGCGTTGGGCTGACAAAATAGGAAACCCGGATTCCTTGCTGGCTCGCATGACGGCGAGCGCTGGCCGGTCGCCACTCTGGCTTCGGCTAAGGGCAAGTGCAGAAAGGATGTTTGCAATCGTCCGCCTTGGCGCTCGCGCTATGTTTCGTTCTTCCCCTTTGGATACGAATTTGACCAACGACGAAACGGTGGTCCTGTTTCCGTCGCTCGGGCATCTCTCGCCCGACGGTCAGACCTGGCATGTACAGGTCCATGGGGAAGTCTTTTCGAAGCAGACGACGATTGGGCTCGCCAAGCGGCTATTGCTCCGCATGCTCCAACGAGCGATGCAGGCGCCCGACGACGAATTCGGCACCCCGATCTTTCAACAGCGCATCGCCCGCTGGCTGGCCAGCGACGAACGCGGCAAGCGCATCGCCATCAAGGTTGGCCCGAGCGTTCACGTGCTCCCGAAGAAGTCGCGGCGGAACGGCCACTTCTTCGGCACCCTTCGGCTAACGCCGGAAGACCTCGCCTCGTTCCACGCTACGTCGTCGTCGCAGCAACCGCTGCAGTTAGAGGTTTGCGGCCCCAATGGAGAGCCTTTGCTCGTCCAAGGGCAGGCCTATTTGCTCGGGCAGCAGGGCGTGTCGGTAATTTCCGACATCGACGATACGATCAAGCACTCGCACGTCTCCTGCAAACGGACGCTGCTCCGCAACACGTTCCTGAATCGGTACGAATCGGTCCCCGGCATGGCCGAAGTTTATCGGCAGTGGGCCGACGCTGGGGCGGCGTTTCATTACGTCTCGTCCTGCCCGTGGCAGCTCTACCGCGAAATTGCCGACTACTTCACCGAAGCCCGATTTCCGGCAGGGTCGTTCCATTTGCGGTCGTTTCGACTACGGGATCACCTGATTCGCCGCCTGTTGCTGATGCGGCGGTCGGGGAAGAAGAAGATCATCTTCCGCATTCTCAACACGTTTCCCCAGCGCAAGTTCATCCTGGTAGGCGATTCCGGCGAACACGACCCGGAAATCTACGGTGCAGCCGCCCGGCGTTTTCCGGATCAGGTGGCCCGGATCCTCATCCGCCGCCTCGGCACGGCCAGCGATAGCGCTGAGCGCTATGAAAAAGCTTTCCGCGGCGTAAGGTCCGACATCGTTCAACTTTTCCGCGATCCAGCCGAAATTGCTCAGCTTGCGTTGCCGGCCGACCAGCCCGACATCTCTTCGCCCAATTTCGCCGCGCAGACGTTCAGGCCTGTGGAACGCCATCTGGTCGTGGAGCATCGCTCGGCGTAAGGTACACAATACCAAAGCGTTCCTTTTTCGAGTGCATGAATGCGGCGAGCCAGCAGCCATAAGTGGGATGTCACCCGAGTGCGGTGGCGGTCGCTCCTGCAATCGGTGACGCCGCCGCAACTGTTCATCGGTTCCTTTGTCGTTCTGATTCTGTTTGGAACCGCAGGCATGAAGCTGCTACCCGGCCTATACACGGGCGAGCCGCTTAGTTGGCTCGATGCGCTATTCACGTCGACGAGCGCCGTCTGCGTAACGGGCATGATCGTGGCGGATATCGGCACGCATTTCACCTTGGCGGGGCAAGCCTTTCTCCTCTTGCTGGTGCAACTCGGCGGGCTGGGAATGCTCGCTTTCACCAGTTTGATCATCTTGGCACTGGGGCGACGGCTGTCGCTGCGCGAGGAAGCTCTTTCAACCGGCACGGGCAGCGTGTCGCCGCACATCAACCCCACGCGGCTGACGTACGACGTGGTCCGCTTTACACTGGTGATTGAAGCAATCGGCGCCGTCCTGCTCTACATCATTTGGGCGCCGCAGCTTGGTTGGAAGGAAGCGTTTTGGCCGGCCATTTTTCACTCGGTCTGCGCCTTCTGTAACGCAGGGTTCTCCACGTTTTCCGATTCGCTCATTGGATTTCAGCGCTCACCGCTGACGCTGCTGGTGATCGGTGGGCTAACGATCGTGGGGGGCCTCGGCTTTCTCACGCTCGAGGAATTCTATCTTCGCTACAAAGCGGGCCGGCAGAACGCGATCTTTCGCATTTCGCTCCATAGCCGGATCGTCGTGGTTTCGACCGTTCTGCTGCTGCTCTTTGGCTGGGTGATGTTCGCCATTTTCGAGTGGGATACGACACTTGCCGGATTGCCACTTGTGGACAAGTTTTGCAACGCGTTCTTTCTCAGCGTAACGCCTCGTACCGCAGGGTTTAATTCGATCGACTACAGCAAAGCGAGCGATAGCGCCAATCTGCTGACGATTTTGCTGATGCTCGTTGGCGGCTCACCCGGTTCCACAGCGGGAGGCCTCAAAACGACGACATTCGCCATTATTGGGCTGGTAGCATGGTCGCGACTGCGTGGCGACAACATCACGACGTTCGGCAATCGTTCGGTGCGTGAGGAAACGACCGACCGGGCGATTGGCGTGTTCGTCATGTCGGTGACGATTGTGACGGCCGGCGTGTTCATGCTCACGACCGCGGGGCACCCGGACCCAGAACGGGCCAATTTTCTCGCCCGCATGTTCGAGGCGGTCAGCGCGTTTTGTACCGTGGGACTTTCGCTGGGTATTACGCACGAGTTGTCGCTGCTGGGACGCTGGACAACAATTCTTCTGATGTTTATTGGCCGCGTCGGTCCGCTCACCTTCGCAGCCGCCATCACGTTGCGCCGGCGCGGCGATCGCAGCTTCCGCTATGCCTACGAAGATGTTGTCGTCGGTTAGGCGGTCTCCAACCACCGGCAAAGATTGCAACAAAAGGCCGAAACTTCATGAAACGGTTTGTGGTTATCGGACTCGGAAATTTTGGCTCGAGCGTTGCCGAAGCCTTGTTCGCCAAGGGGCATGAGGTAATTGCGATCGACCCCAACGAAGATGCGGTCGATCGTATTTCTCCCCACGTTTCTCGGGCCGCGGTTGGCGACGGACGACAGCTGCAGACCCTCGAACGGGCCGGGGCGCGAGGCGCAGACGCCGGAGTCGTCAGTACGGGTGACGACATCACGGCGAGCATCCTCGCCAGCATGGCGCTGCGCGACCTGGGAATCCGCGAGATTTACGTGAAAGTCATCTCCCGCGACCATGCTCGCGTCATGGAGCGAATGGGCGTGACCGAGTCGATCTTTCCCGAGAGGGAATCGGCCCTGGCGCTGGGCGCGAGGATGTCGGGGACGGCGATTTTGAATTACGTGCGGCTGGGCAACGGCTTTAGCATTCAGGAAATGGCGGTTCCCGACGCGTGGAGCGGAAAGACGTTGCGCTCGCTCGAATTGCGCCAGCGGTACAACATCTCGGTGGTGGCGGTGCACGACCTGCTCACCGACGAACTAACCGCGACTCCCGACCCCGACGCCGTCTTGAAAGACTCCGATACGTTGCTGATCGCCGGGCGCGAAAGCGACCTCGCTAAGGCGTCGCTCCTCAAGTGACGCTCCACCTCGCAGAAGCCGCTGCGCTTCGTTTACCTCGACATGGATAGACCGCTTAGGTAGCCAGCGACTGCAAAATCTCCGCCGCAGCTGACACGGTGCGATCGATATCTGCGTCGGTATGGGCCGCCGACACAAACAGCGCCTCGAATTGGCTGCACGGCATGTACACGCCCCGGTTGAGCAAGCCCCAGAAATAGTGGGCGTAACGCGACGTGTCGCTGCGAGCGGCGGTATCCCAATCGACGACCGGCGCGTCGTTGAAAAAGAGCGTCATCATGCTGCCGACGCGCGTGAGCTGATACGGCACGTTCGCCGCAGCGGCAGAGCGGGCCAAACCATCCGCAAGTCGGGCCGACAACTGTTCCAGCCGCTCGTACGGAGGCCGATCGCGCAGCTCCTTAAGCGTCGCAATGCCAGCCGCCGTCGCCACAGGGTTGCCGCTAAGCGTGCCCGCTTGAAACACTTTGCCCGCCGGCAACACATGCCGCATGATCTCGGCCCGGCCGCCGTAAGCGCCAATCGGCATGCCGCCGCCGACAATCTTGCCCAGCGTGGTCAAGTCGGGCGTGAAACCGAATAGTTCCTGAGCGCCGCCGCGCGCCACGCGAAATCCGCTCATCACCTCGTCGCAGATCAGCAGAGCGCCATGCTTCCAGGTCAACTCGCGGAGCGCCTGCAAAAAATCGGTCGTCGGCGCCACGCAACCCATATTGCCGACCACCGGCTCGAAGATTACGCCGGCAATCCGCTCACCATGCTCGGCAAAAATCTCTTCCAGGTTCTGCGGGTCGTTGTAGCGGGCCACGATCGTATCGGCGACGGTTCCCACCGTCACGCCAGGGGAGTTCGGCACGCCAAGCGTCGCCGCCGAACTGCCAGCGGCCACGAGCAGGCTATCGACATGCCCGTGGTAATTGCCGGCAAACTTCACAATCACATCGCGCCCGGTGAAGCCTCGCGCCAGGCGAATGGCGCTCATCGTCGCCTCGGTGCCGCTGTTCACGAGGCGAACCATTTCAATCGAAGGGACCAATTCGACGATCAACTCCGCCAATTCGTTTTCGCCCGGCGACGGCGCGCCGAAGCTGAACGCCTTATCGACTTCGGCGTGCACCGCAGCCACGACGGCGGGATGCTGATGCCCGAGGATCATCGGCCCCCACGAGCCGATGTAGTCGATGTACTGGTTGCCGTCGACGTCGAAGAGATAGGCCCCGCTCGCTCGCTCGAAAACGACCGGCTCGCCTCCCACGCCGCCAAACGCGCGGGCTGGGCTGTTCACGCCGCCCGGCATCAACTGCTGGGCGCGGGCAAAGATTTCGTGACTCTTCTTGCGATTCATCATCTAACGGTTCCCTTCGTCCGCCAGCAGATCGGCCAGCATTTGTTCACGCCGCGTCAAAAAACGGCCGCGTCACTCCGTTGCCGGGGACTCGCCCTTGCGCCGCTCACCCCAGCCACTTGGCCACGTCTTTCGCCCAATACGTCAAAATCGTCCCCGCTCCCGCGCGACGCATCGCCGTGAGCGATTCCAGGACTACCGCCTTCTCATCGATCCAACCACGTTCGGCGGCAGCCTTCACCATGCTGAACTCGCCCGACACGTTGTACGCAGCCAGCGGCACGCCGGGGAAGCGATCGCGAATCATCCGCAGGATGTCGAGGTAGGGAAGGGCGGGCTTCACCATGATGAAGTCGGCCCCCTCAGCCAAATCGAGTTCGACCTCCCGAATCGCCTGGCCTGGATCCGACGCGGGGTCCATCTGATACGCTCGTCGGTCGCCGAACTGCGGCGTGCTTTCGGCCGCTTCGCGAAACGGACCATAAAAGGCGCTCGAGTACTTGGCCGCGTAGCTCATCAGCGGCAGGTGCTCGTAACCGTTCGTGTCGAGCGCCCGGCGAATCGCTCCGACCATGCCGTCCATCATGCCGCTCGGGGCCACCATGTCGGCGCCAGCTTGGGCGTGGCTCAGCGCCTGCTTTCCGAGCAGCGTCAGCGTCTCGTCGTTGTTCACGTCCATGCGGCCGGTGTGCGAGTCAATCACGCCGCAATGGCCGTGGTCGGTGTACTCGCAAAAGCAGACGTCGGTGATGACGAGCAGCTCCGGCGCCGCGTCCTTCGCCGCCTTGATCGCCTGCTGGATGATGCCGTTGTCGCTGTACGAATCGCTCCCGTGCGCATCCTTTTCGGCTGGGATACCGAACAGGATGATTCCTCCCAGCCCAAGCCGGGCAGCCTCCTTCGCCTCGGCGGCGATCCCGTCGACCGACAACTGAAAGTTGCCCGGCATCGAACCGATCGGCTGACGGACGTCGTTGCCGGTCCGCGCAAACAGCGGCAGCACCAAATCTCCAGGCGCAAGCTGAACTTCCCGCGCCAGTTGCCGCACGGCGGGGTTATACCGCAGCCGCCGCATTCGGGTGGTCGGAAAGCCGGGTTCCGGTC
>Ga0182743_1001964_pt1 | contig 18972 bp, 17 predicted proteins | sample eDN3rd30CKraftOP_FD_128522 | JGI IMG/M metagenome (GOLD analysis project Ga0182743, IMG submission 128522) | Enriched Organic Plus compost microbial communities from Emeryville, California, USA - eDNA 3rd pass 30_C Kraft OP (version 2) (version 2) ... | reverse complement strand
GACGCGGACCACGACGCGCACGACGCCCACGCCCACGTGCTCGGTCCGGACCACACGCCCCGTGAGTCGCCGTGGACGATGACGCTGCCCCTGGTCGCGCTGGCCGGTCTAGCCCTCGTGGGCGGCGTGCTGAACCTGCCGTTCACCCCCGACCTGCACTTCCTCGACCGATGGCTCGAGCCGGTGCTCGTCCATCCCCACGAGCTGCCCGGTGGCGGCACGCTGTTCGTGCTCGCGGCGATCGCCGTCCTCCTCGCCCTCGCCGGCATCGCAGTGGCGATCGCGGTCTACGTCCGTGGCATCGGCGACCGCGAGGCCGTCGAGCAGGAGGCGTTCGCGAAGGGCTGGTACATCGACTGGGCGTACGCCTGGTTCGTCGGCGGCCCGGGCCGCAAGCTCTTCGACGGGTTCGCCTGGTTCGACCGCAACGTGATCGACGGTGCCGTCAACGGCACGGCCAGCGTGGTCCGGGTCGCCGGTACAGGTCTGCGGCGCCTGCAGTCGGGCCAGGTGCGCGGGTACGCCCTCGGTCTGGCGACCGGCGCCGTGCTCCTGATCGGCTACTTCGTGACCAGGATGGGCTTCTGATGGGAGCGCTGATGACCGGTTCCCTCCCGCTCCTGGCCAGCTCGTCGGGCCCGGCGTTCTCGCCGCTCACGGCGATGATCGTCGTCCCGATGATCGGCACGCTGGTCGTGGCGCTCCTGCCGCGCAGCCGCCAGGAGCTGTGCCGCCCGGTGGCGCTGCTCTTCAGCGGTGCTTCCGGTGCGATGAGCGTCTACATGCTCACGGAGTTCGTGCGCAGCGACGCCGGCTTCCAGTTCGTGCAGCGGTACGAGTGGAGCTCGTCGATCGGCATGTCGTGGCACCTCGGGGTCGACGGCATCTCGCTCTTCATGGTCGTGCTGTCCGGCATCCTGTTCCCCCTCGCGATCGTCGGGGTGACCCCGGACCACGACGCGAAGCCGTACTACGCGTGGATGCTGATGCTCATGGCGGGGTCGATGGGCGTGTTCGTCGCGCTCGACCTGGTCGTGTTCTTCCTGTTCTTCGAGATCGTGCTCGTGCCGATGTACTTCCTCATCGGCGGCTGGGGGCACGGCGACCGCGTCTATGCGGCGACGAAGTTCTTCCTGTTCACGATGTTCGGATCGGCCTTCATGCTGGTCGGCATCGTCGCCACGGCGGTGCTCCACCACCAGGCCGCTGGGGGGCGCTTCACCTTCGACCTGGTCGAGATCGCCGAGACGCAGGCCATCTCGACCGGTGCGGCACGGTGGTTGTTCCTCGCGTTCGCGATCGGGTTCGCCGTGAAGGTCCCGCTCTTCCCGCTGCACACCTGGCTGCCCGACGCCCACACCGAGGCGCCCACCGCCGGCTCGGTGATCCTCGCCGGCATCCTCCTGAAGTTCGGCACGTACGGCCTGCTGCGCTTCGGGATCTACCTCTTCCCCGAGGCCGCCCAGTTCTTCGCCCCGGTCCTCCTGACCCTCGGGGTGATCGGGATCATCTACGGCGCGATCTGCGCCACGATGCAGCGCGACCTCAAGCGCGTCATCGCGTACTCGTCGATCGCGCACCTCGGCTTCATCGTGCTCGGCCTGTTCTCGCTCACCCGGCAGGGGATCGAGGGCGGGGTGATCCAGAACGTCAACCACGGCATCACCACCGGCGCCCTCTTCTTCCTGGTCGGGATGATCTACGAGCGCCGTCACACCCGTGAGATCGCCGAGCTGAGCGGCCTCCAGAAGGTGGCGCCGATCTTCGCCGGGATCTTCACGGTGTCGATGATGTCGTCGATCGGCCTCCCCGGCCTGAACGGCTTCGTCGGCGAGTTCCTCGCGCTCCTCGGTGCGTTCAAGGGCGCCCGGTGGTGGGCGGTCATCGGTGCCAGCGGCGTGATCCTCGCCGCCCTGTACCTGCTGTGGGCGTACCAGCGCGTGTTCCACGGCGAGCCCACCGACGGCAACCGCACCTTCCCCGAGATCCGCTTCCGTGAGGCCGCGCTCATGGCGCCGCTCGTGGTCCTGATGTTCTTCCTCGGCATCTACCCGAAGCCGGTCCTCGACCGGATCGGACCGTCGGTCGAGCGCCTGATGGAGCACGTCGGTAAGCACACCGACGTCGACGTGCGCGACGTGAAGCCGCCCCCCGCGACCGCAGCCGCGGGACAGCACGACTCTGGAGACCACAAGTGATCGCCCTCGTCGCGCAGGTCGGGACCCTGGTGGCGCAGGCCGCCGGGTCGAAGGTGACGAAGCTCGCCACCCCCGACGTGGTGTGGTCGGCGCTCGTCCCGCAGCTGATCCTGATGATCGGCGGCGTGGTGATGCTGACCGTCGTCTCGCTCGTGTCGCGGCACCTGCCGAAGGGCGTGTACGCCGGCTACACCGTCGCCGTCGCGCTCGCCTCGCTCATCTCCACGATCCCGTTGTGGCACCGGGTGCAGAACCCGCGGGAGGGGGCGACGGGCCTGGTCGCGAACGCCGTGGGCCTCGACGGGTTCAGCCTCTTCTCCACCGGCCTCATCTGCGTGGGCGTCATCCTCGTGGCGCTCCTCGCCGACGGGTACCTCCGCCGTGAGGGCATCGACGGGCCGGAGCTGTACGTGCTGATGCTCCTGTCCGCTTCTGGCGGGACCACGATGGCGTCCGCGAACGACCTGATCGTCCTCTTCATCGGGCTCGAGATCCTCTCGATCTCGGTGTACGTGCTCGCCGCCATGCACGCCCGCCGGCTCTCCTCCCAGGAGGCCGGCATGAAGTACTTCATCATGGGCGCCTTCGCCTCGGCGTTCCTCCTCTACGGCATCGCGCTCACCTACGGCGCCACCGGTTCGACGAACCTCGGCCACATCCAGCGGTTCCTCTCCGAGAAGGTGCTGCTCGACGACGGGATGCTCCTCGGAGGCCTCGCCCTCATGCTCGTCGGCCTCGGGTTCAAGGTCGCCGCGGTGCCGTTCCACGCCTGGACGCCCGACGTGTACCAGGGTGCGCCGTCGCCCGTGTCCGGTTTCATGGCGTCGGTGGTCAAGGTCTCGGGCTTCGTGGGCCTGATCCGGGTGATCTCCATCACGTTCCAGGCCTACGTCGACCAGCTCCGGCCGATCCTCTTCGCTCTGGCCGCGCTGTCGCTCGTGGTCGGAGCGGTGGCCGCCGTCGTCCAGACGAACGTCAAGCGGATGCTGGCCTACAGCTCCATCAACCACGCCGGGTTCATCCTCATGGGCGTGCAGGCCGGGGTGATCGGCACCTCGCCGGCGCTCTTCTACCTGGCGGCCTACTCCTTCATGGTGATCGGCAGCTTCGGCGTGGTGACCCTGGTGGGCCGCCGCGGCGACGGCCGCCACGCCCTCGACGACTACAAGGGGCTGTCACGGTCTCGGCCCGCGCTGGCCCTCGCGTTCGCCGTGTTCCTCCTCGCCCAGGCGGGCACCCCGTTCACCGGCGGCTTCCTCGCGAAGCTCGGCGTGATCCGGGCGGCCACCGACACGTACAACTGGACCCTCGCGATCATCGCGATGCTGACGGCGGTCGTGTCGGCCTTCGTCTACCTGCGCATCGTCGTGGCGATGTACTTCCCGGGCGAGGCAGGGTCGGCCGAGGGCATCGACGGCCCGCCCGTGCGGGTCCCGTGGGCCGCCGGCCTCGCGGTCACCCTCGCCGTGGTGGGCACCCTGGCGCTCGGCCTGGTGCCGCAGCCCTTCTCCGGTCTGGCCGACGACGCCGTCGCCCAGATCGCCGGCCCCACCGCCACCCGCTGACGCCGCCACCTCCCTCCTCCCGATTCGCGGGAGCCACAGCGCCATCTCCCCCGTTTCGCGGGAGCCACGATGCCGTTCCTGAGCGAGAACGGCATCCTCCGTCCCGCGAATCGGTGCTGGGACGAAGCGGCGGAGGGCGTCAGGCCGGGTCGGGGTCGGGGTCGGGGCCGCGGCCGGGGTCGGGGTCGCGGCCGGGGTCGAGGTCGGGGAGGGCGGCCGCGAGGAGGTCCCGCATCGCCTGCGCGTTCTCGCTCAGGAACCGGAACACGTCCTCCTGGGTGACCGAGGCGACGGTGGGGTCGGTCTCGTGGCCGGCGTCGTGGTCGGTCACCAGGGCCACGCCGACGTAGCGGAGCCCGGCCTCGGCGGCGAGCGCCGCCTCGGGCGCCTGGGTCATGTTGACCACGTCCCAGCCCTGGCGGCGGTGCCAGTCGGCCTCAGCTCGGGTGCTGAACCTCGGGCCCTGGATCACCACGACCGTGCCGCCCTCGTGCACGGTGAGCCCCTGACGGCGGGCCACGTCCGCGAAGGTGGCGGACAGTGCCGCGTCGTAGGGATCGGCGAAGGGGAGGTGGAAGGTCACGGGCCCGTCGAAGAAGGTGCCGTCACGGCCGGTCGTCCGGTCGACGAGCTGGTCGACGAGCACGAGGTGCCCGGGCTCGAGCTCCGCCCGCAGGGATCCGCACGCGAACGGCGCCACCAGCGCGCGCACGCCGAGGGCCGCCATCGCCCAGACGTTGGCGCGGTAGTTGACACGGTGCGCCGGGATCCGGTGGTCCACGCCGTGGCGGGGGAGGAAGGCCACCGTCCGACCCCCGAGCGTCCCGACGAGGGGCGGCTCCGACGGGGGACCGTAGGGGGTGTCGAGATCGATCGGGGCGAGGTCGTGGGCGAGCTCGTAGAAGCCGGACCCCCCGAACACACCGACCTCCGCGGACACGTCGAGACGGGGCAGGTCGAGCACCGGCGGAGCGTATCGCCGGCCCCGCCAGCTTTGGTCAGTTCGCGAGCCGCTGAGTATGTTCTACGACCGTGCTCGGGTCTGTCGCCGGTCCATCGGACTTCCTCCGCAACTACCTGACCGTCGCCGTCGTCATCGGTCTCGCGCTGCTGCTGTGCGGGGTGTTCCTGCTCGTCAGCTACCTGATCCGGCCGTCACGGCCGCAGCCGCAGAAGTACATCACCTACGAGTCCGGTTCGGATCCGGTCGGCTCCATGTGGAGCCAGAGCCAGGTCCGCTACTACATCTTCGCCCTGCTGTTCGTCATGTTCGACGTCGAGGCGGTGTTCCTGTTCCCCTGGGCCACGCGCCTCGAGGTGTACGGCGCGTTCGGGCTGATCGAGATGGCCGTCTTCGTCGGCGTGCTCCTCCTCGGCCTGATCTACGCCTGGCGCAAGGGAGTCCTCCGATGGGTCTAGGTCTCGTCGAGAGCGGCAAGATGCCGAAGCCGCTCTCCAAGCTGCTCAACCTGAGCCGCAGCTACTCCATGTGGGTGTACCAGTGGGGCCTCGCGTGCTGCGCGCTGGAGATGGGCGCCGCGTTCGGTGCGCCCCGCTACGACGTGATGCGCCTCGGCGTCATCCCGTTCCCCGCCTCGCCCCGCCAGGCCGACCTCGTGGTGATCTCGGGCACCGTGACGGACAAGATGGCCCCGGCGATCAAGCGGCTCTACGAGCAGATGCCCGACCCGAAGTACGTGATCTCCATGGGTTCCTGCGCCAACTGCGGCGGCCCCTACTGGGACTCGTACTCCGTGACGAAGGGCGTCGACCAGATCATCCCCGTCGACGTCTACGTCCCGGGCTGCCCGCCGCGGCCGGAGGCGCTGCTCGAGGGCGTCGTGCTGCTGCAGCAGCGCATCAAGGACGAGGACATCGGGGCTCGCTGGAGGGGGGAACCCATTGTCGTCGAGTGACACCCCCGACACCGACGTGACCGAGGCCGAGGCCGTCGAGGTCGACGAGCTCCGAGAGGGCGTCGTCGCCCGGCTCCGCGAGGTCCTCGGCGACGGCGTGGTGGAGCACCACATCGTCCCGAACTGCGACGTCTGGATCCGGATCCGGCCCGACGCGTGGCAGGCCGCCGCGTCCTCCGTGCGGTACACCCTCGGTGCCCGCCAGTTCGGCTTCCTGTCCGCCATCGACTGGCAGCCGTCCCCGTGGCGCCGGTACATGGACTCCGAGGTGGACAAGGCCGTCCACGGCGACGAGCCGAAGCCGCTCCCCGAGATGACCACCGGCTACGCCGGCGGTGAGACCCGGTTCCAGGTCTTCGCCCGGGTGGCGAACATCATCGAGCACTGGGGCGTCACCCTGAAGGTCGACGCCGGCGACACCGATCCCGCCGTCGACACCTGGACGAAGGTCTACGCCGGCGCCGACTGGCACGAGCGCGAGACCTGGGAGATGTTCGGCGTGCGCTTCGAAGGCCACCCCTTCCTGCGCAACATCTACCTCCCCTCGGGCTTCGAGGGGAACCCGCTCCGCAAGGACTACCCGCTCCTCTCCCGGTTCACGAAGCCGTGGCCCGGCATCGTCGACGTCGAGCCCATGCCGGGCACCGACGAGGAGCCCAGCTCAGAGGAGGGCGCATGACCGCCGTCTCCGACCGCCAGAAGCTGGCGTACCTGGCCGGCCAGGCCGCCGACGCCCGCGTGAACGTGGAGCTCGAGACCGAGGGCATGGTCCTCAACATCGGGCCGCAGCACCCTGCCACGCACGGCACCCTCCGCATCGTCGCCCGACTCGACGGCGAACAGGTCGTCCAGGCCGAGCCGATCATGGGCTACATGCACCGGGGCTACGAGAAGCTCACCGAGGTGCGCACCTACGCCCAGATCACGGCGCTCATCAACCGCATCGACTGGGTGGGCAGCTTCGCGAACGAGGTGCCGTTCATCCTGGCGGCCGAGCGGCTGATGGGCATCGAGGCGCCGCCTCGGGCCCAGTGGATCCGCACGATCCTCTTCGAGATGGGCCGGATGGCGAACATCATCCTGTTCCTGGGCGACATGGGCATCCAGGTCGGCGCGCTGACGCCGATGTTCTACGCCTTCCGGGACCGGGAGTTCATCCTCAACCAGATCGAGGCCGTGACCGGTGGTCGCTTCCACCCGAACTTCGACCGCATCGGCGGGCTGAAGGACGACCTCCCGAAGGGCTGGATCGAGGACTCGCACACCGCCATGGCGAAGGTGCGTGAGATCTGCGACATCATGGAGGACGTCCTCCTCGGCGCGGAGATCTTCGAGGCCCGGACCCGTGGCGTGGGCGTCATCCCGCCCGACGTCGCGATGCAGTTCGGCCTCTCCGGCGCCAACGCCCGCGCCTCCGGCATCGACTGGGACCTCCGGCGCGACACCGACGTCGGGCTGCCGTACGGCCAGGTCGACTGGAAGGTCTGGACCCACCCCGACGGCGACTCGTTCGCCCGCTACTGGGTGCGCCTGCAGGAGACCCGCGAGGCCTCGCTCATCGTCGACCAGCTGCTCGACACCATCCCGTCCGGGCCCGTGATGGCGAAGGTGCCCCGCATCATCAAGGTGCCCGAGGGCGAGGCCTACGTCGCGACCGAGAACCCCCTCGGCGAGATGGGCTTCTACGTCGTGTCGAAGGGCGACCTGAACCCGTTCCGGGTGAAGATCAAGACGGCGAGCTTCAACAACCTCTCCATCACCCCCTGGTTGCTCCGGGGCGTGTACGTGCCCGACATCATCACGATCCTCGGGTCGCTCTACTTCATCCTCGGGGACCTCGATCGATGACCCCACTCCTCGCGCTGGACCCGGCGTACTGGCAGGTCACCACGCTCAAGGGGATCCTGGCCCTCGTCGTCGTGCCGACGACGGCGGCCATCATCGCCTTCGTCTTCCTGTTCAAGTTCGTCTCCTTCATGCACAACCGCCTCGGCCCGATGGAGGCCGGCCCCCACGGGTCGCTGCAGCTGCTCGCCGAGGCCGGGCGGTTCCTCCAGAAGGAGGACCTGGCACCCGAGCAGGCCGACAAGCGGATCTTCCGCTGGGCGCCGATCGTGGTGATGGTCGCCACGTTCCTCATCTACGTGGTCATCCCGGCCGGCCCGAACGCGGTCATCGAGGACCTCCCGGGCGGCATCTACTACGTCCTCGCGATCGCCTCGCTCTCGGTGCTCGGCATCCTCATGGCCGGGTGGGCCTCCGCGAACAAGTACGCCCTGCTCGGCGCCCTTCGTGCCGCCGGCCAGCTGATCGCCTACGAGCTGCCGATGGTGCTCGCGGTGCTCGGCGTGGTGATCCAGGCCGGCACGATCAACATGCAGGGGATCGTCGCGGCCCAGATGGGCGACGGCGCCGAGATCTTCGGGCTCCCGATCATCGGCAACCCCTACATCCTCACGCAGTTCGTCGGGATGCTGATCTTCATCACGGCCATCCAGGCCGAGCTGTCCCAGACGCCGTTCGACATGCCGGTCGCCGAGTCCGAGATCGTCGGCGGCTACATGGTCGAGTACACCGGCACGCGGTTCCTCCTCTTCTTCCTCGCCGAGTTCTCCTCGGCCTTCGCCTTCGCCGCCATCGCCGCCACGCTCTTCCTCGGCGGCTGGGCGCTCCCGCACGCCTGGGGCATCCCGTACGGAGCGATGCACGTGCTCGGCCCGTTCGTCCTCCTCGCGAAGACGATGGCGTTCGCGCTGATCATCTTCTGGGTGCGGTTCACCTTCCCCCGCCTGCGTGAGGACCAGCTGCAGAAGTTCGCGTGGAAGGTGCTGATCCCCGTCGCCCTCGCCAACATCATGCTCACGGCGGTCCTGAAGGTGGTGTTCTGATGCCGGAGCTCCCCACCCCGAAGCTGCCCGGGTCCGGCCTCCTCAAGGGCCTCGGCGTCACCATGCGCACCGCGCTGGAGACGATGTTCCCCGACGGGTTGAAGAACCCGGTCCCGCAGCCCACCAAGGGTGCCGCCACCGTGCAGTACCCCCACGAGAAGGAGACGCCGGCCAACCGGTCCCGCGGCGTCATCGCCCTCCACGACGAGAACTGCACCGCGTGCATGCTCTGCGTCCGTGAGTGCCCCGACTGGTGCATCTACATCGAGGCGCACAAGACGCTCGCCCCGCCACGGCGTGCCGGCGGCAAGCCGCGTGCGGTCAACGCGCTCGACCGCTTCGACATCGACTACTCGCTCTGCATGTACTGCGGCATCTGCGTCGAGGTCTGCCCCTTCGAGGCGCTGTTCTGGAGCCCGGAGTACGAGTACTCGGAGCTGAAGATCGCCGACCTGCTGCACGACAAGACCCGCCTCGTGCAGTGGTTCGACACCGTGCCGGAGTTTGAGCCGTACGAGAGCGGGGCCGAGATCAAGGTCAAGAAGGTGCCGCCACCCCCCAAGAAGGCCGACCAGTGATCCTCGCCGCGTCCTACGACGTCCCCACCAACATCGTCTTCGGTGTGGTGGCGGCCGGGATGATCTACGCCGCCATCCGCGTGGTGACGTCGAAGAACATCGTGCACGCCGCCTACTTCCTCGTCGCGGTGCTCGCCGGCGTCGGCGTGAACTTCCTGCTCCTCCAGGCGGAGTTCGTCGCCCTCACGCAGGTGCTCGTCTACATCGGCGCGATCGTGGTGCTCTTCCTGTTCGGCATCATGCTGACCCGCGCCCCGCTGGGCCGGGCGGACGACCTCGACAACCGGCAGCTGCGCCCCGCCGGGGTCGCCACCGCCCTGCTGCTCGTGGTGATCCTCGCCTACACCCTGATCCGGGGCTTCACGGACACCCGGCTCACGCTCCCCGAGGGCGCGGGCCGGACCACGGCCGACATCGGCGACGCGATCTTCAGCACCTACCTGATCCCGTTCGAGCTCGTGTCGATGCTGCTGACCGCAGCGCTCATCGGCGCCATCGTCCTGGCGCGGAGGGACTGATGCTGCTCAACCAGTTCCTCCTCCTCGCCGCGATCCTGTTCTCGATCGGCGTCTACGGCGTGATCGTCCGCCGCAACGGCGTGCTCGTGCTGATGTCGATCGAGCTGATCCTCAACGCCGTCAACATCAACCTCGTCGCCTTCGGCACGGCGAACGGCATCTCCGGCCAGGTCTTCTCGCTGTTCGTGATCGCCGTCGCAGCGGCGGAGGTGGGCGTCGGGCTCGCCATCGTCCTCCTCATCTACCGGAACCGTCGATCGATCGACATCGACGAACTCGACGAGCTCAAGGGATAGGGCGCATCTCATGTGGTTCCTGACGCATGCCTGGCTGGTTCCTGCCCTGCCGGCGCTGTCGTTCCTCATCACGCTGCTGTTCGGCAAGAAGGTCCTCGGGCCGCGCCGGGTGCACTGGATCGGCATCCTGTTCGTGTCGGCTGCGTTCGTGCTCGCGCTGTGCACCGCCGGCGCATGGATCCAGCACTCCGGTGACGCGGCCCACGACCAGCGGGCGGCGCTCGCCCAGGTCGACGGGGAGTGCTCCCGGGTCGGGGCCGCCGCCCATGCCGGCGACGCTGAGCTGGCGGGGGTCCTCGCCGGCGAGCACGCCGCCGCAGGCCACGCCGCTGAAGCCGGTGGTCACGGCACCGCAGCCGCTGCCGAGGGAGCCGCCGAGGGCGAGCACCTGAGCCAGCCCGTCGTCCGCTGCGCCCACTGGTGGGACAGCGGCGACCGCAGCTTCACCATCGGGACGCTCGTCGACGGTCAGGCCGTGATGATGCTCGTGGTCGTCACGCTGATCTCGCTGCTCGTCCACGTCTTCTCGACGGACTACGTCAACGGCGACCGCCGCTACGTCCACTACTTCGCCTTCCTCTCGCTGTTCACCGCCTCGATGCTCTTCTTCGTGCTCGCCGAGAACACGTTGCAGATGATCGTGGGGTGGGAGCTGGTCGGCGTCTGCTCCTACGCGCTCATCGGCCACTGGTGGGAGGAGAAGCCGAACGGCGACGCCGCCATGAAGGCCTTCCTCACCAACCGCGTGGGCGACGTGGGCCTGCTCGTCGGCATGATCACCCTGTTCTTCGCGGCGGGTGAGACGTTCTCCGTGCTCGACATCAACACGTTGGCGAACAACGGCCAGATCAGCCACACGCTGCTCCTGATCTCGGCCTGCTGCCTGATCGCCGCGGTGATGTCGAAGTCCGGCCAGTTCATCCTCCACACCTGGCTGCCCGACGCCATGGCCGGCCCCACGCCGGTGTCCGCGCTGATCCACGCCGCGACGATGGTGGTCGCCGGCATCTACATGGTCGGCCGCCTCTACCCGGTGTTCTGGCACGGGCTCTCGATCGGCGGGTCGTCGATCAACCTGCTCGCCGTCGTGGGCTCGGTCACGGCGCTCCTCGGCGCCCTGCTCGCCTTCGTCCAGAAGGACATCAAGAAGGTCCTCGCGTACTCCACGATCAGCCAGCTGGGCTTCATGGTCACCGCCCTCGGCGTGGGCGCCTGGACCGCAGCGATGTTCCACCTCTTCACCCACGCCATGTTCAAGGCCTGCCTGTTCCTGGGCGCCGGCTCGCTCAGCCACGCAGCGCACCACAGCTTCGACATGGTCGACGACATGGGCGGCCTGCGGAAGGTCATGCCGAAGACCTTCGCCACCTACCTGGTGGCCGCGGCGGCGCTCTCCGGCATCTTCCCGCTCTCCGGCTTCTGGTCGAAGGACGAGATCGTCGCCGGCACCGGCGGCCTGAACGACGCGAACGGCACCTACTACTTCGCGCTGGTGCTGCTCCTGATCGCCGCGTTCTGCACGGCCGCGTACATGACCCGGACCGTCTGGTACGCGTTCTTCGGCGAGTACCGCGGCCACGGCCACCCGCACGAGTCCGGCTCGCGCATCACCATCCCGCTGATCATCCTCGCGGTCCTCGGTGCGATCGCCGGCGCAGCGAACCTCCCCGGGAAGATCCTCGGGTGGGAGCTCCCGGAGTCGATCGCCCTCCGTCTGGAGCACTACGTGGAGCCGGTCGGCGTCTTCTTCCCGGGCCACGACGCGGGGTTCAGTCACGCAGGCTTCAACTTCGGCCTCGCCCTCCTGTCGCTGGCCGTCGCCCTGGCCGGCGTGGGGATCGCCTGGGCGTTCTACGCCGGCGGCCGCTTCGCCTGGATGGCGGGCCTCTCCGAGCGCAACGCGCTGGCCGGCTGGTTCAAGCGCCTGCTCGAGAACAAGTACTACCTCGACCGCCTGTACACCGACATCATCGTCGGCGGGATCAAGCGGCCGATCGCCCACGCGGCGAACTGGATCAACCAGAACGTCCTCGACGGCGTGGTGAACGGCGTCGGTCGTTCCACGGTCGGGGTGGGCCGGTGGGTCTACTCGAGGATCGACCAGGGGGTCGTGGACGGCGTCGTCAACGGGACGGCGTCGGTCAGCTCCGCCTCCGGCGGCGGCCTCCGCAAGCTGCAGACAGGTCGTGTGCAGCAGTACGCGGTGCTGTTCTTCGCAGCCGCGGCACTACTCGCCGGTGCGCTCGTCGTGGCGATCGGCAGCTGAGCGGGTCATGGCTGGAACCACACCAGAGGACCTCCGCTCAGGGACACCAGGGAGAAACGGACACAGATGAACAGCGCACACAACTGGTTGCTGCCACTGATCACCTTCGTGCCCCTCGCGGGTGCGGCGGTGATGCTCGTGATCCCGAAGCAGCAGGAGAACCTGCACAAGGGCATCTCGCTCGTGGCGTCGCTCGTGGCGTTCGGCCTCGGCGTCTACCTGCTGACGCTCTTCGACATGGACAAGGGCAAGTCCCTGCAGTTCGTCGTCGACAAGAGCTGGATCGACGTGATCCACAGCCGCTTCATCATGGGCATCGACGGGATCTCCCTGCCCCTGATGGGCCTGACGCTCTTCATCATGCCGCTGGTGTTCATCTACACCTGGAACCACGTGCCCGCCCCCGGGAACGCGAAGGCGTACACGATCCTGATGCTGGTGCTCCAGACCGGCATGATCGGCTCGTTCACCTCCCAGGACCTCATCCTCTTCTTCGTGTTCTTCGAGGTCGTCCTCGTCCCGATGTACTTCATGATCGGGATCTGGGGCGGTGAGCAGCGCCAGTACGCGGCCATCAAGTTCTTCCTCTACACGCTGTTCGGCTCGGCGCTGATGATCGTCAGCTTCCTGTCGCTCTACTTCCTCGTGAAGGACCCCTCGACGGGCGAGGCGCTGCACTCGTTCGACATGCGGCTCCTGACCGAGGCCGGTGGTGCCGGCATCGCCCGCACCACGGCGATCCTGATCTTCGGCGGCATGTTCATGGGCTTCGGCATCAAGGTGCCCATCTTCCCGTTCCACACCTGGCTGCCCGACGCTCACACCCAGGCGCCCACGCAGGGCTCGGTGATCCTGGCGGCGGTGCTCCTGAAGCTCGGCACCTACGGCTTCGTCCGCATCGCCCTGCCGATGCTGCCCGTCGCCGCCCGCTGGTGGGCGCCGATCATCGCCGTGCTCGCCACGATCGGCATCATCTACGGCGCCCTCGGCTGCCTCGCCCAGACCGACATGAAGCGCCTGATCGCCTTCTCCTCGGTGGCGCACATGGGCTTCGTGATGCTCGGCATCGCGACGCTGACCGACTACGGCATCAACGCCGCCGTGTTCGGCATGGTCGCCCACGGCCTCATCACCGGCATGCTCTTCTTCGTCGCCGGCTCGATGAAGGACCGGTACCACACGCTGGAGATCAAGCGCCTCGGCGGCCTCCTCGTGTCGGCACCGAAGATGGGATGGATCCTCGGGTTCAGCGCCATGGCCTCGCTCGGGCTCCCCGGCCTCGCCGGCTTCTGGGGCGAGTTCCCTGCGATCCTGGCTGCCTACCAGCCCGCCGACGGGCTGAGCGTCGGGCTGTTCCGGACCTGCATGGTCATCGCTGCCCTGGGCACGGTCTTCGCGGCGGGCTACCTCCTCTGGATGTTCCAGCGCACCTCGTTCGGCTTCCCGAAGGCGGAGTTCGAGAACGACCCGCACATCCGCGACGTCCGCTTCAGCGAGTGGCTCGCTTGGACGCCGATGCTGTTGGGCATCGTCCTGTTCGGCTTCCTCCCCGGCCTGCTGTTCCAGGTGAGCAACCCGGCCGCCACCTTCATCGCCAATGCCGCCCAGGCGGTCGTGGGAGGCTGATCCGACGTGACGGGCCTTCTCATCGCCGCGGCCCAGTGGGCCGACCAGCCGGTCATCGACTGGCACGCGATCGCGCCCGAGGTGGTGCTCGTCGCCACCGCGGCGCTCCTGATCGTGCTGGACGTGACCCTGCTCGAGCGGGCCAAGCCGTTGATCTCCGCCGTCGCGGGGCTGGGACTCCTGGCGTCGATCATCCCGGTGATCACGCTCGCGATCTCCGACGACACCACCCGCTCGCTCTTCGGCGGGGCCTACGTGATCGACCGCCCGAGCCTGCTGCTCAAGGCGCTGTTCATCCTCACCGGCTACGTGGTCGTCCTGATGTCGACGAACTACATCGCCGAGGGCGACTACTGGGAGTCCGAGTACTACACGCTGCTCGTCCTCTCGATCGTCGGCATGACCGTCATGTCGTCGGCCCGTGACCTGATCTCGGTGTTCATCGCCTTCGAGCTGCTCTCGATCCCGACCTACATGATGTCGGCATGGCGGAAGGGCGACGTCCGCTCGAACGAGGCCGGTCTGAAGTACTACCTGATGGGCATCTTCGCCACGGGCGTGCTGCTCTACGGCATGTCGCTCCTCTACGGCGTGGGTGGCACGACGTCGCTCGCGGGCATCGGCGAGCGGATCGCCGAGGCGAACAGCGAGGTCATCACGCTCGCGGTGATCTTCACGGTGGTCGGCTTCGGCTTCAAGGTCTCGGCGGTGCCGTTCCACATGTGGGCGCCCGACACCTACGAGGGCGCGCCGACGCCCGTGACCGCGTTCCTGTCGGTGGCGTCGAAGGCCGGCGGCTTCGTGGCCCTGATCAACGTCGTCTACTTCTGCTTCGTGGCCGGCGGCGCCTCGGGCCGCAGCAACGTCTTGACCCCCGCGATCTTCATCATCTCGGCGCTGTCGATGACGGTCGGCAACGTGATCGCGCTCCGGCAGTCGAACGTCGTGCGCCTGCTCGCCTACTCGGGCATCGCCCAGGCCGGCTTCATCCTGGCGCCCTTCGCGGTGGCCGGTGAGCGGCCGGGCGAGTCCTACTCGTCGGTGATCGTCTACCTGGTGATCTACGCGGCCATGAACCTCGGCGCCTTCGCCGTGGTGATCGCGGCGGCCCGGAAGACGCGGTCGGCCGAGATCTCCTCGATGCGCGGGATGTTCCAGTACGCACCCGGGCTCACGCTCGCGATGACCATCTTCCTGTTCTCGCTCATGGGCATCCCGCCGCTCGGCGGCTGGTACGCCAAGTTCGGGATCTGGAAGGTGCTGGTCGACGCCAACACCGGCTACGGCTACGCCCTCGCGATCCTCCTCGCCATCAACACGGTGGTGGCCGCCGGCTACTACCTGCGGATCGCCAAGGCCATGTGGTTCGAGGATGCGGCCGACGGGGACACCGCCCCGGTCGTCCTGCCGAGCTCGCTCCGCTACGCGATGGCGATCTGCGTGATCGCGACCCTGCTGTTCGGGGTGCTGCCCAACCTGCTCTCGCAGGCGGCGTCCGTCGTCGCCGCCGGCGTCTGAGCGGGTGCGGCTCCGCTTCGACGAGTACCAGGAGCGCTGCCTCTACGACCCGGACCACGGGTTCTACGCAACCAGCGCCGGAGCGGGCGCGCGCGGCGGCGACTTCCTGACCTCTCCCGAGGTCGGGCCGCTCTTCGGGGCCGTGCTGGCCCGGTGGCTCGACGGCCTCTGGGACGAGCTCGGCTCGCCCGGCACCTTCGACGTCGTCGAGGTCGGCGGGGGACGCGGCGCGCTGGCCGCAGCCGTGCTCCGCGCCGAACCCCGTTGCATGGAGGCGCTGCGGTACGTCGTCGTCGAGCAGTCGGCCCCGCTGCGGGCCCGCGCCGCCGAGCTGCTCGGCGACCGGGCCGAGGTGCGCGACCGCATGGTCGGAGAGCGCCTGCGTGGCGCCGTCGTGGCGAACGAGCTGCTCGACAACCTGCCGATCCGCATGGTGGAGCGCCGTGCGGGGACGTGGCTCGAGGTCCACGTCGACGTCGATGACCGCGGTGCCCGAGAGGCGCTCGAGCCCATCGTGGCGGAGGACGTGGACCGGCTCGTGCCTGCAGTGGTGCAGGCGGCCGCCGACGTCGTCGGCGACGGCCGCTTCCCGGTGGAGGAGCGTGCCGCTCGCTGGGTCGCCGGTGCGCTCGACCGCATCGAGGCGGGCCGACTGCTGTGCTTCGACTACGGGGTCGCGACCACCGCCGGGCTCGTGGAGCGTGAGTGGCTTCGCACCTACGCCGGCCACGCACGGGGCAACGACCCCTACGAGGACCCGATGGGGCGTGACATCACCGTCGACGTGGCCGTCGACCAGCTGCCCGGCGCAGCGGTCGTCCGGTCGCAGGCCGACTTCCTGCGCGAGTGGGGGATCGACGAGCTGGTCGAGGAGGGCCGGGCCCTCTGGCAGGAGCGGGCCCACCTCGGCGACCTGAAGGCGCTCGCGGCCCGGAGCCGCATCAACGAGGCGGCCGCGCTCACCGACCCGGCCGGGCTGGGTGCGTTCCTCGCGATGGAGTGGACCGTGCCTGCTCAGCGTGCGCCGGTGCCGACGAGCCCCCAGAGCCGAGAGTAGAGCTGGTCGAACACCTCCGCGACGTCCCGCCCCCGGCTCCCCGTGGCGTGGATGGGCCGGCGTTGCGCAGCGGCCTCGGCGACGACCACCCGGTGGGGGATGGCGGGCTCCCACAGGCTCGACTCGCCGACCGTGCGCGCGAGGGCCTCACGGTGCGCGGCAGCGTCAGCGGAGCGTGCCGGCACCCGGTTGAGGACGACGCCCGCGAGGTCGAGCTCGCCGTTGTACTTCGCCCACGTCGACTCGATGAGGTCCGCGACCGGTCCGATGCCGCGGAGGCCGAGCGCGGTGGGCTCGGCCACCACGAGGGAGCTGTTCGCCGCGGCGAGGCCGTTGGTGGTGAGGTCGCCGAGGGACGGCGGGCAGTCGACGAGCACGATGCCGTAGCCCTTCGAGACGCCGGCGAGCGCCCGGCGGAGGCGGAGCTGCGGCTTCGTGCCTCCCAGCAGCTGCTCCACCCCGCCGCGGAGCACCTCCAGCTGCTGCAGCTCCGGCGACGCCGGCACCACGTCGACGAGGTGGCTCCAGGTGGACGGGGTGATCGCCTTCGCCGCACCACCCCGGCCGCCCGAGAGGACGTCGGCGACGGAGGTCTTCAGGTCGGTGGGGTCGAGGCCGAGCACCCACGTCGCGGCCGCCTGCGGGTCGAGGTCGACGACCAGCACCCTGTGGCCGGCCGCCATGGCGGCAGACGCCATGCCGAGGGTGACGGTGGTCTTGCCGACCCCGCCCTTCTGGTTCACCACGCACACGACCTCTCCCATGGCCGCACATCCTGCCCGGAGGCGGCACTACCGTGCTGCGATGGCGACCGTTCCCACCGTCACCGAGGACCTGCTCGCCGAGGCCGAAGGGCTCGGTGACCTCATGGTGGAGCTCCGGCGGGACCTCCACCGGCACCCGGAGCTCGGGCTGGACAACCCCCGCACCCAGCAGCGGATCGTCGACGCGCTCGCGGGCCTCGGCGTCGAGGTCTCGACCGGGACCGGTCTGTCCTCGGTCGTCGCGACGATCGAGGGCGAGCGACCGGGACCCTCCGTGGTGCTCCGCGCCGACACCGACGCGCTGCCGATGGACGAGGACCACGACTGGGAGCACCGATCCCAGGAACCCGGCCGTGCCCACCTGTGCGGCCACGACTCGCACGTCGCGATGCTCGTCGGCGCCGCACACCTCCTCGCGGCGCGGCGAGCGGACCTCCGGGGCGTCGTCCGCCTCGCGTTCCAGCCCGGCGAGGAGGGCCAGGGCGGCATGCGCCTGATGCTCGACGAGGGGCTGCTCGAGGTCGGCGGAGCGGAGCCCGAGATGGCCTTCGCCATCCACGTCACGCCGAACCTCCCCGTCGGCTACGTCGGCGGCCGTGCGGGCCCGCTGATGGCCGCGACCGACGACTTCCGCGTGGTGGTGCGGGGGAGCGGGGGTCACGCCTCGCAACCGCACCTCGCGAACGACCCCATCCCGGTGGCGGCGGAGATCGTCACGGCGCTCCAGACCCTCGTCACCCGCCACGTCGACGCGTTCGACCCTGCGGTCGTGACCGTCGCTCGGATCACCGCCGGGTCCACCTCCAACGTGATCCCGGAGTCGGCCGAGCTCGAGGGCACGATCCGCACGGTGTCGGAGCGCACGCGGGGGCGGGTCCGGGAGGGCTTCACCCGCGTGGTCGAGGGCATCGCCGCTGCCCACGGGTGCAGCGTCGAGGTGGACCTCGTCGAGAACTACCCCGTCACCGTCAACGACCGCAGCGTCTTCGACCACGCCGTCGAGGTGGTCGAGCGGGTGCTCGGAGAGAACACCTTCCTGCCGTTCCCGAGCCCGGTGATGGGTGCGGAGGACGTGAGCTACCTCTTCCAGCGCGTCCCGGGCGCCATGGTGTTCCTCGGTGTCTGCCCGGACGACATCGCGGACTCGCTCTCTGCGCCGGCGTGCCACTCGAACCGGATGCGCCTCAACGAGGCGGCGTTGCCGATGGGCGCCGCGCTCCACGCCGCCATGGCCCTGACCTGGCCCGACCGCTGACCGCCCGGGCGGGCTCACCCGGCCGGGCGCCGGTTTCGCGGCACTAGATTCCGCGTGCAGCCACATCCCCGGGGGGAACCGATGAGCGAGCCGACGATCGAGGACTTCTACGTCGAGGACCGGGTCTTCCCGCCTTCGGAGGAGTTCGTCTCCCAGGCCGACGTGAAGGACCGCTCCCTCTACGACGAGGCCGCCGCCGACCGGCTCGGGTTCTGGGCTCGGCAGGCACGCGACCTGCTGACGTGGTTCGAGGACTTCGACACGGTCCTCGAGTGGGACCTCCCGTTCGCCAAGTGGTTCGTGGGGGGGAAGCTGAACGTCTCGTACAACTGCCTCGACCGGCACGTCGAGGCAGGCCTCGGCGACCGGGTCGCCTACCACTTCGAGGGTGAGCCGGGTGACACCCGCACCATCACCTACGCCGACCTCCTCGACGAGGTGTGCCGCTTCGCCAACGTGCTCAAGGGCCAGGGGGTGCGGCGCGGCGACCGCGTCGCGATCTACATGCCGATGATCCCCGAGACCGT
>Ga0182743_1001960_pt1 | contig 19001 bp, 16 predicted proteins | sample eDN3rd30CKraftOP_FD_128522 | JGI IMG/M metagenome (GOLD analysis project Ga0182743, IMG submission 128522) | Enriched Organic Plus compost microbial communities from Emeryville, California, USA - eDNA 3rd pass 30_C Kraft OP (version 2) (version 2) ... | reverse complement strand
TGGGCGACGCCGGAGACGAGTTCGGCGATCGCCTGCGGCTGGTCGCCGGCCGGCGCGAAATCGGATGCGAGCGTGAAGCGATAGCCGCCTTCGGACTTCTCCGGGCGGGCAGGGCGGTGCGGGGTCCAGGGCTTGCCCTGGTGCTCGGGGCGGCCGCCCTCGATCAGGCGCGACAGCGCCTCCACGGTGGCGGTCACGCCGGAACCGGCGCCCTCGCCATTGCCGGAGGTGAACGGGCTCGGATAGGCCGCCGCCACATCGGCGCGGCTCGGCGCGGCGTCCTTGGCGGCGTCCCAGTTGCGCGGGCGCGGCCTCCTCGGCCAGCGCGCCGGCGGCCTTGTTCGCGGCGCGGCGGCCCTCGGCCGAGGCGTGGGCCTTTTCGGCCGCCTCAGGGCCGCGGCCGAGCGCCTTGAGCAGTTCGGCATCGCCGGTCAGGTCGGCCAGGTCGCTGGCGTCATACGAGGACTGGGGGGCTTCCCTGAAGCCGCCGCGGGCAGGTGTCTTTCTGGGCATCACTCCGCAATATGGGCGTGCGGCGGCCGAATTGGGAGAGCCAAAACGGTTTCCACGCTGGCAAAAACCCACGCTGGGATCGAATTCGGAAAGGGAGCGGGCGCCGTTGCCCGGGGGTGGCCCCCGCCACGGGCGATCGGTGGCGAGGGCCTTGCCTGTACGGATTTACGGCTTGAGCGGCGGCGTGCTCTGCGGCGGACGCCGCACCTTGGTCGCCTGCTCGAAGGCATAGGCCAACTTGAGGAGCTTCGGCTCGGTGAACGGGCGCCCGATCATGTCGAGACCGATCGGCACGCCGATCGGCGCATTCGCGTCAGGCTTGGAGAAACCCATCGGCACCGTGATCGCCGGGAAGCCGGTCAGCGCGGCAAGAATGCCGGTCCGGTCGGCCTGGTTGGTCTCGGTGATCGGAACCACGAGCCGCATCTGCTCGGGGTAGATCACGGCGTCGAGGTGATCCTTCGCCATGTGGTTGAGCAGGCGGTCGCGGATGCCGTCGAGCTTGGAAAGCCGCGTCAGGTACTCCTTTTCCTGTCCGGGATTTTCGAGCGCATCGCTCGCGGTCAGGAACTTGTCGAGCGTCGTCTTGTCGTACTTCCCGGACGCGATCAGGTCGCTGAGGCTCTTCACCGGCGCATGATCGCCAAGCGAGGCGAGATAGCCGTTGAAGAGCGTCTTGAACTCCCATTTCTGGACGTCGTAATCGCGGTTGAAGGCTCCGGCGTCGAAGAACGGATCGTCGACCTCGACAATGGTCGCGCCCGCGGCCTTGAAGGCCTCCACCGTCTTTTCAAAGGTGGCGGTCACCTCGGCATGGATCGGCTCCTTGCCGACGAAGGATTTCAGCACGCCGATGCGCGCCCCCTTCAGCCCCGCGGGGTCGAGCGCGTCCGTGTAGGACGCGGGGATGTGGCCGACAGCCCGCGCTGTCACCGGATCGGCCGGATCATAGCCCGCGAGCACGTCGAGCATCGCCGCGATATCGGACACCGAGCGCGCGATCGGGCCGACGACATCCTGCGTGCTGGAAACCGGCATGACATTGGCGCGGCTGATCAGGCCCTTGGTCGTGCGGAAGCCGACGAGGCTGTTGGCGGACGAGGGCGAACGGATCGAGTTGACCGTGTCGGTGCCGAGACCCACGGCCGCGAAGTTCGCCGCCAGGGCCGCGCCGGTGCCGCCGCTCGAGCCGCCCGGTGTGCGCGTCAGATCGTAGGGGTTCTTCGTCTGGCCGCCGAGCGAACTGACCGTGGTGCCGGACAATGCGAATTCGTGCATGTTCGTTTTCAGCAGGATGATCGCGCCCGCTGCACGCAGCCGGCTCGTCACCGCGCTTTCCTGCGGCGGGACGGTATCCTTTAAGAGCAGGTTGCCACCCGTCGTCGGAAGGTCGGTGGTGTTGTAATTGTCCTTCACCGCGACCGGAATGCAGGCCAGCGGGGCGAGCTTGCCGGTCTTGGCAAACTCCTCATCCTGCTTCGCGGCGATCTCCCGAGCCTTCGGGTTCACCGTGATAACAGCGTCGAGCGCCGGGCCTTTCTTGTCATAGGCTTCGACCCGCGCGAGATACCGGTCGACGATCTCCACACAGGTGGTCTGCTTGCTCTGGATGGCGTCGTGGATCGATGCGATCGACGCCTCCTCGATCGTGAACGGAGCGCCCGACGCGCTCCCGCAACCCAAGGCCGTCACAGACAAGATGGCCAATCCCTTCCCGATGGTCCCTTTCGTCAAAGAAACAGATGCCGTTGGCCTTCGGGCGGCGCGCTCTGCGGCCGGTGCCGGCCGCCTCTGGCATGTCAGTGAAATACGGTTTTGGGCGCAAATAGTTTTCACGTCGTTCACTCCCTGGAGTTGTGCGTGGAGATGCGGAGGGCCGTTTGCCGGCCTCTTCCCGCTCGTCGAATTATGAATTCTGAATTCAAGAATGAAAAGGACCCTGGGCTTTGACGCGGCTAAGGCTGGACCAAAGGCTGGGGGCCTAAGGCAAGGGGGACTGAGCCGGGGCCGGGCCTATACTCCGTTCTGGATAGAGTTCGAGCCGCTGGAGATCGGTGGAAACGGTCGTCACAGGGGCATTCAGGGCGACGCATTGGGGGATTTCGGGGTAATCTCTGGCCCGCCGGAAGAGGGCTGTAACGGGGGCGAGACCATGAGCGATGTTGCTGAACAGAGTGGCGTGGCGGGGCGTTCGGCGCTCGACCGCTATTTCCACATCACCGAACGCGGCAGCAATGTCCGCACGGAGGTGGTGGCCGGGCTGACCACCTTCCTGACCATGGCCTACATCATCTTCGTCAACCCGAAGATCCTGTCGGCCACCGGCATGCCGGCCAATTCGGTGTTCGTCGCCACCTGCCTCGCCGCCTTCCTGTCCACCATGGTGATGGCACTGTATGCCCGCTATCCCATCGCGCTGGCGCCGGGCATGGGGCTCAACGCCTTCTTCGCCTTCACGGTGGTGGGCTCGATGCACTTCACCTGGCAGCAGGGGCTGGCCTGCGTGCTGGTGTCGGGCATCCTCGCGCTGATCATCTCGGTGCTGCCGATCCGAGCCTGGCTGATCAACGCCATCCCCAAGAGCCTCAAGCTCGCCACCTCGGCGGGCATCGGCTTTTTCCTCGGCATCATCGCGCTGGAGCAGTCGGGCGTGATCGTCGACAGCCCGGCCACGCTGGTCACCCACGGCAACCTCGCCAGCGCGGCGCCGCTGCTGGCGCTGCTCGGCTTCGTCTTCATCGCCGCGCTGAACCAACTCCGCGTGCCGGGCGCCACCATTATCGGCATCCTCGCGGTGACGCTGCTCGGCATTCCCTTCGGCGTGGCGCAGATCGAGGGCATCGCCTCCATGCCGCCGAGCCTGACGCCGACGCTCTTCGCCTTCGACTTCTCGCTCGCCGCCGAGGGCACCTTCTGGGTGGTGGCGCTGACCATGTTCTTCGTCGACTTCTTCGACACCGCAGGCACTTTGGTCGGCGTGCTGCACCGCGGCCGCCTGCTCGACGAGCAGGGTCGCCTGCCGAACCTGCGTGAGACCCTGGTGGCGGATTCCAGCGGCACCGCCATCGGCGCTCTGCTCGGCACCTCCAACACCACCAGCTATATCGAGAGCGCGGCCGGCGTGCAGGCCGGCGCGCGCACCGGGTTGGCCTCCGTCGTCACGGCGGTGTGCTTCCTGCTGGCGCTGTTCTTCTCGCCGCTGGCGGGCTCGATCCCGGCCTATGCCACCGCGGCGGCGCTGCTCTTCGTCGCCATCGTCATGGCGCAGGGGCTGGCGGAGGTGGACTGGAGCGATCTCACCGAGGCCGCCCCGGCAGCGATCGCGGCCATCATCATGCCGCTGACCTATTCGGTGGCCATGGGGCTGGGCTTCGGCTTCATCACCTATTTCCTGCTCAAGCTGCTCACCGGCCGCTTCAGCGAGCTGACCCCGCCGGTCATCCTGCTGGCGGCGATCTTCGCTATCATGCTGCCGATAATCTGAGCGGTCAGGATTTCGGCACCAGCCGCAGCACCTTGCCGTCGGCCTCGTCGGTGAGAAGGTAGAGCGCGCCGTCCGGGCCCTGCCGGACGTCGCGGATGCGGTGGCCGAGCTTGATGGCTTCCTCGCCGTTGACCGCAGTTTCGGACACGTCCAGCCGCACCAGCTCCTTCGCCTTCAGCGCGCCGACGAAGAGGTCGCCCTTCCATTTCGGGAAAAGGTCGGCGGTGTAGAAGGCCATGCCGGAGGGCGCGATCGAGGGCGTCCAGTGGTGGATCGGCTGCTCGGTGCCGGGCGCCTTGCCGGTGCCCTTGCCGACCGGCTGGCCGGAATAGTGGACGCCATAGCTCGCCAGCGGCCAGCCATAGTTCTTGCCGGCTTCCGGGATGTTGATCTCGTCGCCGCCGCGCGGGCCGTGCTCGACGATCCAGAGCTTGTCGGTCTGCGGGTCGAGCGCCGCCGCCTGCGGGTTGCGGTGACCGTAGGACCAGATTTCCGGCCGCGCGCCCTTCCTGCCGGCGAAGGGATTGTCCTTGGGAATCGAGCCATCGGCATTGATGCGCACCACCTTGCCGAGATCGCCGTCGAGTTCCTGTGCCTGCTCCATATGGCTGAAGCGGTCGCCCACCGTGACGAACAGAGTGCCGTCGGGGTCGAAGACCAGGCGCGAGCCGATGTTCTTGTCGTCATCGGTCTTCGGCTCGGCGCGGAAGATCACCTGCGTGTTCTCCAGGCTCTTCAGATCGTCCGACAGCCGCCCGCGGGCCACCGCCACGCCGTTTCCGCCGTCGCCGGCCTCGAAATAGGACAGGTAGACGAGGCGGTTCTGCGAGAATTTCGGATCGAGCGCGACGTCGAACAGTCCACCCTGTTCGCTGGCTATCACCTTCGGGACGCCGGAGATCGGCCCGCCGAGCTTGCCTTCCTCGTCGATCAGCCGCAGCCGCCCGGGCCGCTCGGTGACGAGCGAGGTCCCGTCCGGCAGGAAGACCAGCGCCCAGGGATGGTTGAGCCCGTCCGCGACGGTTTCCACCTGCACGGTGCTGAACTCGGTCTTGATGCTCTCCTGCGCGGGGGCCGGCGTAACGGCGGCGGGGATGAGGACCAGCGCGGCGCATCCGGCGGCAGGGAGCGGGAGCCTGTTGGGCAGGAGCATGGAAGGTGTTCTCCTCTTTGCGCCAGACCAACGCATAAGGGCGGCATTCGTCTCCCGACATTTGCGTGAGGGGCGGCAGCTTTTGCCGACAGGGGGCCATTCTTGCCGGGCCTTTTCGCCTCGTGCAGGGCTAAGTCATTGATTCCAAACAGGCGAGAAACTGGCACCGCATTTGCTGCCTTCTTCCTGAACAGCTGCGTTGTGTCCGCGGCCTCGGGAGAACGACGATGGGTATTTTCGGTGCTTTGACCACGGCTGTGTCCGGCCTCAGCAGCCAGTCCTATGCGCTGCAGAACATTTCCGGAAACATCGCCAACTCGCAGACCACCGCCTTCAAGCGCACCGACACGGCCTTCCAGGATCTGGTGTCCGACGCGCTGCCCTCGCAGCAGACCTCGGGATCGGTGATCTCGCGGGCGCGCGCCACCAATTCGGTCCAGGGCGACATCAGCGCCGCCGACAACTCGACCTATATGGCGATCAACGGCCAGGGCTATTTCGTCGTCCAGCAGTCGACTGGCCAGGTCGACGGCAGCCCCGTCTTCGGCGGCACCGACCTCTACACCCGCCGCGGTGATTTCGAGCTCGACAAGAACGGCTATCTCGTCAACGGCTCCGGCTATTACCTCGCGCTGCTGCCGATCGACCCGGCGACGGGCAATGTCTCGGGCAGCGTGCCGCAGGTCGTGCCGCTGGCGGGTGATATCCTGCCGGCCAAGGCCACCACGTCGATCCAGTATCGCGGCAACCTGCCGCTGGAGCCGCTGACCACGGACACCGACAGCTCGGTGCCCGGCAGCGAGCTGCTTCAGGCCGGCGATTATTCGGTCGATCCGCGCACCGGCACCACGGCGATGAACCCCGGCACGACCACCGGCAGCATCGCCATGACCGACACCTCGAACATCGTGGCGGCTACGGCGACGCCCGGCTACATTACGGAAGACGGCACCCTGACGCTTGCGGTCGGCAGCGGCACGACCAAGTCCTTCACCATCGGCAGCGACCCGGGTGAATATGCCAGCCTGACCGACCTTGTGGACGCCATCAACGCCGATCCGGACCTCGCCGGCGTCAGCGCCAGCGTCGACGGGTCCTCGCTGAAGCTCACCGGCGACAACCAGAACCAGAGCTTCACCATCGGCGGCACCGCGGCGGCCGAGTTCGGCTTGCCCACGGGCGCCGTGACGCCGACGCTGGGCACCGCTTCCGGCTATGTCAGCGCCAATGATGCGGCGACTTTCGAGGACCAATCGATCGCCGGCCAGTCCATCACCGTCTACAACGCCCAGGGCACGCCGATGAACGTGCAGTTGCGCTGGGCCAAGGTGAACAGCGCCGAGACCGGCGGCCAGGACACCTGGAACCTGTTCTATCTGACGAATTCGGCGGCCACCGGCACGCAGCCGATGTGGCAGAATGTCGGCCAGGATTTCACCTTCGACAGTTCGTGCCAGCTCAACCCGGCCTTCGGCAGCACGACCATCTCCAACCTGACGGTTGACGGCGTCAACGCCGGCGACGTGGTGATCAACCACGGCACCACCGGCCTGACGCAGTACGCCAACAGCGCCGGCACCGCCGAGATCAAGACGCTGAACCAGAACGGCTATGCCGCCGGCGAGGTGCAGCGCCTCTCGATCAGCGACGATGGCCGCGTCACCGCCTACTACTCCAACGGCCAGACGGCCGACATCGCGGAAATCCCGACCGTCTACTTCAACGCCGAGAACTCGCTGAAGTCGATGGACGGCGGGGCCTTCGCCGCGACCTACGAATCCGGCCCGGCCATTCCCGGCGCGCCCGGCAGCATCGCCGGCGCCTCGCTGGAAGGCTCCAACACCGACATCGCCGACGAGTTCACCAAGCTCATCGTCACGCAGCAGGCCTATTCGGCAAACACCAAGATCATCTCGACCGCCGACGACATGCTGCAGGAAACGCTGAACATGATCCGCTGAGCGATCCGGCGTCGGATTGGTTTCGCCGCGTTCTAGAGAAGGGGGCCGCGTATGGGTCTCTCGCTGGCACTGAGTTCCGCGCTGTCGGGCATGCGGTCGACGCAGACGGGTCTTGAACTCGTCTCGTCGAACATCGCCAACGCCTCGACGCCCGGCTATACGCGCAAGAGCACCTCGCTCTCGGCCGACATCGTCAACGGCCGGGCGGCGGGCGTGAACGTCGACGCCATCACGCGCGCCATCGACACCTACACGCAGCGCCAGCTCCGCACGGAGACCAGCGGGCTGGCCTATGCAAACGTCAAGTCGAGCTATCTCAGCAATGTCGACAAGCTGTTCGGCACGCCGGGCAGCGACACCTCGCTCGACACGCTGATCGACACCTTCTCCAACGCGCTGGACACGCTGGCCACCTCGCCGGAATCGGAGTCGGCGCGCATCGACGTGCTCAACAACGCACAGCTCCTGACGCAGTCGCTGAACGGCATGTCCGCCGACGTGCAGTCGCTGCGCGAGGATGCCAACACCGCGCTGCGGTCCTCGGTCGACACCGTCAACGACATCCTCGACCGCATCGCCAAGGTCAGCTCGCAGATCATCTCGTCGGGCGCCACGTCCTCGCCGGACCTGCTCGACCAGCGCGACCAGCTCATCAGCCAGCTGTCCGAGCAGCTCGACGTCAACATCATCCAGAGCGGCACCTCGCTGTCGATCTCGACCGGCAACGGCATCCCGCTCTACAGCGACGGCGTGGTCTCGAAGCTGCGCTTCGCCAACGACGCGCATGTCTCGGCGCAGTCGGCCTATAGCGAGGATCCCGCCGAAAGCACGCTCGGCACGATCATGGTCGACATGCCCTCGGGCACGTCCGCTGACCTGCTGGGCTCGAACGGCGTTCGCTCGGGCGAGATCCGCGCTTATGCCGAACTGCGCGACGAACTGCTGCCGCAGGCACAGGCGCAGCTCGATGCGGTCGCCTCCTCGCTCGCCCAGGCGCTCGGCTCCAACGAGGTGCAGGGCGTGGCGGTGCCGCCGGCCTCGCCGCCGCCCGCGTCGGGTACACCGGCCGGCTTCTCGCTCGACCTGTCGCAGCTCAGCGCCGGCAACAGCTTCTCGCTCAGCGTCACCACGGCTCCGGCGACGACGCCCTCGACCTTCACCTTCGTACGGGTGGACGACCCGGCGACGCTGCCGCTGTCCAACGACCTCACCGCGGATCCGAACGACCGCGTGGTGGGCATCGACTTTTCCGGCGATCTGACCAGCGTCGCGGCCCAGGTGCAGAGCGTGCTGGGTTCGGGCTACAGCGTCACGGCCACCGCCGATGGCATCCAGATCCTCGATGACGGCGCCACCGGCAACACCGAGGTCAACAGCCTGTCGGCGACCGTCTCGGCCACGGACCTGTACGACGGCAATGCGGGCCTGCCGCTCTTCGTCGATTCCGGCACTCTCTACGGCGCCTATACCGGCAGCCTGGACGGCATTCCGCAGGAAGCCGGCTTCGCCGGCCGCATCACCATCAATCCCGACCTGCTCGACGATCCGAGCAAGCTCGTGGAATACGGTGCCGGCATTTCGGCGAGCGACACCACGCGGCCGAGCTTCCTGCGCGACGCGCTGAACGAGACCGGGCGGCAGTTCAGCGCCTCCACCGGCATTGGCGGGGTGCAGAGTCCGTTCACGGGGTCGATCGCCGATTTCGCCCGCCAGGCGATTTCCGACCAGGCGCAGAAATCCGACTTTGCCACCAGCGTGCAGGAGGGCCAGCAGGTCGTGGTCACCTCCCTGCAGGACCGGATGAGCGAGGTGTCGGGCGTCGATACCGACCAGGAGATGGGCAAGCTCATCCAGCTGCAGACGGCCTATGCCGCCAATGCCCGCGTCATCACAACGGTGAAGGAGATGATGGATCTCCTGCTCCAGATCTGAGGATAGCCTAAATGTCGTCGATCTCTTCCGTCACCGGCTACGGCATCTTCAAGCCCTCCTATGCGCGCACGCTTTCGGAGCTGAGCGACCAGTTCGACGATCTCAACCGTCAGCTCACCACCGGGCTGAAGGCGACGAGCTATGCCGGGCTTGGCACCCAGCGCGACCTGGCGCTCTCGATCAACGGCAAGCTCAACCAGATCGACGGCTACACCAGCAACATCAACACGCTGAACGTGCGCCTCGATGCCATGACCACGGCGCTGTCGGGCATCAGCACGGTGATGGATTCGGTGCGCGGCGACCTCGATCCCAACAATTCGGGCGTGGTGGACGGCAAGCACAGCGCGGCGCAGACCTCGGCGCTCGGCTGGCTGGACACCGCGGTCGAGATGCTCAACACCGATGTCGCCGGCCGCTATCTGTTCGGCGGGCGCGACGTCACCACGCGGCCGGTGGTCAGCTCCGACACCATCATGAACGGCAGCGGCTCGCAGGCCGGGTTCCTGCAGGTCGTCAACGAACGGCGCGCCGCCGATATCGGCGACGGCATGGGCCGCCTGGTGCTCGGCGCACAGACGGTGGGCAGCGGGCTCGATCCCGCGGCTGCGACGGACCTGACCAATGGCGGCACGGCGGCCGCCGGCTTCATCACCGACGGCAACGACCTGACCATCACCACCGGCGCGGGCACGGCCACCTTCACCATCGACGACGCCGGCATCAACACGCTGTCCGATCTCGCCGACGCCATCAACAACGATTCGACGCTCGATGGCGGCGTCACCGCCACCATCGTCAATGGCCAGCTCCGCCTCAACGCCGGGGACGCCGCGACGAGCTTCACCGTTGGCGGCGCGGCGGCGACCGAGCTTGGACTGGCCAGCCCGACCTACGATCCCGCCACCGGCGTGATGCTGAGCGAGGATGTCGCTGGCTCGCCCTTCGGCTTCAAGCTGGGCGGCATCGGCACCGATATCGCGGGCGCGACCGCGAGCGGCCCCTCGGGCTCGCCGCCTTCGGTGAGCCTGTCGCTCGCCGGCGCCACTCCGGTCGAGGGCGACACGGTGCGCGTGCAGCTCACGCTTCCTGACGGCACCACCGAGGACGTCACCCTGTCGGCAACCAACGGCACGCCGGTCAGCCAGGACACGGCCAAGGCGCAGGGAACCGCCACGCTCGCCGGCGTGCAGGGCGACACGGTGCTGAACTCCGCCGAACTCGGCCTTGCCGCCGGCAACACCATCACCGTGAACGGCCAGACCATCACCATCGTCGCCTCCGGTGCCACCGGCAACCAGGTCAACGCCACCGACACGCTCGACACGCTGCTGCAGAAGATCGGCACCCTGGACGGCGTGGCCGGCGCCTCGCTGAACAGCGCCACGGGCCAGATCGAGATCGTCGGCGAACCCGACACCAGCCTCAGCATCACCGGCACGGTCGCCACCAAGCTCGGCGTCAACGGCAGCTTCACGCCGGAGCCCAGCAACAACTGGCAGTTCCAGATCGCCTACAACGCCGATGGCAGCGTGGACACGGAAACCACCAGCCGCAACCTCTCGACCGCGCTCGGCTCGGCGGTGAAGGAAACCGCCGACACGGCGCTCGTCGCCGCCTCGGCCATGGCGGCCTCGAAGGATTTCTTCGATATCGACGCCGACAACCCGCCGCAGCGCGTGGACGGCAGCAATCTGGCGCTGGCCACGAGCCTGCGCGACGCGACCGCCACCGACACCGTGCAGTGGTACCAGGGCGAGGCTGGCACCGACAGCGCCCGCGCCACGCAGGCCGCGCGCATCGACAGCACGATCTCGGTCGGCTACGGCGCGCGCGCCAACGAGGATGGCATCTGGAAGTCGGTCGGCGCAGTCGCCGCCTTCGCCGCGGTGACGCTCGACGGCACCGACAACGCGGCGGCGCGCTACCAGGAACTCACCGGCCGGGTGCGCACCGCGGTCGGCAGCGAGTCCGGCCTCGGCCCGCTGGAGAACGTGGTGGCCGAGATCGCCGGCGTGCAGAGCCAGGTGCAGGCGGCGAGCGACCGCCACACCACGTCGAAGAACCTGCTGCTCTCCGCCCAGAACGACGTGCAGGGCATCGACCAGAGCGAGGTGACTGCAAAGATCCTGGACCTGCAGACGCGGCTCGAAGCCAGCTACCAGGTCACGTCCATGCTCTCGAAGCTGAGCCTCGTGAACTATCTCTGAGGCCAGCCATCTCTGAGGCTCGGGGCGGAACGGCGCTGCTCCCCCCAGCGCTGCTCAAACAAGAAAGCCGGCCTCGAAGGCCGGCTTTTTTCGTGGCGGGAGGGCGCTCAGGCGTTGCCGAACAGCCCGCCCGCGATTTCGCGGTTGATGGAGATGAGCTCGTCCAGCTTTTCGGCCTCGGGCTTCAGCTCCAGCTTGAAGGTGCGGTCCAGCACATAGGCGGCGAGGTTGCGGACCTGCGACTTCGTTTCGGTGGGCAGCGGATTCTCGGGACGGTTCACCGCGGAGAGGAAGACGGTCCAGAGTTTGCGGTTGAACTGCAGGGCTTCGCGGGCCTCGTCCTTGTCCAGCGCCTCGGCTTCCCGGCACGCGGACAGGCGCGCTGCGGCGCGCAGAAGAAGCTGGGCTTCGAGATCACGAGGGGTCGCCGTCTTCTGGGCGACCTGCTGGTAGGCCAGTGCTCCGTGCTGCATGTTCGAAAATGCCCTTCTCATAGGCGACAAGCGCCTTTGCTTCCCTCAGTCCTTTGTACAAGGCCCCCGTTAATAGTTGATTATTGATGGCCTGAATGTAGGGGCGCATGCTCGGGGCAGCTTTCACGGTGTCGTTCACAAGATCAAAATAAGCTGTCTTCAAATCCGAAATATCACCGCGGAGGTACATTAACTGTACCGTTAAGTATATTCGCCTTGCCGGCGTGTTCGCGGTTTCTGGGGTGAGGATGTCGCGTTCACGCAGAACCGGCTCCTCACCTTCTATGATCAGGCGTGAGCGCGACGAGCCATTGGTGATCAGCGAGCGGCCGACGATGATTCTTTCGCCCGGCTTGAGTTCGACCTTCAGCGTCATGGAAATCCCCGCAACGGTGCCACGCCTGCCGTGACAGCGTGCCGCGCCCCGCTCTTTCCTGCCAGAGCCGGAGCCGCAATGGCGAATAAAAAAACGGCGGGGCCGAAGCCCCGCCGTCGATAGTTCAGCCTTCGGCTGCTGCGGATTAGCGCAGGAGCTGGAGGATGTTCTGTTCCTGCGAGGTCGAGATCGACAGCGAGGAAACGATGAGCGACTGGCGGGTCTGAAGGGTCGCCAGGTTCGCCGCTTCCTCGTTGGTGTCGGCCGCGGTCAGCAGGTTGGCGCCGTCATCGAGGGTGCCAATCATGTCCTTGGTGAAGTCCTGACGGGTCTGCACCACGGAGAGCTGCGAGCCGAACTTGGACGAAAGGCCGTCCAGGTTGCCGAGCGCCGTGTCGAGCTTGCTGATCACAGCGTCGATGCTCGAGCTGTCCAGGAAGTCCTCGTCCGTCAGGTCGGTCAGGCCGAGCGTGTCCATGACGTCCACGCCGCTGATGTCCAACTTCGAAGAACCGTCTTCATTGAAAACCACCTTCAGGTCGTCGCCCGCAAGCAGGTTGATGCCGTTATAGGAGGCATCCTTGGCCAGCTTGGAGATCTGGTCCTTCAGGTCGTTGTAGTCGTTCTTGTAGTTGACGCGGGTGGTCTTGTCGCTGTCCGTCGTCGCGGCGACCGTGGCTTCGGTCGCCGAGGCGAAGTCGAACAGGGCCCCAGCCGCGGCGCCGGCGGCGGTGTCGACCGCGGTGCCGCCAACCGTCAGGCTGTCGGCCTCGTGGTCGTTGGTGGTCTCGATCTTCAGCTTGCCGTCGCTGTCGAGCGAAGCCTTGGCGCCGACGTCGGCGAGCTGGGTGTTCAGCGCCTCGAGGGTGCTGATCTCACCGGTGCCGGTGCCGAAGGTGATCGTCTTCGCCGTCGTGGCGTCGTCGCCGACTTGCACGGTCAGCGTCTTGCCGTCGAGCGAGGAAGTCGGATCGTTCGCCGTCGTCGGCAGGCCGAGCTTCGCGGCAGCGGTGCCGCCGAAGGTGAAGCTCTGCGTCTCGTCGACGCCCGTCACCGTGATCGCGCCGGAGGCGTCGATCGTGGCATCGGAGCCCGTGCCCAGCGCCGTCTTGATGGCATCCAGCACGTCACCGACAGTGCCGGTATCGACGTCGATCTCGACATGACCGGCGGCCGGCGTGCCGGAGGGGGTGGTCATGAAGTCGATCGTGGTGCCGTTGACCGTCAGCGTGTCGCCATCGGCCAGCGTCAAGTTATCGGTGCCAGACAGAACGGTTGAAGCCGTGGCAGCCGGAGTGCCCGTTGCGGTCGTGGTGACCGCTGTACCCGTCACCGTGGCAGCGGCATTCACCACGAGCAGGTTGTCGGCGGTCATGCCCTCGATGCCCGACGTCACGCCAGCGCGGGTAGCGATGGCGCTCGGCGACTGCTGGGCCGAACGGGAGGTCGACTTCATCTGCTCGAGCAGGTCGGTGATCGCCGAAATGCCGTTGTCGGCAGCCTCGAGCGTCTTCACCGAGTTCGACACGGAGTCGAGCAGCGAGCTCAGGTTGCCCGAGCGACGCTCGAGGGCCTGGGCGGTGAAGAAGTTGGTGGGGTTGTCGAGAGCCGAGTTGACCTTCTTGCCGGTCGAGAGGCGGTTCTCGGTGCGGTTCATGAGCTCCGTCGTGGCCTGCATGGTGCGCAGGTTGGCACGGACGGCAGAATTGAGGGTGATGTCAGCCATTGGTCGGGTCCCTTCCTAGGACATTTAAAATGATCGCCTTCCTGGCGGTCGCTGCCGAGACTGACCGGAGCCCTCTAAAGATCGGTTAATCGCTGTGCAGAAAGTCGGGCACTTTGCGGCGAATGCGGCAAATCGCGGGCAGTGCTTAACAGAAGGAAAACGCCCCGGCCTTTGCAGACCGGGGCGGAGAGTGCCGCGTGGAGGGGCGGCAGGAATCCAGGGAAGATGTTTCAGGCCGATTTCGACAGCGTTTCGGGCGCGCTCTCGTCGATGATGCTGTCGACATAGGCGCGCAACTTCAGCGCCGCTTCCGTCGGAAACTGGCTGACGGTTTCGCCGGTGGAGGGATCCACGCTCTTGTAGACGAGCTCCTCGGTGGCGTCGTTGATCTCGACCTCGCGCTGCAGCTGCCGGCGCACGTTTTCAGTAATGAGCTCGGCAAACGACCGGGGCTGGCCGTCGTTGTTGTTGGTCGCGGTCTCGCTGCCGGTGGAGGCTCCCACCGTGGACTGCGCGGGAAGGATCGTCGGCGCCGAGCCGGAGACCGGCGGCGCGTCCGCGCGCGTGGTGGGAATCTGGACTGGCTGAACCCCGCGAACGGAAATGCTCGCGTCCATGTCTCGACTCCAAGGTCCAAGAGGCGCCGGGACAATCCGCCGCCATTACAGCCGAGATTAGAGCATCACTCATGAAGGAAGGTTTGAGGAAGGTGGTGAATCAACCCTTTCTTAAGAACTCGCCAAAAACGCACAAAGGCCGCGATTCGCGCGACCTTTGGCAGGAGGGCTCGGGCGGTTCAGGACTGCCGCGAAAGGCTCACCGGAGCGGAGCGCGGACGCTGGGCGGCGGTCGTGCCGGACGCGCCATAAACCGCGGGGCGCTCGCGCTGCGCCACTTCGTCGGCGACCGTGCGCATCATGTCCTCGGCCACCGCGCGCGCGGTGCCGACCACGGCAAGATTGACCGAAAGGGTCTGCTGCAGCCCGGCGAGTTCCTGGCGCAGCGCCTCGCTGCGTTCGGGCACCAGTCGGCCGATGACGCCGGCGGCGGCGCGCACGGCTTCCAGCTCGCGCTGGTAAAGGCCCGACAATGTGGCCTTGTCATCGACGAGCCGGGCCGCATCGCCCAGGCGGGCGGCGCGGATCAGCTCCGTTTCCTGCTGCATCAGGCTGTCGAGGCGGCGCACCGTCTCGGTGATGCGGTCGACCAGCGCGCAGGCTTCGTCCCGGCTCTGGGACTCGGAGCCGACGGCGGCAAGGTTGGCAGGCTTGTTCATCCCTGTGTCTCCTGAAGACTCAACAATTCGCGTGAAACCTGGTCGGCGATTCCGACACCGCCGGACTTGGCGATCTCGCCGGCATATTGATCGACGAGGAACGAGCGCCAGATCGTCGAGCCGGGACCGTTGTCGCCCATCGGCCCCTCGCCACCGACGCCCGAGAACATCGTGCCCAGCATGTTGGACAGAAAGACGTGCTCGAATTCCTGGGCGGCGGCGTGGATCTTGCCCGTTTTGGCGCTGCCCTTGAGGGCGTTCCTGTCCGGCATCGGCAGGACGGAGAGCGGATCGGTGCTGCTCAGTGCGGGCATCACATCACCTCGATTTCAGCCTGGAGGGCGCCGGCGGCCTTGATGGCCTGGAGGATGCCGATCAGGTCGCGCGGACCGATGCCGAGCGCGTTGAGGCCATCCACCAGTTCCTGCAAGGTCACGCCCTCCTTGACCACGGCCAGGCGGTTCCCGGATTCGTCGTTGACGTTGATGTTGGTGCGCGGCACCACCACCGTCTGGCCGGTCTCGCTGAAGGGCGCGGGCTGGCTGACGATCGGGCTTTCCGAGATCGTCACCGTGAGGTTGCCCTGCGCCACCGCCACGGTGGATACGCGCACCTGGCTGCCCATGACGATGATGCCAGAGCGCTCGTCGATGACGATCTTGGCGGGAATGTCGGGCTCGACGCGCAACTGCTCGACCTCGGTCAGGAGGCGGATCAGGTTGCTCTTGTAATTGGCGGGCACCGTGAGCTGCACGGTCGCCGGGTCCACCGGCTCGGCGGCGGGCGTGCCGAGCAGCGTGTTGATGGCCGCGGCGATGCGCTTGGCGGTGGTGAAATCGGGATTGCGCAGCGCCAGCCGCACGGAGCGCATGTCGGCCAGCTGGAAGGCGATCTCGCGCTCGACCAGGCCGCCGTTGGAGATGCGTCCCGATGTCGGCACGCCGCGCACGATCTTGGCCGCCTCGCCCTGCGCCTCGAAGCCGATGACCGCGACGGAGCCCTGCGCCACGGCATAGACCTCGCCGTCGGCGCCCATCAGCGGCGTCACCAGAAGGGTGCCGCCCTGCAGGCTGGTGGCATCGCCCATGGCCGAAACGGTGACGTCGACGCGCGTGCCCTGGGTGGCGAAGGCCGGCAGGTTGGCCGTCACCATGACGGCGGCGACGTTCTTCGTACGCATGGTGGCACCGCGCGTGTTGACGCCCAGGCGCTCCAGCATGCCGGTGAGGCTCTGGCGGGTGAACGGCGAGGCGTTGAGCGTGTCGCCGCTGCCGTTGAGGCCGACGACGAGGCCATAGCCGACGAGCTGGTTCTCGCGCACGCCCTCGACATCGATCAGATCCTTGATGCGGGCGCTCGTGGCCGACAGCATCGCGGTGTTGACGCCGCTGGCGTGGCGGAACTCGCCGGCGTGCCAGAAATCATGGGAGGGCAGGGGCGGCTGGAGCCCGGGCACGCCGTTCAGCGCGAGCGGCGGCGGCACCGGACTCGGCCCGCTGGCATGAGCCTGAGATGCGATCAGAATCAGGCTCGCGGCGAAGCCCGCAAGCGCGAAACTGCGTATCAGCACGGTCATGGATGGGCGCATGGCATGTCCTCCACGCGTTATCATGCGGGAACCGTGCCAAGTGCCGTTCACAAACTAAGTTGTTGAATTTACAAAATGAAATATTTCGATCCGGCCAACGTGGTAAACGGAGCGTGAGAATTCTGCCGGGACGGTCGGCAAATTTTGCCGGGCCGTTAACGGATGGTTAAGGCGCCAGCCGCGAGGCTGCCCATGTTCCGCGTAATGCCGGCATGGGGGCTGGCCGGGGAAAGGCATCATGCGCATCGAAGGGCCGGGGAAGGTCGGGAATGGCGTTGCGGGCACGCGTCGCGCCAGCACGTCCGCGGCTTTCAGGCTTCCCGAGGAAATGCCGCACGCCAGCCAGAGCGCCGCGGCCATGGCGACCTCCGCACCCTCGCTGGACGCGCTGCTGGCGCTGCAATCGGTGGAAACCTTTCCCGAGCGTCGCCGCCGCGCGGTCGCGCGCGGACGCAACCTTCTCGGGGCGCTGGACGAGATGCGTCTGGGTCTGCTCCAGGGAGTGATCGACCCCGTCCTTCCGGCACGCCTGCAGGCGCTCCTCGCCGAGGCCCGTGAGACCCTGGACGAGCCGGATCTGGACGAGGTTCTGGAGGCCGTGGACCTGCGCGCCCAGGTCGAACTGGCGAAGCTCAGCCGCCGCGAAAGTCGGGGCTCCTGAGGGGCCCGCGCGCCACAGCCGCGCCACATCTCATTGTGCACATCTTGGAAATATCTGCGAATTCAATGGCTTGTATGGGCGGCGCAAACATTGTGCCGTCATACACGCATCGCTATATTCCAGGCCTCTCAGAAGCTCGCCGGAACCAGCCGGCGGAATAGGGTAGTGGCCAGATGGACCTTATGGACGAAGCCGACCGTTCCATCGATTCAGAACCGTTCATGAGCGAGCGTCAGCGCGAATATTTCCGCGCCAAGCTGACACGCTGGAAGGACGACATTCTGCAGGAAAGCCGGGAGACGCTCGAACACCTTCAGGATGAGAATCACAATCACCCCGATCTCGTGGACCGCGCGTCGTCGGAGACCGACCGCGCCATCGAGCTGCGGGCCCGCGACCGCCAGCGCAAGCTGATCGCCAAGATCGACGCGGCGCTGAAGCGGATCGAGGATGGCTCCTACGGTTTCTGCGAGGAAACCGGCGAGCCGATCGGGTTCAAGCGGCTCGATGCCCGCCCGATCGCCACCCTGTCGCTGGAAGCGCAGGAGCGGCACGAGCGCCGCGAGCGGGTATACCGCGACGAATGACACGGAAGACCCCGGCTTCGCGCCGGGGTTTTTGTTCGTGGAAACGGCAGCGGCCCCTGCGGGGAAGGCAGGGGCCGCTCGTCGCCGGGCGGGCAGGGGAAGCGCCCGGCCCGGCGTGTTCGGTGCGGTGGTCTCCTTAGAAGGGCAGCAGGACGTCCATGACCTGCTGGCCGTAGCGCGGCTGCTGCACGTCGGTGATCTGTCCACGGCCACCGTAGGAGATGCGTGCCTCGGCGATCTTCTCGGAGTCGATGGTGTTGTCGGACTGGATGTCCTCCGGCCGCACGATGCCCGCGACGAGCAGTTCGCGCATCTCGAAATTCACCCGGATCTCCTGGCGTCCCTCGATAACCAGATTGTTGTTGGGCAGCACCTGGGTGACCACGGCGGCGACATTGGTGGTCAGCTCTTCCGAGCGGTCGACCGAGCCCGAACCGTCGCTCGAGGCGGTCGACGAGGCGTCGACGAACTGCGACGCGTCGGCGCCGGTGGGCAGAGCCTTCACGATCTTCGTCTCCCAGCCGAACAGATGGGGAATGCCCATGTCTTCCGAGTTGGAGCGCGAGCGCTTGGTCTCGTTCTCGATGGTGGCCTTGTCGGTGATCTTCACGCGCACCGTGAGGATGTCGCCGATGCGGGCGGCGCGCTGGTCCTTGAAGAAGGCGCGCGAGCCCGACTGCCAGAGCGAGTTCGAGGCGTATTGCAGCGGCTCGGGCTCGGGCATGGGCATCTTCACCGGCTTGTAGCCCGGCTGGGTGGTCGGGCTCTCAATGGCCGAGAGCGCCGGCGGCTGGCCGATGTTCTTCAGCCGCTCGGCGGCGCCGCAGGCGGACAAGCCGCAGGCGAGGCCGGTGACGAGAGCGAGGCGGAGGGAGGTGTTCATAAGCGGCCTCACGAGGCGTTGGCGAGCACACGGGCGGGGGTGATGGTCACTTCGCCGGGACCGGTCACCGTGCCTTCGAGCACGCGCTTGGATTGCTGGTTCATGACCGTGACGACCTCGCCGCGGCTGCCGTCGCGCAGCGCCTGGCCGCGCGCGGTCAAAGTCAGCGCGCCGCTGG
>Ga0182743_1001958_pt1 | contig 19012 bp, 17 predicted proteins | sample eDN3rd30CKraftOP_FD_128522 | JGI IMG/M metagenome (GOLD analysis project Ga0182743, IMG submission 128522) | Enriched Organic Plus compost microbial communities from Emeryville, California, USA - eDNA 3rd pass 30_C Kraft OP (version 2) (version 2) ... | reverse complement strand
TAGGTTCTTGTTATGTTCTCGTCATGAAGAAGGCACCATGGCGAAGAACACAGGCGGCGGTTTTCGTCGGGGATCAGTGACCGGACGGACGCAGTTTCAGCTTCCAAACGGCGACTGGGCGAAGCGGAACGAGCGCAACGGCCAGATCATGGATCGGAAGAGCACGCCCGGCCCTTACAAGGGCGTCGCGAAGGAGCCCGACGGGCGCTATACGCCGCGCAGTTAAGGCCAGAAACAAAATGGCCGGCGCTGAGGCCGGCCATCGGGATTTAGTTGTCGAGGAAGCTGCGCAGCTTGCGCGAGCGGCTCGGGTGCTTGAGCTTGCGCAGCGCTTTCGCCTCGATCTGGCGGATGCGTTCGCGCGTCACCGAGAACTGCTGGCCGACTTCCTCCAGCGTGTGATCGGTGTTCATGCCGATGCCGAAGCGCATGCGCAGCACGCGTTCCTCGCGCGGGGTCAGCGTGGCGAGCACGCGCGTCGTGGTCTCGCGCAGGTTGGACTGGATCGCGGCGTCGATCGGGAGCACCGCGTTCTTGTCCTCGATGAAATCGCCGAGATGGCTGTCTTCCTCGTCGCCGATGGGCGTTTCGAGCGAGATCGGCTCCTTGGCGATCTTGAGGACCTTGCGGACCTTCTCCAGCGGCATGGCCAGCTTCTCGGCCAGCTCTTCCGGGGTCGGCTCGCGGCCGATCTCGTGCAGCATCTGGCGCGAGGTGCGGACGATCTTGTTGATCGTCTCGATCATGTGCACCGGAATGCGGATGGTGCGCGCCTGGTCGGCGATGGAGCGGGTGATGGCCTGACGGATCCACCACGTCGCATAGGTCGAGAACTTGTAGCCGCGGCGGTATTCGAACTTATCGACCGCCTTCATCAGGCCGATATTGCCTTCCTGGATCAGATCGAGGAACTGCAGGCCGCGATTGGTGTATTTCTTGGCGATGGAGATGACGAGGCGCAGATTGGCCTCCACCATTTCCTTCTTCGCCTGGCGGGCTTCCTTCTCGCCCTTCTGCACCATCTGGACGATCTTGCGGTACTCGACGATCTCGAGGCCCGTCTCCGCGGCGAGCGTCTGGATCTCGTTGCGGATCTCCTTCACCGGGTCCTTGTCGTTGGCGATGAAATCGCGCCAGCCGCGCGAGCCGAGCTTGGCGACGCGGCGGATCCAGTTCGGGTCGAGCTCCGAGCCCTGGTAGTTCTTCAGGAAGTCGGTGCGCTCCACGCCATAGCTCTCGGCCAGGCGCATCAGGCGGCCTTCCAGCGAAACCAGGCGCTTGTTGATGTCGTAGAGCTGCTCGACCAGTGCATCGATGCGGTTCTGGTTGAGCGAGAGCGACTTCACGTCGCCGACAATGGCGTCCTTGAGCGTCTTGTACTTGCGCTCCTGCGCCGGCGAGAGGCGCGCGTTCTGCAGGCGCTGCTCGACGTTCTGGTCCTGCAGGCGGCGCAGCTTCTTGTAGTTCTCGGCGATGCGGTCGAAGGTCTCGACGACCTGCGGCTTCAGCTCGGCTTCCATGGCCGCGAGCGAGGGGTTGCCGTCCTCCTCGTCGTCCAGATCGGAATCGATCGGCGGCGAGTCGGTCTCGGGCAGGTCCTCGCCCTCGCCTTCGCCGTCTTCACTCTCGGTCTCGGCCGCCGGCGCACCCTTGCCCTCGGGGCCGGCATAGGTGGCCTCAAGGTCGATGATGTCGCGCAGCAGGATCTTGCCCTCGTTGAGCTCGTCCCGCCAGATGATGATGGCCTGGAAGGTCAGCGGGCTCTCGCAAAGGCCCGCGATCATGGCTTCGCGGCCGGCCTCGATGCGCTTGGCGATGGCGATCTCGCCCTCGCGCGACAGAAGCTCCACCGAACCCATCTCGCGCAGATACATGCGCACGGGGTCGTCGGTCCGCTCCGTCGGCTCCTTGGTCTCGGTGCGCGCAACGGCGCGCGAACTCGGCTCGACGATATCGCCGCCGGCCTCGTCCTCGTCGTCGTCACCGTCGCTGTTGTTGTTGGCCTCGTCGGCTTCCTCGGCCTCGATGACATTGATGCCCATGTCGTTGAGCATGGCCATGATGTCTTCGATCTGCTCGGGAGAGGTCGAATCCGAAGGCAGGACCTCGTTCAGTTCGTCGAAGGTGACGTAGCCGCGCTTCTTGGCGGCCTTGATCATCCGCCGTACCGACTGATCGGTCAGGTCGAGCAGCGGGCCGTCGGGCGCGTCCGGCGCCGTGGTCTCTGCTGCTTCTTCCTTCGTCGCGGCCTTATTCACCATAATGTCTCGTCTCCGGGGACCACCTGCTGCCGTGGCCTCTGGTGCGTTCAGCGATCGTTCAGAACCATATAGAGCAGTGGGCGTGCAGAATCACCTGCCACCGAATCGCATTGCCCGGAAACCATCGGGGCGGCCGCTTAAACAGCCTTTAATGCCCGCGTTTTCCCGTGGATCTGCGGTTCAGACATTCCGTGCCGGTCGTCCCGATGCCGCACCAAATCCTTCGATTGATGCCTCGGTGCCCTCGACGGAGGTGAGCTGCTTCTGAATGTCGACAAGACGCGAGAAGTTTTCTTCTGTCGCGTCCTGGCCCAGCGCCAGTTCTGCTGCTCTCAGTTCGCTATGTAGCGCGTGCGCCTTGCGGTGCAAGGCCACCGTATGCCGGAATCCGGTCTCCGCGTCTACATCGTCGGCCGAAAGCAGCGCCCACCAGACGCCCGGCGGCAGCGCCGCCTGCGCCCGCGCCAACTGGCCGGAAAGCCCCGCACGGGCCAGCGCCCCGGACAGTTCCTCGGCGCTCGCCGCCTCGCCATGCCCCGCCGCGTTGAGTGCCGCGCAGCGGAGCGCGTCGAGATCGGGAGAGGTCAGTTCGAGGTGCGCGAAGTCCTCCGCGTGGCGGTCGATCAGTTGCGGATGGTTGAGCAGCGCCACCACCAGCGCCGCCTCGCGCGGATGCATGCGCCCGGCCGGGAAACGCACGCTGGCGCGCAGCGCCTGGCTGGCCTGCAGCGCCGGGGCGCGGCCTCCGGGCAAGCGCTGGAAGCGGCCGGAGCCCCGTCCATCGCTATGCCCGCCGCCGCGGCCGTAACGGCGCGGCTCGGGCGCCGGCATCAGCTCCGCCAGCCGTTCTTCCATTGCCGCCGCATAATGCCGCCGCACCCCGGGATCGCCGACAGTGCCGACCAGCGCCGAGATGCGCTGCTCGAAGGCGGCACGGCGCTCGGGCGTCTCCAGCGCGCTGGAACTCGTCTCGCGCATCCACAGCACGTCGACCAGCGGCAGCGCCTGTTCCAGCACGGCATCCGCCGCACCGCGCCCGGACGTGCGGACAAGATCGTCCGGATCCTGCCCCTCGGGCAGGAAGGCGAAGCGCAGCGAGCGGCCGGGCTGCAGCAGCGGCAGCGCGATGTCGACCGCGCGCCAGGCGGCGCGCTGGCCGGCCTTGTCGCCGTCGAAGCAGAGGATCGGCTCCGGCCCCATGCGCCACATCAGGCCGAGCTGTTCGGGGGTCAGCGCCGTGCCGAGCGGCGCCACGGCATTGTCGATGCCCGCCTGCGCCAGCGCGATGACATCCATATAGCCCTCGACCGCAACCACCGTTCCGGCCTTGTGGGCGGCGGCGCGGGCGCGGTGCTGGTTGAAGAGCTGCGCACCCTTGTGGAAGAGCGAGGTCTCCGGCGAGTTGAGATATTTTGCCGGCACGTCGGCCTGCAGCGCGCGGCCGCCGAAGGCGATGATGCGCCCGCGCATGTCCTGGATCGGGAACATCACACGGTCGCGGAAACGGTCGAAGGGATCGGGAATGTCGCCGCCGGAGACGAGCAGCCCCGTCTCCACCATGTCGGGCACGGAAACGCCCTGCCCCACAAGAAACGATTTCAGCGCCGTTCGGTCGGAGGGAGCATAGCCGATGCGGAAGGTGTTCAGCGTCTCCGCGCTGAGGCCACGGCGGTCGAGATAGGCGCGTGCATTGGCGCCGCCGCGCTCGTTGAGCGAGCGCTGGAAGAAGGCCGCGGCCATTTCCATGACATCGTAGAGGCTGGCGCGGCGCTTCTCGCGCTCGGTGTCCATGGGCGCCAGCTTGGGCATGGGCACGCCCGCAAGGCTCGCCAGCCGCTCCACCGCCTCGGGGAACGCCACGCCTTCCGTCTCCATGACGAAGGTGAAGATGTCGCCGTGCTTGCCCGACGAGAAGCAGTGATAAAAACCCTTCTGGTCGTTGACGAAGAAGCTTGGCGTCTTCTCCTTGTTGAAGGGCGACAGGCCGGCGAATTCGCGGCCCTGCTTGCGCAGCTTCACGCGACGGCCGACCACGTCCGACACCGGCAGGCGGGCACGGATATCGTCGAGGAAGTCGGGCGGAAAGCGCATCGGCTGCTTATAGCTCAAGCCGGATGAAAATGTCCGGGTCGCGGTCCTGCGTTAGCCGAAGCGGCGGCGAGCGGCTAGGCTTTCCCCCGATATCCCCATGGAGCCCTGCCCGTGCCGTTCTGGTGCCGCCTCTTTCTCCTTACCCTTCTGGCCCTGCCTACCGCCGCGCGGGCGCAGGACCGCGCGGCGCTCGACCGCTCCTTTCACCAATGGGTCGAGCAGACGGTCTGGCCTGACGCGAGGAAGGCAGGCGTCTCGCGCAGCACCTTCGCGGCGGCGCTCGGTTCGCTGACGCCGGACTACGGCCTGCCCGACCTGGCGCTGCCGGGAAAGAAGCCCGGCGTGCCGAAACAGGCCGAGTTCCGCAGCCCCGGAAACTACCTCGCCGAAAGCAAGCTGGCGCCGCTGATCTCGGGCGGGCAGCAGATGCTGGCGACGTGGAGCCAGACGCTCGATGCCGTCGAAAGGCGCTACGGCGTGCCGCGCGAGATCGTGGTGGCGATCTGGGGGCGCGAATCCGCCTTCGGCCGGGTGCGGCCTTCCTCCAGCACGGTGCGTATCCTAGCCACACAGGCCTTTTTCGGCAGCCGCAAGGCGCTGTTCTACCGCGAGCTGATCGCGGCGCTTCTGGTGCTGGAGGGCGACCACATCGCCCTCTCCGACCTGAAGAGCTCCTGGGCCGGGGCCATGGGCCAGCCGCAATTCCTGCCGTCCAAATTCCTCGATTTCGCGGTCGACGGTGACGGCGACGGCAAGCGCGACATCTGGAACTCCGTGCCCGACAGCCTGTCCTCGATCGCCAATTTTCTGAAAGGCCATGGCTGGAAGAGCGGCGTGGCCTGGGGCGCGGAGATCATGGAAGCCTCTGCACCCGCCTGCACACTCGAAGGCCCCGACCAGGGCGCGCCGCTTTCCGCCTGGGCCGAACGCGGTGCGCGGCCAGCGAACGGACGCCTGCCCGCATCGCTGAAGGACGAGGCCTTCCTGCTGATGCCGGCCGGCACCGCGGGCCCTGCCTTCCTTGTCTCGCAGAATTTCTATGTGCTGAAGAGCTACAACAATTCCGACCTCTACGCCCTGTTCATCGGCCAGATCGCCGATCGCCTGCGCGGCGGCTCACCCATCAAGGGCGGCTGGGCGCCCGTCGGCGGCTTCGACCGCGGCGACGTTCAGGCCATGCAGCTTCGCCTGCAGAAGCGCGGGGTGAATGTCGGCAATCCGGACGGGCTGGTCGGCTTCCGCACCCGTGTCGCGGTCGGCAACTGGCAGGCCGCGAACGGCCTCCAGCCGACCTGCCTTCCGGATGCGGAGCAGATTGGCCGCATCCGCTGAAGCGCCGTCAGGAGGGATGTCCCTCGGCCATCGCCATCCCGGCCTGCTCTTCGGCGGTGGTGCGGTGATGATCGGCGAGGAGACGCTGCGGCTCTTCCTTCCGGCTCAGGCAGTGCGCGCAGAGATAATCCAGCACCGTCACGGCCGCGACGGCGCCGAGCGCCAGCCCGACATTGTTGCGCACGCGGCGCGACGCGGTGAGCCCCGGCGCCAGCGTCGCCAGATCGAGCACATCGCCAAGCACGCGTCCCCAGATCCACGGTGTGGGATCGCGCGATGCGAGAATGCCAATTCCCGTCGCCACCTCCCGCGTGCCATAGGCCTGGATCACGCCGGTCTTCCGCCGCATCCCGACGAGCCGGCCGAGGAAGCGCGGCGCGATGAGCTCGGCTGCGCCGAGGCCGATGGAGAACCATCCGAGCCCTCGGGAGATCGCGAGAAGACGACGGTGCGGAAGATGCAGCATGGCGGATGACCCCTCGTCCGAAAAACGACACCGGCTCAATGACCGGCCGCAAGGGGCGGTTCCACGCCGCGCGTTGACTCTCACCGCCGTTCTCGACTAAACACCCCCGGACGCCGCAGGCACCCGCCCGCGGCGCTCATTTTTGCGCACCCGTGGCCCGGGCGTCTGCCCGAGAGCCTGTCGGCTTCCGAGAGGAAGTGTCGAGGAGGGCGCGTCTCCAACTCGCGGTTACGAGAGGAACGCGAATGTCGAAGCGTCACGCATCCAAGCACAAGATCGACCGTCGTCTCGGTCAGAACATCTGGGGCCGTCCGAAGAGCCCGGTGAACCGCCGTGAATACGGCCCCGGCCAGCACGGCCAGCGCCGCAAGGGCAAGCTCTCCGACTTCGGCACGCAGCTGCGCGCCAAGCAGAAGCTGAAGGGTACCTACGGCGACATCACCGAGAAGCAGTTCAAGCGCATCTACACCGAAGCGTCGCGCATGAAGGGCGACACCTCGGCGAACCTGATCGGCCTGCTCGAGTCGCGCCTGGACGCGGTGGTCTACCGCGCCAAGTTCGTGCCGACGATCTTCGCGGCCCGTCAGTTCGTCAATCACGGCCACGTCAAGGTCAACGGCCGCCGCGTCAACATCGGCAGCTACCGCCTGAAGGTCGGCGACGTGATCGAGGTCAAGGAAGCCTCCAAGCAGCTCGTCAGCGTGCTTGAGGCGGTCGGCCTGCCCGAGCGCGACGTGCCCGACTATGTCGAGGCGGATCACTCCAAGATGACGGCGCGCTTCATCCGCGTGCCGACGCTGGCGGAAGTGCCCTACCCGGTCCAGATGGAGCCGAACCTGGTCGTCGAGTACTACTCGCGCTGATCGACGTGGCTTCAGGAACACCGAAAAGGGCCGCCTCGCGCGGCCCTTTTTGTTTTTGCCGGTCGTTTTGCCTTGGCTCGGAGAGTTGGAACCGAGACTTTCGCGCCGGAAAGCGCTAAGCACAGCGCATCAGGAAACCCGCACTTCTGGACTTCCCGGGAATGGACGCTTCCACCGTTTCGCCGCTTGAGAGAGCCCGCATCCTCGCCGAGGCGCTGCCCAATATGCAGCGCTACGACGACGCCACCGTCGTCGTGAAATATGGCGGCCACGCCATGGGCGACGACACCCTGGCGCGCGAGTTCGCGCGCGACGTGGTGATGCTCAAGCTGGCCGGCCTGCATCCCATCGTGGTCCATGGCGGCGGGCCGCAGATCGGCTCCATGCTGAAGCGCCTGAACATCGAGAGCCGCTTCCACGAGGGCCTGCGCATCACCGACCGCACCACCATGGATGTGGTCGAGATGGTGCTGGGCCACGTCAACAAGCAGATCGTCGCCGCCATCAACGCCGCCGGCGGCAAGGCCATCGGCCTGAGCGGCAAGGACGGCAACATGGTCACCGCCCGCAAGGTGGCCGGCGTTGCCAAGGCCTCGCCCAATCTCGGCGAGGAGGTCGATCTCGGCTTCGTCGGCGAACCGGACACGGTGGAGCGCCAGGTGCTCGACCTCGCCTCCAGCTCCGACTTCATTCCGGTGGTCGCGCCGGTGGCCGTCTCGCGCTCGGGCGACACCTACAACGTCAACGCCGACACCTTCGCCGGCGCCATCGCCGGGGCGCTGCGCGCACGCCGCCTGCTCTTCCTCACCGACGTGACGGGCGTGCTCGACAAGGACAAGACGCTGATCGAGCGGATGACTGCGGACGAGGCACGCCGCTACATCGCCGACGGCACCATCACCGGGGGCATGATCCCCAAGGTGGAGACCTGCATGGACGCGCTGGAGCGCGGCGTGGAGGGCGTGGTCATCCTCGACGGCAAGGTGCCCCACATCCTGCTGCTCGAACTGCTGACCGACCACGGCGCGGGCACGCTGGTCACGCGTTGAGGTTGGATGAGCCGGCGGGAACGCCGGACGGGATGATGCAAGACAGGACGACAGCACCGCGCGGATTCGGGCATATCGACACCTGGATCTTCGATCTCGACAACACGCTCTATCCGCCGTCCTGCCGGCTGTTCGAGCTGATTGACCAGCGCATGATGCTGTTCATCGCCCACCGCTTCGGCATGGACGGCCTCTCGGCCCGCGCCCTTCAGAAGAACTATTACCGCCGCTACGGCACCAGCCTGCGCGGCCTGATGGAGGTGGACGGCGTCGACCCGCACGAATTCATGGATTTCGTGCACGACGTCTCCCACGACCGCCTGGTGCCGAATCCCGAGCTTGCCGCCGCCATCGCCGCCCTGCCCGGCAAGCGCTACGTGCTGACCAACGGCTCGCGCGACCACGCCGAGCGCTGCGCACGGTCGCTTGGCTTGGCCGACCTCTTCCACGATATGTTCGATGTCGCGGCGGCCGACTTCATCCCCAAGCCCGAGCGCGCGGCCTACGATTCCTTCATCGCCAAATTCGGTGTCGATCCCGGCCGCGCGGCGATGTTCGAGGACCTGGCGCGCAATCTTTCGGTGCCGCATGCGCTCGGCATGACCACCGTGCTGGTGCTGCCGCAGGACGGCGATGTCGAGGAGCGCGCCATGCACGCCGAGGACAGCCTGCAGGGCCCGCATGTCGATCATGTCACGGACAATCTCGCGGGCTTTCTCCACGGGGTGGCGGCGGGAAAGGCAACCTGACGGCGGCCGGTGCGTTCGCCCGCAGGAGGGCCGCTGCAGGTCCACGCAAAAAAAGTTCATCGCGAGTCCGGCTATTGTGGGCTCCGCATCCTTGACAAGCCCCCGGCTCGCTCCTACTTCACGGCCGCTTGGCACTCACTTGACGTGAGTGCTAACACCTCTATTGCGTAGGTCGGCCTAGGGCCAAACCTGAAGGATAATCCCGATGACTTTTCGTCCGCTGCACGACCGTGTCGTCGTCCGCCGTCTGACCGCCGAGGAAAAGACCAAGGGCGGCATCATCATTCCCGACACTGCCAAGGAGAAGCCCCAGGAGGGCGAGATCGTGGCGGTCGGTTCCGGCGCCCGTGACGAGGCCGGCAAGCTTGTGCCCCTCGACGTGAAGGCCGGCGACAAGGTGCTGTTCGGCAAGTGGTCCGGCACCGAAGTGAAGATCGACGGCGAAGAGCTGCTGATCATGAAGGAATCCGACATCCTCGGCGTGATCGGCTGATCGCGACGCCCCCCGAAGTTTCGATTTGAAGGAAGCAAGCTATGGCTGCGAAAGACGTACGCTTTTCGGCTGACGCCCGCGAGCGGATGCTCCGCGGTGTGGACACCCTCGCCAACGCCGTGAAGGTGACGCTCGGTCCGAAGGGCCGCAATGTCGTCATCGACAAGTCGTTCGGCGCTCCGCGCATCACCAAGGACGGCGTGACCGTCGCCAAGGAGATCGAGCTCGAGGACAAGTTCGAGAACATGGGCGCCCAGATGGTGCGCGAAGTGGCCTCGAAGACCAACGACCTCGCCGGTGACGGCACCACCACGGCCACCGTGCTGGCCCAGGCCATCGTCAAGGAAGGCGCCAAGGCGGTTGCCGCCGGCATGAACCCGATGGACCTGAAGCGCGGCATCGACCTCGCGGTCGGCAAGGTCATCGACCAGCTCAAGTCCTCGGCCAAGAAGATCAATTCTTCGGACGAAGTCGCCCAGGTCGGCACCATCTCCGCCAACGGCGAGGCGGAAATCGGCCAGATGATCGCAAACGCGATGCAGAAGGTCGGCAATGAGGGTGTCATCACCGTCGAGGAAGCCAAGACCGCCGAGACCGAGCTGGAAGTGGTCGAGGGCATGCAGTTCGACCGCGGCTATCTCTCCCCGTACTTCATCACCAATGCGGAGAAGATGATCGCCGACCTCGAGGATCCCTACATCCTCATCCACGAGAAGAAGCTGTCGGGCCTGCAGGCCATGCTCCCGGTCCTCGAGGCCGTCGTGCAGTCTTCGCGTCCGCTGCTGATCGTCGCCGAGGACGTCGAGGGCGAGGCCCTGGCCACGCTCGTCGTCAACCGCCTGCGCGGCGGCCTCAAGGTCGCGGCCGTGAAGGCTCCGGGCTTCGGTGACCGCCGCAAGGCCATGCTTGAGGACATCGCCATCCTCACCGGCGGCCAGGTCATCTCCGAAGACCTCGGCATCAAGCTCGAGAACGTCACCCTGCAGATGCTCGGCCGCGCCAAGAAGGTGCTGATCGAGAAGGAGAAGACCACGATCGTGGATGGCTCCGGCGACAAGAGCGACATCGAGGGCCGCGTGGCGCAGATCAAGGCGCAGATCGAGGAGACCACCTCGGACTACGACCGCGAGAAGCTCCAGGAGCGTCTGGCCAAGCTGGCCGGCGGCGTCGCGGTGATCCGCGTCGGCGGCTCCACCGAGGTTGAGGTGAAGGAGCGCAAGGATCGCGTCGACGACGCGCTGAACGCCACCCGCGCCGCGGTCGAGGAAGGCATCGTTCCCGGCGGCGGCACCGCGCTCCTGCGCGCCCGCACCGCGATCGACGATCTTTCCAGCGACAACGCCGACATCAATGCCGGCATCAAGATCGTGCGCCGCGCGCTTGAGGCCCCGATCCGCCAGATCGCCGAGAACGCCGGCGTGGAAGGCTCGATCGTCGTCGGCAAGGTGCTCGAGAACTCCTCGAAGACCTACGGCTTCGACGCCCAGAACGAGAAGTACGGCGACATGATCGAGGCCGGCATCGTCGACCCGGTCAAGGTCGTGCGCACGGCCCTGCAGGACGCCGCTTCCGTGTCCGCGCTGCTCATCACCACCGAGGCCATGGTTGCCGACGCGCCCAAGCGCGAAGCGGCGGCTCCGGCCATGCCCGGCGGCATGGGTGGCATGGGCGGTATGGACTTCTAAGCCCAAAAGCCTCTGCTACAGAGACGAAAGGCGCGGCTTCGGCCGCGCCTTTTTTATTTCCCAAGGTTTTTCAATAGCTTCGAGCGCCCCAGGAACTCCGCCTGCTCCCGTGAGTTGGTTTTACAAGCAGGGAGAATTTTCCTCTCCCGGACCGTTCACGCGGCGGCAGGACAGCCGCCCAGCAGATGGGAGGTACTGCCTATGATTGGTTGGGCTGTGACGTTTCTCGTGATCGCGCTGATTGCCGCGGTCCTCGGCTTCGGCGGTCTTGCCGGAACAGCCATCGAGATCGCCAAGATCATCTTTTTCGTCGCGATTATCCTGTTCCTGATTTCCGCGGTCTTCGGCTTCATGCGCGGACGGCGTCCGCCGATAGCCTAGGCTTCCGAAGCCCCGACAATAAAAAACCCGCGGTCTCCAAGACTGCGGGTTTTCTTATGCTCTCCGGTGTCGCGGCGACCTAGCCCTGCAGCGCACCCGTCAGCCGCTCGAAGAGCGGGTTATTCACGTCGAACACATCGTCCAGATTGGCGGTCGAGACCGTAGCGGCGCCGTTCTGCATCAGCCATTCGCAGACGCCGAACACCGCCTTTTTCGGCACGTGCAGCACCAGCGGCGCACCTTGCATGTGGCCGAACGGGGCCACCGCGCCGAAGCGCTTGTTAAGCTCGGCGACGGCGGCCGCGGCGTCGCCGTCGGGCAGCGCCTTCACTTCCTGGATGGCGCGCGCCTGCGCGGCGGCGCCGAGCCGCGCAAGGATCGCCCGCACCGCCTCGCGCGCGGTCGGGTTCCAGTCGGCCCGGAGCGATGCCACCAGATTGGCCTCGCTCTTCAGGATCACGCCGTCATCGAGGATCTTCAGCGCGTTGGCGGCGAGCGTCGCGCCCGTCGTGGTGATGTCGACGATGACATCCGCCGTGCCCGAGGCCGGCGCGCCCTCGGTGGCGCCGAGGCTTTCCACGATGCGGTAGTCGCCGACCCCGCGGCGCGCGAAGAAGCTGCGCGTCAGCGTGATGTATTTGGTGGCGACCCGCAACGGATGGCCGAGCCGGGCGCGGAAATGCGCGGCGACGTCGTCGAGGTCGCTCATCGTGCGCACGTCGATCCACGCCTGCGGCACCGCTACGACCACGGTGGCCGGGCCGAAGCCGAGCGGCGAGAGCAGCAGGACACGCTCGTCGGCATCGGGCATCTTCTCGCGGATCAGGTCCTCGCCGGTGATGCCGAGATGGACATTGCCCTGGCCGAGTTCGCCGGCGATCTCGGACGCCGAGAGGAAGAGCACCTCGGCGCCCGGCACGCCGGCAATGGTACCGCGATAGTCGCGCGCGCCGCGCGGTTGCACCAGCGGCAGGCCGGCCTGGGCGAAGAAGGCGAAGGCGTTTTCCTGCAGCCGCCCCTTGGAGGGCACGGCGAGGAGCAGCGGAGACGCGGTCATCGTGCGGCCTCCTCCAGCCGTTCGATCCAGATGGCGCAGCCCACCGCCGGCACCGGCTTGGGCGCGCCGAGCGTGCCGAGCAGGCCGTCATAGCGCCCGCCGCCGACCAGCGGCCCGAGATCGCCCTTCTCCGGCGCACGGAACTCGAAGACGAGGCCGGTGTAATAGTCGAGCCGGCGGCCGAAGGCGGTCGAGAACATCATCTCCTCAACCCGCAGGCCGCGCCCGGCGAGCAGTTCCAGGCGGCGCTCGAAGCGATCCAGCGCCTCGCGCAGCGAACTGTCCTCACCGGCGGCGGTGAGCGCGCCCGAAAGCCTCGAATCGACGATCAGGTTGCGGATCTGCGCCAGAGCCGTGACGGGGTTGCCGCCGATGGCGAAGAAATTGGTCAGCGCCTCGTGCGTCGAGGGCGGCAGCGCCGCGCTTGCGCGCAGCCGCGCCTGTTCCAGGAAGCGCTCGGCGATGTCGCTGGCCGTGCGTCCGCCGACCTGGCTGATGCCGGCGATCGACAGCAGGTCCTCGACCACCGCCTTTGCGGCCTTCGGATCGGCGCCGTCGAGCGCGGCCAGGAAGCCGGAATGATCGGTCGCGCCGTTGGCCGGCTGCGACAGGGTCGCGAGGTCGACGCCGAGCCCGATCTCGCGCTGGGCGTCGCGCAGGATGCGCCGCCGCCAGACCTGGGGGATTTCGAGGTCGTCGACAAAGGCCGCCAGCAAGGCGCGGTCGCCCAGCCGGATGTCGGGGTCGTTGACGCCGTAGAGATCGACAGCCTCGGCGGCGCGCGCCATCACCTCGGCGTCGGCCGCCTCGCGGTCGGCCCGGCCGAAGATTTCGATGCCGGCCTGCGGGAACTCGCTGCGCCCCTGCTCGCGGTGGCGGAAGACCGGGCCGAGATAGCAATAGGCCGCTTCCTTACCGCCCTTCTCCTGTTCGAGGTGCAGGCGCGCGGTGGGGATCGTCAGGTCCGGCCGCAGGCAGAGCTCCTGGCCGTCGGCATCCGTCGTCAGGAACATGCGCCGCCGCAAATCCTCGCCCGACAGGTCGAGGAAGATCGAGGCCGGCTGCAGGATCGGCGGCTCGGCGCGGATATAGCCTTCACGAACCAGAAGAGCGATCAGTTCGGAGGCGCGGGACGTTCGGGTCGAGGACATAGGAAAAAGGGCTGCGGGACGACGGGGCGGCAATCTCTAGCAAGTGGAAGCAGCAAGCGCGATGCTTTTCAATCGCCAATGGCATTTGCGCCCGCCCTGCGACACATGCGGCACCCCGGACGCTGGCGCGGCGCACCGCGCGGCGCGATAAAGACGGCCATGGCTTTCTCTCTTGGTTTCCGCCGGCGCGACGACGCCTCCAGCGCCACCTCAAAGGCCGTGGCCGCGCTCGCGCGCGAAACATTGGGCCTGGGCGAGGACGACGCCGTTACGGTGAGCGAGATTTCCTGCGGCGACCCGCAATGCGCGGGCGGCGCGGAGACGATCATCCTCGTCATGCGGGTCGGCGAGAAGACGCGCGCGGCCAAGATATCCAAGGCCATGGCGCTGGTGGAGCCCACAGACGTGGCGGAGGCGCTGCGGGACTTTCACTGATTCCGTCATGCCCGGACTGATCCAGGCATCCAGAGCCACACACGCAGAGCCCACCGCTCTGGATTGCCGGGTCAAGCCCGGCAATGACGAAGAAGCTCTTTAGCCCTTCTGCGCCGCCAGCATGGCGCGCACGGTCTCGACCAGGTCGGCTTCCTTCACGGTCACCTGCGCCGGACGCGCAGCGATCCATTCGGAGCGGTCGTCGATGGATTTCGACATCTCCGCGCCCTGGACCAGGTCCTTCACCGTGACCTCGCCGGCGTCCTTCTCGTTGGAGCCCTGGATCACGGCGATCGGCGCGCTGCGGCGGTCGGCGTATTTCATCTGCGCCTTCATGCCCGAACTGCCGAGATAGATTTCGGCCGCGATGCCGGCATCGCGCAGGGTGCGGGCCAGCGCCAGGTAGTCGCCCGTACGGTCGCGGTCCATGACCAGCACCACGACAGGGCCGACCGGAGCTTCGCCATGCCGCCCGAGCGCGGCAAGCGCCGCCTGCAGGCGCGATACGCCAACCGAAAAGCCCGTCGCCGGAGCCGGCTCACCACGAAAGCGGGCGATCAGGCCGTCATAGCGCCCGCCGCCACCGACCGAGCCGAAGCGGATGGGACGGCCCTCGTCGTCCTTCACCTCGAAGGTCAGCTCGGCCTCGTAGACCGGGCCGGTGTAATATTCGAGGCCGCGGACGACGGATGGGTCCACGCGCACGCGGTCGTCGCAGAAGCCCGCCGCCTGCAGCGCCGCGGAGATCTCGCGCAGTTCGGCAATGCCCTGCTTGCCGGTCTCCGACAGTTCGACACGCTCTTCGAGCCAGCGCAGGGCCGCCCCGGACCCCTGCTCCGCATGACCGCCGGCAACGTCGTGGCCAAGGAAGCGCAACACGTTCTCCGCCTGGCCCCCATTCAGCCCGGCGCCCTTGGTGAAATCCCCGCTCTCGTCCTTGCGACCGGTGCCGAGCAGCGCGCGCACGCCCTCGATGCCGAGCCGGTCGAGCTTGTCGATGGCGCGCAGCACGACGAGGCGCTGGCCGGCCTTGTCGTCGCCGCCAAGGCCTATGGCCTCCATGACGCCGTCGAGCACCTTGCGGTTGTTGACCTTGATGACGTAATCGCCGCGCGGGATGCCGAGCGCCTCCAGCGTGTCGGCGGCCATCATGCACATCTCGGCATCGGCGATGACCGAGGGCGCGCCGATCACGTCGGCGTCGAACTGCAGGAACTGGCGGAAACGGCCGGGGCCGGGCTTCTCATTGCGGAAGACCGGGCCGAACCGGTAGCTCTTGTAGGGCTTCGGGATGCGCTCCCAGTTCTCGGCGACGAAGCGGGCCAGCGGCGCGGTCAGGTCGTAGCGCAGGCTCATCCACTGCTCGTCGTCGTCCTGCAGCGAAAACACGCCGGCGTTCGGGCGGTCCTGGTCGGGCAGGAATTTTCCGAGCGCGTCGGTGTATTCGAAGAAGGGCGTCTCCAGAGCCTCGAAGCCCCACAGCTCATAAGTGCGCCGAATCGCATCCGTCATGGTGCGCGTGGCGGCGAGCTCGGCGGCGGCACGGTCGGCAAAACCGCGCGGCAGGCGGGCCTTCGGGCGCTCGGTGGAACGTTCGGGGGTGTTTTCGGACATGGGAGGGCTCGGTTTCAGGGCCGACCCCTAGCGCGCGCCAGCGTGCGGGGCAAGGGCGGGGTGGCGGAGGCCGGGGTGCAAGCGGGCTTCCGGGGCATCGAAACGCTACCTGGTGCGCGCAGGCGAGTTGCCGCCACCGCGCCCGAACGACTAGGGTGCACACGCTTTCCCACGCGCCGGACCGATGAAACGACTCCTCGCCCTTTGCCTTGCTGCGCTGCTGTGCATCCTGATTGCGGTGCTGGCGATTCCGCGCGCGTTCTCGGGCCAGGACCTCAACGCGGCGCTGGTGGAGACGCTGCAATCGGCCAGCCGCCAGACGGTGAGCATCGAGGGCACCAGCCGGCTTTCGCTACTCCCCACTCCGCGCATCGTGGTCAGCGACGTCGTTGCAGAGATGAACGGCACCGAGCTCTTCCGCGCCCGGCGCGCGGTGGTCAGCTTCAAGCTCCTGCCGCTCCTTCTCGGCGCCCGCCAGGCCGACGAGATCGAGCTCGAGCGCCCGCGCTTCACGCTGACGCCCGACCTGCTGCGCTGGACGGCGCTGCACCGCTTCGTCACGGCCAATTCCGAACTGCCCAACATCTTCGTCACCGATGGCGAGGCCACCGTGCTGTCCGGGCGCGGCATCAGCGATGTCACCGAGATCAATGGCAGCCTGGGCTGGCGGCGGCCGACATCGACCGTGAAGCTGAACGGCTCCTTCGTCTGGCACGGACAGGCCATCCAGGCGAGGTTCAACCTCGACGATCCGCAGCGCGTGCATGACGGTGAGGACGCCGACCTTTCCTTCGAGGCACACAGCGCGCTTGGCGACATCGAGTTCGAGGGCAAGCTGGCCGGAGCCACGCGCGTGGCGAGCGGCGACCTCGATTTGCGCTCCCCCTCGGCTCTCGCCCTGGCGCACTGGCTGGGAGCGCCGGTCAAAGCCCATGGGCGGCTCGGCGCGATCGCGCTGGAGGGTACCGCCGAAGCCACCGGCGACCGCCTCACCGTGAGCGACGCCGACCTGACGCTCGACGGCAATGCGCTGTCTGGCGTCCTGATCTGGTCGAACATCGGCACGGCGAAGTTCGAGGCCTCGCTCGCCGCGCCCATGCTCGACCTGACGCCCTATGTCACGGCGCTGCGTCCGATGATCGGCTCCGCATTGGGGTGGAGCCGCCGCACGCTGCACACCCTTCCTGAAAGCCTGCCCGAAACGGAAATCCGCCTGTCCGCCGACCGCGTCAGCGCCGGCTCGCTGGAATTCGGCAACGCCGCCGGCTCCATCCGCGTCCGCCATGGCAGTCTGACGCTGATCGTGGACGAACTGGGGACCTATGGCGGCTCGGTCGCCGCCCATGCCAGCTACGAGCCCGCGGCCGGTGGCGGGGTACATGCCGGCCTGTCCGCCCGGGTCGATAATGTTGCGCTGGCGGATGTGCTGGCGGGCGTCGATTCCGGCGCCATGCGCGGCGCTCTGACGGCGAACCTGCGGATCGAAGGTTCCGGCCCCGACACCTTTGATCTCATCAAGGCCCTGAGCGGGCAGGCCGATCTGCGCATCGCCGATGGGATGGTGAGCGGAATGGACCTTGCGGCGGCCGCGCGGGCGGCACGCCGGGAGCCGCTGACGGCGGTCTCCGTGCGTGGCGGCACCACGGCCTTCACCGCGCTGGAGGGCCATCTTGCCGTCGCCGACGGCATCTTCCACGTCGAGAACGGCAAGCTTTCCGGCGATGCGCTGACCGCTTCGCTGTCCGGGGGCATCGATCTGGCGCAGCGCCACTGGGCCCTGTCGGGCGAGGCGCTCCTGGCCGACGAGGCCGATGCGGGGCCGGTCCCCTTCCGCATCGAAGGGCCCTTCGCGCACCCGCATTTCCTGCCCAATGGCCGCCATGCCGTGGAGCGCTCCGATTCCGCTCCCAGCTCCCCGCAATAGGGCCCGTCGCTATTCCATTGTCGCGGACGGCGCCGGCTCGGCGGTGATCTCGTCCCAGGCCTTCATCAGCGCCTTGTCCTCGCCATTCCCCCGCATCGGCGCGGTGTAGAGCCGGTCGAGCGTGGCCTTGTCGGGATAGAGCGCGGGGTTGTCGAGGATCTCGCGGTCGACATAGCGCTGGGATGCGCGGTTGGCGTTGGCGAAGGCGACGTAATTGGTCACCCGCGCAATCACGTCGGGGCGCATGAGATAATCGATGAAGGCATAGGCGCCGGCCACGTTCTGCGCGCTGGAGGGAACCGTCAGCACATCGAACCACATCTGCGCGCCTTCCTTCGGGATGATGTAGTCGATCTCGATCCCCTGCCCCAGTTCCTCGGCTTTGGCCGCGGCCTGGTAGATATCGCCGGAACGGCCCATGGCCGCACAGATCTCGCCATCGACCAGCCCCTCCTGCCAGGCCTTTGCGCGGAAGCCTTTCAGATAGGGCCGGAGATCGCGCAGGAGGTCTTCCGCCTGGGCGATGTCCCGCTCGCCCTGCGCCTGCGGCGGCAGGCCGAGATAGTTCAGGACCGAGGGCAGGACTTCGTCGGGGCTGTCGAGCAGCATGACGCCGCAGGCGCTCAGCTTGGCGAGGTTGTCCTGCTTATAGAACAGCGCCCAGGAATTGGCCGGCGCGTTGGGCAGCGACGCCTTGATGGCGTTGGGGTTGTAGCCGATGCCGGTGGTGCCCCAGAGATAGATCACCGAATGCGCGTTATCGGGGTCGTAGAACGCCGCCTTCGCCACGATGTCCGGCCACATATTGTGCAGGTTCGGAATCCGCGTGCGGTCGATGTCGAGGAAGGTCTTGTCGTCACGATGGCGGGCCAGGAAACCGGCCGGCACGATGGCGACGTCGAAGGGCTGCGCCGCCAGCCGCGCCGGCAGATCGGAGACCTCGTCATAGGTGTCGTAGACGACCTTGATCCCCGTCTCGAGCGTGAAGGCCTCGAGGACGTGGGGATCGATGTAGTCGGCCCGGTTGAGCACGTGGATTTCGGCCGCCTGCGCCGCGGCAGGCAGGGCGGCCGCCAGCCAGGCGAGAGCAGCAACGAGGATGCGCTTACTCATCAGAGGCATCCACAGGGATCCGGCACTCGGACAGGCTCCTCACGCGAGAGCCCTCATTCACCCACGGTTCAGCCATTTTGTACAAGGATAGTCTCCAGGCCGGCGGTGAGCGCCGCGTGATCCTCGGGGACTTTTAAGAATGAAACTCGACCGCTTTGTGGTGGCTGCGACAGCGGGCGCGGCACTCCTGTGCGCCACGATGGCGCCCTCCCTGGCCGCGCCGTTCGCGGCGGATGGCGCGCGTGCTCTCGGCGCCGATAACGCCCTGATCCGGGTGCGGCACCATCATCACGACAATGGCGCGGCGGTTGCCGTGGGCGCCGTGGCGGGAGCGGCCGTGGTGCTCGG
>Ga0182743_1001955_pt1 | contig 19033 bp, 20 predicted proteins | sample eDN3rd30CKraftOP_FD_128522 | JGI IMG/M metagenome (GOLD analysis project Ga0182743, IMG submission 128522) | Enriched Organic Plus compost microbial communities from Emeryville, California, USA - eDNA 3rd pass 30_C Kraft OP (version 2) (version 2) ... | reverse complement strand
TCACCCGCTGGTCTGCGCCGCGTTCAACGCCGACTTCGACGGCGACCAGATGGCCGTGCACGTGCCGCTGTCGCTCGAAGCGCAGCTCGAAGCCCGCGTGCTGATGATGTCTACCAACAACATCCTGCACCCGGCGAACGGTCAGCCGATCATCGTGCCGTCCCAGGACATCGTGTTGGGATTGTACTACCTGTCGGTGCTGCGCGAGGGGCCGGAGAAGAACCTGCCGGTGTTCGGCGATCTGGCGGAGATCGAGCACGCGCTCAACGCGCGCGCGATCGATCTGCACACCAAGATCAAGTACCGCTGGGAGGGCCTCGATTCCGAGGGCAACGAGATCAAGCGCTGGTACGAGACCACGCCGGGCCGTGCCATCCTCGGCAGCGTTTTGCCGCGTTCGACGAAGGTCTCCTTCGACGTCGTGAACAAGCTCATGACGAAGCGCGAAATCTCAAACATGATCGACACCGTCTACCGCCACTGCGGTCAGAAGGACACGGTCATCTTCTGCGACCGGATCATGGCGCTGGGCTTCTACCATGCCTTCAAGGCCGGCATTTCGTTCGGCAAGGACGACATGGTCGTTCCGAAGAAGAAGTGGGACATTGTCGAGAAGACCCGCGAGCAGGCCAAGGAGTTCGAGCAGCAGTACAACGACGGCCTGATCACCCAGGGCGAGAAGTACAACAAGGTCGTCGACGCCTGGTCGAAGTCCACGGATCAGATCGCCGAAGAGATGATGCGCGAAATCTCGGCGACCAAGAAGGACGATGCTGGGCGCGACATGCAGGTCAATTCGATCTACATGATGGCCCATTCCGGCGCGCGCGGTTCGCCCGCCCAGATGCGCCAGCTTGCCGGCATGCGCGGCCTGATGGCCAAGCCGTCGGGCGAGATCATCGAGAGCCCGATCATCTCCAACTTTAAGGAGGGGCTGTCGGTTCTTGAGTACTTCAACTCGACCCACGGCGCGCGTAAGGGCCTCGCCGATACCGCGCTCAAGACCGCCAACTCCGGCTATCTGACGCGGCGTCTCGTTGACGTGGCGCAGGACTGCATCATCACGACGCCGGATTGCGGCACGACCGCGGGCATCAAGGTGCGCGCGATCATCGACTCCGGCACCGTCGTGGCGTCGCTGGCCTCGCGCATCCTGGGCCGCACCACGGCCGAGGACGTCAAGGATCCGACGGGCGAACGCATCGTCATGAAGGCGGGCACGCTTTTGGGCGAACGCGAGGTGGACGAGATCGTCCAGGCTGGCGTGCAGGAGCTTCGCATCCGTTCGGTGCTCACCTGCGAGATGACCAACGGCGTTTGCGGCGCCTGCTATGGTCGCGACCTGGCCCGCGGCACGCCCGTGAACATGGGCGAGGCCGTCGGCGTGATCGCGGCGCAGTCGATCGGCGAGCCGGGCACCCAGCTCACCATGCGCACGTTCCACATCGGCGGTGCGGCGCAGATCTCCGAGCAGTCGTTCATCGAGTCCAACTTCGACGGCACGGTGGTCATCAAGTCGAAGGGCAAGAACTCGGTTGTCCAGAACTCCGATGGTGATTGGATCGCCATGGGTCGCTCGATCGTCATCGCCATCACCGATCCGGACGGCACGGAACGCGCCGTTCACCGGATTCAGAACGGCGCCCGCCTGCGGGTGCAGGACGGCGAGAAGATCAAGCGCGGCCAGCGGATCGCCGAGTGGGATCCCTACACCCGGCCGATCCTGACCGAGGTGGATGGCATCATCGGCTTCGAGGACCTGGTCGAGGGCCAGTCCATGACCGAGACGCTGGACGAGGCCACCGGCATCGCCAAGCGCGCGGTGATCGATTGGCGCACGTCGAGCCGTGCGGCGGACTTGCGTCCGGCCATCGTCATCAAGGGCGAGGACGGCAAGGTGCTCAAGCTGCCGCGTGGCGGTGACGCCCGCTACATGCTGGCGGTCGACGCGTTCCTGTCGGCCGATCTCGGTAGCAAGGTCAAGGCCGGCGACGTGATCGCGCGTATCCCGACCGAAAGCGCGAAGACCCGCGACATCACCGGCGGTCTGCCGCGGGTGGCGGAGTTGTTCGAGGCCCGTCGGCCGAAGGAGGCGGCGATCATCGCGGAGATCTCCGGCACGGTTCAGTTCGGCCGCGACTACAAGAACAAGCGGCGGATCGCGATCGTGCCGAACGACAAGGATGCGGAGACCGCGGAATATCTCATTCCGAAGGGCAAGCACATCCATCTTCAGGACGGCGACGTCGTGGAGAAGGGCGACTTCATCGTTGACGGCAATCCGGCGCCGCACGACATCCTGGCCATTCGTGGAGTCGAGGAGCTGGCTGGCTACCTCGTCAACGAGATCCAGGAGGTCTACCGGCTCCAGGGCGTGCTCATCAACGATAAGCACATCGAGGTGATCGTCCGGCAGATGTTGCAGAAGGTCGAGATCGACGATGCCGGCGAGACCGACCTGATCAAGGGCGATCAGGTCGACCGCCTCGAGTTGCTCGAGGTCAACGCCAAGGCCCGCGAAGAGGGCAAGAAGGTCGCCAGCGGCGTACCGGTTCTGCTCGGCATCACCAAGGCCTCGTTGCAGACGCGCTCCTTCATCTCGGCGGCGTCGTTCCAGGAGACCACGCGCGTGCTCACCGAGGCCGCCGTCAACGGCAAGGCGGACACGCTCGATGGCCTCAAGGAGAACGTCATCGTGGGTCGGTTGATCCCGGCGGGCACGGGCGCGATGTACAGCAAGCTCCGGGAGGTCGCGAGCAAGCGCGACCAGCTCATCCTGGACGAGCGCCAGAAGGAGGCCGCCGCCCGCGAGGCGCAGGCTCCGGCCGAAGTGCCCGCTCTGCCGCCTGCGGAATAGCGGGCGTCGATCTTGCGGACAAAAAAGGCCGCCCTTCGGGGCGGCCTTTGCTTATGTGCGGCTGCCGTCGAGCTGCTGTTCGGCAATTGATTGCGCGGCGGTTCCCCCTCAATCCTGTCGCGGCAGGCCGAGACGATAGACGCCCTTGAAGTCGCCAGGATCGACTGGCTTGCCTTTGCGCAGGATCGTGATGCGGCCGGCCAACGCGAGCTCGACCGCAACGCGGCGCACGGCTGTCATCAAGCGGTGCCACTGCGGCCCGGGTTCGATGGCCCGAGCGACCTCGGGCGGCGAGACGGTCGCGCCGGCCGCGCGTCCTGAGAGAAGGCGGAAGATGGCTGTCTCGATCGCAGCCTGATCGGTGGTATCAAGACTCACGTCAAACGGTCTCCAAGGATGCGATTGGCCTCCGGGCCGAGCTGACGGCGCAACAGAACGATCGCCACCGCGATGCTGGTCGCGATCAGCACCCAGGGGCCGATGAACCAGCCCAGATAACCCAGTGCGAAAAAGAATGCGCGCTGGCCCCGGTTGAAATGGCGCCCGGCCGCCTCGCACAGCCGGGCCACCATGGCGGCGTGGGCTTGGGCCTGCGGCTCGCCCTTGGTCGCGGAGGGAGGTGTCGCTCCGATCATGATGGCGACGTAGTTGAACAGCCGATACGACCAGGCGAACTTGAAGAATGCGTAGACGAAGATCACCGTCAGGCCGATGGTCTTGATTTCCCACTGCACGGTCGTCGTGCCCGTGCTGAAGGGCAGGGCATCGATAACGTCCAGGAATTCGCGCGTGGAGCGCAGGATGGTCAGTGCGCCGCCGGCCGCGATGAGGGCGGTCGATGCGAAGAAGGCCGTGCCGTTCTGAAGCGCGGCCACGATCTGCGCATCCACGATCCGATTGTCCCGCCCCAGAAGCTGCGTGGCCCAGCCGGCACGATGGGGATTCATGCGGGCGTTGAGCCCGGTCTGTCGGCGCTCGTTGCGCGACTGAATCAGCGAATAGATCGCCCAGGTTGCAAGAAAGAAGCCCAGCGCGCTCAAATCCAGTATCGAGAATAGCAAAGCGGCACCTCCGTCCTGGCATCTCTATCCTGGCATCGACTCGCGATTCGTGAATTTTAGCATTGCCTCGCTACGCCCGCGAATGTCGCGGCTTGACCTGCCGCGCGCTTCTGCGACGATTGTTAAAGGCAATAGGGAGATACGAATGCCGCAGACGATTACGACGGGTTACAAGGCTCTGGTGGATGCCGCCGAGCGCGAGGTGGAAACCCTGCCGGTCGAGGAGGCGATCAAGCTTCACGGTCGCGACGACGTGGTTCTGGTGGACATCCGCGATCCGCGAGAACTGGCCCGCGACGGCAAGGTGCCTGGCGCGCTCCATTGCACCCGTGGCATGCTGGAGTTCTGGATCGATCCCGACAGCCCGTACCACAAGCCGGTGTTCAACGAGGACAAGCGCTTCGTCTTCTTCTGCGCTGGCGGCCTGCGTTCGGCGCTCGCCGCGCAGACCGCGCAGCAGATGGGATTGAAGCCGGTGGCGCATGTGCGCGGCGGCTTCGGGGCCTGGAAGAAGGCTGGCGGTCCGGTCGAGCCGGGCGACGCGCCGAAGACCAAGCCATCGTCTTGAAGCGACGGGGACGGACGTGGCGCTGCGGTTGATCATCGGCAACAAGAATTACTCGTCCTGGTCGCTGCGGCCGTGGATCGCGATGAAGGTTGCCGGCATTCCTTTCGAGGAGGAGGTTCTGCCGCTCGACACGCCCGCGTTCAAGGAGCGCCTGTCGCTTGTGTCGGGCACCGGCAAGGTGCCGACCCTCATCGACGGCCAGGTCCGGGTCTGGGAGTCGCTCGCGATCCTGGAATATCTCGCCGAGCGATATCCGGATGCAGGGCTGTGGCCGAAGAATCCGGCCGCCCGGGCGCATGCCCGTGCGATCGCCTCCGAGATGCATGCCGGTTTCCAGGCTTTGCGTCGCGCGTGTCCCATGAACATGCACCGGCCTGCGAAGGCCATCGCGCTTGACGACGAGGCGCAGGCCAACATCGCGCGCATCGTGCAGATGTGGACGGATTGCCGAGCTCGTTTCGGCGCCGCGAACGGCGAGGGGCCGTTCCTGTTCGGGCGTTTCGGTGCGGCCGATGCCATGTACGCGCCGGTCGTCTCGCGGTTCCGGACCTATGCGATATCCTCCGAGGCCGGAACCGAGAGCTATATGGCTGCCGTGGAGGCACTGCCGGCCTATGCCGAATGGTTGGCAGCCGCGAAGGCAGAGCCATGGATCCGGGCCAAGGATGAAATCCCCTGATTTCGGACGGATGGAAGCGTGGGTTCGAGACACCGTGTCGCTCTTTTGGAGCCATAGGGGACTTGCAAAAGTCGAAATTAGTTCCAAATCTCGCGCCTGATTTTTGGATGCGAAAAAGCCCGCCTGGACCTGCGGACCGGTCAACACGCCTTGGCTCTTGGCTTTGGGTCCTTAGACGGGCGCTTTTTCGGCCATCGTCTTTTGCTTTGGCCTGGGGAGACTGACGCCATGCGATTTCGAACTGCGATTCTGACGGTATTCCTCGCGACGCTGATGCCCGCCCTTGGGGCGCTGGCGCAGGAGCCGCAACAGGCCCAGCCGGTGAAGGGCATCTACCTCCTGACCGATTATCCGGCTGTGACGGTGCGGCCCGGTACGACCTCGACGATCAATCTGCGGCTACAGAATTTCCAGGTGCCGCCGGAGCGTTTCGCGCTTTCTGTCGAGGGTGTGCCGGAGGGCTGGACGGCGACGCTGCTCGGCGGCGGTCAGCCGGTGGCTGCCGCCATGGCGACCATGAACGACAGCACGACATTGCAATTGCGCATCGAGGTGCCGGCGGACGCGGACATGAAGCCGCGCGAGGTGATCGTCAACGCCACGGGCGGGCAGAGCAAGATCGCGTTGCCGATCCAGGTGTCTCTTGCCAAGGAGCTTCCGGCGCGCCTGTCGCTCAAGCCTCAGCTTCCGTCGCTGCGCGGCTCGGCGCGGTCGAACTTCGAGTTCATGCTCGACCTGAAGAACGATTCCGGACGCGACCTTGTGGTGGGTCTTTCAGCGCAGGCGCCACCGAATTTCGGCGCCACCTTCGGGGAGCAATACGGAAGCCAGGAGTTGAACTCCATCCCGGTACCGGCGGGCGAGTCCAAGACCGTGAAGCTGACCGTGCGTCCGCCTTCCACGGCGCGCGCCGATACGTTCCCTGTCACGGTGCGTGCTTCGGCTGAGGACGCGACAGCCGAGACCAAGGTCGAACTGGCGATCAGCGGTCAGCCGCAACTGACCATTTCCGGACGTGATGGCGTCATGTCGGGACGCGCCGAAGCCGGGCGGGAGACCTCGATCCCGGTCGTGGTTGCCAACAATGGCACGGCGCCCGCCGAGCGGGTCGAACTGTCCAGCACTGCGCCGAGCGGCTGGCAGATCCGGTTCGAGCCCGCGGCCCTCGACGGCATTCCGCCGGGCGAACAGCGTGAGGTTCAGGCGTTGATCACGCCGCCGGACAAGGCGATCGCGGGTGACTATGTGCCGACGCTCAATGTCACGGCGGGCGGCGAGTCCGCCAATGCGCAATTCCGCATCACCGTGGCCACCTCGACCATGTGGGGTATCGTCGGCGCCGGAATCATCGGCATTGCCCTCCTGATCATGGTGGGCGCCGTCGCACGGTTCGGCCGGCGATGAGCGTGCCGGTCATCGAGGCCGAGCGACTGACCAAACGCTACGGCCAGGCCACGGCCGTGGACGGCATTTCGTTCACGATCGGGCGCGGGGAAATCTTCGGTCTGCTCGGCCCCAACGGGGCCGGCAAGACGACGACCATTCTGATGATGCTCGGCCTGACGGAGGTCACCGATGGCCAGGTTCGCGTGCTTGGTTACGACCCGGTGCGCGAACCGCTTCAGGTCAAGACCCGCGTCGGCTATCTGCCCGACGCGGTCGGCTTCTACGATCACATGTCGGCGCTGGAAAACCTGCGCTACACCGCGGCGCTGATCGGCATTCCTCCAGCGGAGCGCGAAGAGCGCATTCGCGCGGCGCTGGAGCGCGTGGGACTGACGGCCTCGACCCGCAAGCGGGTGGGAACCTTCTCGCGTGGCATGCGCCAGCGGCTGGGCCTTGCTGAAATCCTGATGAAGCGCGCCGAGATCGCCATCCTGGACGAACCCACGCACGGGCTCGATCCGCAGGCGACCGTCGAGCTTCTGGAGATGATCCGGGGTCTCAAGCGGGATGGCGTGACGGTTCTTCTGTCGTCGCATCTGCTCGACCGGGTGCAGAGCGTTTGTGACCGGGTGGCTCTGTTCCAGGGCGGCAATATCCGCCTGATCGGCACAGTTCCGGAACTGGCGCAGCAGGTGCTCGGCGGCGGCTATGCGGTCGAGGTCGAGGCGTCGGGCGAGGGACTGGCCGAGCGTCTCGGCCAGGTGCCGGGTGTGCGGGCAGTGGAAGGCGTCGGGCCGGAGCGCTTCCGTCTTCTGGCGGAAAGCGACGTGCGTCCGCAGGCCGCGGCGGCGGTCGTGAGCGCGGGTGGGCAATTGCGCCAGCTCAGTGTCGAGAACCCGTCCCTTGAAACCATCTACAACCGCTATTTCGAGACGGCGGGGGTGCAGCATGCGGCGTGAGGGCTCTCCTTGGCGCGGAATGAACGTGGTGTTCTTTCGCGAACTGTTCGACCATCTGACCGGACCGCGCATGCTGGTCCTCCAACTGCTCGTCGTTCTGTTCGGCGCGGCGACGGTCTATTTCGCTGTGGAGCACATGCGGGACACGGCGGCGCAGGATCCGCTGCTCTATCTGCGGCTGTTCGCGCCGCCCGGACAGGCAACCTTGTCCTTCGTCACGGTGATCACCATCCTGGTGCCGCTGATGGCGATCGGGCTCGGCTTCGACGCGGTCAATGGCGAATATAACCGCCGCACCATGTCGCGGATTCTGTCGCAGCCGCTGTATCGCGATGCCCTGCTGCTCGGAAAATTCCTCGCCGGCCTGACGACATTGGCGATCACGCTGACGATCCTGTGGCTGCTGGTGATTGGCTTCGGCCTGATCCGCCTCGGCGTGCCGCCGGGTCTCGACGAAATGCTGCGGTCGCTGGTGTTCTTGCTCATCACCATCGTTTACGCGGGCGTGTGGCTGGCGTTGGCCATGCTGTTTTCGGTCTTGTTCCGTTCGCCGGCGACGGCGGCGCTGGTGGCTCTCGGGGTTTGGCTGTTCCTGGCTCTGCTGTGGCCAGCGGTGGCGCAAATGCTGGGCGCCATGATCTCGCCGCCCGACGTCCGTTTCGCGGCGCTGGGGTTGCAATCGCCCGATACCCTAGCCTGGCAAACGGCCTTGTCGCGGATTTCGCCAAGCACGCTCTATGGCGAGGTGGTGGTGGCGATGCTCAACCCCGATGCGCAATCGCTGACCAACCTGCTGGCCCAGTTTCAGGGCCGCCTGATGGGATCGCCGTTGCCCTTCGGTCAGAGTTTGCTTCAGGCATGGCCGCAGATGGTGACGCTGATCTCCAGCATGATCCTGCTCTACGTGGTCAGCTATGTCGCCTTTCAAAGGCAGGAGGTGCGGGCCTAGACCGCACCGGTGCGAGACGACCGAAAGGCCCGGCCATATGCCGGGCTTTTCTATTTGGCTTTATCGTTCTTGAGTTTGTCGCGCTCGTTGTCGGGGAATGAACGCTCTTCGTCCGCATCTGCCTTGGGCAGGTAATCGGGCCTTTTGTCCGATGGCCTTTCGATCGGCGGCGCGAACCGATCGGGCGGCGCCTGGTCGATCAGCGGCGGAGGCGGCTCGGGCGATTCCACTCGGCCCGGTGGGACCGGCTGCTGGGGCGCTGCGGCGGCGAGCGATAGGGGCAGGCATGCAAGCGCCACTGCCAACATCCGTTGCAATCTGGCCATAGGTGTCATCTCCGGCCTGTCGTCCGTCGGCAACGCGGGTTGCGCGCGGCCGTTCCATCGGGTGGGGTGGCGGACCTATAGTGACGCAGGAGGGAATCGCGTGCGTCTGTCGTCAGCCGTCGATCCGCAATCCGAGGAGTTCCGCACCAACGCCGCGCATATGCGGATGCTGGCGCAGGATCTCGTCGCTCGCAGGGAGGAGGCTGCGCTCGGTGGCCCGGTCCAGGCCCGCGAGCGTCATGTGGGGCGTGGCAAGCTGTTGCCCCGCGAGCGGGTCGCAAGGTTGCTCGATCCGGGAGCGCCGTTCCTCGAATTGTCACCGCTGGCGGCGGCCGGCCTCTACGATGACGCCATTCACGGCGCGGGTCTGATCACCGGCATCGGCCGGGTGGCGGGCCGGGAATGCGTGATCGTCTGCAACGATTCCACGATCAAGGGCGGCACCTATTATCCGCTGACGGTGAAGAAGCATCTGCGGGCCCAGGAGATCGCCGGCGAAAACCGGCTGCCTTGCATCTATCTCGTGGATTCCGGCGGCGCCAACCTGCCGCACCAAACCGAGGTGTTTCCCGATCGCGATCACTTCGGCCGCATCTTCTACAATCAGGCGCGGTTGTCCGCTGAGGGCATTGCGCAGATCGCCGTGGTCATGGGTTCGTGCACGGCGGGCGGCGCCTATGTGCCGGCGATGGCGGATGAAACGATCATCGTGAAGGGGCAGGGCACGATCTTTCTCGGCGGGCCGCCGCTGGTGAAGGCAGCCACGGGCGAGACGGTTTCGGCCGAGGAACTGGGGGGCGCGGACCTGCATGCGCGCCGTTCGGGCGTGGTCGACCATGTGGCGGAGGACGATCATGCGGCCCTTGGGCTCACGCGGCGCATCGTGGCGGGACTCGGCGCTGGCGTATCGGCCGGTCTGCCGCTGCTCGAACCGCGCGAACCGGCCTATTCCGCCGAAGAGATCGACGGCATCGTGCCGACCGATCTGCGCCGCCAGTATGATCCGCGCGAGATCATCGCGCGTTTGGTGGATGCGTCGGAGTTCGAGGAGTTCAAGGCGCTCTATGGCGCGACCCTGGTGACGGGATTTGCGCATCTGCATGGAATGCCGGTCGGCATTCTTGCCAACAACGGCATCCTGTTCTCCGAAAGCGCGCAGAAGGGGGCGCATTTCATCGAATTGTGCTGCCAGCGGCGCATCCCGCTTCTGTTTCTTCAGAATATTACGGGCTTCATGGTGGGGCGCGAGGCCGAAGCGGGCGGCATCGCCAAGGACGGCGCCAAGATGGTGATGGCTGTCGCCTGCGCACAGGTGCCCAAGATCACGGTGATCGTTGGTGGCTCATTCGGCGCGGGCAACTACGGCATGTGCGGCCGGGCTTATGGCCCACGCTTCCTGTTCACCTGGCCGAGTGCCCGCATTTCGGTGATGGGCGGTGAGCAGGCAGCATCGGTGCTCGCCACCGTGCGGCGCGACAACCTCGAAGCGCGTGGCCAGGCATGGAGTGCTGATGACGAGGAGGCGTTCAAAACGCCGATCCGTGAGCAATATGAACGCGAGGGGCATCCTTATTACGCCACCGCTCGAATATGGGACGATGGCATCGTCCTGCCGTCGGAAACCCGTCGTGTGCTGGCTTTGGCGTTTGCGTCCACGCTGAATGCTCCCATCCCGGCGACACGATTCGGCGTGTTCCGCATGTAAAAAGGATGCTTCAGAGGGCGTGAAAGGGTTCGGGAGCGGTGTTTGAGCGTTCCCGGGCGACCGGTCAGACCGGTTCCAGTGCCGGGATCAAATTGACGCCCCCTGGCGCTGTGCTAGACTGTACCCTGCAACCTCGATTTTCGGCTGCCTTGCTTCGCTCCCGACTTTGGGCCGCGCTCAAGACACTACCCAAAACTCGGATGGCTGCCCCGTCTGCGATTGTCGTGTTCGGGATTAAAGCAAAAGCGAAGGAGGGCATCATGCCCGTCGGCACCGTGAAGTTTTTCAATACCCAGAAGGGTTATGGTTTTATCCAGCCGAATGACGGCAGCAAGGATGTGTTCGTCCACATCTCCGCCGTTCAGAACGCCGGCATGGACACGCTCAACGAAGGCCAGCAGGTTTCGTTCGATGTCATCACCGAGCGGGGCAAGCAAGCGGCTGGCAACCTGCGGTCGGCCTGACACCGTCTGGTCTTGAGTGATGAAGCGCCCGGTCTCGACCGGGCGCTTTTGTTTTTAGGTGTGTTGTTCGCCGCGCGCGGTGTGCCCTTATCTGGCTTTGATCGCTTTCAGGATGGAATGGCCGTCGGACCGAAGCTCCCGCCGTGCCTGCGATAAGACCACATAGGCGCCTTGCAGAGCCATCGTCGCCATGATGGCCGCCACGATGCTGTCGGGCCAGCCCGTGGCGGTGCCGAATACGCCGAGAGCCGCCAGCAGAACGGCCAAGTTGCCGAACACGTCATTGCGTGTGCAGATCCAGGCCGAGCGCATATTGGCGTCGCCCGCGCGATGCTTCCAAAGCAGCCAGAACGATGCGGCATTGGCGGCCAGCGCGGCAAATCCGACGGCGCCCATGGTGACGGCATTGGGCAGCGTTCCCTGCATCACGTGCCATAGCGTCATGCCCAAAACCCATAGGCCGAACAGCGCCATCGAGGCGCCCTTCGCAAGGGCCGCCGCCGCCCGGTAGCGCAGAGCCATGCCGACCACCAGCAGGCTGATCGCGTAATTGGCGGTATCGCCGAGGAAATCGAGCGCATCCGCCAGAAGCGAGGCCGACCCTGCCGTGACGCCGGCGCCGATCTCGACCAAAAACATGGTGCCGTTGATGGCGAGGACCGCCAAAAGGACCCGCCGGTAGGCCGCCTGCACCTTGGGATCGGCTCCCGGATCAGGTTGATGGCTGCAACAATTCGCGCTCATGCTGCTTTGACTTGCTCTGTTTGATCGGAGAGCGCATCGTGGACCCTGTAGCCACTACAGGGTCAAGCGATGGATGGACTGAGCATCGGACAATTGGGTCGGGCGACGGGCACCACGGTCGAGACGATCCGCTATTACGAAAAGATCGGCCTGTTGCCGGCGCCGATCCGCACGGCCGCCAACTACCGCGTTTATGCGGAGCGACACGTGCAATTGCTCGGCTTCATCCGGCGCGCGCGAGAATTGGGCTTCTCGATCGAGGACATTCGCGAACTGATGGAGCTTGCCAGCCATCGCGAGGCACCATGCGCCGATGCCGACGGGTTGGCGGCACGTCACCTGGAAACGACCGAGCGGAAGATCGAAGCGCTCAAGCGGCTGCGTCGTGAGCTCCGCGATACGCTTGCCTCATGCGAAGGCGGGCGGATTGCCGAGTGCCGTGTCATCCAGGCGCTTTCGCCGGATCTTCCATCCAAAAAAGTGAAAACGGCCATTCGGTCGCCCGCCGGATGATCGCTCGATGCAGGAGCGCGATATGACTTATCAACGATTCAACACGGCGCTGATCGTCGGCGCGGGTTCCGGGCTGAGCGCGGCGTTGGCGCGGGTCCTGGCCAAGGAGGGCATACAGGTGGCGCTGGCGGCACGATCGCCGGAGGATCTGGCGCCCTTGGCGGACGAAATCAGTGCGCGAACGTATGCCTGCGACGCCACGCGGCAGGCGGATGTGGAGCGGCTGTTCTCGGATCTGGAGGCGGGGTTCGGCGCGCCCGAGATCGTGATCTACAACCCGAGCTACCGGGTCCGGGGGGCGATGGTCGATCTCGACCCGGCGGAGGTGGAGCGCACGATCGCGGTGACGGCCTTTGGAGGTTTTCTGGTCGCTCAACAGGCCGTGAAGAGGATGTTGCCGCGCAAGCATGGCGTCATCGTGTTCACGGGCGCTTCGGCAAGCGTGAAGGGCTACGCCCAATCCGCCCCTTTCGCGATGGGTAAATTCGCGCTGCGCGGTCTGGCGCAAAGCATGGCACGGGAACTCCATCCGCAAGGGATTCACGTCGGCCATGTGGTGATCGACGGCGGAATCCGGAGTGCTCGGCGGGAGGAACCGGCGGGCCAGACGGCATCGCTCCTCGATCCCGCCTCGATCGCCGCCAGCTATCTTCATCTGATTCATCAGCCGCACAGCGCCTGGACCTGGGAGATCGAGGTGCGGCCTTGGGTGGAGCGATTTTAATCGGAACGAAACCGGCGGTATCCGCGTTGGACGGAAACCAGAGGCGATACGAGCAATCGCAGCGTCACTGGATGGAGAGCCTCCGGCTTTACGGTCGGGGGCTCTGCCATATTGAAAAGTCACGAAATGGGGCAGTCGGGGCGGGAGGTTGAAAATGTATCGGGTTTACAGCGGCCCTCGCGGCACCCAACGCATCTCGCCGCTTGAAAAGGAACGATGGCTGTTCAAGGAATTTGGTTCGTTCGATGACGCCATGAGTTGGGCGGCTCACGTCCGTAAGGAAGGACGCGTGGCATTGCTGATCGAAGGAGACGACGGCACAAGCTTGTCGAAAACCGAAATAGCGGCGGCGCTGGCAATGTCAGGAGACCGACTTCCCGCCGGGGCGGCTTGATCGGCTCGTTTTGTTTCCTTGCCTGGATACTCAAGGCGGCTTAGGCCGCCTTGAGCAATTGGGCGTCGCTCACGTTCCATTCATGATGTTTTCCGCAAGCGGGACAGCGGGCCAAAACGCGTTTGCTACGGATACGCAAAAGCGTCTCCAATTCGCTCTCGATGCCAGTATCGATATTTCGCCCGGTGCTGGGGCACAGAAAGTGCAGCCGTTCCATCACAGCCTCCATGCAAGGCAGTTATATATTGTAACGTGAACGCTCCGAACGGCGCAATTGCGCATCAGGTGCGGCGGAAATTCGTCCTTTCGCGCCGGCGATTCACATCCTGGTGAGTGGCTTGCTGATGAGTGGCTTGGACCCAGCTCGCGGGGTCTCGATTCTGTACGCCAATCTATAAGGACGGGTATTTTTTCGGTCTGCAACCGCAAAAAGTGCAAGCTTTTTCCGCGATTTTCCGGAGCTAAACTGCTATAATGATTTTAGCTCATGTGAAATGGCTGGCTGAACCGCGGCACATTCGTCGCTCAGCAATAATCGATGGGGGTCATGGCCAGCGCCAATCACGAATACAAGTAAAGCGTTAGAGTAACAGGAGGGTTAAAGTTGCTGAAAACTCATAAATACTCGATCGGACAAAGCGTGCGTTATACCGCCGGTCCGCTGACCCGCTCCGGGCCGGGCGCCGCTTTCAAGATCATTCGGTTGATGCCTCCCGACGGCGATGAACATCAATACCGGATCAAGAGCACGGAAGAGGCATTTGAACGCGTCGCTCGCGAAAGCCAACTCGACCGCGATCATTGAACCAATCGGCTGATCTGAAACGCCACGGGCCCGCTCGACGGGCCCGTTGTTTTTTCCGGTGCTCATGGAATTGAGCGGATGTCTCGGGTGCTAGCCGGACATTTTGTTGGAAAGATTCATCCAGGCGTCGTGCATTTTCAAACGCACGGAATTCCAATTGCGTGAAACCACCTCCCAGTTCACCATATTGTCCTGCACTGTGATGGGGGTTGTCGCGTTGGCTGAGGTCGATCGGGAATCATGGACATAGGCGACGCCGAGGGTAAGAGCCACACCGAGGATCATTCCTAAAAGAACGCGCATATTTTCCATTCCCCTTCGTCACGATGCAGCAGGAACGCGGCATCGATTGCTATAGTTCCATCCGGTCATGCGGGTTGCGGATCGGGAAAGGGGTGGGGATGGCGATAAGGCTGGGAGTACGGTGGTCAGGAGTGCCGATCGCGGGACAATCGTGGCCGGCTTTGCTGTAATGAACTCATGTTCTCATCCGTCCTGATCGCCAATCGCGGCGAGATCGCTTGCCGCGTGGCTCGCACCGCCAAGCGGCTCGGTCTGCGGACCATCGCGGTCTATTCGGAAGCCGATGCCTCCGCCCTTCATGTGAGGCTTTGCGACGAGGCGTTGGCGATCGGTCCGCCGCAGGCCGAGCAGAGCTATCTGTCGATCGAGCGGTTGATCGCGGCTGCGCTTGAGGCGGGCACCGATTGCGTCCATCCCGGCTACGGATTCCTGTCTGAGAACGCCGAATTCGCCGAGGCGTGCGCGCGGGCAGGTATCGTCTTCATTGGACCGCCTCCGTCGGCCATGCGGGCCATGGCGGAGAAAGATCGTGCCAAGGCGTTGATGGAGAAGGCCGGAGTGCCGGTGGTGCCCGGCTATCACGGAGAGCGCCAGGAGCCGGCGTTCTTGAAACAGAAGGCCTACGAGATCGGCTATCCGGTGATGGTCAAGGCGGTCGCCGGCGGTGGTGGTCGTGGCCTCCGTCGTGTGGACCGCCATGTCGATTTCGAGATCGCGCTGGAGGCGGCTCAGCGAGAGGCATTTTCCGCATTCGGCGATGATCGCGTGCTGATCGAAAAATGCGTGGCGGCGCCGCGTCATATCGAGGTGCAGGTGTTTGCGGACGTGCATGGACATGCCGTTCATCTCGGCGAGCGCGATTGCTCGCTCCAGCGACGACATCAGAAGGTGATCGAGGAGGCGCCAGCGCCGGGGATGACGCCAATCTTGCGTGAGGCGCTGGGCGCGGCCGCCGTGCGAGCGGCGCAGGCCGTTGGCTACACGGGAGCCGGGACAATCGAATTCATCGCCGATACGAGCGATGGCCTGCGCGCGGACCGCATCTGGTTCATGGAGATGAATACGCGGCTCCAGGTCGAGCATCCGGTGACGGAGACCGTGACCGGCTTGGATCTGGTGGAATGGCAATTCCGGATCGCGGCTGGCGAACCTCTGCCGCTCGCGCAAGGCGATGTGGAGATCAGGGGCCACGCCGTGGAGGCGCGCCTCTATGCCGAGGATCCGGCGCGCGACTTCCTGCCGTCCGCCGGCCGGGTCTTGGCTCTATCTCTCCCGACAGATGAGGGCGTGCGGGTGGATACGGGCGTCGAGGCCGGGGATACGATATCGTCGCACTACGATCCGATGATCGCCAAGGTGATCGCGCGCGGCGATACGCGCGAACAAGCGCTTGCACGCCTGACCGAGGCTTTGGAAGCCAGCGTCGTCGCGGGCCCGGCAACGAATACGGCGTTTCTCGCGGCCGTGTGCCACGCGACGGACTATGTTGCAGGCGCGGTGGATACCGGTTTCATCGACCGGAACGTGTCGGCGCTGGTCCCGCGCGGCATGGACCGTGCCGCCGCGGCACGCGGCATCGTGGCGCTGATCCAGCGTGACCGGGCCTGGAGCCTGCGCTGTTCCCCCGACGGTGACAAACCGGCGTCGCCCTGGGACGCAACGGATGGATTTCAGCTTTCCGGGCGCCGACAGCTTCGGTTGCCGTTTCTCGTTGACGGCGAACCGGTCGAAGCCGGCGTGATGTTTGGCGCCGATGGTCTCGCGGTCGAGGTGGATGGCGCGGCGGGCGATCCCGAGGCACCGGCGTTTGATGATGGCGATGCCGTCATTGTCGTCAGGAGCGGACGGCAGACACGGGTGCGTCTGCGCGGCGTGGAGACATCCGCCGGACATTCCGGCGAGGCGGACGGAACGGTTCGCGCCCCGATGCACGGCAAGCTGCTCGCTGTTCTCGTCGAGGTCGGTCAGACCGTCGCGCCAGGCCAACGGCTGGCCATCGTCGAGGCGATGAAGATGGAGCATGCGCTCACCGCGCCATTCGCGGGAACCGTGTCGGCCGTACCGGCCGCGCCGAGCACGCAGGTTGCGGAAGGCGTGCCCCTGGTCGTGATTGCACCAGCGGAATAGCTGCCCTGTTCACAGGCCGCCGGGTCGCGCGTTCTGCTGAAGGCCGCTCCATGCTAGAAGCCGGCCATGACGCTGCATCTGATCAAGCTCTCGGTCGGAACCGATTCCGTCGAGGATCTCCAGTCCTGGATCGACGGACGGCTGAAGGCCGAGCGAAAGCGTGGCACCAAGCAACCGCAACGGGTTCACGTCACCCGCATGGTTCCCAAGCGCGCGGACGACATTCTCGATGGCGGCTCGATCTACTGGGTGATCCGCGGCGAGATCGCATGCCGCGAGCGGGTGCTCGGGATCGAACCGTTCGTGGACGGGGAGGGCATTGGCCGCTGTCGGCTCATCCTCGATCCGAAATGCGTACCGGTGCGGCCGCGACCATTCCGCGCCTTTCAGGGCTGGCGTTATCTGGAGACCAAGGACGCTCCGCCCGATCTCGGCAAGGTCGCCCGGGGCACCGAGGCCATGCCCGAAGAGATGCGGCGTGAATTGCGTGAGCTTGGTCTCTTATGAGTTGCTAGACGCGTTTTGCATCCTCGCGCCGATCATCGGCGCCGACGCGGTCGTGCTGGCAACGTCTCCTTGAGCCAGCCACGAATGACGGCCGCGATCTCATCGCTGTTTTTTTCCAGCATCATCATATGGCCATTGCCTCGGATGCCGAGGTCAGCCAGCCGGATCATCGTGTTGGCGACGCCAGCCTGCGTCAGATAGGCGGCGGTGCAATGATCATAAGCCGCATGATAGGAGGCTTCCGCGACAAGGATCAGGATCGGTATGCCAGTGAGATTGACGAGTTGCCGGGCCGGCTCCTGCTGAAGCCAGCAGCGCACGAGTTCCGCCTCGTCAGGCTTGCTTTGCCGGACGAAAGATAAGGCTTCGCCGGGCTTGAGTGGCGGATCGTAGGTCAGCGGCACCATGCCCAGCCCCGAGGTTTTTCGGGGCCCGATATCGGCAAACCAATCGGGTGCTCCCAGGAAATCGGTGTCGTGGACCGGAGGACCGTTCGGTTCGATCGCGGCGATCGCCTTCACAAGGCTCGGCCGTGCATCGGCGACCGGCCAGGCGAAGGCGCCGCCCTGCGAATGGGTCAGGAGAATCGCGGGGCCGATCTCGTCCAGAAGCGCGATCAGGGCGTCGCGGTTGATGACCTGCTGCCAGGAAAAATCAGCGATGGACGGAAACTGAGAGGCGTAGAATTGCTCGAAGGCGTCGTCGCCGGGCAGACCCGAGCCGGGCCATTGGATATGCCGCGCCGCCTGAGGCCAAGGCCGGCTTCTGGCAGGCGCAACGAAGCGCTGTGTGGTGCGTTCGAGGTTTTGCGGCGCCAGCGCGCCCTGCGCCTGCGACCAATGGGCCGAGCGGCCGCGTGCCACCTGATCCACGACGTAAACCGCAAAGCCACGGCGGACGAAATACTGAGCCCATCCCTCGCGACCATCCGGCGTGCCGGTGAAATTGGTGCCGGTCTGGTTTCCGCCGTGGATCATCACCAGCGGGAAGGGCGATTTGCGGGCTCTGGGAATGAAATATTCCACGTAGAGCTGGCCGGTTGTGGGCGAGCCGTCGATGTCTCGGTCGATCCGGCCGCCCACGAATCGGTGGCCCCAGGTCTCCAAAGACAGGGATGGTGTGCGCCCCGCCGGCCTGCCCATGCGATGCTCTCCTCTTGGTTCGTGAAAATGGTGTCGCGCAGGAGTGGCGCGATCTTGTTTTCGTCCAGATTGGCGGAGGCTTCGATCTTTGTCCAAATCGCAAACGAGTAGGAATGCGAAAAGACGAGGGAATACCAGCCAGGCATGCCCATCGGGATTGCGCCGAAGGGCGCGCTGGAAGTCAGCCGAACAACGTCGGCCTGAAGCCTATTGGCCGGCTTCCTCGCCGGTTTTCAGTCTTGCGGCGTGCCATGTCTGTGTGAGTGGGGAGGAGGCACCATCCCGAGGCTCGATCCGACCGCCGGCGACGCGACCATGGAAGTGGGTGTAGCGTCCATTCTCCAGCTCCACCGCGAAGTCGAACGCTTCGCCGCGCAGCCGAATGTCTTTCAGGGGTTGAGCACGACCATCGATCTTGGCTGTGCCACGAACCACTTGGTGATCCTGAGACAGGCTGATCGTGAAGCTCTTGCCCTGGCTCTCCACGCGCCATTCACCGGCGACCCGCGCGGGTACGATCCAAAGATAGATGGTGCGATGGTTGATCCGCTCGACGATGTCGGCAGGCCATTCCGTCATGGGAAACTCGTGGGCGACGATACGGGTGCCGGGCGTTAATTCATTCAAGAAGCGGGGACGCAGGAGATTGTTCACCGCCACGGGCAGGTAAAGCATCACCACGCTGGCGTCCTGGATGGATGTCTTGAACAGGTCGGCCTCGCGGAACTCCACGAGATTGTCGACGCCGGCCGCCTTTGCTTTTTCCTTGGCGCGCTTGACGAGCGCCGGAACGATCTCGATCCCCAGTCCCCGGGCGCCG
>Ga0182743_1001951_pt1 | contig 19047 bp, 20 predicted proteins | sample eDN3rd30CKraftOP_FD_128522 | JGI IMG/M metagenome (GOLD analysis project Ga0182743, IMG submission 128522) | Enriched Organic Plus compost microbial communities from Emeryville, California, USA - eDNA 3rd pass 30_C Kraft OP (version 2) (version 2) ... | reverse complement strand
TCGCGACGAGAAGCTGCGCGACATGCAGAACGAGGAGCGCCGCTACCAGATCGTCAAGGACCTCTCGGATAACCTGACGATCTCCTACAACACCTCCGAAGTGGTGATGGCGCGCCTGATGCAGACGACCAACGCCAAGGAGCGCGTCTACCAGCAGGCGATTTCGTTCTTCTCGACCAACGAGACAGTGCTTACCGCGCTTTCGGCCTCGTTCACCGGCATGTTCGGCCTCCATGAAGCCACCGCCACGCTCGATGCGATGAAGGAAGGCGTCTCCAAGAGCCTCGAAACGCTCTCGGAAGTAGGCGACAAGGTGCAGGAAGAAGCGGTGCGCGCCGGTTACGGCCCGACCGTTCGTGCCGATGCGGTCAAGAAACTGGTCGACAGCGTCGTCAACTTCCAGGAAAAGTCGCAGACGATCATCAACGAGATGCGGGCGGCCTCGACCAAGAATTCCGCCGAAATCCGCGAGGCGGTCGAGGACGGCAAGCACCGTCTCGCCCAGCTCGCAGCCGAAGGCAACGCGTTGCTCCTGGAAACCAAGAAGGCGTAATGCCCCGGGAGCGGCGACTGGGACCAAAACGAAGACATGAGTGACACGACAGCCACCCCGGCTGCCCCTCTCGACGAAGTCATGCTGGCCATGGACGTGGTGGATACCCTCCGCCATCGTCAGGATCTGGTCGATCGCGAACTGGACGAGGATGCGCGCGAAAAGCAGCTCCTCGCCAAGTTGCGCGACATCTACCACCAGCAGGGCATCGAGGTTTCCGATGCGGTCCTGCGCGAAGGCGTGGAGGCTCTCAAGGAGAGCCGCTTCGTCTACACCCCACCCAAGCCGGGCCTGGGCACGACCCTGGCCCGTCTTTACGTCACGCGCGGGAACTGGGGCCGCTGGGCCTTCGCCGTGGTGCTGGCGCTGGTGGTGGGACTGGGCGGCTACTACCTGGGCTACAAGCCCTATCGCGCCGCGCAGGCCGAACAGGCGCGCCTCGAACTGGCCGAGGGCATGCCCAGCCAGATGGACGCGCTCTACCAGACCATATTCGACGAGACCAAGGTGCAGCAGGCGGTCAATGAGGCCGACCAGTACCGCACCCGCGGCAAGGCCGCCGCGGCCGAAGGCAATCGCGCCGGAGCGCAGGCGGCGATCGACAACCTCACTGCGCTTCGCGATACCCTGCGCCAGGAATATACGCTCAAGATCGTCAACCGGCAGGGCGTGCAGTCCGGCTTCTGGACCTTCCCCGAGATCAATACCGAAGCGACCAATTACTACATCGTCGTCGAGGCCCTCGATCCGCAGGGCAACGCCCTGAGCCTGCCCGTCACCAACGAGGAGAACGGGCAGACCGAGACGGTCAACATCTGGGGCGTGCGCGTGCCCGAAGCGGTCTATAACGCGGTGGCGGCCGACAAGCAGGACGACGGCATCATCGAGCGCAACGTGGTGGGTATCAAGCAATACGGATTTCTGGACGTGGACTACGTGATCCCGGTCCTCGGCGGCGCGGTGACGCGGTGGTGACCAATGAGCATTAGCGGACCGGAAGCTCTCAGCTCGCTCGAAGAAGCCTTGCGCGACATCCGGCGCGAGGAAGACGAAATCTCAAAGCGCCTGGCCCGCTCGGCCGAGCGCATCGCCAAGTTTCGCGAGAACGAAGGCGAACTGTTGCGCCAGCTCGCCATGGTCCGCCTCGATCCGGCCACCCAGGCCCAGCTCGACAAGACCATTTCGCAGGCCGAAGCGCAGGCGCGCGACATGATCAAGCGCCATGCCGGCGAACTCGCCTCGACCGAGGACGCCCTCAAGACGCTCGACGCGGCGATCGCCCAGTTGACCCAGGACCGGGCCGCGGCGCTCGCCGTCGTCGACAAGCGCCAGGCCGAACTCAAGGCCCTCTCGGCCAAGATCGCCACCGCTATCGCCAAGGACCCCGCCTATGCGCAAAAGCGCAAGGAGGCGAGCGACCTGCAGGCGGTAGCCGCCGAGAGCCTTCGCAAGACACAGCAGGCCGAAGCCGACCGCGAGCAGAAGGGCCGCCCCTATCGGGACGATCCGCTGTTCATGTACCTGTGGAATCGCGGCTACGGCACGCGCAACTACCAGTCCAACAATCTCTTCCGCTGGCTGGACGGCAAGGTCGCCGCCCTCATCGGCTTCAATGGTGCGCGCCCGAACTTCGCCATGCTCAATGAGCTGCCGCTGCGCCTGCGCGAGCACGCCGAGCGCCAGGCGGCCAATGCGGCGGCGGCCGAAAAGGAAGTGGACGACCTCGAGAACCGCGCGATCGATGCGGCCGGCGGCCAGCCGGTTCGCGAGGCGATCGAGAAGGCGCAGACCAGCATCGCCGAGATCGACGGCAAGATCGTTGCCGCCGAAGACGACCGGGACGAGCGCGCCAAGGCCATGCGCCAGCTGGCCCAGGGGTCCGATCCTGCTTTCGAGCGTGCCATCTCCGCCTTCGCCGAAGGCCTGGGCCGGGAGGACATCCAGTCCCTCCTCGCCGAAGCCAGGCGCACTGCCACCGCCCAGGACGACGCCATCATCGCCCAGATCGATGACATCCGCGTGCGGGTGCGCGAGGAGGATGCCGAGACGGCCGACCAGAAGGAACGCCTCAAGACCTTGGCGACCCGGCGGCGCGAGCTCGAGGACATCAGCTACGAGTTCAAGAAGCAGCGCTACGACGACCCGCGCTCGACCTTCCGCGAAGACAAGCTGGTGGGCGACCTGCTCAACGATTTTCTGCGCGGCGGTATTGCCGCGGCTACCTACTGGGATCTCTGGCGGCGCAGCCAGAACTGGAGTTCGGGCACCTCCGACTGGGGCGGCGGCTATGGCCTGCCGCGGAACGGGCGCAACCCGTGGCCGGATAGCGGCGGCGGGTTCAACTGGCCCGACAACAGCTTCGGCGGCGGCAGTTCGCGCGGCGGATCTTCCGGCGGCGGCTGGGGCGGCGGCAGTTCAGGGGGCGGCGGCTTTTCGCGACCGCGCACCGGCTCGGCGGGAACGCGCAAGACCGGCGGCTTCAAGACCGGGGGCGGTTTCTAGCAGGGCGCCAGCGCGGTCTGGTTGGAGAGCGCCAGGGCGTTGGCAAGGACTTCGTCCCTGATCAGGGTCGCGCCCTCGGCTGTGCCCGGCAGGCTGACCTTGACCGAGAATCTGGCCTTTTCGACATCGACCGGCCCCGTGCCGCAAAAGCGCGGCGCCACCGACAACCCGCCGGTGGCCGAGGCATTGCCCGTCGAGCGCGCCCACGCCTGGGCAGCGCGCAGCGCCTGCTTGTCGGCAGGTGCGAAACCCATGAAGTAATAGGCCCGCCCCGCCGCGGGCGGCGGCAACGCGGCAGCCAGATCGCCCGGATCGGCGAGCGCCAGCACTGCGTCGACGCGCCTTGCAGGCTGGCCGGGTACCGAAAAGCTGACGCTCATCGTGGTGGTCTCGGGGACCGGCTGCACCTCGGACGGCAGGTCGAGGATCAGCACCAGCTCGGAAACATCCTGGCGCACCGGATCGACCGCCTCGAGCTTTTTCTGGGTTTCGGGAACGAGAGACGAACAGCCCGCGACCAGCAGGCCGCAGAGCAACGCCGCGAGCGGACGAATCGGAAAACCACGCATCCTCATGCCCCCAGTCTAGTGATGCGGGTGGCGAAAGTGCAGCGGGGCGCGCAAGAAAGCCGGGCAAATCGGGGGATGGTGCCGTTGGCATCGCGCCGGTGATGCGGCAGACTTCCAGGCGGAGGGGGCCGAATGGATTTTCCGCGAGCACTTGCCGTCCTATTGCTGGCACTGACCGTGAGCGTATCTCCGGTTCGCGCCTCCTGGGAGCGGGGCCTGGCCGAGTACGAAGCCGGGCAGTTCGAGGAGGCCTTGTCGCTCCTGTTGCCCCTGGCCGAGGCGGACGATGTCCGGGCCCAGGAGATCGTCGCCGACATGTACTTCTTCGGCCAGGGCACTGAGCCGAACAGCCTTGAAGGCCTCAGGTGGTCGAGGCGCGCCGCTGCGCTCGGCAGCGGGGAGGCGGAGAACGATCTCGGCGTCGCCTACGCCCTTGGCGATCAGGTCGAGCAGGATGACGCCGAGGCCCTTCGCTGGTTTCTCAAGGCCGCCGGGCACGGCAACGCCAAGGCGCAGATTTCGCTGGCCAAACGCTACCTTTATGGTCTGGAAGGCGTCAGCCGCGACGTTGCCCTTGGCCTGCGCTATCTCGAAGCCGCGGTGAGCAGTGATCATCCCCGCGCCCTGACGAGCCTCGCCCAACTGACCGAGCAGGGAGCATTCGGCCTGCGGGCCGACCGCCGCGAGGCTTTCCGCCTGCTGGAACGCGCCGCCGAGCAGCGCTTCGCGCCCGCGCAGATGAACCTGGGCTTCCATTATGCGATGGGGATCGGCGTGCGTCGCGACCCAACCAGGGCCATCACCTGGTTCATGATCGCGGCCAATGGCGGCTGCATCCGTGCCGCCCAGATGGCCGAACCCTGGGTGGCCGGGCATACGGACAAGGCGGTCGAGACGGTCCGGCAACTGGTGGCGGAGTGGGAGGCGGTTCATCCGCCGCGTCAACGCCGTAATGCCAACGACCTCGGTCCGGATTCGAGCTGCGCGCCGATCGCGCGCCCAGGTGCTCTCAAGACATAGAAAAAGGGCCGGCGTCGCCGCCGGCCCTTGTCGAAGTCCTACCCGTTGCGATCAGGACGAACCGGTGCCGTCCTGGCGCACGAAGGCGATGCGCAGCATGTTGGTGGCGCCGGGCGTGCCCAGCGGAATACCCGCCGTGATGGCGATGCGGTCGCCCGGCCGCGCCAGGCCTTCCTGGTAGGCGATGACGCAGGCGCGATCGACCATGTCCTCAAGGTTCACCGCATCCTCGGTCTCCACGCAGTGGATGCCCCAGACGATCGAAAGACGGCGCACGGTGCGGTAGTTCGGGGACAGCGCCAGGATCGGCTTGCTGGGACGCTCGCGCGCCGCGCGGATCGCGGTCGAACCCGAGGAGGTGTAGGTGACGATGGCGGCCAGGTCGAGAGTCTCGGCCACCTGGCGCGTCGCCGCCGAGATGGCGTCGGCAGCGGTCGCCTCGGGCTCGGTCATCTGCGCACGGATGATCGAGCGGTAGTTGACGTCGTTCTCGACGGCAACGGCGACCTTGTTCATGGTGGTGACGGCTTCCACCGGGTACTGGCCCGAGGCGCTCTCGGCCGACAGCATGATGGCGTCGGCGCCTTCGAAGACGGCGATGGAGACGTCCGAAACCTCGGCGCGGGTCGGCACCGGCGAGGTGATCATGGATTCGAGCATCTGGGTGGCGACCACCACCGGCTTGCCGTAGCGGCGCGCGATGCGGATCATGCGCTTCTGCAGGCCCGGCACCTGTTCGAGCGGCATTTCGACACCCAGGTCGCCGCGGGCGATCATGAAGGCGTCGCAGAGCTTGATGATCTCCTCGAGCCGTTCGACGGCCTGCGGCTTTTCGATCTTGGCCATGACGCCGGCGCGGCCCTGCACGATCTTACGGACATCGATGATGTCCTCGGGGCGCTGGACGAAGGAAAGCGCGATCCAGTCGGCGTCGTTCTCGAGCGCCTTGAGCAGGTCAGCATGGTCCTTTTCGGTGAGCGCGCCAACGGAAAGCAGCGTGTCGGGAAGGCTGACGCCCTTCTTGTCCGAGAGCTTGCCGCTGTGGACGACCGTGGTTTCGATTGAGCCGCCGCCCACGCGCGTGGCGCGCAGTTCGATCTTGCCGTCATCGAGCAGCAGCCGGTCGCCGACGCTGACGGCCTCGAGAATTTCCGGATGCGGAAGGTGGACGCGATTGACGTTGCCCGGTTCGGGCGAGTTGTCGAGCGTGAAGGTGGCGCCGGCCGTGAGCATGACCGAGCCGCCGTCGAACTTGCCGACGCGCAGCTTGGGGCCCTGCAGGTCCACCAGGATCCCCAGGGGATGCTTGATGACCTTTTCGACGTTGCGGATGCGCGTCACCGTCTGCGCCAGCAGCTCGTGGCTGGCATGGCTCATATTGATGCGGAACACATCGGCGCCGGCCCTTGCCAGCTCCTCGATCGTTTTCTCGTCCTGGGAGGCCGGTCCCAGGGTCGCCACGATCTTTACGCGTCTCAAACGTCTCATGAATCAATCCGAACTTTGAGTAGTGGCCGGAGAATCCGGCGCGGGAGTGGTCTGGTCGTCGGGCGGCGGGGCGTCCGAGCCGTCAGGGGAGCCGCTTTCATCACCGAGCGGAGCACCGCTCACGTCGTCGCCTTCCGGCACGGCATCGCGGTTTTCGGTGAGCTGCAAGGTCCAGTCCGAGCGGTTCTGCGTGTCGACTTCGAAAAACCCGGTGCGCTCATAGCCCCGCGCCAGACAATCCTCAACACCGAAAATGGTGAAGCTTTCGTCGCGCGTGCACATATAGACCGAGCCGTCCCAGGCTCCGCCCCCGATATCGTCGGCGACATAGAGATAGTAGAAGCGCGAGTTGAGATCGCCCTGGTAGACCACCGCGCATTGCTGCGGGGCGGCGACCCACCATCCTTCCGACTGCCAGCCGCGCTCGGCCCGGTAACCCAATGCCACCGATACCTGATTGCCCGTCTCGTTGCAGACCCGCAGGTCCGCATAGGCGGGTTCAATCGATACAAACGGGCTGCACAGCAGCGCGCCGATCAGGGCAAAACCGAGACGGGTGTTAAGCAACAGATTGCCGAATGCCATGAAAAGAAGTCCTGTTTGTGCGCAAGCGCTCCAGCCAAGTCAACCGCTAATGACGGGATTTGACCGAATTGCGAAGGTCAAGCGCGCCCAGGAGTGGATTGCACCGGAAACCGCTTGAATGCGCGGCCTGCCTGCGGTTGAACGGGGCTCCAAAGAGTCTAAGGAATCGACAATGGCAGAAGACAGCGTCGCCCAGGATCAGCTCAGGGCATTCATCGAGCGGATCGAGCGCATGGAAGAGGAAAAGGCCGCCATCGCCGCCGATATCCGCGAGATCTACGCCGAGGCCAAGGGCAACGGCTTCGATACCAAGGTGCTGCGCCAGGTGGTCAAGATCCGCAAGCAGGACCACAACGAGCGCATGGAACAGGAAGCGATCCTGGACCTTTACCTCTCCGCGCTGGGCATGCAGGCGGCTCCGCCCGAGGACATGTAGTCCTCGGCGCCGGCCGGTAAGGGCCGGCAATTAAGGGTCGGGCAGGCATGGCGCGCGTTTTCCTCGCCTCCATGCATTGCGCCTCCCCTCCGAATGAAGGTATTTTTCGCACTATTGTTACTTTAGGCATTTTCCGAACAACGGGTGCGGGGGCTGATCACATATCTGCGCGTGAGAGACTGGTGAGACGCCTCAGGCAGGCGTTTCTCGACTATGGCTATGAGCAGATTTCGATGAGCGCGCTGGCCGAGATTTGCGGCCTGACGCGGCGGGCCCTCTATCACCACTTCTCCAACAAGGAAGAAGCCTTCCGCTACGTGCTGCAGTTCGACGGCGAGGTGGCGATCCGCGACGGACTGGCCGCCGGCCGCGCCCGCATCGAAAGCGGCGCCTCGGCGGTCGAAGTCATTACCGAGATCATGGACATTCGCTACGGCGACAATCGCCGCCGCCTGGCTGCCTCGCCCCACGCGCTCGAGATCAACGACCAGGCGTTCCGGCGGGCACGCGATATAATGGTGCAGGCGGCCGTCGACTTTCAGGCTCAACTCGCCGTCGTCATCACCGAGCTCCATGCCAAGGGCATGCTGTGCCTGCGTGCCAATGTGCGGGCCGAGACACTGGCGCAGATGCTTTCGGACGGCGCGCGCGGCAGCAACCAGGCCCTGCCACCCATTCCCCTCGACCAGCTGCGCCAGCGCTACGCCACCATGACCGAGGCCATTCTCTATGGCTCGGCCAACCGAGCCGCTGACCAGGATCGGCAGAGCAAGGTTGGCGCCTCCCGGCTAACTGCCTGATTCTTCAGCAAAGCTCGCCAAAGTTCAGATGTTGAGCGAGTCGTCTTGACTTTTTGGCGCGGACACCCACAGATTGAAACCGGTTTCACAGTGGCGCGGCAGGAGGACACTTGCGGCTCGACCTCTCAATCCTGGTGCCTCACCTCGGCTTCCTGGCCGAGGGCGCACTGCTGACGGCGCAGGCCTGCGGGCTGGCGCTGATCGGCAGCCTCATCATGGGGGCGCTGGTCGCCATCGCGCGGACATCGTCCTCCCGGGCGATCCGGGGCGTCGCTTTCGCCTATGTCGACCTCTTCCGCAACGTCCCCTTCATCGTCCAGCTGTTCTTCTTCTACTACGGCCTCCCTGAGCTCGGGATCTATATCGACGCCTTCACCACGGGCGTGATCTCGCTCTCGATCGCCGGCGGCGCCTTCGCTTCGGACGTGATCCGCTCCGGTATCCTGGCGATCGACCCGGGCATCATCGAAGCGGCGGAGGTGAGCGGCCTCTCGCGTCGCAAGACCTTCACCAGGATCGTGCTGCCCATCGCGCTGCGCACCTCGGTGCGCCCGCTGGGCTCGGTGTTCATCAACCTGATCCTCACCTCCTCGATCCTCTCCACCATCACGCTCAACGAGCTGACGGGAACGGCCAAGATCGTGGCCTCCGATACGTTCAAGCCGTTCGAGGTCTATGTGGTGCTGCTGGTTGTCTACGCGGCGCTCACCTACCTGGTCTCGATCCTCATCGGGCTCCTGCACAAGCGGCTCAACCGCGATCTCGTCGAGGGAGCGGTCGCCTGATGCGCTACACCGATTTCACCCCGTTCGACCTGGTATTGCTGGCGCAGGGCCTCGGCGTCACCATCGGGCTCTTCCTCGCCACCACCGTCATCGGCCTCTTCATCGGCACGGCGCTGGCGGTGATCCGCTTCTACCGCGTGCCGGTATTGACGCAGGTCGTGACCTTCATCACCGAGCTCCTCAAGAACTCGCCGGTGCTGGTGCAGCTCTTTCTCGTCTTCTTCGGCCTGCCGGCCTTCCTGCGGATCAACGTGACGCCGGTGGAAGCTGCCGTCATCACCATGTCGGGCAATACCGCGGCTTTCATCTACGTCATCGCGGTCTCGGCCATCGAATCCATCGGTCGCGACCAGATCGAGGCGGCGCGCGTTTTCGGCCTCACCCGCTGGCAGGTGCTGCGCCACATTATCGCCCCACAGGCTACCGCCTTTGCCATCGGGCCGCTGACGGGCCTTCTGGTCAACCAGTTGCAGGTCACTTCGCTCATCTCGGTGATCGGCGTCATGGACCTCACCAAGATCGGCAATACCCTCAACCTGCGTACCCTGCAGCCCTTCATCGTCTGGGCCGTGGTCGGGGTGCTCTACTACCTCTGCGCCAAGCTGATCGCCTGGCTGGGCTCGCGTCTGGAAACGCGGCTGCGCGCCCACACCGCCTGGAAGGGCCTCTGAAATGATCAAAGCCGAAAACGTCAAGAAGGTCTTCGGGCCGGTCACCGTCCTCGAGGACGTCAACCTCACCGTCAATCCGGGAGAAGTGGTTTCCATCCTCGGCTCATCCGGTTCGGGCAAGTCCACGCTCATCCGCTGCATCAACGGGCTCGAGCGGCTCGATGGCGGCAAGATTACCGTCGACGATTTCGACGTCTCCAAGCCCAGGGAACTGGCCGAAGCGCGCAAGCGCTCGGGCACCGTGTTCCAGCTCTTCAATCTCTATCCGCATATGACGGCGGTCGAGAACGTGACGCTCGCCCCCATCGAAGTGCTCAAGCGCCCCAAGGCCGAAGCCGAGAAGGAAGCGCGTGCGCTGCTCGCCTCGGTCGGCCTTTCCGAGCGCGCCGACGCCTATCCGGCCCAGCTCTCGGGCGGCCAGCGCCAGCGCGTCGGGATCTGCCGGGCCCTGGCGATGAAGCCGCGCTACCTGCTGCTGGACGAAGTGACCAGCGCCCTCGATCCCGAAATGACCGCCGAAGTCCTCAATATCCTCGCCAAGCTGGCCGAGGAGGGGACGACGATGGTGTTCGTGACCCACGAAATCGAATTCGCCCGCCAGATTTCCGATCGCGTCGTCTTCCTCGAAAAGGGCAGGCTCGTGGTCGACCTGCCGACCGAGCAGTTCTTCGCCGAAGATGGCGGCATGGCCAATCCGCGCGTCGCCCAGTTCCTCTCCAAGATGCGCAAAGACTGAGTAATCTTCATGCTGCTTCTCGCAAATTCAGAAGCCTATCCGGGCTTTGAAACCTCCATCGACCTTCTCAGAAAGGGCGAGCATGGCCTGGAGGCCATGGTCGCGGGCATCGCCCATGTCGAGCGCGACGTGCGCGTGCGCTCGGTCGGCTTCGGCGGCTGGCCCAACATGGTGGGCAAGATGGAATTCGATGCCGGCGTCATGGATGGCACCACCCGTGAAGTCGGCTCGGTTGGCGCCGTCCCCGATACGTTGCCTGTCGCCGCCCTTGCGCGCCAGGTGATGAAGCGTCTACCCCATGTGATGCTGACCGGGGACGGCGCGCGTCGCTTTGCCAGTGAAACCGGTTTCGCAGTGGACGAGACCCTCTACGAGGACTCCAAGCGCGTCTGGTGGGAGCGTCTCGAAAAGGAGCTATCGCCCGAAGACCTGGCCAAGTTCCCCAACATTCCGCTGGCGCCGCTGAGCACCACCATCACCGATCCCGAGCGCGTCCGCGACACCACCGTGTTCCTGTGCTCGGACGCCAGCAAAGGCATTCACGCCGCCACCTCTACTTCCGGCTGGGCCTGGAAGTATCCTGGCCGGCTGGGCGACAGCCCCATTCCGGGCGCCGGCTTTTATGCCGACAGCCGCTACGGCGCGGCCGCCTGCACCCATACCGGCGAGATGACCATGCGCTGCTCGACCGCGCGCACCGTCGTTCTGGCCATGAAGCTCGGCTACTCCCTCTCTGACGCGATCAAGCTCGCCGTCGAGGAACTGGCCGAACTCACCGAAGGGTTCCTGGCGGGCGTGGTGATCCACGCCATCGACGCCAAGGGGAACCACGAGGTCGTCAATTTCCGGTGCCCGGGCGAGATCGCCTACTGGGTCTGGGATGAATCGATGTCCGCCCCGGAAAAGCGGGCAGCGAAAACCGCTTGATCAAGAGAGGAACCCCATCATGAAGCGCATTCTCACTACCCTTGCCGCGCTGGCGCTCGTCGCCTCGACGGCCCTGCCGGCCGCCGCCGGCATGATCGACGACATCCGTTCGCGCGGCGTCGTGCGCATCGGCGTGTCGCTGGGCGGCGAGCCGATCGGCTTCCGCGACCAGCAGAACAACCCGGTGGGCTACGACGTCGACGTCGCCACCATGCTCGCCGAAAAGCTCGGCGTGCCGGTCGAATTCACCGACGTCTCGGGCGACGCCCGCGTTTCGATGCTGGTCTCGGGCCAGCTCGACATCGTGGTCGCCAATACCTCGGCCACCCTCGAGCGCGCCAAGTCGGTCAACTTCTCGATCCCCTACAACCGTGCGGGCCTGCGCATCATCGTCCAGAAGGATGCCGGCATCACCAAGCTCGAAGACCTGGCCGGCAAGAAGGTCGTGGTCGGCCGCGGCACGACCGGCGAAGCCTTCCTCAAGAAGGCCGTCCCGACTGCCGAGCTCGTCTACACCGACAACTTCTCGCCCGATGGCGTGCTGCTGCTCCAGCAGAAGCGCGTTGACGCCGGCATCGAGGATTCTTCGCTCCTCGACTATCTCGCTACCAAGAACGACACGCTGGTGACCCTGCCGGGCCTCTATTCGAACGACCCGATCGGCATCGCCGTCGCCAAGGGCGATCCGGAATTCGTGCGTTGGATCGACATGTTCGTTTCCGACTACATCCAGTCGGGCGCCTACGAAGCCAACTACAAGAAGTGGTGGGGCGAAAGCGCCAACCCGCCGGCTCTGAACCCGCTGTGGTAAGCTGAAAAGAGAAACGCCGCGGACCAGTCCGCGGCGTTTTCGTATCCTGGGACCTTTCTGAGGGATGCCCCAACCGCGGACCTTCGCCCGGGAGTGTCCAGCGGCACAGGCCAGCCCGGCGCCGGCAAGCGCCTACGCCGTCAGGCGCGGCACGAAGCGGGTTGGCACGCGGATCGGGTCCTGGCCGGGCTTGAAGGCCGCCGGCTCGATGAGGAACTGCACGATATGTTCGACATAGGCGGCTTTGTCGTAGCCGATCGAGGCGATCGGATAGGCGTCGAAATCGGTGAGCGAGAGGTTGTCGAAGCCATAGAGCCGGAATTTCCGCGGGCGGTTATGCGGGAAGTCGGCGCGGCAAACATCGAGAATACCCATGGCCATGGCGTCCGAGGTGCAGAACACCGCGTCCGGGCTGTCCCAGCCGGTCAGCGTGGCGGCCGCCTCATGCCCGCTTTCGTAGGAATAATCGCCCTGGACGACGCGCACGAGCTCGATCCCGTGCTGGGCGAAGGCCTTGCGGTAATGCTCGACGCGCGCCTGCTCGACGAGCGAGGAGGAGCGCCCGGTGACCAGGCCGGCGGATTTGACGCCCTTGCCTGCCGCATCGGCCACCGCCTGGTTGATGCCCACCGCCTCATCAGGGATGACCGCGGGCGAGAGCCCGTCGTGCCTGCCGTTGAGCATGACCACCAGGTCCGATCGGAAAAGCCTGCGCACCGTTGCCGCGTCGGCAAAATCGGAGAAGACCAGGGCGGCATCGACGTGATAGGCCACGCCCTGGCGCAGGAATTCCTCCACCCTTTCGACCGAGCCGACGCGGATCAGGATCACCTGCTTGCCGATCGACTGGATGCGGTCGAGAAGGAGGTCGAAAAGGTCGAGGTCGGAAAGATCGTGGATGTGATTGACGACGACGGCCACCAGATTGACCGTCTTGGTGGTCAGGCTTTGCGCCAGCAGGTTGGGCTTGAACCCAAGGCGCTCGGCGGCCTCGAGCACGCGCTCGCGCTTGTCGGCCGAAACCGGGCGTTTTTCACTCGAAAGGGCGCGCGAGGCGACGGCGCGCGACACCCCCGCAAGCTTGGCCACGTCCCCGATGGTGGGGGCGCCGTGTTTGGGTTCAGCCATGGCCTATATCGTTCCCATCTTGCCAAGTCGCATCGAATCGCGGGGCTAGTGGCAAATCCTAGCGCGCCGTTCATTTGAAAGCTGTTAAACCCAATGACGACCATCGTTTGTTTTGATATCGGCGGCTCGGCCATCAAGGGCGCGCTGGCGACATCGCCCGAAGCCATCCGACCACTGGGACGCGTGCCAACCCCCCTCGATGACTTCAGCGCCTTTGCCGAGGCCCTGCGCGGCGTGGCCGACGCGGCCGATGCGGCAGCACCGATTTCCATCTCCATAACCGGGGTCGTCGACCCGCGCACCGGGCGCATCAAGTGCGCCAATATCCCGTGCATCGATGGCCGTACCCTGGCCAAGGATCTCGCCGCCATCATGGATCGTCCGGTCCATGTTGCCAACGATGCCGATTGCTTCGCACTGGCCGAGGCCATGGCGGGCGCCGGAAAGGGCGAGAGCATCGTCTTCGGGGCCATTCTGGGGACCGGCGTCGGCGGCGGGCTCGTCGTCGATAGCCGGCTGGTCAACGGCGCCGGTGGCTTCGCCGGGGAGTGGGGCCACGGGCCGGTGGCCGCCACCCACGCCGGCACGCCGCCGGTCGCCATTCCCTCCTATCCGTGCGGCTGCGGACAGATCGGCTGCGTCGATACGGTCGGGGGCGCCCGCGGCATGGAGCGGCTGCACCTTCATCTTCACGGCGAAAGCCTGCCGAGCACGGCCATCGTCGCGGCCTGGGAGGCGGGCGACGCCTCGGCGGCCCGCACCATCGATTGCTTCCTCGATCTCGTGGCTGGACCGCTGGCGCTGGTGGTCAATGTCGTGGGGGCCGACATCGTGCCGGTGGGGGGTGGTCTCTCGGGGTCGCGTCGCCTCATCGCCGAACTCGACACGGCGGTCCGCCGGCGCATCCTGCGCCAGACCGACGCCCCACTCGTCGTGCCCGGTCTTTGTACGGTCGAACCCGGCCTCATCGGCGCGGCCATCCTGGCGGGAGCAGCGGCATGACCCTTCTCGAAGTCTGCGTCGCCGATCCGCAAAGCCTCATCGCAGCCCTTGCCGGGGGCGGACAGCGCATCGAGCTCTGCTCGGCGCTCGAACTGGGTGGCGTCACGCCCTCGCCCGGCCTCATGCGGCTGGCCGCCGAGGCGCCGATTCCGGTCTATGCCATCGTGCGGCCGCGCAGCGGCGATTTCGTCTATGACGCAGCCGACCTCGACTGCATGTATCGCGAGATCGACACCATCCGCGAATTCGGGCTCGCAGGCGTCGTGCTCGGGGCCTCGCTTGGCGACGGCCGGCTCGATGCGGCAACGCTCGACAAGCTGGTGCGCCATGCCAAGGGGCTGGGCACCACGCTCCACCGCGCCTTCGATCTGGTTCCCGACATCGCCGAGGCCGTCGAGCTTGCCGTTTCCCTCAAGTTCGAGCGCATCCTGACTTCGGGGGGCGCGCCGACGGCGCCGGAGGGGACCGAGGGGCTGGCGGCAGCGATCGAAGCGGCCAAAGGGCGGATCGGCATCATGGCCGGCTCTGGCCTGCGCGCCGACAATGTGCGCGCGCTCCTCGACCGACTCCCGCTCGAGGAGGTGCATTCCTCCTGCGCGGTGGCGGTGCCCTCGCGCGGGGAGGCGGCCATGCGGCTGGGCTTTGCCGCCCCGACCCGCAAGCAGACCAGCGCCGAAGCAGTGCGGGCTTTCAGGGCCGCGATCGCGGCTCCGGCCCTATAGCGCCTTGACCATCAGCACGGTGGTAAGGCCGCTGTTCCATTCCTCGTCGGGATATTGCGCCGCCTCGGCATAGCCGTGGGCGGCGTAAAAGTCGCGCGCCGGCCTGTTGAAGGTGTCGGTCTCAAGCTGGGCGAACCTGACGCCTTCGGCGCGCATGGCGGCTTCGGCATGGCCGAGAAGCGCGCTGCCGATACCACGCCGCGCCTCATTGGGGTCGACATGGAGCGCCCCGATGAAATCGCCCTGCCAGTGCACCATGCCGACGACCTGGCCAGCGCTCTCGGCGACAGTGAATTGCTGCCAGCAGCCATCCACATAGTCGGCGACGCGCGTGCTGGCGCGGAAGGCGGCCTTCGCCTCTTGCGTCAGTTGGGGTTCCCAGGTCGAGCGAAAGGTGGCCTCGAGGAGGCGCAGCAGCGCCTCGCGGTCCTCCGCGCGCGCCGGACGCAGCGCGACCGGGCCGGTCAAGGCAGGGTCTTGTCGGCCAGTGCCGTCTTGAGGAGGGTTTCGTCGGCGCCCAGCGCCTCGAGCGCCGCCGTGACGATGCCGGCACGATCGAGACCGGCGGCGGCGTACATGGCGTCCTGGCTGGCCTGCTCGGTGAAGACATCCGGGATCATCAGGGGCCGGAACTTCACCTTGCCGTCGAGAAGGCCGTTGCGGGCGAGGAAAGTCGCCACATGGCTGCCGAAGCCGCCGATGGAGCCTTCCTCGATGGTGAGCACGACCTGGTGCTCGCGCGCGATGCGGGCGATCAGCTCCTCGTCGAGGGGCTTGAGGAAGCGTGCGTCGACCACCGTAGGGGCAAGGCCCAGGGCGGCGAGCTTGTCGGCAGCGGCGAGCACTTCGCCAAAACGCGTGCCGTAGGAAATGAGGGCGATCGGGCCGCCCTGGCGCACCAGCCGGCCCTTGCCGATGGGCAGGATCTCGCCGCGCGCCGGCATGTCGACGCCCAGGCCGTCGCCACGTGGATAGCGGAACGCGATGGGGCCCTCGTCATAGGCAGCGGCGGTCGCCACCATGTGGCGCAATTCGGCTTCGTCGGCGGCGGCCATCTGCACGATGCCGGGAACGGCGCCGAGATAGGCGGCATCGTAATTGCCGGCATGGGTGGGACCATCGGCACCGACATAGCCGGCACGGTCGATGGCGAAACGGACCGGCAGGTGCTGGATGGCCACGTCGTGGACGACCTGGTCATAGGCGCGCTGCAGGAAAGTCGAATAAATGGCCACGAACGGCTTGAGGCCCTCGGCCGCCATGCCGGCGGCGAAGGTCACCGCGTGCTGCTCGGCGATACCGACATCGAAGGTGCGGCTCGCGAAGAGCTCGCCGAACTTGTCGAGCCCGGTGCCCGAGGGCATGGCCGCAGTCACCGCCACGATGCGTTCGTCGCGCTCGGCCTCCTGGATGAGGGTCGAGGCGAAGACGCTGGTATAGGACGGGGCGTTGGAGGGCGCCTTGGCCTGGGCGCCGGTGATGACGTTGAACTTGGAGACGCCGTGATACTTATCGGCTGAATCCTCGGCCGGGGCATAGCCCTTGCCCTTCTTGGTCACGACGTGGACGAGGATCGGCCCGTCCTGTGCGTCCCGGACATTTTCGAGCACCGGCAGCAGGTGATCGAGATTGTGGCCGTCGATGGGGCCGACATAATAGAAGCCGAGCTCTTCAAAGAGCGTGCCGCCCGTCCACCAGGAACGCGCGAATTCCTCGGTGCGCCGCGCCGGCTCGTGGAAGAACTGCGGCAGCGCCTCGACGATCTGCTTGGCCGTCTTGCGCACGCCGCGATAGACGGGGCCGGAAACCAGCCGCGCCAGATAAGCGCTCATGGCCCCGGTGGGGGGCGCGATCGACATGTCGTTGTCGTTTAGGATGACGATGAGGCGCGCGTCCATGGCGCCGGCATTGTTCATCGCCTCATAGGCCATGCCCGCCGACATGGCTCCGTCGCCGATCACCGCCACGACATTGCGCTTCTTGCCCTCGAGTTGGGAAGCGACCGCCATGCCCAGGCCCGCCGAGATCGAAGTCGAGGAATGGCCTGCCCCGAAAGGATCGAAGGCGCTTTCGGCGCGTCGGGTGAAACCGGAAAGGCCATCCTTCTGGCGCAGGGTGCGGATGCGGTCGCGCCGGCCGGTCAGGATCTTGTGGGGATAGGCCTGATGGCCCACGTCCCAGATCAGCCGGTCATGGGGCGTATCGAAGACGGCGTGGAGGGCCACGGTCAGCTCGACGACACCCAGGCCCGCGCCCAGATGGCCGCCGGTCACGGAGACGGCGTCGATCATCTCGGCCCGCAGTTCATCGGCGACCTGGCGCAGTTGTTCACGCGGCAGGCCCTTGAGCTGGGACGGGTCGTTGATGGTGTCGAGAACTGGAGTAAGCGGCTTGTCGGTCAAATGCCGATCCTTTTCGCCGGCCCTAATGGTGTCGCTAGTGCTTTAGAGAGACACAATAGGCATTGCAACCCGACACTTCAACGGGAGGCGACGAGAAGCGGCCGGCCGGTCACAAAACGGCTCGATTCGAGCGTTTGGCCACCTTCGGTGACGAATCCGAGGCGCGCCACATAGGGCCCGAGCTCGGTTGCCGGGTCGAGATCGCCCTCATCGGGCTCCCAGAGCACGCCGTAGGTGGCGCTGGAAAGCGCCTGGGGCTGGGTGAAGATTTCGGCGACGTGGTCGAAGTCGGGCGCCACCAGTTCGACACTGCGCGCGGCGACCCCGGCGATGGGCTGGCTGGCCGCGAGCTGAGCCGCAGCCTTGGCCGCCGGAGCGCTGGTGCCGGCCTTGCCGACCGCGTTCCAGGTGGTATCGAAAAGGCCGGAAAGCCCACCCTTCGGAACCGCGCCGCCACCGAGGGATGCGGTGCGGATATTGCTCGGATCGATGACCGGCTTGGGCGGCAGGCTGGCAGTGGTATCGCGCGAGATGATCATCTCGAGAGCGCGCTGCGCTTCCGGATCCTGCTGGGGCTGGGGCGCATAGGCGGTAACCAGCTCGGCCGGAGGATTGGTCATGAGCACGCGCGCCGCAGGCACCGGGGCTTCGAGCGAAGCGAGCGCCACCACGGCGGTTTCCGCACTCGCCTTGCTGTTGGTGGCGACCATGAGCCGCTCGGACTTCTGCATGGGGATGGGCGCAACCTCTCCGTTGCCGGACAGTTCGGCCTGGGTCAGGGGTGCGCTGGCATTGTTGCCGAAGGGCAGAGCTGGTGCCGCCGTTTCAAGGCTCGCGGTCTGGACGACGGCAGCCTGGCCGGGGCGCTCGGCGGCGGGCAGCGGCACGGGCGCGGTGACTTCCACGGTCTGCACCGCGCGCTGTGCCGGACCGTTATCGGCCACCTGCACGACGGGCGACTGCTTCTTGCCGAAAAGCGAATCGAAGATATTGCCGCCGCCACCGACGGAATCGCCGACCCCGCAGGGCACGGAATGGCACTTCTGCCATTCGGCCATGGCATATTGGCGGCCGGTCGAGGAGAGCGGCTTGCCGTCGGCCGGCAGGTGCAGCGTCTTGCCGTCGGGGAAGACGCGCTTGAGCTGGGCGGTGGTCATGCGCGGCCAGGCGCGCACGCTCCCGGTATCCAGGTGCACGAACGGGCTGCCCGAGGTCGGGTAGTAGCCGACCCCGCCGACCTGGAAGCGCATGGCGGTGGCGCGCAGGGTCGCCAGGTCGATGCCCGGGATAAAGAAGTCCATCGCCTTGCCCTTGATATGCTGGGAATTCTCGGCCACCCCCGAGGAGGAGGCGCGCAGCATGGCGTTGGTCTTGGGCGAGCGGTAGGAGGAAACGATGTTGATCGGCTGGGTGGCCCCGACCGACTGGTAGACCTGCCAGACCAGATCGAAGAGCGCCGGATCCATGGTGGTCGGCTCGTTCGTCCGCCAGTCGCGCAGGAAGTAGTTGAGCTTGCGCAGGCCATCCTGGTCGTAGCGGCCGTTGCGCTTGAAGGTGATCTGGGCCGTCTCGCCGGTATGGGTGTGATGCAGATAGAGCGTCCGGTCACCCGAGGCCGCAAGGGCGGGTGTGGTCACGGGCGGAACGATGACCGTCAGTGCCATCAGCACTGCCGCCAAAACACGCCCAAGCCGCTGCCGAAACCGTGGTGCTGAAGACACGCCCTACTACGCCTATTCCCCAAGTCGCAATGTCAGGAGCTTAGCAGCTAGTCGCAACGAGTTTGTTAACGCTAACGCCCCGTAACCGCCGCCCCGGCGGCCCTCACCCAATATTGATAGCCCAAAACCGGGCCGAACCAAGGCGCAAAGTTTAAGCGGGGGTTAATCGATTGGCGGGTCCACCCGCCC
>Ga0182743_1001950_pt1 | contig 19048 bp, 15 predicted proteins | sample eDN3rd30CKraftOP_FD_128522 | JGI IMG/M metagenome (GOLD analysis project Ga0182743, IMG submission 128522) | Enriched Organic Plus compost microbial communities from Emeryville, California, USA - eDNA 3rd pass 30_C Kraft OP (version 2) (version 2) ... | reverse complement strand
CGACGCTGCCGGCCACGCGTCGCGTCGCAGGCAGTTCGACCGCGGTGTGGCGACGTTACCGCGCCTTCCTGCGTCAGCCTCCTGAACTGAACATCTCGTGGTGCGACCCGGAAACCGGCGCGCATGCCCACCTGATCATCAACTCCCTGCGCGGCGGTGCTGCCGGTGGCGGCACCCGCATGCGAATCGGCTGCGACCCACGCGAAGTCACCTACCTCGCCAAGGCGATGGAGTTGAAGTTCGCGCTGTGTGGACCGCCGATCGGCGGCGCAAAGACCGGCATCGATTTCGACCCGCGCGACCCGCGCAAAACGCACGTGCTCGAGAAGTGGTACCGCACGATCACGCCGGTGCTGCGCGACTGCTACGGCACGGGTGGCGACCTGAACGTCGACGAAGTGCTCGATGTCGTACCCGCGTTCGAGCGCATCGGGCTCTCGCATCCGCAGGAAGGTGTGGTCCGTGGGCACCTTCGGCCGGATACAGCGCGCCTTCACTCCGTGCTCGATCTGCTGGACCGTGGTGTTGCCGCGGCTGTGCCGGAGGATCCATTCGGCATCGATGGCGTGAAGCTGTCGGTCGCGGACGTGATCACCGGTTACGGCGTGGCGGTTTCGCTAAGGCGATTCTACCAGCAGCAGGGCCGCTCGCTCGAGGGCGTGCGCGTGCTGCTCGAAGGGTTCGGCAACGTCGGTGCGGCGTGCGGGCTTTACCTCACACGCTGGGGCGCGCGCCTGGTCGGAATCCGGGATGCGGAGAAGTCGCTGGTCGATGCGCGCGGTCTGGATGCGATCGACGTCGCCGATCTGTACCGCCGTCGCAACAACAAACTTCTTCCCGCCGACGATGCCCGGATCCGCGACAGCAGTGCGTTCTGGAGCGTCGATGCGGACGCATTCGTGTGCGCCGCGATTTCGGAAAGTGTGACGCTGCCGCTGCTCGATGTAATGAGCGAACACGGCGTGCGGGTCATCGCGTGCGGCGCGAATCAGCCGTTCAGGGAGAGCAAGATCGGCTCGACGCGCGTTGCACAGACCGCGGACCGTCGCTTTTCCGTACTCGCCGATATCGCCGCGAATGCGGGAATGGCACGCACCTTCAGCTATCTGATGGAGCCCGGCGCACAGGCAGTTGCCGACCTGGTATTCCGCGCCGTCGAACAGACCATCACCGACAATGTCGACCAGGTCATGACGCGAGCGAAGGGCGAAAACGGTCTGCTCGCTGCGACACTCGGCCTCGCGCTCGACCGCATCGGCGCACCCTGAATCCATGCGACTGCCTCCTCTCGAAGTCGAGCTGTACAGAAACATCTCCGCGCGCCACGGTGCATACGACGAGGTCCGACGCGCGGTGCTTTCCCTCGCGGAACACGACGTTGCACGAGCGACGATTTCATCGTGGCCGAATTACCAACCGACCCCGCTGCATTCCCTCGAGGGCCTCGCCGCCACACTCGGGATCGGCGAACTCTGGCTGAAGGATGAGAGCAGTCGTTTCGGGCTCGGTGCGTTCAAGTCGATCGGTGGCGCCTATGCCGTGCTTCGTCTGCTCGAGCGACTCGGCGCGAGGGACCGCGCACACGAAGTCACGGTCGCGTGTGCAAGCGCGGGCAACCACGGCCGCGCCGTTGCGTTCGGCGCAAAGCTGTTCGGCTGCAACTGTGTCGTGCATCTGAACGAGGCCGTGACACCCGGCCGTGTCGCCGCCATCGAAGGACTCGGCGCGCAGGTCGTGCGCACGACGGGCAGCTATGATGACGCGGTACGACGCGTGGACGCCGATGCAGCACGTGAGGGCTGGTACGTCGTTTCGGATACCGCGTACGAAGGCTACACCGACATTCCGCGCGACGTAATGCAGGGCTACACGGTTCTGGTTGAAGAAGCGCTCGAGCAACTCGAGCAACCGCCGACCCACGTATTCGTACAGGCGGGTGTCGGTGGCTTCGCGGCCGCGGTATGTGCGCACCTGTGGGAGCGTTACGGTGCAGAGCGTCCGATCATCGTCGTGGTTGAACCCCGCAACGCTGCCTGTGTCACCGCCAGCCTCGCCGCCGATCGACTTGTTCCGCTGCCCGATGTGCAATCCATCATGGGCGGACTCTGCTGTGGTGAAGTGTCGCTGCTCGCGTTCGATTTCCTGCACAATTGCGCGGACTACCTGATTACCATTCCCGATGAAGCGGTTGCACCGACAATGCGACTGCTGAAGCATGGAATGAACGGTGACCCATCGATCATCTCGGGCGAATCGGGCGTCGCGGGTATCGCCGCGCTGATCGGCGCCTGCGCGCGTGACGAGTTTGACCACGGCGTCGAGCTCTACAGCCACAGCAGGGTGCTGGTATTCTCCACCGAAGGCGCAACCGATCCTGAGAGTTACGCGCGATTGACCGCAGATGCATGAATCGGTTACGCACTGAAGCACGCATCCGTAACGGAAGAGACCGTCAATCGGTTGCGCAGAAGCATTGACTCGGATGATGGCAGAAGCATGAGTCGTGTACGTCTGTTTGTAGGGACCCGGCGCGGACTGTTCGCGATCACGAGCGATGCGCAGCGCCGCAACTGGCAGATTTCCGAACCGATGCTGGTCGGTCGCGAGATCTATTTCGTCGGAGTCGATCATCGCGACGGCACCATCCGGGCGACGAGCACACATAAGGTCTGGGGCCCCCACATCCACGTCAGCCGTGATCACGGCGAGACCTGGGACCTGCTCGAGAACGCGCCGCACTTCGACGATGAACGCGGACTCACCGCGGTCTGGTCAATTGCACCCGGCCCGGATGCCGAACCCGATACGCTGTTCGCCGGCATCGAACCGGCGGGCCTGTTCGTTACCCATGATGCGGGTGCGACCTGGCAGGAAGTCGAATCGCTGAACCGGCATGACACGAGCGACACGTGGCAGCAGGCGGGCGGTGCACTCGCGCTGCATTCCGTGCAACTCGCTAAAGACCAGCGCACGCTGTATTGCGCCGTATCTGCCGGCGGCTCCTACCGCAGCGACGACCTTGGAAAAAGCTGGCACGCAATCAATGACAACGTGCGCGCGGATTTCCTGCCGCAACGATATCCGCAGGCAGGCCAGTGTGTGCACCGGCAGATCATTCATCCGCTCGATGCGCAGATCGCCTGGCAGCAGAACCACTGCGGCGTCTACCGCACGACGGATGGTGGTGAGCACTGGGCCGAAGTCACGTCCGATCTGCCGAGCGAATACGGCTACGCGCTCGCGATCGATCCGCACGATCCGCACACCGCGTTCGTGATTCCTGAAGAGTCGAGTCACATGCGCACCACGATCGGCGGCCGCATCGCGGTCTACCGCACGACGGACGGCGGCGCGTCGTGGCACGCACTCACGAACGGACTGCCGCAGCAAAACGCCTACATCTCGATTCTGCGCGAAGGCATGGTGAACGACACGCTCGATCCGGTCGGTGTCTACTTCGGCACCTCGAGTGGTCACGTGTTCGCGTCACCCGATCGCGGCGAGACCTGGCTCCGGGTTGCGGAGTTCCTGCCACGCGTGCTGGCGCTTGGGGTGGCGGTGGTCTGAGGGCTGGTTTGCCCCGGACTGCCTGGTGGTCGGGCTCGATGCTTCGGCCGCCGGCCGGCAAGGCGGGGGCGGGGGGCGGGGGCGGGGTGGCACCGCGGGCGTTCCCACACCCGCCAGCACCCCCGCCTCCGGGCACGGCCGCGGTTCATGGTTGACGCAACCGGAAGCGCCCCCGCCAACGGACACGCCTCCGGAACCGCGACCGCGTCGGCTTCAGGCGAGTACCTTCTCGAACTCGTCGCGCTTCGCAGCGAGCCACGACTCGAACGACTGCACGCCCGGGAACAATTCGCGGGTCTGCGCCAGGTCGGCGGTGCGGTTCAGGACGCGCGTGCGGTAGAACTCGAACATGTTGGCGAGGTCTTCGGTGACGGCGGACCCGTCCGCGGCGTAGACTTCGCGCGGGATGTGCGTGTAGCTGACCGGGCGTTGTGTGATGCGGGTCATGGCGGCCGCGTACTCGGCGGCGGGCAGATCGTCGCCGACGAGGTAGATCGTTTGGCCGAGGAACCGTTCGCGGTCCTCGAAGATGGTCGCGACCGCGCCGCCAACGTCTTCTGCCGCGATGCCTGCGAGCGGGGTATCGCCCTGAGGGAAGCCGAATGCAAACGTGCCATCCGGCTGCTTCTGCGGCACGAGGAAGTGCAGGAAGTTGTCGAAGTAGTATGCGATGTGCACGTACGTTGCAGGCAGGTTCAACTCGCGCGCGTACGCTTCCATTCTCGCCTTCAGATCGAAGTGCGGAACGCGCAGTTCACCGCCGGTCAGTTGCTCGACATTCGGTAGCGTGCTGAACACGAAGTGCCCGATCCCCGAATCCGCGACCGCATCGACCAGGTTGATGCCGTGCTGGTATTCGCGGTCGAAGTGTTCCCAGAAGTTGGTGACGCCGTACACGCCGTAGCATCCGGCCATCGCTTCGCGCAGACTCGCGGGATCATCGAGGTCGCCGCCGACGACCTCAACGCCTTGTGCGCTGAGCGCCTGTGCTTTCTCCGACTGCGGATCGCGTGTGATCGCACGCACCGCGTACCGACCGCGCGCGAGCAGGTGCCGCGCGACACTTCCGCCCTGTGCGCCCGTGGCGCCGAACACCAGCACCACCGGCCTGTCTTTCGCTGTCTGCATGTCTCGTCTTTCGTAGAGGTGAACGTTCTCGCGTCAGCCGGCTTGCGCGGCTGTCGGTATGCGCGTCATGCGAGTCCTACTGCCCATCGCTCGACTTGCGCGCGACCATTCCGGTCAGCGCGATCCGGTACTCCTTCGCGGTGGCATCCCAGCGGATACTGTAGCTGCCCGGATACCAGCCGTCCGCCGCGATCTGCTTCGGTGCTGGCAGCGCCTTCGTAAAGTTCGGCTTCGTCTCGAGGAATGCTTTCGTGATCATCGGTTCGGCAAAGATGACTTCGCCATCCCAGGAGCCGTAGATGAAGGTCTGCGTGAACGGTTGTCCGTTGAGTTCCGGCGACGTGGGGTCGACCCAGTGCACGCCCATCTGCGGCACCGCCATCGGCGCGGGCAGGATGTAGCCCTGAGGGATGTACTCCGGCGCGGGCACACGCTCGGTCTTCTTCTGGAACTCCGGATCAGAAGGATCGATCGCGACCCGCTCCTCGTTGCTCAGCCAGTAGAAGTGGAAGTCGAAGTGCGGCGACTCGTACAGCCCCGGAGGTTCGTGTCCGCCCGGATTCCAGTTCAGCGTCACGTACGCGAAGCCGGTCGGGTTGTTCTGCGGAAGCGCGAGGATGTTCTCGAAGCTCATGTAGTGGCCTTCGATGAGCACGCCACCCGGATCGTGCGAGGTCGGCAGACCATTCAGCGCCGCTTCACTCAGCGCCACGCCAACTTCCTGCGGTTCCCCGTTCACACTCGTGATGTAGGTCCGTGCGGTGCCCTGCCCCAGCTTGACCGTGCTGCCGTACTCCGTCGTTGTGACGATCTCCTTCGCCTCGGTCGTGTTGCACGCTGCCATCGTCACTGCCGAAGCACCCACCAGGAGCAGAGCACTGCCCCGGCGACCGATTGGATTCCATATGCGCTGCATGATGTCCTTCTCGCGTTCAGGTTGTTGAGCGGGCAGCACCTGTTCTGCTGCCGTACGAGAAGCTCGTGATTGGGCGATTACACGGCGGTTACTCGCCGTCAGGGGCGCTTAAAACAGGACGCGGGCGCGGAACAGCTTTGGGGCGCGGGCGCGGAAGCTTTGGGTGTGGACGCGGCCACGGCTAGGCGCGATCAGGCGGACGCTTGCAATTCTCGGTAGAGGCGGGTGGTGGCTTCGCCGGGGCGCGTGTTCAGTTCGTCCGCGAGCAGCGCGGACAGCGACTCGTACAGGCGCAGCGCCTGGACGCGTTCGCCGAGTTGTGCGTGGCACACCATCAACTGGCGGCAGGCCTCTTCGTGGAGCGGGTCGCGCGCGCGAATGGCGCGGAATACTGTCGCGGCATCGCTGAAGCGCTCTGCGGCGAGGAGCAGTTCGCCGTGGGCGTGGAGGCCGGCTGTATAGAGCTGGCGCAGGCGGTCACGTATTTCGAGGTGCCAGTCGCCTACGATTTCGCCTTCCAGGAAATCGCCGCGATACAGATCGAGTGTAGCGGCGATGCGCTCCAGCGCATCGTGCGTGCGATCCTGCAGTGCGGCGGTGAGTTCAGCCTCGAAGCGTTGTGCATCGAAGTCGACGCCGAGGTCGGGATCTATGCGGTAGCGGTCTCCTGCGATGACGATCCATTCGGCATGTTCGATCGCCTTGCGCAGCCGATGCAGCGTTACGTGAAAGTTGTTCTTCACCTGTGCGGCGGACGCGTCCGGCCAGAACGCGAGTCCGACCTGTTCGCGCGTGCAGCCGTCCCGATTGTGCAGGAGCAGAAGCAGCAATTCACGCGGCTTGCTCGAGCCGAACGCGTCGCCTTCGAGCGGGCGATCACCGAGGAAGATCTGAAGCGGCCCCAGCGCACGCACACGCAGGTCGGGGCTACGTGTAACGGCATGTGCAGCCAGTGCTGTGGCGGCTCGCGTGGCGGCATTACGGCTATCCGGCATCGTATCGATCTGTGCATCGGCGCGTGTCGTGCTGTCCGATGCGGCATCGATCGTTTTTGTTGACGGTGCGTGTGACTTCGGCTGCGCGTGTTTGGGTAGCAGTGCCGCAAGTCGATGTTCGACCGTGCGCAGGCAATCGGTCATGCCGAGGTTCGCCGCTGCAGTGCGCGCCTGGTGCAGGCGATCCTCATCAAGTGCCTGTTCGATCAGCGTGCGCGTGTTCTCCCAGGCGGCGGCATCGGCGGGAACGGGCCTGAGGTTTACCCGCTCCGCATGGCGCAGTGCAACTTCGAGCGCGGTTGCGGCGGTTTCGCAGTCGCCGAGCACGTGCAGCACACGCGCAAAGCCGGCCAGGCCGAGTGCGAAGCCGTATTCGTTGCCGGCGACATCGAACAACGCGACGCTGTCGCGGAAGGCGATTGCCGCCTCCTCGATCTGTCCGGTTTCTGCGTAGATCCAGCCGATGTTGTGCTGCACCGCGGCGGTGTGCCAGCCGTCGCCGTACTCGTGGAAGAGCGCGAGGCAGCGATCGTAGTAGGCACGTGCAGAGGTGTAGTCCGCTTCGCGTCGTGCGAGTTCGCCGAGTCCGATCAGCGCGCGCGCTTCAGCTTCGCCGTCTCCGGCAGTCCGCGCGACAGCAGCGGCCTCCTGCCGCAGCGTCCACGCGAGCGTGCGCTCTTCGAGCGAGATCGCAATCGCGGAGCGCACGCTGAGTGCACTCGAGAGCCCCGATGCATCGGCGATCTTCCGCCAGAGTGTGATCGCTTCATCGACGTATTCCGTTGCCGCCGGAAAGTTCTGCTGATCCCGCGCATCGACCGCGAGCTGCGTGAGCGCACCGGCCAGTGCGAGCGGATCATCGATTTCTCTTGCGAGGGCGAGGCCTTCTGTGAGAAACGCACGAAATCGGGCTGTATGGCCGAGCATCCGGTACAGCACGGCCGCCCATACCATGGCTCGCGCACGTAGCAGCGGCGGTGCATTCGGCAGTTGCAACGCCAGCTCGTTGAAGCGCAGCCCTTCGCCCGCGTAGCCGCGGATGCGCCAGTAGTCACGCAGGCCGTAGCAGATGCGCAGCGCCAGGTCGGCTTCACCGGCATCGACACTCCACGCCGCGGCGTCGGTCAGGTTGTCATGTTCCGCGCCGAGGCGGGCAAGCCAGTGCGGCATGCCGGGCCGATGCAATTCCTCCGCTGCGTGTTCGATCAGTTCCGCGAAGTAGCACGCATGGTTGCGACGCAGCAGGCCCTGCATCATTGCATCGGCTGCGGTGTTGAGCCGCTCCTGTGCATACTCGCGGACCGTCTCGAGCAGGGCGTACCGCGCTTCGCCGTGCCATTCGCGCATCGTGACCAGCGACTTGTCGACGAGACCGGCCAGCAGATCGAGCACCAGTTCGATGGGCAACACGTCGTCAGCGGCAACACGCTCCGCGGCGTCCAGGGTGAAGCCGGCCGAGAAAACGCTGAGCCGCGCGAACAACAGTCGCTCCTCAGCGGTGAGCAGATCGTAACTCCAGTCGATGAGTGCGCGCAGCGTGCGATGGCGCGGCAGCGTTGTGCGCGAACTGCTGGTCAGCAGACTGAACACCCGATCGAGTCGTGTCGCAAGCTGTTCCGGCGGCAGCAGCGTCACGCGCGCCGCGGCGAGTTCGATTGCGAGTGGCAGCCCGTCGAGCCGACGGCAGATATGTACAACTGCATCAGCATTCGATTCACTCAGCACGAACGTTGGCAGCACGTCGCTCGCACGTTGTACAAAAAGCTGCACCGCGCCCGAGTTCTGCGCGTCTGCTGCTGTCGAGGGAACCGTGAGCGGAGGTACCGGCCAGACCTTCTCGCCGGTCACACCAAGCGTCTGACGAGTGGTCGTGAGGATCCTCAGCGAGCCGCAGCGCCGCAGCAGTGTTTCCCCCAGCACCGAACAGTCGCCGACAACGTGCTCGCACGAATCGAGGACCAGGAGAATGGACGTGCGGCTGAGCTGACCGATCAGGGCATCGGTAACGGTCCGATCCGGATAGTCCGGCAACCCGATCATGGTCGCGATGTGGCACGCGACCGGCTTTGGACCCGGAATCGACGTGAGGTCGACCCACACAACCGTACTGCGTTGCCGCGTCTGGTATTCCGACGTGACCGCCGCGGCCAGTCTCGTCTTGCCGATCCCGCCCGGTCCGACGAGCGATACCATGCGCCCGCTACGCAGCAGTTCGACCACCGCACGCACTTCCCGCTCACGACTGACCAGCGGCGTCAGATACACCGGGATCTGCGCCGTTTCGGGGAAGCTGAACTCGGGTTCGCGGATGGTGAGTCGTCTTGCCATGCAGGTGATCGATCAGCGTAGTCGGACCGTCAGGAAAACGGAGCGCTATAAGTTCAACCGGCGTTGACGAGTGTCAAGTTCGACGGGCCATACTGATTGACCTGGCCTGATCGCGCGTTGACGCCGATGCATCGTGCGTGATTCACTCGCAGCATCGCGCGCTCGCGCCATGTTTTTTATTTCACGCGGAGGCCGCGGGGTTCGCAGAGTAGCTGGGCTGGGCTCGGGGGTACTTCGTGCTCCGGAGTTGATCCATGTGCTGGAACTTTTTTGAACGGCATGGATTGTTTCTGGACGTTTTTTTCAACCATCAACAAGCGACGAACTGAGCAGCCGTCAGACTCCGCTCCGCGAACACCGCGGACACCGCGTGAAACAAAATGCCAGTAGTGGTTGCCGCCAGTTACGGTGCGGATCGCAGGTACAACTGGCAGCAGAGCGAGCCGCGCTGTGCCGCTGGGATGAGGTCTTCGGCGCCGCCCCACTGCCAGGCCTGATAATGCGTGACGCCTTCCACATCCGAGCGGACGTGGGGGTCGCCGGCGATGATCTGCGCTTCGAAAAGCCGCATCTCGAGATCGTAATCGGCACGCGCAATCGAACCGCGTCGCAGTTCATCACCGACTTCGAGTTCGACGCCGAGTTTTTCCTTTCCCGCGCGGCGTACCGCATCGATCCAGTCTTCGTTATCCCGGAGCGACGCGGCGGGCAATCCCCAGAGGTTCGGGAGGTCTTCGTCGTCGGCGGGGCGCTGTACGACCAGCACCGACTCGCAGGCGCCGAAGAAGGGGCGAATCGCCACGGACACACTGCGCTTGACCGGCCGCATTATACCTTCCTCCGTCGCCGGCGGGTGACTCTCGACCCATCGTCAAAATCGGTAACCGCTTCGAATGCCGGAACAACTGCCGACTCGCCGGTCCAGCCGAACTGCTCCCAATCGATCCGATCGCGCTCGAAACGGATGCCTTCGCCCTCGAGCAGTTTGCGCTGGACGATTGGGGCGTGGTCCGCACTCTTGATCGACACCTCGCCGTTCCGGTTCACAACACGCCACCAGGGGACATCGGTGCCGGCGTCCAGCATTGAGAGTGCGTGTCCGACCGCACGCGCCGCGCGCGGCTGGCCGATCAGTGCCGCCACGGCGCCGTAGCTGATGGCCTTGCCGTGCGGGCACTGGCGCACGACCGCGTAGACCCGCTGCTGGAAAGAGAGCACATGGGGCTCACGGCGCGCGTTCCTGTTTCCGCCGTTTTGCGCGCGTGGCGCGGTGCGTTCCCCGGTCGCACGTCGCCCCGTGCGCGGCTCGGGAGCGTTCTGCTTTGTCTTCGCGTTACGCGTCGGCTTCTGTATCTTTCGGGCCATGTCAGCCAATCCGGAACATTTCGTCCTGGTTCGTCTGGCGTCGGAGCTCACGCTGAAGTCGCGACGCACACGCAACCAGTTCATGAATCGCCTGCGGCAGAACCTGCAGGATGCGCTGCGCAGTGGCGGAATCGAACACAAAATCCTCGAAGAGTGGGGGCGACTGTACGTTCGCGCCTCATCCCCTGCGGCGGTACCGCTGATCACACGCGTGTTCGGGATCAGCTCGGTTTCCGCAGTCGAAGCGGTCGTACCCGCCGATCCGCAGAGCATCATACCCGCCGCGGTGCAAATTTTCCGCAGCCGGGTCGAGGGGAAACGTTTTGCGGTGCGCGCGCGTCGCACCGGTGCGCACGAATTCCGCTCGAAGGACATCGAAATCGAGCTCGGCGCAGCGCTGCTGCCGTACGCCGCCCGCGTCGACCTTTCGAAGCCGGAAGTTACAGTCCAGGTCGAAGTGCGCGCGAACGATGCGTACCTGTTCAGCGATCGCCTGGACGGCACGGGCGGCCTGCCGCTCGGCGTCGAAGGACGGGCGATTTCGCTGATTTCCGGCGGCTACGACTCGGCCGTCTCATCCTGGCTGATGCTGAAGCGCGGCGTCGAACTCGACTACGTCTTCTGCAACCTCGGCGGCGAGGCGTATGAACGTGCGGTGGTGCAGGTGGCGAAGGCGATCGCCGACGACTGGAGCTACGGCACCCAGCCGCGGCTGCACGTCGTCGACTTCGAAGCGCCGATGAACGAAATGCGCAGCAAGGTGCGCCAGAGCTACTGGCAGGTCGTGCTCAAGCGCATGATGTACCGCGCATCGTCGCGCATCGGCGAAATTCTCGGCGCGCACGCGATCGTCACCGGCGAAGCGATCGGTCAGGTCTCATCGCAGACGCTGCCGAACCTGCGCGCGATCGAGCCGGCATCATCGCTCCCGGTATTCCGGCCGCTGCTCGGCTTCGACAAGGAAGAGATCATCGCGCGGGCACGGATGATCGGCACCGCCGCACTTTCGGAACAGGTGCGCGAATACTGCGCGATCGCTCCCGGCCGCCCGGTTACCGCAACCACGCCGGAACGTATCGCCGAAGAAGAAGTTGCGCTCGACTACAGCATCGTCGATGCCGCGGTCGACACCCGCAAAGTGCTCGACCTGCGCGCACTCACACCGACCGACCTGGTCGCGCCGTACGTCTTCACCAGCGAGATCCCGCCCGACGCGATCGTCTACGACTGCCGCCCCGAAGCGCAGTACAAGGCGTGGCACCTGCCCGGCGCGATCCAGCGCGATGAGTGGGACCTGCTGCGCGAATTCAAGCGATTCGACCGCGACCGGAAATACGTGCTCTACTGCGCGCACGGACTGCAGACCGCGCACCTTGCCGAGAAGATGCAGAACCACGGGTACGAAGCGTACTCGTTCCGCGGTGGGCTCAAGGGAGTCATGCGCTACGCCGAGCAGCACGGGCTCTAGGCGCGGGGTTGTTGCCGGGTAGTTGGTCCGGCTCCTGGCTTAGCGGCAAAAGCCGGGCGACGGACACGTGTACGGGCACCGGAACGGGCGTGTAACACGACCACGGGCAGGGGCACGGGAATGGGAACGGGCACGAGAACCCAGGTGTTGCAGTTGACTTTCCCGTGCCCGTGCCGGTGCCCGTTCCCGCTCCCGTGGTCGTGTTACGCGCCCGTTCCCTTTCCCGTACACGTACCCGCCGCCCGGCAGTGTCCCCGCGCTCTCCGCGCTCTTCGACAGGACAATCAGCGATGCACGACGGCGGCTTTCTCTTCGCGTGAGAACGGCTGGTGCAGTTTCACGGGCTCGGCGGCCTTCCGCATCTTCAGGTTCAGCATCTCGACCATGACGGAGAACGCCATCGCGAAATAAATGTAGCCTTTCGAGATGTGCTGATCGAATCCTTCTGCAATGAGGGTGACGCCGATCAGCAGCAGGAAGCTGAGCGCGAGCATCTTCACCGTTGGGTGCCGGTCGACGAAAGCGCTGATCGGTCCTGCGAACAGCATCATGAACCCCACCGCAATCACGACTGCCGTGATCATGATCGCCAGCTCGTCGACCATCCCAACCGCAGTAATCACGGAATCGAGGGAGAACACCACATCGAGCAGCAGAATCTGCACGATCACGCTCCCGAACGTCACCCCGCTTTTCGCTGCCCCGTGCCCCGCCTCGCCCTCGAGTTTGCCGTGGATTTCGTGCGTGCTCTTCGCGAGCAGGAACAACCCGCCACCGATCAGGATCAGGTCGCGACCCGAGATCTCCTGTTCGAGGATCGTGAACAGCGGCGCTGTGAGCCTGATGATCCAGGCGAGGGAGAAAAGCAGGAGGATGCGTGTGACCATGGCGAGCGCGAGCCCGGTCCGCCGCGCCCTGCCCTGCTGATGCGACGGTAACTTCCCCGCCAGGATCGAGATGAAGATGACGTTGTCGATCCCGAGGACGATCTCGAGTGCGGTCAGTGTTGCCAGTGCGATCCAGGCCTGCGGGTCGGTCAGCCAATCCATCGATGTGCCCTGCCGGGTTAGGGAATCGTTGCTTTCGAATTCGGGGCGGATGTTCTAGCAGGAAACGTGGCAGTAGCGCAACGGGTTCGCTCATTTACGGCAGGAACGGGTGCAGGAACGGCGAACTACCGGGCGGCGGGCACGTTTACGGGAACGGGCACGGGCGTGGAACACGACCACGGGCAGGGGCACGGGAAAGGGAACGGGCACGTGCTGGGGCAGGGACGCTCTTTCGTGCCCGTGCCCGTTCGGTGACCGCGCCCGTGGTCGTGTTTACGTGACCGTTCCCCTTCCCGGTAGGCGTTCCCCTGCCCGGCTGTTGCCTGTGCCTCTGACGCGTGCGGCGCGCGTCAGGAACGGCGAACTACCGGGCGACGGGCACGTTTACGGGAACGGGAACGGGCGTGGAACACGACCACGGGCAGGGGCACGGGAAAGGGAACGGGCACGAGAGAAATCAACTGCAACACCTGGGATTCTCGTTCCCGGGCCCGTACACGTTCCCGTTCCCGTGGTCGTGTTACGCGCCCGTTCCCCTGCCCGTACACGTACCCGCCGCCCGGCTTTCTCCCGTTCCTGAACCCGTGCCTGCTTTCCAACAAAGGCGCCCGATTACCAGCGAAGCACGATTTTGCCGGTGTTGGCGTTGGTCTCCATGAAGGCGTGAGCGGCGGCGGCGTCGGTCATGGGCATGACGCGGTCGATGACGGGGGCGACGGTGCCGTTGGCGAGCCAGGCGTACCCGTGTTCCATGAAGCGACGCACGACCTCGATCTTCTCGTCGAGTGGGCGGGCTCGCATGACCGTGCCGATGATGTGCAGGCGTTTCCGGAGAACGGCATTGAGGTCGAGTTCAGCGGATCGTCCGGCGAGGAGTCCGACCAGGGCGAGTCGTCCCCGGGAGGCGAGCACCTGGACGTTACCGCGCAGGTAGTCGCCGCCGACCAGGTCGACGATGCCGTGGACACCTGCGCCATCGCTTAGGCGCAGCACCTCGGCGGCCCAGTCGTCAGTCGCGGCGATGGCGTGGGTCACGCCGTACTGACCGACCCTGGCGAGTTTGTCGGGTGAGCGGGAGGTCCCGTAGACGACCGCGCCCTGCGCACGCGCGAGTTGGGCGGCAGCGGTGCCGACCCCGCTGGCGACCGCGTGGATCAGCACGTGCTGGTTCGGCTGCAGGTCGACCAGTGTGAAGAGCGCGTCGTGTGCGGTCAGAAAGGCTTCGGGCACGGCCGCGGCCTGCTCGGAAGAGAGCGCGGCCGGAATCGGCATGGCCTCCGCTTCGTGGGTGACGATGTACTCCGCGCAGGCGCCGCCACCGACGAGTCCCATGACCCGATCGCCGGGCCTCCAGCGCGTGACCTTCTCGCCGACCGCCGCTACGGTCCCGGCGTACTCCAGGCCGGGGATGTCCTGCGGTGAACCGGCCGGTGCCGGGTAGAGGCCGCGACGCTGCATCAGGTCGGCGCGATTCAGTGCGGTGGCCTCGACGCTGACCAGGATGGAATTGTCGGGGACTTCGGGCTCGGGGACGTTGCGCAGTTCGAGGACGTCAGGCCCGCCGGGGCGGGCGATCACGATTGCGCGCATTCAGCGAAAGAACAGAAGGGACAGGATCGCAACGAGCACGATCGCAATGAACATTGTGATGTAGAGCCAGGCCATGCAGCCGGCCAGGCGAAATGCTGCTGTGAAGCAGCCCTTCAGATCCTGCGGGTGCTCGTCGCCGGCATCGAACTCATCGACGACGAGCGGGGGTCTGTCACTCAATCAGAGCGCCTTGCGTGCAACGAAGTGGTAGCACCACGAGAAGAACAGTGCGCCGGTAGCAGCGCCGAGCAGCGCGCCGAAGCGCATCGGGGTCGGGTCGTGGTGGATGTAGGGCGAAGTGCCGAGCATCCCGCCGATGAACGCCCCGAAAATCGCAAAGACGATGGTCAGCACTCCAGTGGTTTCGGCAGCCTTGTAGCCGACGCGAACAATCGCGCCACCGATGATGCCGAAAGCGAGCCAGATCGCGAAGCCGGTAATGAACGCCATTTTTAGTGCTCCAAAGTGGTATCGACAGCGGCGGCAGTATGGCGTCTGCGGGGCCTCGTCGCAAGGTGAGGAAGGCCGTTCGTTCAGTTCGCGATTCCGGTTTGCCGGCACGGTACCGCGGGTGCGCAACTCAGTCCGCGGCGACCGGCTCCCCCTTCGTTACCGTACCGACCCCGGGTGCACGTCGCATCTCCGGGATACGGAGCGAGAGGAAGCTGGCGGCGAGGACCATCGAGGCGCCGAACAGAAACGGGCTTCGAATGCCTAGCGTGCTGCCGAACAGCCAGCCGGCCCACATCGGACCGACCACGCGTCCTAGCCCGCCGACGACCTGGCTGCCGCCGAGGATCGACCCCTGCGCCCCGGGGTCACTCGCCCGGGAAACCATGCTGGCCAGCGCGGGAAAGAGCGTACCCGCGCCGAACGCGTAGATCACCGGGACGATGTAGGCGAACGCCCGGCTCGGCAGTAGCGGCATCGCCAGCAGCGCGAGCAGAAGCGACCCAATCCCGATGCGCGCGGTGACGGTTTCGCCGAACCGACTGACCAGCCGTCCGAGCAGCACGCCGCGGATCACGACGGTCGAGCCGCCGGACAGCGTAAAAATCAGCCCGAGTTCCTTCGGCCCCATGTTGAAGCGCGCGTCGAGGTAAAGCGCGAGCACGGCGGTCAGCGCGGTGAACGAGCTGATCGTGAGGAAATAGACGCCGAGGAGGATCGAAAGCGGGTAGCGCGTCATGGCCGTGAGCCAGCCCCTGAGCGTAGCGGCCTGCGAGGTCTGGAAGGCGGTGCGCTGCGCGTCGCTGTGCGATTCCGGGAGCAGGAAATACGCGGCGACTGCGTTGAGCGCACAGAACCCTGCGGCGACGAACCCGGGCACGCCGAGCCCGAAGTCGGAGAACAGCCCACCGATAGCGGGCCCGAGCATCACGCCGAGGCCGGATGCCGCACCGATGTGGCCCATGCCGCGGGCGCGGTCCTCGGCGGTGGTGGTATCGGCGATGTAGGCGTGGGCAATTGAGATGGTCCCGCCCGCGGCGCCAGCGGTCACGCGCGAGAGCAGCAGCAGCCAGAACGAATCGGCGAGGCCGAAGATCAGGTACGAGAGCGCGGACGCGCAGAGCCCCGCGATGAGCAGGGGGCGACGGCCGCGGCGGTCGGAGACGCGGCCCCAGATCGGCGCGGCGGCGAGTTGCGTCGCGGAGAACGATGCGATGACGATCGTCACCTGGAACGGCGTCGCGCCCAGATCGGTGAGATAGAACGGCAGGAGCGGCAGGACGATGCCGAACCCCATCATGTCGACCAGCACGGCGGCGTAGAGCACCGCGAGCGGGGATCTCTTCAAGCTGCCTCGGTAATGATTGCGCGGACTGCCTTCAAATGTCTTGTTCTCCGGGCCGGCGCGGTGCTATTGTGGAGGCACAACCATCACAATTCTGCACCGCCCACGGCCGGGCCACCCCTGTTCGGGCCCGGGAATTTAACGAATGGATCGCCGGAATCGAGGCACAATGTCGAGTGCGACCGATCGGTACAAGGTACTCCTTGAGATCGGTCACGTGCTGACGAGCGCCCGCGGCAGGGAAACGCTGCACCATGCGCTGCATCAGCAGATCCGGCGCGTATTGCCGGCCCACTCGCTGGCTGTGCTCGACTACGACCCTGTCATCGAGCAGGCAGAATTCGTCTTCCGTACCGAAGGCGAGGTGATCCAGCCGGCCGGGCAGGTTGTGAAAGCCATCGACATCCCCGCGCTGCGTGAGCGCGGTCCATCGACCCTCCCGGGCATCCCGCTGCTCGGGAGTCCACCACCCGGTACCCCGACCCTATCGGTTCCGATCACGTCCGCCGGGGAAATCCTCGGCGCCATTTGCATCCTGGGCGTAGTCGGCCAGCCGTTCACCCCCGAGGACATCGAGACCCTCGCGATCATCGGCGATATGGCCGGCATCACGCTCGGGAATATCCGGCACCTCGAGGAGAATGAACGGCGGCGTCGTGAAGCGGAACGCCTCGAAGAGATCGGCCGCGCACTCACGGCCTCGCTCGACCTGCCGCGCGTCCTCGAACGTGTGGTTGCGGCGGCACGCGACCTGACCGAATCGGACTCGGCGAGTGTATGGCTGCTGCGCGGCCGCAATGAGGTCGAAGTCGCCATGACCGCGGGCAAGAGCGCACCTCCGCGCGGCCTTCGCTTCCCGGTCCCGGCCGAAGTTCGCCAGCAGGCGCTCAGCGGCCAACCCTTCGTGTTTGAAGATGTCGCACAGGCGGACCTGCTGCCCGACTACCTGCGCGAGGCCTCGGGTTCGATGTCGATCATGGCGGTCGCGCTGTTTGCCGAGGACCAGATGCTGGGCGCACTCTCGGTCGGCCAGACCGCACACCGCCGCTACCGGAGCGAGGAAATTCGGCTGCTCGAACGCCTCGGGTTCCAGGCGGCCATCGCCGTGGCCAACGCGCGCCTGCACGAGCGCATCTTCAGCCTCTCGCTGACCGACCCGCTGACCGGACTGCCCAACCGGCGACATCTCGAAATTTTCCTCGAGAAGGAATTCGCCGCAGCCAAGCGCGGACGCCAGCTTACGCTGCTGCTTTTCGACCTCGACAACTTCAAGGAATTCAACGACCGCGCCGGGCACCAGGCGGGCGACGAAGCACTGTGCGCGTTCGCCAGCGTACTGGCCAACCAGACCCGCGCCATGAACCTCGCCGCCCGCTACGGCGGCGATGAGTTCGTCTCGATCCTCGCCGACACCGACCGTCGCGGGGGGCTGACACACGCCGCCCGCATCGCCCGCGAGGTCAAGGCCGACCCGCTCCTCGGGGCGAACGGCATCCGCGCCAGCGTCGGCGTCGCATCGTACAGCGCCCGGATCACCACACCCGCCGACCTCATCCGCGCCGCCGACCGCGACCTCTACGCGCGCAAGTCCGGTCGCTCGGCCGGCTCGCACGCGGTCGGCCCCACGGAAATCGACGGGACCAGCACCGTCCAGGTCGATTGATCGACGCGCGGCCCACATTGGCTGCCCATGGCTCATGACCGGCACAATCCCGGTCGTTCGATTCGCTACTCACTTCAGGGCCGTAGAAAACGCGAAGATTGTCCCAACCTGACATGGCTTCGCCAACCTTCCGGCAACATCTTGGATCCATGACATCAACGGGGACGGATCATGGGTAAATCGAAGCGTCGCCGGCCTGCCGCAAACCAGCCGGTCTGGAGACGGAGTTCCGGGGCATCAGCATGGGTGCAGAGCTGGGGGATCGATCCAATGTCATCATTTCCAGGACGGTATGCGCTGCGCGATCTCGCCGATGCGCTGCCGGCAGAAGAAACACGGGTAGTGATCGCGCGGTTCGTGGTGCTGCAGGTCGTAGAGCGGATGGCCATCGGGGTCGTGTGGCCCGCGGATGCGGACGAGGAACGCCAGGCGGCGCTGCCGTACCTCGAGGCCATGCGAGACGACGCATCGCTCGATTACATGCGCCTGCTCGAGGTGCTCAGTGCCGTAGGGATCGGCAACCCGGGCGCGCTTGCCCATGCCTGCATCGCCGCCGCCTACCCGGCAACGCTGCGCGGCCAGACCTTCGGGGCCTACGGTTTCTACCGGATCGGCTACCACTTCGCGCACACCGCAGCCGACTACAACCTCGCAGCGCGGGCGGCTTCCTCGGCGGCTGACCTCTGCCACTCCCTCGGCCTCGATCGCGCCGCACAAAGCTGGATGCGTCGCTGCAACGCCATGGCGAGACTGTGTCAGTAGGCGGCAGCTACACCGCGCAGCAGCGCCAGGCCATTGCGAGCGATATCAGGACCGGCCGCACGCCCGTGTGTCCGGTCTGTAGCACCCCGCTCTCCGTTCAACGCGTCAACCACACACCCGGCGTGCCCTACGTCCGCCGCCGCGTCATCGCACTCTGCCCCAACTGCCGCCGCGCCGCCGCCGTCGATACTGCGAAGTAGCTGCCTTCAGCATTGGTTACTCCCGTCAGCATCGCCTGTTCGGTGCTTCTGCCCGCGCAACCCGGCGGGGACGGGGCGGGGCGCTGCCGAAGTGCACTGACCCGGATCCCCGAGGGACCGCGAGCTTCTAAGCCTGGTCCCTCCCCCCCTTGTTACCTCCCGCAAATCAATTCAAACCAGAGACATAAAAAAAAAACACCCTCAGCATACACCACAACAAAT
>Ga0182743_1001942_pt1 | contig 19081 bp, 16 predicted proteins | sample eDN3rd30CKraftOP_FD_128522 | JGI IMG/M metagenome (GOLD analysis project Ga0182743, IMG submission 128522) | Enriched Organic Plus compost microbial communities from Emeryville, California, USA - eDNA 3rd pass 30_C Kraft OP (version 2) (version 2) ... | reverse complement strand
CGATTTCTACAAAATCAAGGTCGCTGACATGTATTCGAAACGTAGGCCTGCCAGTATTGCAATGCCACGTCAGATAGCCATGTATCTTGCGAAGGAATTGACTCAAAAAAGTCTGCCGGAAATTGGTGATTTGTTCGGTGGACGAGACCATACAACGGTGTTGCATGCCGTCAGGAAAATCACCGAATTGCGTGCCAAGCAGGCTGAATTGAATCACACTTTGCACGTGCTAGAACAAACACTCAAAGGATGATCCATGCGATTGATTACGACCAGCAGGGATGAGCTTCTTAAGCCGCTGATGATGGTTGCCGGGATTGTGGAAAGAAGGCACACAATGCCGATCCTGGCTAATGTGCTGATCCAGAAAAAAGGCAAACGAATTGTATTCATCGCCACAGACCTGGAAGTTCAGATCTGCGCGCAGGCTGAAATCGGAGATGGTGATGACGAGATTGCAACAACTGTCAGTGCACGCAAGCTGATCGATGTTCTGCGCGCATTGCCTGCTGTGGACAATGTCCGGTTGACCCTGGATGGCACCAAGTTGCTGATTCAAAGTGGGAAAAGCCGCTTCTCTTTGCAGACAATCGATGCTATCGAGTTTCCTAAACTGACGGAATTGACCCAACCTGCCATTGAGATATCCATTCCGTCCTCAAATCTCAAGCATCTGTTCGGGATGACGCACTATGCGATGGCGCACCAGGACATCCGTTACTACCTGAATGGAACATTGCTTGTCTTTGAAAAGAGCCAGTTGCATGCTGTTGCGACGGATGCCCATCGGTTGGCTCATCATTCGATCGCCATCGACGGACCGGAAGAGTCATCGGAAGTCATTTTGCCGAGAAAGACCGTTACCGAACTTCAAAGAATGCTCCCAGACTCGGACGATCCTGTGGTCATGCAGGTTGGAACAGGCCAGATCAGGTTCAGTTTTGGAGATGTAGAGGTCATATCAAAACTTGTTGAAGGCAAATTCCCAGATTACAAGCGGGTTATTCCTACCAACTATGACTGCGTCTTTGAGGTTGACCGGGAACAGATGCTTGGTAGCTTGAACAGAGCTGCCATTGTGACTACGAATGAGAAGATGCGCAGTGTACGCATCCAGTTGAATCAAAACCTCATGACCGTTTCCTCCAGTAACACAGAGCAGGAAGATGTCTTTGAGGAAATCGAGATTGACTATGCGTTCAGTCCTTTGGACATTGGCTTCAACGTGACATATCTGCAGGAGTTTCTCTCGAGCGTGAAGTCACCCACGGTACGCTGGGCAGTCAAGCCGCCAGACAACAATGCCTCCATACTCCTGGGCGTTCCGGGTGAAGAGTCTTTCCAATACGTTGTAATGCCAATGCGGATCTAGTCAATATGTCAGATACACAAACTACCGGAGTCAAGTCCGGCTATGGTGCCGATTCGATCAAGATGCTCAAGGGTCTTGAAGCAGTTCGCAAGAGACCCGGCATGTACATCGGGGACACGTCCGATGGTACAGGTTTGCACCATATGGTCTTCGAGGTTGTAGACAACGCGATTGACGAGGCCTTGGCAGGCTATTGTGATGACATCGTTGTCACAATTCATGCTGACAACTCGATTTCTGTCACAGATAACGGCCGCGGTATTCCAACCGAAGTCCACAAGGACGATGAACATGGGCGTAGCGCTGCTGAGATCGTCATGACGGAACTGCACGCCGGTGGAAAGTTTGACCAGAACTCGTATAAGGTTTCTGGCGGCCTGCACGGCGTTGGTGTGTCATGTGTAAACGCGCTTTCCTCATGGCTGAAGCTGACCATTCGACGTGATGGAAAAGTCCATCGGATGGAATTCCGTCAGGGTGTTCCGGTAACACCGCTGCAGGTTATCGGCGAAACCGAACGCACAGGAACAGAGGTTCAGTTTCTTGCTGATCCTGAAATATTCAACAACATCGAATACCACTATGAGATTCTTTCCAAGCGTCTCAGGGAACTGTCATTTCTGAACAACGGAGTCAAGATCCGCCTGATTGACCAGCGCCAAGGGAAAGAAGAGAACTTTGCCTTTGCTGGTGGTGTGCAGGGCTTTGTCCAGTTCATCAACAGAAGCAAGACAGTTTTGCACCCCAACATCTTTTGTGTGTCTACAGAATCAGATGCTGGTGGTGTGAATGTTGGTGTCGAAGTTGCCATGCAGTGGAATGATGGTTACACGGAACAGGTGCTGTGTTTTACCAACAACATTCCTCAACGTGATGGTGGTACCCATCTGACTGGCCTGCGCGCGGCCATGACCCGAGTCATTAACAAATACATCAATGACAACGAGTTGGCAAAGAAGGCTAAGGTCGAGACCACTGGCGACGATATGCGTGAAGGACTGTCATGTGTGTTGTCAGTCAAGGTTCCTGAACCCAAGTTCAGCAGCCAGACCAAGGACAAGCTGGTTTCAAGTGAGGTGCGTCCTGCAGTAGAGGAAGCTGTTGCCAGGACTCTCGAAACCTGGTTGCTTGAGAATCCGACCGACGCCAAAGCGATCTGCGCGAAGATTGTTGAAGCAGCCAGAGCACGTGAAGCGGCCCGCAAAGCCAGGGAGATGACTCGGCGCAAGAGTGTGCTGGAAGGTGCTGGCTTGCCAGGAAAACTCGCAGATTGCCAGGAAAAGGATCCTGCTCTGAGCGAAATTTACATTGTTGAGGGTGACTCTGCAGGTGGTTCAGCCAAGCAAGGCCGTGACCGCAAGTTCCAGGCAATCCTACCTTTGCGCGGTAAGGTTCTTAACGTTGAAAAGGCGCGTTTTGACCGACTTATTGCCAGTGAACAGATTGCTACGCTGATCACAGCCTTGGGTACCGGGATCGGACCGGACTTCAACATCGAAAAATTGCGCTATCACCGCATCATCATCATGACTGACGCGGACGTTGACGGTGCACACATCAGGACACTCTTGCTGACACTTTTCTATCGCCAAATGCCGCAATTGGTGGAAAGAGGACATGTCTATATTGCTCAGCCTCCACTGTATCGGGTCAAGGCTGGCAAGGAAGAGCGATATCTCAAGGACGAAGCGGAGGAAGCACAGTTCATGTTGCAACTGGCGCTTAAGGATGCTGGCTTGATTCCTTACAAAGGTGCTGAACCGATCGTTGGAGATGCGTTGGATAACCTTGCCCGACAATATGCAACAGCTGAATCGGTTGTGAATCGACTGGCCAGGCATATGGATCCTGACGCGCTTTGGGCCATCATGCATGGCTTGGTCATTGACTTGGAAAGCGAGACTTCAGCTCAGGAATCTGCAAGAGCACTTGAAGAAAGAATCAGGGATCCTTTGGTGCCAGGTGCAGTTCGGGTCAAAGCTGAATTCGACCACGTGTCAGAGAAACGCCGCCTTGCGATTGAGCGGATCCATCACGGAAACGTTAAAGTTTCACATATCACTTCCGATTTTCTGTTGGGACCTGACTATGGGTTGCTGCGCAATGCTGCGCAGACCTTTGAGCAGCTGGTTGGCGAAGATGCCACGGTTTTCCGTGGGGAAGGTGACAAGCGAAAGGAATCGCCTGTCAAGGACTTCGGCCAGGCTATGAAATGGCTGCGTCAGGAAGCGGAGCGTGGTGTATCCAAACAACGGTACAAAGGTCTTGGTGAGATGAACCCAGAACAGCTTTGGGAAACCACCATGAACCCTGAAGTTCGCCGTCTCCTGCGGGTACAGATTGAGGATGCCATCGCCGCAGACGAAATCTTTACCACACTGATGGGCGATCAAGTGGAACCACGGCGTGAGTTCATTGAAACGAACGCGTTGTATGCATCAAACCTGGATGTCTGAGGTTTGTTGGTTTCGGAAATAGTTGGCCAATTGTTACAGTACAGGTTGGCCAGCATTCTGAAGATGTAAAGAAGTGGCTGCAAATTTTGCAGCCATTTTTTCTATGCCTTGGTGGTTGACTTATCTCTTTTAAAAATCGCCTTTCAGGTATATGTCAGGTCACGCAAGAATTTCCACGCCATGATGATTTTCTGGAACACCTTGGACGAGAAACACTGTTCCAACAGTGTTCGCCGTTCTCAGTGGTTTTATCGCTTGGTAGGCAGGAGAGTTGTACCAGCGTGAAGCATGTTCCAGGCTGGGAAACTTGATGACCACAAGGTCTGCTGCTTGTTTCCCTTCCAGCTGAATGTACGGCCCGCCGTGAATGATGAACTGGCCTTCGTGTAGCTTGAGTGTTGAGTCAATCTGCTCAAGGTAGGTACGGATTTCGTCGTTCACATGCGTTTCGGAAATGATGGCAATGGCATAAGCAGGCATGAGTGACTCCTAAATTATCGCGTTCACAGATCTGCAGCTTTACAAGGGGTTGCTGTGCTGTCATGCCATTGTTAGCCGGGTGATTCTGCATGTCGATAACGTCTGAGGTAATAGTGCCGTGTTACCCGGAGGGGGCGTTGCCGATCTTGCCGGTTTTCATTTCAAACGCGGCATGAAGCTATTACCTGACACGTAATCGACCGGGATTGCACGCAGTAACAAAATCACGCTGTCGGATTCGACAACAAGTGTTCGAAACACCCTGGTGATTTTTCCAAGGAGATAGTCATGACCGCAAATATCCGTCCAAACATTCCAGCCAAGATTGCCGCACAATATATTGATATCTGGAACGAAAGCAACCCGGCACGCCGGCGGGCACTGATTGAACAGGTGTTTACGCCACAAGCCAGTTACCTGGATCCTCTCATGCAGGCAACTGGCCATGATGGCCTTGATGCGATGATTGGTGCAGCGCAGGCGCAATTTGCGGGTCTGCGTTTCTACGCGTCAGGAAAGCCTGATGGGCATTACGACATCATTCGTTTTTCGTGGGCTCTTGGTACGAGTGATTCCGAGTCGCTGGCTGAAGGAACTGATATTGCCGTTCTAGCTGCGGATGGGCGCATTGAACGGATTACTGGCTTCATTGACAAGATGCCGTCTTGAAGGCCTGATGAGTCGCGCGGCAGCCTCTCAGCATGGAGATAGCATGGAACAGCAGGAACATGTCAGACAAAGAGAACGCGACGGTAGTTACTTTGCCGATTTCGGCACAGCACTTCGCTACTGGCGCGACAAGCGTGGCTATACCCAGCTTCGGCTGTCGAGCGAAAGCGGTATTTCGCAGCGACATATCAGCTTTCTTGAAAGCGGGCGTTCTCAGCCGAGTCGCGAAATGGTTCTGAAACTTGGAATCGTCCTTGACATCCCTCTGCGTGAGCGCAATGGGATGTTGCTGGCAGCGGGCTATGCACCGGCCTACAGGGAGCGTCGCTTGTCTGATCCGGACCTGGCAGCAGTAAAGCAAGCTTTGGACTTCATGCTGGCGCAGCATGCCCCATATCCGGCACTGGTGGTCGATCGGTTGTGGAATCTTGTAATGGCCAATGCTCCAGCAACGATGATGATGCGCTGGTTACTGGATATACCACGGGTTTCACCCTTGCCTGGCGAGACTATTAATGTGCTGAAACTCATGCTTGATCCGAACGGTGTGCGCAAGCACCTGCAGAACTGGGAAGATGTTTGCGCTGATCTGCTGCATTGGATTCAGCGTGAGGCGATGAGCGATGGACTTGGAAGTGAGGCAGCAAATTTGCTCTGTGAAATGACAGCATTGCCAGGAATAGGTGAGACGACCCGTTTAGCCAACCTCGATGCGCTTGCGCTCCCGTTCCTGCCAATGCAGATCCGCAAGGATGGTGTAGAGCTGAATCTGTTTACTTCAATTGCTACCATGGGTACACCGCACGATGTGACAGTGCACGAGTTGCGGATAGAATCTTTCTTTCCAGCAGATGAATCCACGGCACAATGGTTTCGCGAACGTGCAGTCAAGCTGCAACCAGAATGAACACATAAAAGCAGACCTGAAGAACATCAATCTTTGGTCGGCATAGGTTGATGTGACATTCCCTATGCCAAGGCTTCTTCCGTGTTTCTTGGCACCTTCTTGACATCCTCCTCAGCCTGAAGGCTGCAGATTCCTACGACGCTCAGGCGCGGTACTGAACCGCTCCTGGGTCGCTTTGGCGTTTACCTCAAAGCCACACGCAACACACCTGAACCGAGCCTGTGTGCGCTATCCTTCTCCGCCCTCAAACGGCGGGGGTTGTCGCGCATCTGATCAATATGAGCAGCAGACCGGTTAGCCATCTCCTGATGAAGAACTCATTGACTCTTCAAGACAGGGCAGATTGCATTCAAGCGTGAATTGGCTAAGGGCCTGCCAAAGCACCGGAATCGTTTTGGAATCAAGTTGCCGATGCTTAATTTCCGGCAAATCCAAACAAGGCAAGTCTCCCACATGCAAGTTTCATGACATTGTTGGGAGAAATTTTCAGCTTTTTTGATCTAGTTAAAAAACTCTAATTTAGTCCCTGCCTAAAATTGATGATAGTTAACGAAGGAAGATGTATATGAAAAAACTATCCCACACCGTTTTGGCGGGCCTGCTGATTTCTGGTTCATCTGCTGTGTTTGCCCAGCCCGATGCAGCACAGATACGTGAACGAGCACAGCAGTTTTTTAAACCCATTCCGGAAGTTGAGGTCATCATCAAAGAACGCAACCTCAACCCTGACCGTATTGAGCTGGGCAAAATGCTCTTCTTCGAACCACGTTTGTCCAAGAGCCATATCATCAGTTGCAATACCTGTCATAGCGTGGGTAGGGGCGGGGTTGACAATATTTCCACCTCTATCGGCCACGGATGGCAACATGGTCCGCGCAATTCGCCAACAGTATTGAATGCCGTGTTCAACGTGGCTCAGTTCTGGGATGGTCGTGCTGCAGATTTGAAAGAGCAGGCCAAGGGCCCTGTTCAAGCCAGTGTGGAAATGAATGCTACGCCCAAGCATGTCGAAGACACGCTGCAAAGCATTCCTGAATACGTTGAATTGTTCAAGAAGGCGTTCCCAGGCGAGCAAAATCCGGTGACCTTTGACAACATGGCCAAGGCTATCGAAGACTTCGAAATCACGCTTATCACGCCAAATTCGAAGTTTGACCAGTTCTTGGAAGGCAAGAACAGCTTGAACAAAGAGGAACTGGTTGGTCTCCAACTGTTCATGGACAAAGGCTGTATTGCTTGTCACTCGGGTATCAACGTTGGTGGACAAAGCTACTTCCCATTCGGACTGGTCAAGAAGCCTGGTGCAGATATCCTGCCCGAGGACGACCGTGGTCGCTTTGCTGTGACCAAGACAGCTTCTGATGAGTATGTGTTCCGTGCTGCCCCTTTGCGTAACATCGAACTGACAGCGCCTTATTTCCACAGCGGCGAAGTCTGGAACCTGGAGCAGGCAGTTGCAATCATGGGAACTAGCCAGTTGGGTGCAGAACTGTCAGATGACGAAGTCAAGGCCATCGCTTCTTTCTTGCGTACACTGACCGGCGAGCAACCAAAAGTGGTCTACCCGACGCTTCCTCCCAGTACCAAGTCCACACCGAAGCCGTCGATGTAAATTGCACGACCTTTAATTGAGCGAGCCCCTCGACAACATGTCGGGGGGCTTGTTTGCTTTGCACACAAAAGCGCAGCGAAGGGACCGCTCCAAGAGCGCCATCAAAATCCTTTTATTCGCTCGTAGCTCTAAGGACAACATTGTTTGTTGCGCAGTCCTGGTTCCCTGAGGACAGGAAGTTTCTTACCCACAGCGCCATCAATTTGCTGTCTGCTGATGACTTATCGAGAGAAGCAAGTCCGGCCTCAAGAACGTCATCGGGAATCACGCCACGCCGTGCTTCCATCAGGTCACGAGCGTACTCTTTGGAAAACTCGGGGTGCCCCTGTATCCCCAGCGTACTTTGATCCACGAGAATCATATACATGGCGCATAGTTTGTTTTCAGCGAGGACGACAGCGTCTTCTGGTACTTGATACACCTGGTCTTGGTGGCTGACCAACAAGTTGATGTCAGGTTTCCAGGGGTTCATCCAGGGTAGTTGCTGTTTGATGGTGTTGATCGACATGCCCACGCCCCAGCCACCTGGGTGCTTGCGTACAGCGCCTCCAAGTGCACGGCCTATCATCTGATGACCAAAACAAAAGCCCACGATGGGCTTGTGGTCCTCGTGTAGTTTCCGTACAAACGTTTCAAGCCGGGTGATCCATTCCAGGTCATCGTTCACACCATATTTGGATCCAGTAATCAGCCATGCATCGGCAGCATCGGTTGATTCTGGGAGGTCGCCTTCATGGCAGCGCCACACCGTAAAGTCGAGGTCCGGATCAACGGTGCTTAGCCAACGTACAAACATATCTGGATAATTGCCGTGGACAGTTCGCAACGACTCCATGACGTCGTCGCATTGAAGAATGCCGATTTTCATAGTTGGTGCTGCCAAATAAATGATTGGCCTGAAAGCCGGTTTGTGGGCAGTTTGCGGTGATTCCGGCTTTGGCCAATTGGTGTATGTGAATCAGCCGAACAGTTTGTTGGCTGTTTCTGCAACCAGCTTACCCTGAAAACGTGCGCCATCCAGTTCGATTGCGCTGGGTTGCCGTTGCCCTTGTCCGCCCGCAATGGTCGTTGCACCGTAGGGGCTGCCACCGACGATTTCATCCAATGTCATCTGCCCTTGAAAGCTGTATGGCAAGCCCACGATCACCATACCGAAATGAAGCAAATTGGTAATGATGGAAAACAGGGTGACCTCTTGACCGCCATGCTGGGTTGCAGTTGATGTGAAAGCGGCACCAACCTTGCCGTTCAGAGCACCTTTAGCCCAAAGGCCGCCAGCTCGGTCAAGAAATGCTGCCATTTGCGAAGGCATACGTCCAAAGCGTGTCGGAGCGCCGATGATGATGGCATCGTAGTTGGCAAGCTCTTCGATAGTGGCGATGGGGGCAGCCTGATCTAGCTTGAAGTGTGCTGATTTGGCAATATCTTCGGGTACAGTTTCCGGGACTCGCTTTACGTCCACAGTAGCGCCTGTACTGCGTGCACCTTCGGCTACAGCCTGAGCCATGGTCTCAATGTGACCATAGGTTGAGTAGTACAGCACGAGAACTTTAGACATAGCTATCTCCTAGTGGATGGAAACATCGTGATCTTGACTTCAGAAAAGTTTCTGAAACTGACTACAAATACCATTGCTCCAGTATAGATCAAGGAAATTTTTGGGTGTGGGTGTCGTTTCCAGTTGTCCAGTTGAAAGTGACACAAAAGACTGAACATTATCTTCGCTTATTTCCCTTCTTAAAACCGCAAGGTTGGGAGGAGACAAACTTCTTACGCTACAGGCCGGTATGTTTTTTTCAGCCTATTGTTTTAACAAGATTAAAGTCCTGGAAGTAATCCTTATTCAAGCAACTGATGGGCTGTCAGGCTTGATAATTAGACCTTGATAAACAAACCTCATTTCTTAGGTAAACACATCACAGCGATAGATATGTGGGCGCAGGAGATAGTGTCGTGTCAATGACAACAACTCAAATATTGACCCTGGCTGCACCAGGAGTATCCATATTGTTTGCGCTAGGGTTTTATCTCCTCTGGAAGTTCGGACCAGGACACGCCAGATATCTTCTGTACCTGGCAACGGCCTTTATCTTGTACACACTGACGGCAAGCGCCCAGATTCTACAGATCCCGAAGGACAGCTATGGTGCAAATACCATGCTGACTGCTGCATTGTTCATGACAAGCCTGCTATGTCTGATCAAAGGCGTTACCGAGCGGTATAAAGCCCGTTTTGATCGATTGCTATATGGGTTTTTGTTCATCATTGTATTGTGTGGACTTGCCTATTTTTTCTATCAGAGTCGCAACTTGCAGGCTCGCATATACATGCTGAATTTCGGTGTCGCCTTCATGACTCTGATATCGATCTTCCGCATTCGCAAGGCTGCCCATGGCCCATTGATCGATCGAGCTTTTTATTGGACATACTTGCTGTTTGGTTTGAGTTTTTTTCCGCGAACCTTGTTGTTGGCCAATTCGACACTGAATCAAAAGTCCATTTCGGAATTTGCCCAGTCACCGTTCTGGCTGGCATTGCAATTGTCATTGTTGTTTTTTGCAGTTGTGATCGGCCTGATTTTGATGGCAGCTGCTATGCTGGGTATCATCAGCCAACTGCAATATGAACGCAATACAGACGAACTCACAAAGCTTGCAAATAGGCGAAGTTTTGAAGAGCGGGGCAAGCAATTTCTGAATTCAAAAAAATGCCGCCGACTTTCATTGGTCCTTTGTGATCTGGACTGGTTCAAGTCCATCAACGATACCTACGGGCATCATGTCGGAGATGTCGTTTTGGTCAGGTTCAGTGAACTCTTGCGTCGTCTTATCCGAAAAACGGACACTGCTTGCCGCTTGGGAGGCGAAGAGTTTGTCATTTTGATGCCTGAAGCAGACCTACAAGAAGCCGTAGCATGGGCAGAGCAATTGCGTATCGAGACCAGTAAGATGTCATTTCCGGAGGTCGAAGGCTTGACGCGGGTGACCGCCAGTATCGGAGTCGTTGAGTCAAGCTGCGCAGAGACGCTTGAGAATTTGCTCCGCAGGGCGGACAACTGTCTTTACGAAGCAAAGAATGCTGGCAGGAATGCTGTGATCTTCGAGGATAAGAAACAGATGGCCATGCGCCAGTGATTTTGACCAGAAACAGAAATGGATTATTCCTCCAAGGATATTTTTCTCGTCCAGTGACAATATTCCCAACCACCTTTTTGATTTGTATCAATTAACGGAGGGACAACTCCGTGAATACATCATCGGGATGGATGGATAATAGTTTATGCTCATAATTCCTTCAGGAAATTTTGGGCGTTCCAAAACAGATCGTTTGTTTCAAAAACAAAATTGAAACAACTTCTAAGGGTATATTGAAAGAAGTACCCATAGAATGGAACCGCCATGGCCTCAGCACTTTCCCGCAATAGAATTTCTTCTCAAAGCGATCAAGAGCTTTTGAGGAGGCTTTCTTTATTGGCGGACGAAACCGATGCCGCAATCATGATCACCGACGTGCATGCTCGGGTGGCGTACCACAATAGTGGATTTACTAAGATGTTCGGATGGACGCTTGATGAAACTCACAGGAAACCTGTTTCATCGCTGCTGGTGCGCCAGGCATCAGAAGGATTTTTCGATGATATTCACCGAGAGTTTGTTGTTGGGCGCTCGGTTAAAGTTGATGAACTGATCCTCAACAAATTTGGTCACCGTCACTGGTGCAATGTCATTTGTAGTCCGGTCATGGGGCTAGACGGGGAGTGGAAATACACACTGTCAGTACTGTTGGACATTACCAGAACCAAGATTTACGAGGTGTTGAACAACAGTGTCCTTGAAGCTGTTGCACGCGATCTACCTCTCATCGAAGTGCTGGAAATGGTTTGCGAAAAAGTGGAGCAAATCGCCCCCGAGATCAGTGCCAGCATCCTGCAAGTTGATGAATAAGGTTTTTTGCGTCCCTTTGCCAGTCCCAGTCTGCCATTCTCTTATTCCACACAACTCGATGGTGTTGCGATAGGTCCATGCATCGGCTCCTGTGGAACCGCCGCTTGGCGCAAGGAACCCGTACTGGTTACTGACATTGCGGCCGATCCACTTTGGGAAGACTTCAGGCATTTGATCCTGCCATTGGGCTACAAGTCCTGTTGGTCCACACCAATAATGGATAAAGAAGGCAAGGTTCTGGGAACTTTTGCGTTCTATTACCGAGAGAACGGACCACATGTTGCTTCGTCTTTTCATGAACAGCTGGTACAGGCTTGTACTTACCTTTGTGCCTTGGCGATGGAGCGGGAGTAGAACCGGTTGCGCATCAGGCACCTGGCGTACTACGACTAACTCACTAGCTTGCCCAATCGCAGCTTGCTGCAAGCCAGTGCAGATCAGATGCTGCTGGAGGCTCGCAGCGGCTCTAAAAAAATTGCTGTTCTGTTCATCGATCTGGATCGCTTCAAACATGTGAATGACTCGCTTGGGCACGCTGCAGGAGATGAACTGCTGTGTGTGGTGGCAACCCGCATAAAAAGCATGTTGCGGCTTTCTGGAGTTGCCGGACGGTTGCATGGTGTCGAAGCACTGGCCTGATGGAGCCATCCAGCATTGGGCAACATACCGCCCAACCGTTTCATTCCTCTGGCTGAGGAAACGGGCTTGATCGGTACATTGGGGCATTGGGCATTGAAAGAGGCCTGTAAGCAGATGAATCAATGGCGAGAGGCAGGGATCGAGGTTCCAACAGTCGCTGTGAACATGTCCCCTATCAATTTCCAGAATCTTCACTTGCCTGGATTGATTGCTGACGTGCTTTCTTATAGCGCGCTAATACCCTCAAGCTTGACCTTGGAGTTGACAAAAAGAACTGTATTGGATACGACCGGATAGTTCGGACAGAAAATGTAACGCTGGAAAAGCAAGACACATGCTGCAGAGCATGTGCGTGTAGACAAAAAGATCTAAACCCCGAAGTCATTGTCGGAAAAATGGACATGATTTTCATGTCATTTTATACAATTGAAAATTAAATAACTATTTATAAAATACGAATCCATATACTCAGGTATATGAGATTAATACCATTTCCACTTATTGATGTCTGAACTTGTTCTGGAGATTTTTTCTTTGCAGTGCGAAAATTCATCTGCCGGAATTTTCCGGGAAACTAGGTCATCCAATATTGAAGCTTTGGATTCGACCGTCCGTTTTATGGCTGATGAGTAAGTCCCTGACAAATGTTTTGCAGTATCAGTCGTCAGGCTTCTGACAGACCGTACATGGACGCCCCGGGTTTGCCAAGCCCTCAATCGTTGATGGTGAGAAGGAAGAGATTGCAGCCGTACATTCGGACTTTCTATGTGGGCAACGCCCACTGTCCCTGATGGAATCTGCTGGTTGACGCCTCTATCGCTTACTCGCACTTAATGTGCTTCGACTGTCACGGGTTTTGCCAACCACGGTCTGACCTGTCTTGCCATCAATCTCATGATTGCCTGAGCAATCGGTGGGGTGTACCTCTCTGTAACGGGTTCGCTTGCTGTTTGCTAGCTTGGGTTGTTCGGTTTCATACGGGCCGGCTCGATTACGCGGGTGCTTTTGACGCGTAATCGGGTCGGAAATCTCGTCCGTGGGCCAGCATCGCCCAGACAATCCGCGCGGTCTTGTTGGCTTGTGCCACCACGGCCACATTCATGTTTCGTCGATTGATCAATTTGTTTAACCAGTGATCCGGATTGGCTTTCCTGCCCGCGTGATAGGCCAGTGCTCGAGCGCCATGAATCAGTAGTTTTCGCAGGTACGCATCGCCTCGTTTACTGATGCCCAGCAAAGTCTGTTTCCCGCCTGTGGAGTGCTGTCGTGGCACCAGACCGATCCAGGCAGAAAGTTCTCGGCCATTCCTGAAGTTGCGGGCATCCCCGATCATGGCAATCATGGCTGTGGCAATGATCACGCCAATGCCCGGTACTTGTTCAAGGCGCTGGCTGTCAACGTTGTTTCGATGCCAGGCATGGATTTCTTTTTCGATCATCTCGATCTGCTCGTCGAGCCAGCGCAGATGGTTGAGCAACTGATCGATCAGCCTTCTGAACATGCCTGGCAGTTCGTTGGTCGCATCTTCAATCAGCTCAGGGACCTTGCTGCGAACATGTCCGATACCTTGCGGGAGGATCAGGCCGTACTCCGCCATCAAGCCCCGGATGCGGTTGGCCGTGGCGGTTCGATCAACGATGAATCCTTCACGTGCGCGGTGCAGTGACAGCATCGCCTGTTGCTCGACATTCTTGATGGGAACAAAGCGCATGGTGGGTCGGCTGACGGCCTCACAGATGGCTTCAGCATCGGCCACATCATGTTTGTTGGTCTTCACAAAGGGTTTGACAAACTGCGGCGAGATCAGCTTGACCTCATGCCCCAGGCTTTGCAACTGACGGGCCCAGTGATGTGCACTGCCACAGGCTTCCATGCCAATCACGCAAGGCTCCATGTTGGCGAAGAACGCCATCACCTTGTCGCGTTTGAGTTGCTTGCGCACCACGGGCTTGCCGCGCTCATCAGCGCCGTGAATCTGCAGAACGTTCTTTGCCAGATCAATGCCAATTGTCGTAATCTTCATGGTGGACGCCCTCCTGTCAGGTAATGGTTTTGACACCCATAATTTAAGGCACTCTGATGCCGTAGCCTCAGGTCGGGGCGTCCATTCCATTGCTTACATAAGAGGTAATTCATGGATCCAGATCCTAGTCGATCTTTATCGTCAGAACTTATTGCAAGCAATTTGCTTGTTATAACTAATTATGGATTTCAGTAAGGAAGATCTTAGGTAATTCTGGGGATTCTCCTTGGCTGACGTCTAGGGAGGTTCTCATGCTGTTCCGTCGTGCACAACAATTAGAAAGTCTAAAAAGAGCACTGGAAGCTGCCATTGCTGCACATAAACCTGAAGCTGTTCAAGCTTTATTGTTTTTCAATGGTGAAAAGCGCTATGCCAAGGCATTAGCATTTTTCTCCGGACACATTATTGCAGATGCCCTCACCATGTTAACGGTAGAAGATCGCAGCAAGGTTTTCCACTATCTACCAAGACATGCACGCAATCGTTTGAATAAGTTCGAAAGCTTTTATTCAAAAGGCGTTCTGCGATCGTTGGAGTCTCTATTTTCATTGCATGGTCAAGCCCTGGAAGCCGCCTGTTAACCAGGCTGGTGGTCATTTCATGCATTTCTATAACAAGTTCGCTGGTAGGAGCAACACGCCATGCGGTTTATCGAAATCCTTTTCAAGAATATTTTCAGCGGTTTCCTCAGGCGTAGGCACGTAAAGCATAACTTCTCACGACCTGTCAGTCTTGAGATTCTCGGTAGTGGAGGAAGTCAAAGAAAAACCATTGAGCCCAGCAAAATCAATGCGAATGCTATGTTGAAGATAGCAAGGTTTGATGCTAAGAAAGCTATTGCATTGATGTCATCCAATGAAAGAGGCTTAACCAACGTCCAAGCCAAGCAATTGCAGGCGAAGTTTGGGCTGAACGAAACAGAATATGAAAAACCAATATCGCGGTGGAAACATCTTTGGTATTGCTATAGCAATCCATTCAACGTGTTACTTAGCGTTCTGGCTGCTATTTCGTACCTGACCGATGATATTGAAGCAACTGCTGTCATCGGAACGATGGTCGTGCTTAGTACGATCATTCGTTTCATACAGGAAGGCAGGTCAAATCTTGCAGCAGAAAAGCTCAAAGCCATGGTGAGCAATACAGCAACTGTTTTTAGAAGAAATGAGAACGAAGATCAGCAGTTGCAAGGTGATCCGTTATCCAAGCAAAACCGAGTTGAGTTACCTATTCGAGAGTTGGTGCCTGGGGATATTGTTTTCTTATCAGCAGGTGATATGGTTCCAGCGGATTGCCTGTTGCTGACATCAAAAGACCTGTTTGTGTCACAGGCTGCGATGACCGGAGAGTCTTTGCCAGTTGAAAAAAATGCATCGTGCAAAGATCACAAAGCTTCCGTTTTTGACATGGAGAACCTTGTTTTCATGGGTACCAATGTCATTTCAGGATATGCCACAGCATTGGTGGTTGCAACTGGCAATAGCAGTTATTTTGGTTCGTTGGCCTTGAAAGTGGCAGGGAGACAACATGAGACCTCAGCGTTTGAGTCAGGTGTAAATAGTGTTACCTGGCTTTTGATCAGGTTCGCTTTGGTCATGATTCCGGTCGTTCTTCTTATTAATGGTTTCACTAAAGGCGATTGGCTGGAGGCTTTACTTTTTGCACTATCTGTGGCTGTTGGATTGACTCCAGAGATGCTGCCGATGATTGTTACCTCGACACTGGCCAAGGGTGCTGTTGTCATGTCTTCCAGAAAGGTCATCGTAAAACGGCTGGATGCTATCCAGAATTTTGGTGCGATGGATGTCCTTTGCACGGACAAAACAGGAACGATCACGCAGGACAAGATAGCTTTAGAGCGACATACGGATGCATTTGGAAGTCCTTCAGAGCACGTTCTACGAGATGCCTATCTGAATAGTTATTTCCAGACAGGCTTAAAAAACTTGCTCGATCAGGCTGTGCTAGAACACGTAGAGTTACAACAGGAACTGAAAGTCACTGGCCTGAACAAGATCGATGAAATTCCGTTTGATTTTGAAAGGCGGAGATTATCTGTCATTCTTGAGTCCAGAGATGGTAGTCATGAGCTGATTTGTAAAGGTGCTGTAGAGGAAATTCTGTCGGTTTGCAATTGGGTACAGTATGAGCAGGATGACGAGATTCAGGAGCTCGCATTAACTCCAGAGATTCTGCAGCAAGTAAGAGGCGTGACTCAGCAACTTAACCAGCAAGGGCTGAGGGTTGTTGCTGTGGCCAGAAAAAAACTGGCGTCACGAAAAAGTGAATATGGCATCCTGGATGAAGAGGATCTGGTGCTGGTTGGATATATAGCGTTTCTGGATCCCCCAAAGGAAAGCGCTGCGCCAGCGATACGGGCTCTATCTGAGCATGGTGTCCAGGTTAAGGTTCTTACGGGTGACAGTGAGTTGATTACATCACATGTTTGCAGCCGAGTGGGGCTTGAAAACGAAAAAATTCTTCTTGGTGCTGATATTGAAAAAATGAGCGATAAAGAATTGGCTGAAGCTGTTGAGGCTTGCCAGATTTTTGCCAGGTTGACACCCAATCATAAGGAGAGAATTGTCCGGGTCTTGCGTAGCAATGGTCATGTTGTCGGCTTCATGGGTGATGGCATTAACGATGCTCCAGGACTTAGATCTTCAGATATCGGAATTTCCGTTGATTCAGGGGTGGACATTGCTAAGGAGGCTGCCGACATCATTCTGCTGGAAAAAAGTCTTATGGTTCTTGAGCAGGGTGTCATTGAAGGCAGAAAAACTTTTTGCAACATGCTGAAGTACATCCGGATGACAGCCAGTTCAAACTTCGGGAATGTTTTCTCTGTTCTTGTCGGAAGTGCCTTTCTGCCGTTTCTGCCGATGCTTCCTTTGCAGTTGCTCATACAAAATCTTTTGTATGACATTTCACAGATCGCCATTCCTTTCGATAACGTTGACCAAGAGATGGTACGTCAGCCTTTGCAATGGAATCCAACAGACATTGGGCGTTTCATGGTTTTTTTTGGTCCGATAAGTTCGATATTTGATATTTTGACTTATGGGCTCATGTGGTTTGTCTTTAGTGCAAACACAGTTGACCAGCAGTCTTTGTTTCAGACTGGGTGGTTCGTTGTTGGATTGTTAACTCAAACATTGATTGTTCATATGATCCGGTCACCCAAGCTGCCGTTTGTTGAAAGTCGTGCATCTTGGCCATTGATGGTTATGACGATAATCATAATGACCATTGGTGTTTTTCTGCCGGTCAGCCCATTGGCAGAATATTTTGGTTTTCAGGAGTTGCCAATGGACTACTACCCGTGGCTGGCAGGAATTCTGTTTTCCTATGCCGCGCTGACGACGTCAATGAAAAAAATATATATACGCAAATTCGGGTGGCAATAGACGGGATCCATTGACAGCCTGAAACAGGGTCAAGCTGTATTGCCTGGCAGAATGGGTTCTGCTAGGCAATTTTATTAAACAAAACCTTTTAAGAAAGCGATAATTTTCGGACCAACAGTGTCTGGCATCTCGACATGAGGATAGTGGCCGGCATCATCAACCAGAAGTAGGCTCGAATGCATGGCTGATGACAAGTACTGTGCTTCTTCAATCGGTGACTCGAAGTCAGGATCCTTGCCCCCGCTGTCAGAATAGTTGGAACCTCTACAGATGTTAGAGTTTGAATCTCCAACCTGGGGCAGAGAGAAGGTTCCCATGAAGTATTCCCCCGAGCGGCGTGAAGCCATATTGGCCAAGCTGGAAGCGCCGTATAACCGTACAGTCAATGATCTGGCTGCCGAGGAAGGCATTTCAACAGCCACAATATACAACTGGCGTAAGCAAGCCCGTAACGCAGGTCGCTTGTTGCCCAATGCGTCTGCCACGACCGAAGGCTGGAGCTCCCAGCAGAAGTTCAATGCGGTGCTGGAAACCGCAGCTCTCACAGAAGAAGAGCTAGCCGAATACTGTCGCCGCCGTGGTCTATATCCTGAGCAGATTCGTCGCTGGCGCGCCAGTTGTGAACAGGCCAATGACCGGGCTGACCAAGTGGCTGCACGGCAGTCAGAAACGACCAAGGCTGAACGCAAACGCATTCGGGAGCTAGAGCGAGAGCTGCGCCGCAAGGACGCCGCCTTGGCTGAAACAGCGGCATTGCTGGCGCTGCGAAAAAAAGTCCAGGCGATCTGGGGGGACGAGGAAAAATGACCAATGCTACAGATCGCCGTCAAATTGTGGAGTTGGTCAACGAAGCCCGAACGGCAGGAGCACGTCTGCGCCGTATCTGTGATGAATTGGGAATCGGCCTGAATACGTATCGGCGTTGGTCGACGGGCAGTGAAGACCAGCGCCCCCATGCCAGCCGGCCCACGCCCTCGCATGCATTGACTCAGAGTGAACGTCAGGCGGTTCTGGATGCCTGCCACCGCCGGGAGTTTGCCAGCTTGCCACCCGCGCAGATCGTGGCCCGCTTGCTGGACGATGAACAAACCTACCTGGCCTCGGAATCGACCTTCTACCGCATCCTGCACGCGGCGGGAGAACAGCGTCGTCGTGGACGCCAATCGGTGCCCCGACACAAAGGACCGCCGCGCCGTCATCGTGCCGACCATCCCAACGCTGTGTGGAGTTGGGACGTGACCTATCTGCCGACCTTGGTGCGTGGCCAGTTCTTTTACCTGTACCTGATTGTTGATATCTACAGCCGCAAGATTGTGGGCTATGAAGTCTTTGAGTCCGAGAACATGGCCAACAGCGCTCAGGTTATTCAACGAGCGGTACTGCGTGAGCAATGTGGGCACCGGCCGCTGGTCCTGCACGGCGATAACGGCGCTGCGATGAAGGGTTCTACCATCCATGCCAAGCTTGAAGAACTCGGCGTCACACCGTCGCACAGCCGTGCCCGCGTCTCGAACGATAACGCCTACTCTGAATCCTTGTTCCGTACCTGCAAATACCATCCCGCCTTCCCT
>Ga0182743_1001941_pt1 | contig 19084 bp, 16 predicted proteins | sample eDN3rd30CKraftOP_FD_128522 | JGI IMG/M metagenome (GOLD analysis project Ga0182743, IMG submission 128522) | Enriched Organic Plus compost microbial communities from Emeryville, California, USA - eDNA 3rd pass 30_C Kraft OP (version 2) (version 2) ... | reverse complement strand
TCGACTTCAGCCGCTGACAGGGCAGTCGCAACTATGACGTTACTACTAGAGTTTCTGGGTTTTTTCGCCTTCATCGGGCTGCTGGGCTATTTGCTGCCAGCCGGGTCGTTTTACCTGCGCTATCACGTGCGGCAGAGCGAAGCAAACGAGAGGCTGCGGATTCAAAACCGCCGGCCGGCGAAGGGGCAAGTCGCGCGGGAAATCAAGCTGTCGCTGGTGACGATCGCGATCTTTGCCGCGATGTCGACGGTGCTGCTGCAGTGCTACAAGGCGGGGTGGACGAGCATCTATCTTCGCTTTCGGGACTATCCGCTGTGGTATCTCCCCGTGAGCGTGTTTCTCTGCCTGGCGATTCACGACACGTACTTCTACTGGACGCATCGGCTGATGCACTGGCGGCCGCTGTTCAAGTACACGCACCTGGGGCATCATCGCTCGGTCAGTCCGACGCCGTGGGCGATCTACGCCTTTCAGCCGGCGGAGGCGATCATCCAGTTTCTGGGCATTTGCGGCCTGGTGTTGTTCCTGCCGCTGCATCCGGTGGCGCTGCTGGTCTTCTTGGGAATCGACACGCAGATCAACACGGCGGGGCACAATGGCTATGAAGTGGTGCCGCAGTGGCTGTCGAAGCGGTGGTTCTTCCAGGGAATCAACACGGTCACGCACCACGACAACCACCACACGAACTTCACCAAGAACTTCGGGGCGTTCTTCAATGTGTGGGACCGGCTGATGGGGACGTTCCTCGAGGATTCGCCGCCGAGCGGCGCCGAGAAGGCGAGTGGAACGGCGGAGCGGGACGAGTCGCCGAAGATCCTTAAATTTCAGTCGCCGCGCGGCAACGATGAGGCTGCGGCCTAACGAGAGAGCGGCCGGCCCCTGGCGATCGAGCGAGCGTTCAGCTTTGCGGCGTTGTGTTTGAGCTGCGCGTCGAGCAGCCCGACCGGTTGAGCGCGGGTGGGCTGCGGTTGGAGACAACGCTCGTCAAGAAACAGAGCATGCCGCCCGCGATGAAGCGAACGGCATGCCTGGTTTGTCGCGTCTAGCAACTGTCTGCGGCCGACTAGAACGTGGCAATCACGTCGAAGCCGAAGATCAGCTGATCCACACCGGTGCCGCCACGGAAGGGGCCACCACCGGCAGGGCCGGTGCCGCCGTCGGCCACCTTCACGCCGTCGAACCAGTCGTACCGGATTTCGGGACGGATGGTCCAGTTGGTGTGCGGGGTGTAGTTGAGGCCAGCCGACAGTTCGAAGAAGTTGCCAGCAAAGCCGTCGCCGAAGATGGCGTTGTTCTGGTTGCGGAGACCGGTCACGCGGACGCCGTCGTCGTCGCGGAACCACTCGAACCGAGCGCCAGCCTTCCAGCAGTCGTTGATGGTGTAGAAGAGGTACTGGTTGAGGCCGTACCACTCAGCCGTGGCGCCACCGCCACGCACGCCGTCAAGCTGCCAGCCGTAGTCGTGCTGCAGGACGTACTGCCATTCGTTGTCGCAGCCGAAGTTCTGGCTGAACACGAGGCTGTACATGTTGCGGTTCGACTGACCGCCGTCGATGTTGGTCTCGTTCGGGCTGAGGATGATATTCCACGCCAGCGAGCGGCCCACCGCGTCGTCCGCCCAGCTAAAGCCGAGGATGGCCGCGCCGGTGTCGACTTCGCGGTCGAAGTTGTCCCAGCCGTTGACGAAGCCGAGGTTCAGCGTCGTGCTGTCGCTCCACTTGTACGCAGCCAAAGCGCCCGTGTGGGTGAAGGGCTCGGCGTACTGCATCGTGTAAGCGTGGGTGTAGAAGAAGTTGCCGACGGCGGGCACCACTTCGTAACCGATGACGGTGTAGAAGTGACCGACCTTCACGAGCCAGTCGTTGTAGCCGATTTCGGCGTAGAACTGCGGCAGAGCGAGGCCGTATTCCGACCCGTTGCCGGCGGCGTTCTGGTTCCAGTGGGCGGCGCCGTCATCGTGGAGTTCGAGACCGACGGCTTGCGTGAAGAACGCGTCGCTGCCGAACAGGACGTCGACGCGGCCACCGAAGCCCCAGCCGCATCCGCCGGTGTCGACGGTCTTTTCGAAAACGCCGTAGAGCTGGTTGAACTGACCGTAGTCACGATCGGGGAACGTGACAGGGCCGTTGAAGTGGTCGGCCGGGTTGTGGGCGTTGGCCATGATGCCACCGCTCGCCCAACCGTAGAAGTTCCATCCGCATTCCTTCTGGCAGAAGAGGTGCCAAGGTTCGCACTCTTCAACAGGCACCTCACACGTGGTGCAAGGAGCATAGGCGCCAGGGGCGGGAGCCGCAGGAGCCACCGGGGCGGGTTGGTCGCTCGGCGACGCGGGATCCGCAGGTTGATAATAGTACTCGTTGGCGAACGACGTCCGTTGGATGTCGCTCGCATACCCTGGCACCTGCGCTGAGGCATTACCCGCGTAAATGCCCCAGGCGATGGCAGTGGCAAAAGCCAGCTTCGAAAGTTTCATTAGTTGAACTCCCCAATCCGTGAGGAAACAGTTGCTAGGGCGGCAGGACGGCGCAGTCCATGCGCCACTGGATGGCCCAAAAATCTGGGTAGACTGGAAGCGAGTAACTCGCCCGCGGTTCGGAGAGCCATCCGCTGGCGCTTCCAGGTAGTCACTCTTGTTATCGGTCCGCTCGGCGCACGCGGCGCAACGGAATAACGTGATAAAAGCCGTACAAGAGCGGACTTAGGACCAGGAGGTGTGAAACTTTGACGGCTTTAACGCCTGTACGGCCCCACTTTTTCGTGCCGTAGGCGCGGTGAGCAGAGCGAGTAGTTCGCGCGAGGTCGATAGATCGGGCGCTACGCGAGCCACCCGCGCAGGCAGGGGGCTCGATATAGGCCGGCAAATACGTAGGTCGCGGCAAACCGCCGTGGTTACTTCGGTCGGCACGGTCGCCACGATCAGGCCGTGGTCCCGAAGGCGTCGGCAAAGAGGGCGTCGACGAATTCGTCGGCGTTGAAGACCGCGAGATCGGCAGGGGTTTCGCCCAGGCCGACGAACTTGACCGGGATGGCGAACCGTTCGCGAATCGGGATGACCACGCCCCCCTTGGCCGAGCCGTCGAGCTTGGCCAGGACAATGCCGGTGCATTTGGCTGCGGTCGAGAAGCCTTGGGCCTGGCTGAGAGCGTTCTGGCCGGCGGTAGCGTCGAGGACCAGTAGTACCTCGTGGGGCGATTCGGGAATTTGCTTGCCGATGACGCGGTAGATCTTCTCCAGTTGCTGCATCAGGTTCGACTGAGTCTGCAGCCGGCCGGCGGTGTCAATAATACAGATGTCGGCATTGGTCTCGATCGCCCGGGCGACGGCGCGGTGGGCGACCGAGGCGGGATCGCTCCCCTGCTCCGCTTTCACAATATCCACGCCCAGCCGCTCGGCCCAAATGCTGAGTTGTTCGACGGCTGCGGCCCGGAAGGTGTCCCCCGCGCCCAGGACCACCGATTTGCCCTGCGAACGGAACATGTTCGCGAGCTTGGCGATGGAGGTGGTCTTTCCGGAGCCGTTCACGCCGACCACGAGAATGACGGTTGGTCCCGACTGGGCAAGGTTGATCGGTTGTTCGGGCTGGGCAAGGACCTTCTTCAGCTCTTCCTTGATGACCTGCAGGATGTCGGGCATATGGACCACGCGGGCACGGAAGTCGCTACCGACGCGGTCGCGAACTCGGGTGGCGGTCGTTACGCCCATGTCGGTCTTCACGAGGATGGCGAACAGCTCATCGAGGAACGCCTCGTCGACAAGACGACCTTCACGCTTGAACAGGTCGCGGATGTCGGTGTTGAGGAAGTCGGAGGTCTTCTTGAGGGCGCTGCGCCAGCGCGCGAAAAGGCCTTGGGGTTGGTCTGAGGTTTCGGCGGAGGCGTCGGGGGACGCGGGCTTATTGGGCTGCGACGCCTCGGTCGTCGGCTTCGGGGCGGGATCGTTTTTCTTAGTGAAGCGGTCGAACAGTCCCATGGGATTGTTTTCTTCGGCCGCAGGCTGGGGCCGGGTTGGTTGGAGGGATTGGAGGCTGCTGAAACGCGTCTATTTCTTCTGGCCGCTTTTCTGGAGGAAGCGGTCGAGAATGCCGTTCACAAACTGCGGCGACTGGCGGGCGCCAAAACGTTTGGCCAGTTCCACGGCTTCGTTGATGGCCACCCGCTCTGGCGTGTCGCTGTAGAGAATCTCGTAGGCGCCAAGGCGGAGGACGTTGCGGTCGGTGACCGCCATGCGGTCGAGGCTCCAGTTGTCGGCCCGCTCGGTGAGCAGCCGATCGAGTTCGCCGCGGTTTCGACGCACGCCGGCGAGCAGGTTGCGAGCGAAGTTGATCAGCTCCTGATCGTGATTCAGGCGGCGCACCAGGAACTGGTCCACGGTCGCCATGTTGCGATCGGGGTTCAAATCGTCTTCGTAGAGCACCTGCAACACGATTTCACGTGCGCGACTTCGCCGGGACATGCCACCACCTATAGAGAACCGAGCAAAATTGGCCCGGAATCGTTCAATCCTTACGCCGCGTGAATGCGGCACAGCTTCATTATAGCGGACAAGCCGTTTTTGCTGGGGCGGCTTGCCGGCGAAAGTATGGGCTGCGGGGCATCGCACGAATGCTCGAAACGCAGCGAAGCTGAGTTGGCCCAGATCCGCCGGCTCAGTTCAGCCGGCCAAAATCAGGAGAAGAACGAGCGCGACGATTCGGCTTCGGTAGAAACCGGGGGCGGCAGTTTCAGATGCTCGTAGGCCTTGGTTGTGACCATTCGCCCGCGCGGGGTGCGAATGAGCAGGCCGATGCGGAGCAGGAACGGCTCGACTTCGTCCGAAAGGGTGTCGGGAGCCAGGTTCATCGTGTGGGCGATCGCCTCCACCCCCGCCGGGCCACCGGCGAAGACGCGGATGATCGTCTGCAGGTAGGAGCGGTCCTGCTTGTCGAGGCCGAGGGAATCGATGCCAGCCATTTCCAAGGCGGCTTGTGCCACCGGGACGGTGACTTTTCCGCCCGCCTTGCTGTCGGCATAGTCGCGGACCCAGCGCAGGCGGTTGTTGGCGATGCGCGGAGTGTCTCGGCTACGGCGGGCGATTTCCAGGGCTGCGTCGTCGTCGATCTGGGCGTCCAGCTTGCTCGCGCTGCGGCGGACGATTTCGGTCAATTCCTCGATCGAATAGAAGCCGAGATGCTCGCGCACATGGAACCGGTCGCGCAGCGGCGCCGACAGCATGCCGGCGCGGGTCGTGGCGCCGATCAAGGTGAACGGCTTGAGTTTCAGGTTGATCGTGCGGGCGTTGACCCCTTCGCCCAGGACGATGTCGATCCGGAAATCCTCCATCGCGGTATAGAGGTATTCCTCGACCGGCTTGGGAATGCGGTGGATTTCGTCGACGAAGAAGACCGTATTGGCCTCCATGTTCGTCAGGTAGGGGATCAGGTCCTTGGGAGCCTTCAGGGCTGGGCCGCTGGAGGTGATCAGCGGAACGTTCAATTCCCGCGGAATGCAGGTGGCGAAGGTCGTCTTGCCGAGGCCGGGCGGGCCGTCGAAGAGGATGTGCCCCAGCGATTCCCCCCGCTTCTTGGCGGCGTCGACGACAATCCGCAGCCGCTCGATCACTTCCTGCTGGCCGATCATGTCGGACATGCGCTGGGGGCGCAGGTCGCGATCCTCATCGTCGGGCAGCGGTTGATTGGAAAGAATCGTTTCGCGCGGCATAGGACACGTAGTGAACGGTTGTTAACTGGTACTGGCAGTATATCGGCATGCGCTTCAGGCAGGAAAGGGCGAACCTTGCGAGGCGCGAGGCGGGTTAAATGTCGTGCGGATCGGCTGGCCGCCCCGTCCCTTTGCCGTTTTCCCGCATGGTCGGATCGGTTCTAAGTCCAGTTAACCGTTGCCATTAGTTGTTCAAACGGGTATCGTAGGGGGGACCCCGCCGATATACCCCCTAGACTGTGCGCGTGGTGAGTCCGCTTCCCACGCGGTAAAACTGATCTTCGACGCGTCGCCCGTTCGCTCGGGCGGCCTCCGCTTGGTTGCTACATTTCTTTTTCGAAGTCCGCTCACCCGAGGAGTCGTATGACCTCCGAATCGCTTTCTTCGGATCAGCTTGAAGCCAAAATCCGCGCCGCCAAGGAGCTGCTCGACGCTCATGCGTACGAGACCGTCCAGTGGCATTTCCACGAGTCGACCGGCTGCCCGTTCTGGCTCGAGAAGGCGAAGGAGCTGAAATTCGACCCGCTGAAGGAAGTGAAGACCTTCGACGACATCAAGAAGTTTCCCGAATTCGAGGACGAATGGCTCCGCGGCGGCCCGGTGCGTCGCTGGGTTCCGAAGGGCTTGGAAGGCAAGCCGACCTATGTCTTCGAGACCGGCGGCACGACCGGCATTCCGAAAAGCCGCGTCGTGATCGAGGACCACTGGATCGACTACGAGAACTTCTCGCACACGCTGCCCGACGAGTATTTCCCCAAAGGGGCCAACTGGCTGATGCTCGGCCCCAGCGGTCCCCGGCGTCTGCGTTTGGCGGTGGAACACCTCTGCCAGTACCGCGGCGGCATCTGCTTCTGCATCGACCTCGATCCCCGCTGGGTGATCAAGCTGATCAAGAAGGGGTGGATGGAGCACCTCGAAGAATACAAGAAGCACTGCATCGATCAGGCGATCACGATTCTGACCGCCGGCCACGACATCAAGTGCATGTTCGCCACGCCAAAGCTGCTCGACGCCCTCTGCGCCGAACTAGAGAAGCGCGGCACCAGCCTCAAAGAGATCGGCGTCACCGGCATCTTCTCGGGCGGAACCGAATTCACCCCGCAGTGGACCCGCTACTGCATCGAAGAGCTGTTCGGCGGGCCGCCGGAAGAAAGCGGCATCTACATGACGCCGACCTACGGCAACACGCTGATGGGCCTCGCCTGCAGCAAGCCGGTTACGGCGGCGGAAAAGTACAAGATCGCCTACTACGCCCCGCAGCCGCGGGCGGTGATCGAAGTGGTCGATTTCGACGACTACAACAAAGTCGTTCCCTACGGCGAAACGGGACGCGTGAAGTTGACCACGCTGACCAAGGAGTTCTTCGTCCCCGGCTTCATGGAACGCGACGAAGGCGAACGGGAAAAGCCGTTCGACAAGTATCCGTGGGACGGCATCAGCGGCGTCCGCCCATGGCGCGGCATCGCGTCGCAAACCACGGTTGGCGTGTACTAATTCGATTCGCTCGTTGCCCACAGGCCGGCGGCAATTTGCCTCCGGCCTGCCGCTACCACGGCAACCCTAACGATAGGTTTCGCCGGCAAGTGAACCGGCTTCGGAGATAAGCAGTGATCAACATTCCCGTTCTTCGCTGGGGCAAGCCTTACGAATCGCTCGACGTGGCCGACGTGGTCCACTTCGCGACCGGCGAGCCGATTGCCAAGGTCAGCCAGGCCAACGGCGGCCTGATGACGCGCGACCTGCGCACGGCCCAGAAGGCTCGCGACGCCCTGCGGCAGATTCCGATTCATGACATCATCGCCAAGATGTCGCAGGTGGCCGAACTCTACGAGCACGGCACGCTGCCGATGGGGGATGGCCAGCAGTCGCCAGACGATTTCGTCCACCAGCAGTCGGCCAGCACCGGTCTGCCGGAGCATCTGTGCCGCGCCAACATGGCGAAGAACGCCTTCGTCTTGAAGAACATGGAAAAGATCCTCGACTGCCTCACCCGCGGTCTGGATCTGAACATCTTCACCAAGGGCTGGGGCGAAGAAGGACGCGGCGTGATCGTGAGCTACCAGGCTCAGTCTCCCGTGCTGGGCGCGGTGCTGCCGTCGAATTCGCCCGGCGTGCACACGCTTTGGCTCCCCGCCGTGCCGCTGCAGCTTGGTCTGGTGCTCAAGCCGGGCTCTTCGGAGATTTGGACTCCGTATCGCATGATCGCCGCTTACATCGCAGCCGGTCTGCCGGCCGAGGCGTTCGGCCTCTACCCGGGGCCGCAAGATGTCGGCGCCGCGCTGCTCGAAGCCTGCCCGCGGTCGATGATCTTTGGCAGCGCCCAAACGGTCGAACGCTACAAGGGGAACCCGCGAGTTCAGGCCCACGGCCCGGGCTTTTCGAAGATTCTTTTGGGCGACGACGAAGTCGATAACTGGGAGCAATATCTCGATGTGATGGTCGAGAGCATCGCGACCAACAGCGGCCGCGGCTGCATCAACACGTCGTCGATTTGGGCCTCGCGTCATACGAAAGAGATCGCGGAAGCGATCGCCGAGCGGCTGGGACCGATCGACGTGAAGCCGCCGACCGATCCCGACGCCCAGCTCGCAGCCTTCACGGTCGCCAATCAGGGCCAGGGCATTTGGGCGCTCATCGAAGCCGACCTCAAGGAAGCGGGCGTGACCGACATGACGGCCAAGTTCGGCCCGCGTCTGGTCGAGAAGGAACGCTGCTCCTACTTGCGGCCGGTGATTGCCCACTGCGAATCGCCCGAGTGCGCGATCTCGCAGAAGGAATACATGTTCCCGTTCGCGAGCGTCGTGAAGTGCCCGCAGGACCAAATGCTCGCCAAGATCGGCTACACGCTGGTCGGCACGGCGATCACCAAGAACGAGAAGTGGATCCAGCAGTTGACCGACGCGACGCACATCGACCGTTGCAATATCGGTCCGATTCCCACGACTCGCTTGAACTGGCTCCAGCCGCACGAAGGCAACATCATCGACTTCCTGTTCCGCAACCGGGCGTATCAGGTGGCACAGTAGTAAATGGCGAATGACGAAGCACGCCCGACCGCCCACGGCATGAAGCCGACGGACGGTCGGGAGTTTGTGCTTGCAGCATTGGTCATTCGGGTTTCGTCATTCGACATTCGGCTTTGCTCATGGTTCCCTTCGACTTCCAGCCGCTGACTCGGATTGTCTTCGGCCCCGGCAAAATCGAATCGCTTGGCGAGCTTGCCAGCGAGTTGCAAGCGAAGCGGGCGCTCGTCGTCAGCGATCGCGGCGTCGTGTCTGCCGGTCACACGGCGCGCGGCATCGAGTCGCTGGAAAAAGCGGGCATCGCCGTTCGGCTGTTCGACTCCTTGCACGAGAATCCGAACACCGACGACGTGGCCGCCGGCGTCAAAGTGGCGGAGGAGCACCAGCCGGATTTGATCGTCGGCTTGGGCGGCGGCAGTTCGATGGACTGCGCGAAGGGGATCAACTTCATCTACACCAACGGCGGCGAGATGAAGGACTATTGGGGCGTCGGCAAAGCCACGAAGCCGATGCTGTCGATGATCGCCGTGCCGACCACCGCGGGGACGGGGAGCGAGACTCAATCGTTCGCCCTGATCTCCGACGCCAAGACCCACGCCAAGATGGCCTGCGGCGATAAGAAGGCTTCGTGCAAGATCGCGCTGCTCGATCCGGAGCTGACCGTCACTCAGCCGACGCGCGTCACCGCCCTCACGGGGATCGACGCCATTTCGCACGCCTTGGAAACTTTTGTGACCAAGAAGCGAAACCTGGTGTCGCTCGCCTTCAGCCGCGAAGCGTGGCGGATGCTCGCCGGCAACCTCGCGCGCGTCATCGACCACCCGACCGACCTCGATGCTCGCGGGGCGATGCAGCTCGGCTCGTGCCTGGCGGGGCTGGCTATCGAAAACTCGATGCTCGGCGCCACGCATTCGCTCGCCAATCCGCTGACCGCCGTCTACGGCATTCCGCACGGTCAGGCGATCGCCGTGATGCTGCCCCATGTGATCCGCTTCAACGGAGAAGCGGTCGGAGCGTGGTATCGCGATCTGCTCGGCAGCAGCACCGACGACAACGGTTTGCCGCCGGCTGAGGAAGGCTACGAAGGGCTGGCTGCGTTTCTGACCCGCCTGGCCGAAAAGCTTGGGCTGGCGACGAAGTTGCGCGATTTGGAAGTCGAGCGCGAGCGGCTTCCCGAACTGGCAGCCGACGCCGCCAAACAATGGACGGCCACGTTTAACCCCCGACCGGTGCATCAGCCGGAACTTTTGGCGATTTACGAGAAGGCATTTGCGTAGAATAGTGAACTGGACGAGCCGCTAACGCAGCGAAGCGTCCCATCCGTTCGAAATTCGGGGCATCGTGATGCGATATCTAACCTTCCTGGCGATCATGCTTGTGAGCGGGACGGTCACCTGGTCGCTCGCGGCCGATTCGCAAAGCCCAGAGAAGTCCAACGCCGCCGCGCCGGTGGCGACCGCCAAGAATTGGCCTCTCTTCCGCGCCGACGCGCAAGGAACCGGCGTGGCCCGTTCCGAGTTGCCCGCGAAGCTGGAACTGCTCTGGAAATTCACGGTCGACAACGGCGCGTTCGAGGCGACGGCAGCGATTGTCGACGGCGTGGCCTACATCGGCGACATGGACGGCAAGCTCTATGCCTTGGACCTTGCGACCGGCAAAGAGCTGTGGAGCTTCAAAGTCGATAGCGGCTTCATCGCCTCCCCCGCGATTCGCGACGGCCTGCTCTACATTGGCGATATCGACGGCAACTGCTACGCGATCAGCCTGAAGGACCATAAGCCGGTCTGGCAGTTTGCGGCGGAAGCGGAAGTCGATTCGAGCGCCAATTTCTGGCGCGACAAGGTGCTGTTCGGCTCGCAAGACCGGCATCTGTATTGCGTGGACGCGAAGACCGGCAAGCTGGAGTGGAAGCACGCGATCGAAGACCAGATTCGCTGCACGCCGACCGTGGTTGGCGATCGAGCGTTCGTCGCCGGCTGCGACAGCCTGCTGCATGTGATCGACCTGACCAAGGGGGAAGCGGTCGGCAAGGTTCCGATCGACGCTCCGACCGGCGTCACGCCGGCTGTGCTGGGCGACATTGTCTACTTCGGCACCGAGGGAGGCGTGATGTTCGGCGTCGATTGGAAACAAATCAAGGAAGTGTGGCGGTCGGAGGACAAGGGATCGAAACAGCCGTACCGTAGTTCGCCGGCGGCTACCGACAAGGCGATCATCGTCGGCAGCCGCAGCCGCAAAGTGCAGGCGCTCGACCCCGCGACCGGCGCGGCGCTCTGGACCTTCGGCACGAAACAACGCGTCGACAGCTCGCCGGTAGTGGTCGGCGACCGCGTGTTCGTCGGCTCGGCCGATGGCCGGCTTTATGAACTCGACGCCAAGACCGGCAAGGAAGTGTGGCAATATCAAGGCAGCGGCAGCTTTACCGGTTCCCCCGCCGTTGCCGACGGCAAGCTGATTATCGCGAGCGATCGCGGCGTGGTTTATTGCTTTGGAGCGAAGTAGTCGGAGACGCCTGGAGCGCACGGAATGTCTGTTGCTGAGAAGCTACTGACGATCGAAGAGTTCGCGGCGCTGCCCGATCAGGGGCGGCAGTGTGAACTCGTGCGCGGGAGGCTCGTTGACTTAGACGCTCCACAGAAATTGCACGGCCTTATAATTGGCGAAATCGCTTGCCGTTTGCATAGCCACTTGCAAAAGCGCCCGATTGGACGAGTGGCGGTGGGTGATAGTGGCGTGGTTACTCACCACGACCCTGACTCCTTGCGGGGCGCGGACGTTGCCTATTACAGCTTCCAAGGGGCCCCTGTCGGTTCGACGCGGACGTATCTCGACGGCGATCCACCGCCTGAGATTGTCTGGAAAGTGATGTCGGCCGAAGACCGCTGGGCCGATGTTTCCGAAGAAATCGCGGATTACCTGGCTGCCGGCGTGCTGTATGTCGCCGTCGTCGAGCCTGAGATTTGCGACGTCCATCTGTATTCGTCGGGGGCAAACCCGCGCGTGCTGAGACAGGACGATGAGATTACCTTCCCCGGCGTGTTGCCGGACTTTCGCTGTCGAGTGGCCGATTTGTTTGTAACTTGCGACTGAGAGAGGACCGATTTTGACGACCGAAGCCACCAAAACCGAAGTCGGCAGTTACTTCATCTCGAATTATCCGCCGTTCTCGCAGTGGACTCCCGAGCAGCTTCCCGCCGCGGAGGAGGCGCTTCGTTCGCCGCCGCTGCTGGACGCCACCGGCAAGCCGTCGCCGCTCGGGCTGTACTTGCACATTCCCTTTTGCCGGAAACGCTGCAAGTTCTGCTACTTCCGCGTCTACACGGATAAGAACGCGCACGACGTCGAGAGCTACGTCTCGGCCCTGTCGCGCGAAATCGAACTGGTCAGCAGGCTGCCGATCATGGGAGATCGGCCGTTCCGCTTTGTCTATTTTGGCGGTGGTACCCCGTCGTTCTTGTCGGCCAAACAACTGACGTCGCTCGTCGATCGCTTGCGGGCGAACATCAATTGGGATCACGCCGAAGAGGTGACGTTCGAGTGCGAACCGGGCACCCTCTCGCAGCCCAAGGTTAACACGCTCCGCGAGCTGGGCGTGACGCGATTGAGCCTGGGCGTGGAAAACTTCAGCGACGCCGTGCTGCAGGAAAATGGCCGGGCGCACCTTTCGGGCGAGGTGTACAAAGCCTGGGACTGGATCAAGGCGGCTGGTTTTCCGAATGTGAACATCGACCTGATCAGCGGCATGGTCGGCGAGAGTTGGGAAAACTGGCAGGACAACGTCCGCCGGACGATCGAGCTGTCGCCCGATAGCGTGACGATCTATCAACTGGAGTTGCCGTTCAACACGGTCTATTCCAAGGACATTTTGGGGAATCAAATCGAGATTCCGGTCGCCGATTGGCCGACGAAGCGCCAGTGGCTCAACTACGCCTACGACGAGTTGCTGGCGGCCGGCTACCACATTTCGAGCGCCTATACGCTGGTGAAGGATCCAGCGAAGGTGAACTTCAGCTACCGCGACAATCTGTGGCAAGGCAGCGATCTGTTGGCCACGGGGGTTGCCAGCTTCGGCCACGCTTCGGGCGTTCACTACCAGAACAAGACCGAGTGGGGAGACTACATCGGCACGTTGCTCGAGCGCGGCGAGTTGCCGCTCCATCGGGCGATGAAGCCGACCCGGCATCAGCTCATGATTCGCGAGATGATCCTGCTCTTGAAGAAGGGACATCTCGACGCCGGTTACTTCCGCGAGAAGTTCGGCGAGGAAATCCTCGACCAGTGGCGCGAGGTGTGGGACGAGCACAAGTCGGACGGCATGGTGACGATCGACGGCGATCGGATCGAGCTGACCCGCAAGGGGCTGTTGCACGCCGACGCCCTGTTGCCGCCGTTCTTTGAGCCGCAGTTCCAGGGAGTTCGCTACACATGAGCGACTCGCCCGGCGAGCCGCTCACCTTCGCGATGGGAAACTTCATCGCGGAGTTTCCGACCGATCGCCTCTACGCCAAGAACCACATGTGGGCGCAGCGGCACGGGGAGGTGTTGCGCTTCGGTTTTACGGCCTATGCGGTCCGGCTGCTGCAGGACGTCTATTTTCTCGACTGGACGGTCGACGCCGGCGCCGAATTGCCGGAGCGGGCGGAAATCGGCCAGATCGAGAGCAAGAAGGCCGAAAGCAGCCTGTATGCTCCCATCGCCGGCCGGCTGGCGCGGTTCAACGCGGAACTGCTGGCGGATCCTTCGGCGATCAATGTCGATAAGTACAATGGCGGCTGGCTTTTCGAGATGGCTGGCGACGGTCAGCAGCTCCTCACGCCCGAGCAGTACCTGGAACATCTGGCAGCCGTGTGGGAAGTGACCCAGCGGACTATTAAAGGTCAAATGAACGAGTAAGAGAGTAAGATTGTAGGACGACGCAGAGAGCCTCTGGCCTGCGTTCGGCATTCAGCATTGCTCTTACGTCGCGCAGAACTCACCTATGGCCAAACGAATCGCCGTCGTCATCTCGCAGGGGCAGAGCGCCAATCCCGCCAAACGCCAGTTGGAGGAGGATTTGGTCTCGGCGCTGCTGTTTGAGCCGGGGATCGATGTGGTGGTGATTCCGCACCTCTACGATCTCAAGCCGGACGGCACCGGCGCGCTGGCGCTGCAGGGAATCGCGGGGAACATGATCGTCCTCTCGTGGCTCTACGAGCGGGCCGCGCGCTGGACCCTCGACCGCTTTGGCGTCCGCGGCTTGGAGGGGCAGTCGCTCATCAAGTCGAGCGACGAGGACGAAGACGAGGAGAGCGAAGAGGACGCCGAGCCGAACGACAAGACGCGGGTGATCGATACCCGCCCGGTCCCGCAGCGCCGCATCTATTGCATCGACCTGCGCGTGCACAACTCGGCTGCCCCGTACGTCGAAGAAGTCAAGCGGATCGCCCGCGAGAACTCGTTGCAGCTCATGCCGCTGTCGCTGGGCGCAGCACTATCGCCGACGCCGCAGCAGTTGCAGCGGATGGCCCAGCCGACCAACGACACTGCCCTGCCCCTTCCAATCGTCCAACCAGGCGCCAAGTCGCCGACTCCGCCGGCGCACCTAGAAGCATCCGCTTCAGCGTCGGCCACGCTCACCGAAGCCAAAACGCCCACCGACTCGGCCGCTCAGTTGACGCGCATCGAAGAATCGCTCGACCGCCGCTGGTATCCGGTTATCGACTACAGCCGCTGCACCAATTGCATGGAGTGCATCGATTTCTGCTTGTTCGGCGTCTATGGCGTCGACAAAGCGGAGACGATTCTCGTCGAACAGCCGGACAATTGCCGCAAGGGCTGCCCTGCATGCAGCCGCGTCTGCCCCGAAAACGCCATCATCTTCCCGCAGCACAAAGCGCCGGCTATCGCCGGAGCGTCGGTGGTCGCGGACAGCCTGAAGATCGATCTCTCGAAACTCTTCGGCGCTCCCGATTCGAAGGAGTCGGCCGAGGCGATCGCCATTCGCGAGCGCGACGAGCAATTGCTGCTCGCCGGCCGCGCCGCCGTGGGCGCTACGGTGGGACTGCCCAAGCGTCACTCCGACGCCGCGCCGCCAGCGCCGAAGGACGAGCTCGACTCCCTGCTCGACGCACTCGACGACGCGGACCTGTAGCCGTGTCTCTCCCGATTCACACGCTGCCGATTGTCGAACGCTGGGACTGTCACCAGTGCGGCGTCTGTTGCCGCGGCAGCATCGTTCCGCTTAGCGACGCCGACGTCGCTCGGCTGCGCGAGCAAAAGTGGCATGAGCGGCCCGAATTCGCGCGCGTCCCGACGACCGCTCCGCTCGCCGGTTCGGGCGGACGACAGCAACTGGCCAAGCGGGCCGACGGTAGCTGCGTTTTTCTGCAAGAAGACGGCCTCTGCCTGATTCACAAGGAACTCGGGTTCGACGCCAAGCCACTCATCTGCCGCACGTTTCCGCTGCAGCTCGTTCCGCGTGAGAAGGACGCCGTGCTGACGCTCCGCCGGGCATGCCCTTCGGCTGCCGGCGACAGGGGACGCGAACTGGCCGAGTACCTCGCCGCCGCGCGTGCGGTCGCCGCCGAGGGCCGGCTGGCCGAATGCGGCGTCGCGGCGCCGCCGCTGAAGCCAGGCGAAACGAGCGACTGGAAACGCTCGCGGATCGTCCTCGAAGCGTTACGGCGAATCACCGGCGACGAGCGCTATCCGCCAATCCGCCGCCTCGCGCATGGGCTGGAGTTTTGCCGCCTGATCGAAGCCGCGAAGACCGCCGATTTGTCGAACGCCAAACTGAACGAGCTTGCTCAAGTCTTGGAGAACAACATCGTCGACGAGGCTGCCGCGCATTTCGCCGAGCGGCGGCAGCCGAGCGGCGCCGCCCGCGTGCTGTTTCGGCAAATTGCTCTGGAAATCGTTCGGCTCCACCCGAACATCTACCATCAGCCGACGTGGTCGTCCCGGCTGCGGATGGCCGGCTGGGCGCTGAAGACGGTTTGGGGCCGCGGCCGCGTGCCAAACGTCTGGCGAGAGTTTCCGCAGCCGACGTTCGCCGAACTGGAACAGCCGCTCGCCCATTTCGACGCGTCGCTCGTACTTCCGCTGGCCCGCTACTTCGAAACGACCACGGCTTCCTACCAGTACGCCTTGGCCGACCGTGGCGGCTGGTCCGTCGTCGAAAGCTATCGCCAGTTGGCGATCCTCTACCCGATCGCGCTTTGGCTGCTGCGGTGGATCAGCGCGGGGCGAGAGGCGACGCTCGACGACTTGCTGCGCATTCTCTCTGCCGTTGACCGGTCGCAAGGCTTTGCGCCGCTTGCGGGGCTCAAGCAACGGTCCCGGCTGAAGACGCTCGCTTCGCTCGGCGAGTTGTCGACGCTCGTCGCGTGGTACGGCCGCTGACCGGTCGTCGAATCAGTCCAGCGTGTCGGGATAGATGACCACTTCGATCCGGCGATTGGCCGCCTGGCCAGCCGGCGTGGCGTTGGAAGCGATCGGGTGATTCTCCCCCATCGCCAGAATCGAGAGCTGCCGCTGCGGCAGGTGATTTCGCTGGACGAACTGTTGGAACACGGCCTGAGCCTGCCCGCCGCTGAGCATGTGGGCTGCGGCCGGGTTGAACGACGCCGAATTGTCGGTGTGCCCTTCGATGATGACCCGCTGGCGCGGATACGACCGGGCAATCGCGCCGGCCACTTCATCGAGCACCCGCACGCCATCGGCATGCAACTGGGCGGTGCCGGGGGTGAACAGTTTGTCGGCGGGCAGCTCGATGCGAATGACTTCCCCTTCCTGCCGGACATTGATGCCCGGGAGCGATACGGGAGTCAGGCTTTGACGCACGCTGTTGTTGGCCGAGATGCTGGCGCCGCCCCGGAACTGGGTGGAGGCCTGCAAGGCGGTCAACTGCTTGTCGGCTTCTTGCTTGGCGAGCGTCATATCGCGGGCCTTGGCGGCCATTTCGCCGAGCTGTTTCTGCAGCAGCGCGATCTGTTCGGTGTACTGCGTTCGCTGCTGCTCCGCCTGGGCCAACTGGCGGTGCAGGTCGCTATTGTTCATGTCCAACTGTCCAACCCGCCGGGTCAAATCCTGGACCTGCGCGGCGAGCGATTGGGCCTGCTGCTGCCAGACGTTGTTTTGGGCAGACGTCGCAGCCGCGATACCATTGGTCGCCGGCTGGGCGACTCCGGCCGTCGTCGGCTGAAATGGCCCCTGCTTGCAGCCAGTGGCGATCGACGCAGCGCAAACCGCCAGCAGGGCGAGCGACAGGGCTCTCTGCAGGCGGTTGGGCATCGTGACGCTTCCTGGGACAGTGAAATTTGGGCTTCGGACAAGCGAGCATGGGCTTCCCGCCGCCGAACTTGCTGGCAAACAAACGCGCGGGATCGTAGCGAGCCCCGGCAAGCCGAGCAAGAGCGAAAATGGTGGTGGCCCGCGGGGATAGAATGGATTGGGGGAGGCCTGTTTGGGCCCTCATGTCCTCTTGCTAGCAACCGAACCGTATTTGAGTTTTTTGCATATGGTCCGCCGCGTTAACTTGCCGCCGCCTGAACCGCCCCTCGCCGATGGCGCGCGGATCGGTGGCTGGTGGCACGAGACCGAGGAGCCGGGGCGGATTCACTGCGATCTTTGCCCGCGGGCTTGCGTGCTGCGCCCGGGGGACCGGGGCTTTTGCTTCGTGCGCGAAAATCGCGATGGGCAGATGGTCCTTACCACCTACGGCCGCAGCACCGGTTTCTGCATCGACCCAATCGAGAAGAAGCCGCTCAACCATTTTCTGCCCGGCACGAGCGTATTGTCATTCGGCACCGCCGGCTGCAACCTGGGCTGCAAGTTCTGCCAGAACTGGGAAATCTCCAAGTCGAAGGAGATCGAGCGCCTGAGCGAAGAAGCGACGCCCGAGGCAATCGCCACAGCCGCCCGTTCGCTCGGCTGCCGCAGCGTGGCGTTCACCTACAACGACCCGGTCATCTGGGCCGAGTACGCGATCGACACCGCCAAGGCCTGTCGGGCCGCGGGAGTGAAAACGGTGGCCGTTACGGCCGGCTACATCACGGCTGTGGCTCGCAAAACGTTCTACGAGCAAATGGACGCGGCGAATGTCGACTTGAAAGCGTTCACCGAAGACTTCTATCGCCACGTCACGCTCTCGCACCTGCAGCCGGTGCTCGATACGCTCCGCTGGCTCAAAACCGAGACGAATGTTTGGTTCGAAATCACCAACCTGATCATCCCGCAGGCCAACGACAGCGCCGATGAGCTGCGGCGCATGTGCGATTGGATTCTCGCCAATCTCGGCCCCGACGTGCCGATCCACTTCACTGCGTTTCATCCCGATTTCCGAATGAACGACCGCGGCCGAACGCCGACGGAAAAACTGCTCGAAGCCTACGACATCGCCCGCTCGACCGGCCTGCACTTTCCGTACGTCGGCAACATCCACTCGCCCCGTGAGCAAACGACCTACTGCCCTTCTTGCCGCCATGTGCTGATCGAACGCGTCGGCTACACGCTTACGAGCTGGGGACTCGAAGAAAACCGCTGCGAACTGTGCGGTGCGGTCGTGCCAGGACACTTCGAAGCGTCGCCCGGAGACTGGGGGAGTCGCCGGCAGGCGGTGCGGATTTCCGAGTATGCCCCGGCGAGTTCGTTGCGGCCGGAGGGCTTTCAAAGCATGGAGTCGAATTAGACCACTGATGTTTGCTCAGCGAAGCAGCGACGTCGTTTCGACGGCCACTACCAGTCGACTGAATCTCTCGACCGACCAGCAGCAAGCGGTGCTGGAGGTCGCCCGCCGCGCGCTCGTGGGCACTGTCACCCGGCGGAGCATCGAGTTGCCGACGAGCGGGCTCGACGCAGTCGCCGGCATACCGGTGCTGGGAGCGTTCGTCAGTGTGAAACGCCGCGGACGTCTGCGCAGTTGCTGCGGCTTTCTCGGTCCGCAGGCGACGCTGCTGGAAGCGGTGATGCGGGCCGCAGAGCGTACGGCTGTCGACGATCCGCGATTTCCGCCCGTTTCGCCGAGCGAACTTCCGTTTCTCGACTTGGAAGTCTGGCTGCTCGAAAACATGCAGCCGATTTCGGCTGTGGGCGAAGCCCGGCGAAATGCGGTGATTGTTGGGCGACACGGCTTGCACGTGGAACGCGGTCCCCGACGCGGGCTGCTGTTGCCGGGCGTCGCCGTCGAACACGAGTTATCGGCGGAGCAGTTTCTGGAGCAGACCTGTCTCAAGGCGGGGCTTGAGCGGGACGCTTGGAAGGACTGCGCGACCCAGGTTTCCACGTTCGAAGGTCACGTCATTCGCGGCCCGCTGGCCCAATCGCCAGACGAAACGTTCGACGCGCCGCAGCCGCTAGCCGAACTCGACGTAGCGGCGCTTGCGCGGC
>Ga0182743_1001938_pt1 | contig 19092 bp, 34 predicted proteins | sample eDN3rd30CKraftOP_FD_128522 | JGI IMG/M metagenome (GOLD analysis project Ga0182743, IMG submission 128522) | Enriched Organic Plus compost microbial communities from Emeryville, California, USA - eDNA 3rd pass 30_C Kraft OP (version 2) (version 2) ... | reverse complement strand
TGCTGGCGACGCTGCTGCTGCCCGAGGTGCTGACGGCGATCGCGCTGCTGTTCTTCGTCTATGCGATCGGCATCGGCACCCGCAGCATGTTCGGCATGGTGGTCGGCCACGTGCTGATGACGCTGCCCTTCGTCTTCATCAACGTCGCCGCCTCGCTGGAGAGCTTCGACCCGGACTGGGACATGGCGGCGCGCTCGCTCGGCGCCGGCCGCTGGACGCGCTTCCGCCGCATCATGCTGCCGCTGATCAAGCCGGGCGTCATCGGCGGCGCGCTGTTCGCCTTCATCATCTCCTTCGACATGTTCACCATTTCCTTCCTGCTCAAGGGCATCGGCACCTCGACCCTGCCCATCCAGCTCTTCGACTACCTGCGCACCAACTTCACGCCCGAAGCCGCCGCTGTCTCGACCCTGTCGGTCCTGCTGACGCTCGGCGTTGTGATCGTCTCCGACAAGGTGCTCGGCCTGAAGCTGCACCGGTTCTGATCGCCGGCGGGTCAGGCGTTCGGTAAACACCCGTTCCTCCGGCAGCCGAAAGGGATCCGGCGACACGCTTTTGATGGAGATCAATGCCTTGCCGACAGCCGTCGGCGAGGGTGAATATCGAGATGGAAAGAATTCACGGGACGAGAAGATGATACTGCCGAATGATGCCACCGTTGCCGTCGTCGACGGCGAGAAACTGCGCCTGTTCCGCAACAAGGGGATGGAGCCCAGCATCCGCCTGACGGAGGAGGCAGTCGACGTCGAGCCGGCCAACCAGGGCTCGGGCATGCGCCACCGCAGCACTTCGGCCAATCCCGATCAGTCGCGGCTGGAGGAAGACGATTTCGCGGCCGCCGCCGCGGCCCGTCTCAACCGGCTCGCGCTGGCCGGCAAGATCGCCTCGCTGTTCGTCATCGCCGATCCGCGCACGCTGGGCGAACTGCGTCGTCACCTGCACGAGGCGACCAAGGCCAAGCTGGTCGGCGACCTCGCCAAGGACCTGACCGGCAGCAGCGTCGAAAAGATCGAGGCAGCGCTGATCAAGGCGTGACGTTGTCCTACGTTGCCTCCAGCCTGATGCCGTCGGTGATGACAAGCGCTATCGCGCCGTTCGGCGATGTTATGCGGGGAGGAGGGGTAATGGTGCCCAGGGGTGGGGAACCAGAAGATAACTAATTCAATCGCTTAGGCAAAAGTGGGACAGTTCACTCGTCCCGTAGATCATTGAATTATTTGGATTCGCTGTCCCACCGGCAATTCGGTTCCGAAACGCGGAATCAAACTCAATAACAACGGGAGGTTTCCCCCGATGGAAATATCCAACTACCGCCCGGCAGCACCGGGCGGGAATACACGCGCGCGCATGGACGTGCGCCTGGATAGTGGCATCTTTATCCGCGGCGTGCGCCTCGTGGAGACGCGCAACGGCATTCGCGTCTACGGCCCCACTATCGGCGACGTGACGATCGTCGCCCTTCCGCCTGCGGTAGCAGACGCAATTGCGGAGGCGGTTGCCGATGTCGCAGTCTGAGAAAATAGGCGAAAGCCGAGCCTATTGGACTCACAACGTCAAGACATTCCCCGAGCCGGTTGCGCAATTTCGCATGGCGCAGCTCATCGACTTCGACGACCGCCTGTATGAAACGGCGCGCGTGGTTTATCGCTTCATGGTCGGTTGGTACCACGGCGGCCACGGCGACGCGCTTCTGTCTCAACGATACGTCGCGAAGGTCATGAAGCAGCGCGCCCCTGCGGGGGCAATGGTGCCGTCCCGCAATGCTGTGCAGCGTGCCATCATTGCGCTGATGGATACAGGCTGGGTTGTCCGCACATTCCAGGGGCGGGGCAAGGGCAAGGGCGCCAGTCGCTACGTGCCAGTGCTTAATGTCCTAGAGCTTGCCGCCCAGGGCAAATTCCCCAAACCGGCCCATGCTACCGGGCCAGTTGAACCGGCCCACGCCAATGGGCCACTAGTGGCCCGCACTAATGGGCCAGTTGATGGCGAACCGGCCCACGTAGGTGGGCCGAAGACTCTAATACACGACCCGCGTAAAGACGCGGGGACAAGTATTAGTAGTACTGTATCCGCCGCCCCGCCTGCGGATGGCCTTACGGCCACCGCGGCGGCGGCGGGTTTCGAGCGCATTTGGGTTGTCTACGGCAAGCTGGGAAGCAAGAAGGCTTCCCGCGCCGCTTTCGAGGCCATCGAAAATCCCGACGTTGAGTTGATCGTAGAGCGCGCCGCCTCATGGGCGGCCAGCGCCAAGCCAGGCCAGCGGAGAATGCCGTTGGAAAAATGGCTCGCGCAGGAAAAGTGGGATGAGGCCGACCGCAAAACGAAGGCACTCGAGAATAGACCTGCATCTCCGAACACAGAAAAACGCGGCAAGCCAAAGGTCGCCCCGAAACCAGCGAACGGCAAGCGCAAGAGTGCCGGCACACTCGCCACTATCGTCGACGGCTCCTTGGATGGAGATGTGCTGGCGGTGACGTTCCGTCGAAACGACGCCGCTAAATCCGAGGCGACACATCGGCTGCACGGGCGCTATATCGACCAACTCGCCGCGGCAGTCGGCGGCTTGCCGGATAACTTCGAAGATCTGATAGGCGCCCGAGTCCGTCTCGATGAAAGTGACGGTGACGTCGCCATCGAGGCACCTGCTTCATGGCTCCGGCAGACAGTTCAAGCCACAAACATCTTGGGAGGACGAACATGAAGCGATCAGCAGCCACTGTCGCGCGTGAGATTGAAGCCATCCGAACGTACCCTCGCGACTGGCGTGCCCACGACGCTGCCATCTCTTTTCGCGCGCCGCGGCCACCGGCGCAGCCGCTGCGTGACGTCGCTCCGCCGGAAGTCGATGAGAGAGGCGGCAAGCCCGTTCATGGGCGACGGATTAGCTGGGAGGCGCTTTGGCGCGAGAGGCCGGATCTGAGGCCGGTGGCGGCGAATGATAATCGACCTATCAATTCCGTTCTGCCGCCCCCTCAGCGATCCTTTTCCGGAGATTAATCTCGTACTCCTGTCGGCTGATCCATTTTGAATGCTCTGTCGAGATCAAGGACTCTACGCGTTCGACCAAAGCCTTCTTCGCCTCGACATCGTCAAGACCATCGTACGAACCTGATCGACCAAGGTAGGAATATTTTTCATGCCGCAGCGCTTCGCAGGTGGACCGATAGGTGATCCAGTTGTGCTGCCACTGATAGAGTTGCTGGATACCCTCCAACACTACAGCGCCGATGCCGAGGCCGGCGGTGATCCAGCCGTTCCACAAAGCAGTCAGGGGAACGCCGGCGCTTAGCACGAACTCTGCGATCTTGACGCGTTTATACATTCGCTGAGCACCGCCAGACTTAGAATCGTACCAGCGGATTTGCTGCTCAAGCCGAGGATAGCCGGAATCTGGTTCAGCGTCTGTTTCACCGGGTGTCATCACGAGCCGATCAACTGTGCCAACAAGCGGTAATCCCAAGAGTACCAGGGCAGTTTCAGTCGCCTCGCAATCTCTGGAAGGCGGAGCGTATTAGGTCCGTCCTTGAACCCCATAAAAATGAGATCGTTTCCTTTGTCCAAGCTCTCCTCCAACTCCCAATCAACCCACTGACTCGTATGCGTCAATGCGCTCACCATACAAAGGGTAACACTAGTACGGTTTATCTTCTCTCGAATCTTGGTGCGAATATAGGCGGCGTTCTGGCTGTTGATCGCAGTCCTGACCGACTCATCGTAGAACTCAATGTCGAAATCAGGATTCGCGGCCAGCAGTCTTAAGCCATTGACCTTTTGTCGGTCTTCAGCCCTGAAACTTATGAATACGCGCTTCATCTAGAGCATCCTCATTTAGATTGATGCCCCGATCCTAGCGGGAAAGGCGAAAGCGAAAAACCTTGCCTCACGCGCTTCCACACCTTGACGCTCTGGCCTGCCACACTTTTTATCCACTAGGCCCTGCGGTTTTCAGGCGCCGATACTATATTTAGCGACAAAAGAGCCGAACAACCGGCCAAACCCCTGACCGCCGACTTCCACGGGAAACGGCTCGCCGGCAATGATCGGTATTTGGGAGAACCAACCTTGTCACCAAATTTTTCCGGCGCGGCGCGGACGCCCGCCGAGCATCGAGCAGTTGTCGACGCCTGGCGCCGCAATGCGTCCGCTAACGACAGCGAAATCCTCCCGCGGCCTGCCGCCAAAACAGCCAAGCCCCGTCATTCTGAGTTGTCGCGTCGGTTGCGGAGCCTGCTGACCTGGCGCGCAGCCACGACCGAGACTGATTGGACCGCGATGGCGGATAACGACAACAAGGTCGATGACGGCGAGGATCCGATTCCGCTGCTTCTAGATTCGCACCATGAAATCCGCCCACGGCTCGCCGAGATATTCGCCGCGCTCGAGGGCGTTGAGTTGGTCCATAGATGTCACGCAAAACTCGGCGGCGGCGGCGAATGCAATACAATCGCCGTGGGAGACGCCGTCCGGTATGGCGAGGCCGAGACGCTACGAAAGCTGAAAGGCAAGCCACCTCGCAAACCGCGGTGCGTCATCGAGATGGGTGGGTTGCGGTTTTCGAACGGCGCCAACGAAGAGCGCGTGCCTATGCGGACGGAGACCGGGATCCACTACGAGTGGGCGCCCATCCGGGTTGGCGGGCTGATCGACTGCAATGGACGCCAAGCGCGCGAGCGGTTTGGCAAGGCGAAGGGTGCGGCAGTGCCCGACGTTCAGCCGACGGTCGGCACCAGTCAGACTTCGTCTGCTGGCGCAGTGATGTTCGATGATCCTGTCATAGATCGCCAGGAGGCCGCGCTCATGAGATCCAGAGTCGGGACGGCCACTGCGGAAATCCTCGACCTCGCTCTTAGGGCCTCAAGCTTTCGAGAAATCGGACAGCGTCTAGGCTTCAGCGGCAAGAACGCGGAGCGCCGAGGTAAGGCGGCCGTCATCGCAGCATGCGAAGAACTCGAATCGGCACTAGCGGCGTAGTCCCCTTTTTGCACCTCATTCGGGAATCCAACGAAGGGTTCTCCTAAACCCACACCTCAGCCCGGCCCTCGCGCCGGGCTTCTTTTTCACACCCACCACCGACAATTTGGAACTTAAGAATGGTCACCACCAAAAAGGCCGTGGGCGCAATCGTGCGCCATCTCGGCTTCGATCCTCCGCGCACATCTGCTGTTGCGCGCCGCCTCACCGAGGCTGGCGTCCTGCCATCCGGCGCGCCCAAAACACCACCGGTGCTCGACGTCGAGCACGTCCTTTCGCTTATCATCGGCAGCGCGCTCGACGTGCCATTGAGGGCCGTCGCCGACTGCGTGCGGCAGTATCTCACCATGCCGCCCGGCGGCGCAAATCTGGACGGAGCACCTGATTGCATACCGCGTACGGCGGGTGACGCGCTAGAAATCTGGTGCGACATCGCAATCCACGGCGCCGGCGATCTGCTGCGGCGCGACGTGATTACCGTCGTCGCCGCGTGGCCGGAAGTCGTTATTCGCGATGGCGACAAGGCTCGCCGCTTCGTGCCCGCTGGCGAGCTCGCGGCGCACTGGCGCGAACGCGGTCACCGCAAGGCCGTCGAAATTAGTGGCGCGGCCCTCGTCGACTGCGTGCGCGCCCTCTTCACGGAGAAGAAATAGTGCCAATTTTCAACAAGCCCAAGAAAACCGTAGGTACGGCCTCACCGCTCACGCACGGCGGTTTCCAGCCCGCTGCCGATGCCGCGAAGTTCGTGCCGTCGCTGGCCGAAGCCGATCCCGAAACTTTCGGCGCGCTCACGGCGAAGATCGAAGAATTGCATGCAAGCCTGGCCGAAGCCAACGCCGCCAAGCGTGAGGCGGAACGCATCCTCGCGGCCCATGAAGGCCCCTCCCTGCGCGCTGGTGTGGCCGAGCTTCTTGGCGACGACGCCGCTACTGGCCGCGCCGCGAAGGCTGCTGCGGTGCGCGATGCGCGCCAGCGCGTCGCCGATATCGAAGCGGCGCTCACGATTGCCGGCCATCGCCTGCGCGACGCCAAGCCGGCGGCCGTGCGCGCTGTTGTCGCGAAGGTTCGACCCGAATGGCAGAAGCGTATGAAGGCGCTCACATCGGCGCTCGAGGCCACCCGCACTGCGCACGTCGCGCTCCACGAGCTCAGGCAGGCGCTGGAAGCTGAGGACGTCGATCCCGCGCATTTCGGAGCCTGGCCTTATTTTCTGAGCGATGCGCGCGACAGCAAAATCGATGGGTTCTTGAAGGAGATTCAGCATGCTTGAGCGAGCTACGGAACGGCGCGGCAAGTTCAGCCGGCGCATTGTCATGCCGGGCGGTGAGGTTCGGTACGCTGACACCTCGCCGGAAGCTATCGCCCGCGCTTTGCGTGCCAAGTCAAAGCTGGGCGTGCGCGAGGCCAGGCTCGAAGAGGCGGAGGCGAAGGTTGGCAGGTAACGTCATTTCCGGGTATGCGGCCCGCTTCGGGGATGAGACCGTTATTGCCGGCGAATTTCGCGAGCGACTGGCACCCGGCGCATTTACCCGTACATTACGCGAGCGACCGGATGTCACCGCGCTACTCGATCACGACTCCGGACGTGTGCTCGGCCGCACAACGGCAGGAACGTTGACGCTCCGTGAAGACCGGATTGGCCTGTTCTTCTCACTCGACGTAGATCCCACGACTCCGGAGGGGCAGACGGCGCTGGGCACGGTTGGCAGGCAGGACGTGAAAGGATGCAGCTTCGGCTTTCGTGTTCAGTCCGAGGCTTGGACGGACGGTGGTGACAAGCTACCGTTGCGCACGCTCACAGACGTAGATCTTTTCGAGGTCACGCTAACCTACAACCCCGCCTATCCGACCACCAGCGCCAGCCTGGGTAGCGACAAAGCCGCCTCCGCGGCACGCCGGGTCCGCGAGAAGGCCGAGCGCGCCATGCGCCTGCGGGGCATCGCATAGTCGGTAGGGGGGGGGCTAGGTCGGTTTTCTCCCGGCACCGCCAAGGCGGAACGGCGCGGGTCCATCGTGTGGATGCGCGATGCCCCACCCGAAAAAATATTTGGAGCCAATATGGCAGCGAAAATCAGGCCTCCAGCCGGCCTGTCGAGGGCTGCGCGGGAATGGTGGCGGACGGTCTGTGAAGAATACGACCTCGACCCGCACCACCTGCACCTGCTGCGGCTGGCCTGCGAGGCCCTCGATCAGGCGACGGAGGCGCGCCACGAGTTGGACGAACACGGCAGCATCTTTAATGACCGGTTCGGCCAGCCAAAGGAATCCCCATGGGTGCAGATCGAACACCGCGCGCGGAATGATTTCCGGGTGCTGTGCCGAGAGCTCGGTCTCGATGCGGCGAGCGGCGAGGATCTGCGGATGCGGCGGGACATCACTTACGGAAAGCGCCGCTGATGCCGGTACGACGACGCACCGACAAACGCATTGCAGCCGGTGATGCCTGGGCCGAGATCTTTGAATACGGCTTCGACATGCTAAATCGCGCCCACGCGGCCGGCATTAAGCTCAACGATTGGCTCGAGCCGGAACACGACGAAGCGCGCGCGGCATGGCACCGCTACGGCGCTTTGTTCCTGGCCGATTATCCGGGCCGTGAGGCACCGTGGGCGCTGACGACGCTCGGCAAGCCAGGAGGCGAGGATGCCAGTTAGGCGGAAGGTTGATCGCCGCAAAGCCGAAGCCTTACCAGCGTGGTCGATGACCTTCCTCGCCGGGCACGACTATTTCGACGAGCTTTCCACCATCGGTGTCGCTACCGACGAATACGGGCGACCCAATCGCCAGGAAGCCGAGGCGGCCTGGCATCGGCTAGGTGCTTTGTTCCTAGCCGAACATGCTGCGGAGCAGGCTAGGGAGCGGCACCCGATTGAAAGTGAGCCGTGGGCGCTGGAGGCGTTTGGGGTCCCGGGCGGGAGGCCAGCAAGGCAGTCTGTTGGCAGATATTAATTCCCGCATGTTGAGTGCTAATCAAAGTAGTCAGGATCCATGATCATCAAGGACGCCTTCGGAATGCTGACTCTAATACGCCTGTCTCGCTGCCAGATCTTTGGTTGTGCATAACGCCAAAACAGCTCTGCCTCGACACGGTTTTCGCGGTCGATAGCGTTGTAACCTTCCGGCTTGAGAAGCAGCAAGTCCTTCTGCTGACCACTTTCTACGACAATCGTTTGAGCACCGCCAACGGCGGCGGTGACTATGTTCTGGATCGAGTGGTCAATGGCGATGCGCAGGTTGCCTGGCGCACCATTCCTCCAACTAATGAGAATTGGACGATCACTCGGATTCCAGACTCTGAGGTGGGTCGTCTTTACCCAGCCATCTTCGTCGGCATGTGTTGTGACAACGGCAACCGGGCTCATTTTGTAGAAGCGATCCCAAAGTACGAAAAGGCCGGTCATTATACCGACCACCGCGCCCAAGCCTTTGATCGCTTCCCATAATTCGCTCATTCGCGAGCTATGGGCGCGTGACAAAGCTTGCGCAAGCTTGTGTGTGGCTAGGGATAGCCCGCGCCAACAGCAACCCAAGGAATACACATGACCAACATTCACCGCGCCTTAGCGCGAACGTACGCGCTCGCGTCCGGCTTAGTCCCACCGCGGACACGACTCCGCGAGGTGCGCAATGGCTGATGACCTTCAGCGGCTTATCGTTTCTCTGGAAGCGCAAACGAAGCAGTTCAATAACGCGCTGGCGAAAGCGAATGGCGAGGCAACACGTCGGGCACGCCAGATCGAATCGCGCTTTGCAAAGATGAACAGCGGGATTTCGGCGCAGTTCGGAAAGCTTGCCGCGCAAATGGCCGGTGCTTTTGCGGCCCAAGTCAGCCTACGCGGCGCGCAGGGCTTGATTGACGCTGCGACGCGTATCGACAACGCCCTGAAGGTTGCGGGCTTGTCTGGCGAGGAACTGGAGCGGGTCTATGAACGCCTTTATGACAGCGCTAAGAAAAGCGCTGCTCCGCTGGAGGCACTGGTCGAACTTTACGGCCGGGCTTCGCTCGTTCAGAAAGAGCTGGGAGTTACCACGGCGGATCTCCTGAACTTCACCGACAAGGTTGCGGTCGCGCTCCGCGTTAGCGGCAAGTCGGCACAGGAGTCTTCCGGCGCACTTCTTCAATTGAGCCAGGCGCTCGGTAGTGGCGTCGTCCGCGCGGAGGAGTTCAATTCGATCCTTGAGGGCGCGCTGCCGATCGCGCAGGCCGCGGCGGCCGGGCTGAAGGAAGCCGGCGGATCGGTCGCGAAGCTGCGGCAGCTTGTTGTGGAGGGCAAGGTTTCCTCCGAGGCCTTTTTCCGTGCCTTCGAGGCGGGCTCGGTAATTCTAGAGCAGAAAGTCGCGGGTGCCGCGCTGACAAGCAGCGGCGCGCTGGAGAACCTTCACACCGAACTTGTAAACGCGGCCCGCAAATTTGACGATGTTGCCGATGTATCCGGCGCCACGGTGACGGCGCTGGACAAACTGGCTGGCATCGTGCGTGGCCTGTCGAACGTGTTTGAGGCGGCGGCAAACGGCCCGATCGGCACGTTCATCGGGCAGCTCGAGAAGATCGCCGCGTTAATCGCGCAGATTGAGCCCTTGTCGAAGGGTCTCGGCATCATCCTCAACGAGGACACGCTCAACGGCATCGCCGGCGCGCTTAATCCGGCGACCGGTCCAACGGACGTGCGGATCGCCGGTGGCAAGGATGGCCGCGTTGGCGTTGATCCGATACAGTCTCGGATCGACCAGGCATTCGGAACGGGAGGCGACGTCAAACCCGTCTGGCTGACCGACTTCAAACTGCCGTCTAGCAAGAAAAACGGCCGGTCAAAGATCGACAGCTACCAGCGCGAGCTTGAGCAGATCAAGGAGCGCACGGCTTCTTTGCAGGCGGAGACCGCTGCGCAGAAGGGTCTGTGCGGCACTATTTTCTTTTTGGAGGACTTCGTGTGACTGCATTCATTGTTGCACCCCACGTCGATCGCGTCGAAATCCTGAGCGACGGCGCTCAATACACTCCGGACGGCGTTTTCCTCGGCTCAGCCGAGAAAGTGATTACTTCCGACGTAATCCCACTGGCGGTCGTTGGCAGCGGTGCAGTGGCCGAGATTACCGCGCTCGCCGCCGTGATCATGCGAGCCGCGGAAGCCACCGGCTCGGTCGACGACACGCTGGAAATCCTGGCCGGGTCGCTCGCTGACACGGGTAAAGAGGCGACGCTAGACACCGGCCTGCGCATGGCGATCGGCGCGATTTCAGAAACCCGCGGGCCGGTCTGCTTTATGTTCTCAACGTTCGCCGACCCGGCGGGCACCACAAGGCCGTTCGAGCTTCAGAGAATGACGCGCTGTTTCGCACAGGGCGCCGCGCCCACCGGCATTGATCTTGTGGCCTACGGGCCGCTCAGCATCGACGAGGGCCTGGAGAAGGACGCGGTTTTTCTCATGGAAAGCATGAGACGCCAGAAGATGGTCAATCCGGCGTCGCCTGACGGCGAGCCACGGCACAGCGTAGGCGGGCACGTCGACTTAACAGTCGTAAGGGCGGACGGTTACGAGCGGCGGCGACTTCATGAGTGGCCGGAAGACGTGGTGGGACAGAAGATTGAGCCGTTCGCGGGTCAGCGAGCCCGCGTAATGGAAGCGAAGGAAACTTTATGAAGTACCTTGGTGTTCTCCTGGCCGGCAGCGCCTCGCTGCTGGCGATGACGGCGCATGCGCGTGCGGATTTCATCATCACGCCGATCGCCTATTCGCTATTCGCAGGCGTGCTCGGCAACGTGTTCTCGTTTTCGGCGATCTACACGGGTCTGACAATTCTAGGCGCCGTCCCGGCCGATGGCGCCAGGCTCGTCACGGTATCGCGATGAGTGCTTTCATCTCGGTCGCGCTGGACGATCGCATCCTGTTGATGAGCGACACGGCCGTCATCGACGGAGAGGGTCGACTGTGCGCGCTCTCCGGCAAGACCGTCCGGTGGAATACGCCGCCGATGGCCGTAGCCGTCCGCGGGGTCATCGGAGATATGAGCGACTTCCTGAAGCGAAAGATCATACCCGCAGTTGGTAAGGCCATTACCTTCGATGATGCACTGGACCGCGTCCGCGCCGCCCTGAAATGGAGTTGGCCGCAGCGCAACGGCGGTATCATCATTCTGGCCGGCATTCGTGCCAACGGCAGGCCCGTGCAGTACGTCGTCACGACCGGCCAGACGAGTTTGGATGTAACCCCGTTGGCGCTGCACGAGATGGGCAATCTCGTCGTGTGCGGCGATCTTGATGAAGGCGGCCTCAAAGAGGCCGGGCTGGACCTCGCCTCACTCTCACGCGATCCGATCCGATACGGCCCCTCATTCTTTCAGGCCTTTCGCCGCCCAGCCCCATATTCTTGGTCGAAGGGCAAGCCGTTCGTTGGCGTCGGCGGTCAGTTACAACTGACCACGATCACGGCCGCCGGCTGCGAATGGCGCACAATCGCCTACTGGCCGGACTGGCTCGAGCAGCCGATCGATCCGAAGCGCAGGTTTGTGCCGGTTCTATAGCGCTTGACGTGGCAGGGTCACGGCGATCTCCCCAAAGAGCGATGCGCGAGCCGCCGGCCCGACTCGCCGCTCGCCTGGCCGCCGGTGGCGGAGGGGGCGTCGTCTGGCAAGTTCAATCAGCCGTACAGCACAAGTATCTCGTCGATCGTCACCGGCGACGGCACCCACGCCACCGGCTCAAACAGCTCGTCCGTGTCGAAGCGCCCCCAATAAGGATCGTCACCCTCCTCATCGACGTCGGGATAGGTGCGCCACCGGATAAGCGCCAGATCGCCATCAGCGTCCCGTGCCAAGATCGGCGTGTTGAGTGTGGGCGCCGATTCCATCTTGTAGACGATCGGCGCGGCGGCCCACGCTGCCTTGAGTTCTTCGTCGGTCATTCTCAGTCCCGCTCGACCAGAAGGTCAGCTTCGCGCGCCGCGGCCTCGAATGCCTGCCTCGCCGAATAGGCGGTGCCGGGATCGTTCGGCCGTTCCATGGCCCTGACGATCGCCTGCTTAGCTCGCAGGCTTCCAGCGCCCTCGGGCCAGCCATTCATCAGCAGCTCGGCCGCTCGTTCCAATGTGGTGACGTTGTATGCGGTGCTGTTGCCTATCAGGACACGGACAGGTCGTTCCCAACTGGTGCTCATGACGCGTACTCCAAACGAACCGTACTCAACGCGATTCGCACCGGGAGAGTTGCGGGAGCCGGCTACCGATTGTCTCCCGGCGCCCTTGAACGGCCAATCAGCGCATCGCCGTCGTCCCGGTGCTGGTAGCAGAACCAGTTCATCGGGTGGCTCTTGCCGCGCGTGAAACCATAGCTGCCCCATGCGGAACAGCCGGGATGCTCGCAGTAGTGCTCGTAGATGCCCACAGGCCGTGGCGCTGGGTCCGGGGTGCGGCTCGGCTCGTCGCTCATGCGGGGTTCAATGGCTCGATGCAGCCGGCCTCTTTCGTCCTGGCGTTGTTCACCATCCGGCTCACCCGGTGGAATTGCAGCAACCCGTCAAGGTTGCGCGCGAGAAGCGGCTTGAGGTCCGGCGGCGGCGTTGCCGGGTCGAGCCATGCGTCATAGGCCGCAGGGTCGAGGATAACCGGCTGGCGATCGTGTAGCTGCCGCATTGGATCCTCAGCCGGTATCGTGAGGATGGTGCAGCTCGTGACATCGAGCTTGTCGTTGTGCGCCCATAGCCCGGCGAAGGAAAACGGCCGATGCTCGGGCAGGAATATGTGCCAGGGGTCTTTGCCGCCGTCGTCGGGGTTCTTCGTCCACTCGTAGAAGCCGTCCGCCGGCACAAGGCAGCGCTTGGACTTCCAGGCGTCCTTGAAGGCGCCGGACGTGTCGGCCGTCTCTGAGCGGGCGTTGAACATAGCCGCCTTCGGCATCTCTTTCGCCCACCACGGGACGAGCCACCACCGACCCTCGCGCAGCTTGTGGTTCCCGCTCTCGCCGGCCGTGACGAACGGTACGTCGTCGGTCGGGGCGATGTTGTACTGCGGCGCGTCGTTGCGCTGCGTCTCCTGCGGCGTCGTCAGGCGGTAGAGGCGGTGTATCTCCGCCCACGTCAGGTATCGGGTGAACCGGCCGCACATCAGGCGGTGCCCTCCTTCTTGACGATCCGCAGCGCCGGCCGGCTAGCGACATCTCCTTCGATCTCACCTATCGCCGCCAGTGCGGTCGTCAGGGTCTCGATAGTCGCGTCTTCGGGTGTGAGGCTGCGCGCCTTGGCTCGGCGCTGGATAGCCAGCGAGAGGACAGTCGGAAGGTCGAGGGTGAGCTTCATCGGTTGATCATGCCCGCGCCGCAAGGCTGGACGCAATAGTTCGCGATCCCAGCCTCCAGCAGTTCGCCTACAAGTCTGTCGATCGGCATGTTGGTCGCCTTCTCGATGTCACGAATGGTCAACACGATCGCCTCGGGCAGCGCCATAGTCATCCGCAGGCGACCCAGATAATCGGGCGCTTGATAGCATCCTTGGACCCATGCCCCGCGCCGCACCTCGTAGTTACGCTCGGGGTTTCGCCGGCAAATCTCCCTGAAGGCAGCATTGGCCACGAGATCATTGCGCGCCCACGCTGCCGTCTCGATGATGTCTCCACGGTGGCCGAGTTCATAGATGCATGCGCCTTCCTTGAACATGTCGATGTCGCGTTCGGTCATGGCAATAGGCTCCTATGGCGCGGCAGGCATCGCGCAGCAGAGTGATCAGGGATTGCTAGACCGACGCAGCGCGCCGGATCGTTCCTATAATGTTCTCGGGGGGGGGGAGGACTGTCAAGCGGGAGAGGATTAATTTCTTATCCGATGACTCTGGCGCTGGCGGTTTCCGCACTTCAGCAATCTGACCCTCGGCCTCGATCACAACCGTCGCGCAGCTCAACACCCCTGGAGGTGGAGCCGGCGGAAGTGCGATCGAGGCCGAGGAAAAGGCCGGGCTAGTGATTAGCGCCGGCCTGGTTGCCTCATCCTGCGCGTACATCCGGCGTCAGGCGAAGCGTATGCTCCCAATCTAGGTACGAAATAAATTAAAGCAAGAGGCTAGCGGCTCAGCCCGGTTCCCTCCGAAAGACTGGTGCGAGAATTTCTCGTTCCTTTCCCGTCCTGCGCACTTCCTCCATTCCGAAACTTCCTTCCGGTGCGTGCGCTATGCCTCCGCCTTCTTCCGTCCGCGTTTCGGCGCGAGCTTAGGCTTGCGACCGAGCCCCATCGACTTCGCCAGCTCTGAGCGAGCCGCCGCGTAGTTCGGCGCCACCATCGGATAATTTGCGGGTAGCCCCCACTTCTCGCGGTACGCCTCGGGCGTGAGACCGCGAACACCGAGGTGCCGCTTAAGCGTCTTGTATTTTTGCCCGTCCTCGAGCGAGATGATGAAGTCGGGATGGACGGAGCGCTTCGGATTGACCGCGGGCGCGGGAGTTGACGCCTCCACCGTCTGCGGCTGTCCCAAAGCAGCTACCGAGCCGCTGACGTTGGCGATCAGGTTCGGGAGGTCGGCCGCCTGAACCGGATTATTGCTGACGTAGGCGGAAACGATGTCGGCGGTGAGCTCGGCAAGACGATTGTCGGGCAATATTTTGATCTCCGTTGAATGCGAGGGACTTAGCTCCATCCATGGCGATGAGCAACCGCAGGCATACTACTGAGCTTTCGGGATAACCGGGGCAGCCATATGATATGCGATACCGCTTGCCGAGATTGCCGACCAGCAATTCATGAAGAACGCCCCACCCATCTTTTCAGTTTTTATCGAGTGGACAGCGTTAAAACCTTTGGAAAATGCGGCTCCCTTCATCAATGCTATAGCGGCCTCCGCAGATGGCGCGGGATCCCACACGACGTTCTTGCAGGATGTGCCGAATACGCGCTGCCCACCAGCACCCACGGCGGGGCCTGTTTCAGTTACAGTAATCGGCGCATTGTCGACTACTTGAACATGGCCACCGCCCATCAGGGGCGCGTCACTGTTGGGTGCAATTGATCCACATCCGGCAAGTGGAATAGCAACCGAAAGCGCTATAATTCTGTGCTTCATAGTGAGCCCGTTGAATACGCCACGACCTAGCGGATTTGCTCAATATTACAGCAACCGGATTGAATTGTCGCGTAGATTGACAGGCCGGTCTACTTCCTACGCGCGCCATACTCCGCCGCCTTCTTCGCGCGGTATTCTGCAATTGCTTCCTGGCGCTCGGGACTCTCGTGACTAAAGTCCCGTTCGACGAACTCCACGCCGTCGATGCGCAAGCGCTCTTCCTTGTCGATCCGATTTTCGATGCGCCTGCCTAGCCATACCTTCTCCTCGCCGTCCGGCTTCATCATCGCGAAGCCAGCAGTGATGCCAAAGTAGTCCTCGTAAAACTTGCGAACCAACGGCACGGCGCGCCCCATATGCAGTGGATCCTCGGCGGGGAAACCACTTCGTTCCAATGTCGGCAAGACGGCCGTTATCCAGTAACTTGCCTTGGCCTTGCCGACGATCGCAATGGCAATCTCTTGGTCGGTCGCAAATAGCGGCAAGGCGTCCAGCGCGGCGTTCGTGACGGTTTTTGGTTCTCTGACGTCATACATTGTGCAGCTTGACGCCGGTGCCGTTTATGAACTCAATGCCTGCCGCCTCGAGGGCAGCACGTATTTTATCGACACTGCTGACGCGAGCGTCCTGTCCGTCCTCGAATCTGTTGATCGTGTTCACTCCAACACCGGCCTTTTCGGCTAGGTCGGCGGTACTCCACTTGAGCGCTGCGCGGGCCATTCGACATTGAATTGCTCTCATATGGGCGATTTATCACCAAAAGCGGTTGACTTCAAATCGGCGATAGGATTACCGTTAATGGTGTAATTATCACCACATACGGAGTCACCCAGCATGAACGCCCATACCCCGCCGCCCGCCACCCGCGCTTTCATAGACATTGAAAATTTAATCGACGACGCCCACGGCGAATTGCAGATCGTCGATTACCTGATCGAGGTGGGCCAAAACGACCTCGCCTACCGGGCGACGAGCGCAGTATTCGATAAGCTGCGCAAAATGCGCGGCGTCGTTGCTGCGGCTCGCGGCGAGGAGGTTGAGATATGAACGCGCACGCCACCCCGGAACCCGCAGCGCCGCTCGACGTCGCCGACCTCGAAGACCTTGTTTGCCGAGTCCATTGGATGGCGCTGATCGCATGGGATGCACTGATGAATTATCGCGGGCACTCGGCCCCTTGACGCACCCCCGACAATTTCCGCTGGATCGTATTGACCACACCGACCGTCCGGCACGCCATGGCGGGCGGTAGCACCGTCCGGCCACAGCGTCGACGTAATCCAGCCGGCAAGCGCCGGACGGTGCACTTTCAGCAGGAGGAGCAGTGAAGGATCTCTTTTCATACTCATCGTTGGACGCGGACGCATCAGCAATCCTTCATCGATGCGCAGTTGGCATCCGCAGGCGATTGAAGCGGACGGCGGCCGACATGATCGAGACTGGCCGCGACCTCGTGAAGGCACGGCAAGCAGTCAAACTCGCCATCTTTGCCGAATGGTGCGAGTCCGAGTGCGGCATCAGCGTCAGGCTGGCCCAGCTTTTCATCCGATCGGCCGAAGTTTTCGGCGATCGGTGCGAAATTATTTCGCAGACTTCGCCCACGAACCTGATGAAGCTCGCCGCGCTGTCTGTTCCGGAAGATGTTCGCGAGCGACTGGTGGAGCGCATCGCTGCGGGTGAGAAGTTGAAGACGTCCACGATTGCCGCAGAGGTTCGATCAGCGCGTCAGAAAGTCGAAAAACCTGAGACGGAATGGGATACCGCAACAGAAGTTAAAGCGGCGATGAGGGCCGCACGGCGAAAGGCGACAAAGCCCATTCAACCCAATGAAGATGACGAGCTTGTCCTGTCGGATTTTTTCGCTGCATGGGGCGTTCTGCCGGAACGGTTGAGGCTTGGCGCACTGCGCGAGATCGGCGCCGAGACTTACATCATGGCGATGATGGAGGGGCCGCGATGAAGCGCGACGTGAACATGAATTATGGCGAGTACGAACCGGATCACTTCGCCATTTTCGAGAAACTGCCCGCCATTGTCAGGCGCGCATTGGCTGACGCGGATTACAACTGGCAGACCGGGTGGGTGCACAATATCTACACGATTACGGGATCCGCGGCTGAGACTATAGCGGCGATTCGTCGGGCCGACGTTAGCGGCCACAAAGACGTCGCAAAGAAGGAGCGGCGAATCGTCTTCGGGCATCGCTCGCGCCCCATCCACTCGATGGCCGCCTGAATGCGAGCCGCCGATAACGATAATCGCCGCGGTGTCCTGCCGATGGGCGTGCCGCCGCGCGGCATGAGTCGCGAGCAAGCAGCACAATACGTTGGTGTCTCGCCGACAAAATGGGACGGGCTGGTTGCGGAAGGTTCGATGCCGCAACCGAAGCTGATCGGCGCTCGCGTCGTATGGGATTTGCGAAAGATCGATCTGGCTTTCGATGACCTGCCCGACCGGCAGGCGGTGAACGAATGGGACGACGCAGGGGACTGCTTTGGCGAGGTTTCGACTTCTCGACGGCACCGGCGAGATTGAACTTAAGCGCACGGTGGAAGATGTCGACCGGCACGGCAACGTGCGAGTTTATGTCCGTGTGCCCAGCGGAAAGAAGATTCGCCTGCGCGAACCTGTAGGCTCTCAAGCCTTCATTGAGGAGCACAAGGCGGCGCTGCTTGGAAAGCCAAAACAGGTTGCCAATGTCGTCACGGCTGGCAAGGGCACCATCCGCTGGCTGGCGCAGCAGTATTATACCAGTGCCGAGTTCAAGAAGATGGATGCGCGGACGCAGCGCGTTCGTCGCCTGATCCTTGAGAAGCTTTGCGGTAAGCATGGCAACAAGCGATATGCGGAACTAGAGCCGCGGCATATCCGACAGTGGCGCGATGCCCGCACGGACACTCCCGAAGCGGCGAACGGCATCATCAAGGCCTTGAGGCAGGTGTATACCTATGCCCTGAAGAATGACCTCGCCAGAACCAACCCAGCCGCGGCGGTCGAGTACCTGACCAGCAATAACCCGACTGGCTTCCACAGCTGGACGCTGGCTGAAGTTGAAAAATTTGAGGAGCGTCATCCGATCGGAACGATGGCGCGACTTGCGCTCGCGCTGATGCTCTACACCGCGCAGCGCCGTTCCGATGCCGTGCTGTTCGGCCCGGCCCAGGTCAATGACGGGTGGCTCTGCTTCACACAGCAGAAGAACAGAAATCGGAAACCGGTCTATCTGGAGATACCGATTCGCCCGGAGCTTCAGTCGATCATCGACGCCAGCCCTTGCGGCGAAGAAACCTTCCTCGTGACCGAGTTCCGCAGGCCATTCACGGCCAACGGATTTGGCAACTGGTTTCGAAAACGATGCGACGAGGCTGGCTTGCCGCACTGCACCGCTCACGGCCTTCGGAAAGCTGCCGCAGCGCGTCTCGCGGACCTTGGTGCCAGTGAGCATGAGATCATGGCCATCACCGGCCATCAGACTTCAAAAGAGGTTGGCCGATACACCAAGGCTGCCCGTCAACGCCATCTGGCGAAGCAGGCGTTCGAGCGCACCGCAGAGCCGATAATTGTCCCACTTTCTGCCAAAGAGGAAAAAAGTGGGACACCTTTTTCACCTAAGATATTGAAAAGAAAGCAGAAAATAAGAGCCTTGGTGCCCAGGGGTGGAATCGAACCACCGACACTACGATTTTCAGTCGTATGCTCTACCAACTGAGCTACCTGGGCATCTGTCCGGGGCATGACGGACACGTCCGTCCACCGCCCGAAGGGCGGTGTTGGCCCCGCCGAAAGCGCGTGGGTTATAGCATGCAATTGCCGCCTGTCCAGCGCTCGCGGCGATGAAAAATCGCCGCCGATTCCGATTGTCGCGGAGGCTCTCCGGACCGGCGGCCCGGGCTCGTGGCGAGGCCGCCGCGCCTTACTCCCGCTCGGGCGGCGGGGCGTCGTCGGAGCCGCTTTCCTCTTCCGCGCCCGGCAGCACGTAGCTGCCCGAGAGCCAGCGGTTCAGGTCGATGTTCTTGCAGCGCTCGGAGCAGAACGGATAGGTCTCGCGCGCCGACGGCTTGCCGCATTCGGGGCAGGGGCGT